>Ga0209248_10000006_pt1 | contig 75159 bp, 66 predicted proteins | sample BogFormECP04_OM1_FD_188241 | JGI IMG/M metagenome (GOLD analysis project Ga0209248, IMG submission 188241) | Bog forest soil microbial communities from Calvert Island, British Columbia, Canada - ECP04_OM1 (SPAdes) (version 2) | ecosystem: Environmental > Aquatic > Freshwater > Wetlands > Bog ... | reverse complement strand
TGAAAGCGCCCAAGCCGGCAAGCCCGATATGAGATTCGAGCGGATTGGGGAGTCCCACCTTCTCAGCGAAATCGAGACGTCAGACCACATTTACACCATCGGTGTTTCTCGCTCTACGATCATGGAGGCTAAAGTGAAGCAACAGGGCGGCACCTCTGCTTCCGGAGAATCCGGAGGCAACTAGGTCCTTGGTCCTGGGTGTCCCTGGAGGGAGTTCGGGCTTCAAGATATGGCGTCAAATCACGCCTGACCTCCCTCATCCTTCGAACCTTGGAAGAATCGAAGCTATGCTCAAATCCTGGGCCCTTTAGCCGCTCGGCTTTTATTACCCGAAAAATCGAACTCTCACCGGAAACTCTTTCGACCGATGCGAATCTCACTAGCAAGCGCCTTTACAGAGAAGAGTGGAAGCAAAAGGCCTGCTTCAGAACGCGACCGTTTGCCGGGCGACTGGTCACTGATCTCGCGACCAAAGCTGCCTGTGACCGTACGTTCATGAAAGGGCTTGATGAAGCGTCGGAACAAGCGGTGTACGAGGACAGGACCAACAGTTGACAAGGGCCATCGTGTTTGACTCGTTCGCGAAATTCCGAGGCATAACTGCATTAGCTGATGGCGATTCCGGGGGAATTGACTTTGTTGAAAGCCGCATGCACACATCCACAACGATGGTAGATGCAGAGATCAATGCTCGGAAGGACCGGATCCGAGCGACTGAAGAGGTTCTGATCGCCAGAATTCTGAAGGGTGAAAAGGATTTATTTGTCGATCTGATCCGACCCTATCAACGTACCGTCTACGCGACACTCGTATCGATGCTCGGGAGTAAGGAAGACGCCGAAGACGTAGCGCAGGACGTACTGCTGAAAGCGCTAGCACGTCTCGACCAGTTTCGCCGAGAGTCTGCGTTTGGTACCTGGTTGATTCAGATTGCCATCAATGAAGCAAAAATGCGCAAACGGAAGCTGAGGCGTGGAATGATGTTTTCACTGACAGAGGGAGCTGAGCAGGATGGAGCATATGTCCCGAAAGACTTTGCGGACTGGCGCGAGATTCCTTCGGAAGCGTTGGAACGATCAGAGATTCGAGAGGCGCTCGCAAATGCTTTGACGTTACTCGAAGAGCACTATCGACTGGCGTTCATTCTCCGCGACGTGAACGAATTGAGTATCGAAGAAACTGCGAACGCCTTGGGAATTTCACGCGGAGCTGTCAAAACACGCCTTCGGCGCGCTCGGTTGATGTTGAGGGACATTCTGTCTCCGGGATTACGGCAGGGTGGCCAGGTGGCGGTAGCATTCAAAGAGGTGAGGAAACCATGGGAATAGACTGCCAGGACGTTTGGCGGGACATCTCGGATTATATTGATGATGAGCTGGATCCAAAACAGAGAACCGCGCTCGAAGAGCATTTTGCAAAATGCCGCCACTGCGCGTCAGTCCTGGAGGGGACCTGCAATGTTATCCGTCTGTACCGAGACGAACGAGTTTTGGCACCACCTCCAGGGTTTCAGGAACGACTCCACCAAAGGCTGAACCATGGAGCGAAAGCAAGCAATCACCCTTCGCGTCGTGCGGTTCTAGCTTGGGCCTTGTCAGCTGCCGCCGCAGTGCCTTTGGGCTTCGCACTATACTCGGCGAGACGCATTATTCTGCGGCGACTGGAACACCAGAATCCCGCGGGTTCGCCAGATTCGTCTCCAGTTACGGGGCTCGTCGCAATCTCCGAGAATGCAGAGGACAAGGTGTTTCATGTTCCTAGTTGCCCCTACCTGCATGGCAAACTCAAGTTTCTCCCGGTGGAGGAAGCCATCCGCGAGGGTTATTCTCCTTGCCCCGTTTGCATCGGAAAACGCAAACCCGAGAAAAAAGTCTAGCTTTCTTTGGAAGGCAAGGGGATTTGACTCAAGGCCCAATCACAGTAGGGCGGAGCAAGGCTGCGGACTCGAACAGGAACGGGTCACTAGTTCTTCGCTAAGATTCGTCGGTTTTCGGAACAGTTTTTAAACGGTGATTGCTTTCCCACCTAAGAATTTGAAACCTTCTCGAGTTTGCCGAGTCTCATTTGTCATCATGCGCACACTCCTGGGCAAAATGCCCCCTCTCCAGTGCGCTTTGATCGCGACGGGCGCGGCAGCATAAGTTGTCGTGCCCGAAGCGGCTGTCCACGGGAAGCCGAATTACAACATTTTCTATGGAGAGGTCTGTTTCAATTCCAAGCGGCGGGCTCGGCGTACTGTAGATGTCGACTAAAAGTATAAAGCCGCGTGCGGTTCGTCGTGATCAACTTCGGATACTAGACGTAGATCAGCGGTAGACGTTTGTTTGTCCACGATTCCGTTGGCACGACTTTTTCAGACGCCCACAAACTCATTCGGGTATGCGTGACCGCCATTGTGTTTGAGTATGCGTGACGCGCCGTCGAACAATCTCTATTCCATCTTCGCTTTATTTCACGCCAGATAATTTTATTCGCGGAAACTTTCTGACAACTCGTGAGTCTCATTGCCCCGGGAGTATTCCTAAAGTTTTTCGCACATTGGTCACCTCGTTTGGACTTGGATTAGGAGTTTAGGCAATCGCCTAAACGGGTGTAGGGCTCTGTTTAATCGCAAACTAGATTAAGGGGATGGTTAAGATGAAAAAGTGGATGGGAATAGTCTTAAAGGCCTTGTCATCGGCCCTCTCTTCGAGCAGGGGAAATATGAATCTTAGTAAGTCCGCATTTGTCACCGGGGCCTTGCTACTTCCTCTGATTGCCGGGCCAGCGGGCTTGTGGGCGCAGACGGAAACCGGCCAAATTAGCGGCACAATTACAGATGTCAGCGGTGCGGTAATCGCTGGCGCGAGCATAGAAGTTAAGTCGGTGAATTCGGGTTTGACTCGCCAGACGACCACAAACGGGAGTGGCATTTACACGGTTTCCGGTCTGAAGCCGGATACCTATGAAGTCACCGTGGCGGCCAGTGGCTTTCAAAAGTTCGTCCGTCGCGTCGAGGTGATTGTTGGATCTGCGAGCGACGTGTCTTTACAACTTGCCATTGACGGAAGAGCTGAAAGCATCGAAGTGACCGCGTCAGCCGAAAACACATCTGTCAACACGGAAAATCAAACGTTGTCAGAGACGATTACTGAGCAGCAATTAGAGCTGCTGCCCACATCGCCTACCCGCAATCCTTACGCGTTGGTGGGAACGTCCGGCAACGTGGCGGAGGATACGCAGAGCGGGCGTGGCGCCGGCTATGCCATCAATGGTCTCCGTTCGGCGTCTACCGACATCTTGCTTGACGGTTCTGAAAACGTCGATACCTTCACAGCCACAGTGGGCCAAACCGTGCCGCTGGATTCCGTCCAAGAGTTTACTGTCCTGACCAACAGCTTCACGGCCGAGTTTGGCCGAGCGAGCGGTGGCGTCGTGAACCTCGTGACTAAATCAGGAACCAATACTTTTCATGGCTCGGCGTACGAATACAACCGCGTGTCGGCCCTATCTGCGAATACCTTCCAGGATGATTCTACCGGCACGCCGAAAGGTGTATTCACGCGAAACGATTTTGGATTCTCCGTTGGTGGGCCTGTCATAAAGGACAAGCTTTTCTTCTTCAACAATACGGAATGGATCAGGGTGCGCAGCGAAGCCCCCACGTTCGCCACGATCATTGATCCGGGTTCCGTAGCATCGCTTGCCCCTGCCAGCCAGGCCTTTTTCAGTGCATACGGCCAATTGTCTGCGGGCGTGCGAACCCTGGCGTCTGGTCCTTGCACTAAGGCAGTGGGCAGCCCAGTCTGCGATGCGGTCGAGTACAGCGTCCCGAGCGATGCCGGCGGCGGTTCGCCAGAAAACACGGTTGAGGAAGTAGCCCGCGTGGATTACAACATTTCCAGCCGAAGCACCCTTTTCGTCCGATATGCTTCGTACAAGGAACTCGACTTCCCCGGCACTGTCAATGCAAGTCCATACGTCGGATACAACACCGGGCAAAACACCTACGACCAAAATGCCTCGCTCAACGTGACCCACGTCTTTAGCACAAGCCTGGTAGATACAGCGAAGATCACTTTCAATCGTCTTAACGGGCCGGTGCAAGGGTTGAGCACGGCGCCCGTTAGTCCAACTCTCTATACCTCCAGTTCAATCCCTTCGGTGACCATAGGCCCCTTCCAAAACTCATTAATTTTCCCAGGGTATAACGAGTTTACCCCGGGGAATGCGATTCCTTTCGGCGGCCCGCAGAACCTGTATGAGTACTATGACGACCTCTCCTGGACGCGTGGCAAACACCAGTTCAAATTCGGCGGGGATTACATCCAACTCCGCGATAATCGTGTGTTTGGCGCTTACGAGAACCCAACCGAGTATTTGGGGACCAACTTGGATACCGGCGTCAATAATCTGGTGAACGGCGTGATCTACCAGTTCCAAGGTGCGGTGAACCCTCAAGGCGAATTTCCGTGTCCGAAGAACGCAAGTGGCGTGTATCAAATTACTCCCGCCTGCACACTAACACTTCCGGTAAGCGAGCCGGCTTTCAACCGCAATTATCGCTACAATGACGGTGCACTCTACGCTCAGGATACCTTTAAGATCGTGCCCCGACTCACTTTCAATATAGGAGTCCGCTGGGAGTATTACGGCCCACAACACAACGCCAATCCAAATCTCGATTCAAACTTCGTTTTGGGTTCGGGAGCGAACATTTTCGAACAAATCCGAAACGGAAACGTGCAACTGGCCAAAGACGGCGGCGTATTCGAGAAGCCTAATTACCACAACTTCGGTCCGCGCGTCGGCTTTGCCTGGGATGTTTTCGGAAACGGTAAAACCGCCCTTCGCGGCGGCTATTCCATCAGCTACGAACGCAACTTCGGCAACGTGACGTTCAATGCGATCCAGAATCCTCCAAATTATGCGGTGGTGAGCCTCACATCCTTCCAGGATGTTCCGGGAGCCTTGCCGGTATATACGAACACCGCCGGCCCCTTGGCTGGAACAGGGTCAACATTTTTGCCCGCAGTGAGTCAGCGTGCCATCAACCAAAACCTAAGCGATGCTTATGCCGAAACCTGGGACTTGGACATCGACCGGCAGGTGGGCAAGGGTTTGCTCGCCGTTTCCTACTCCGGCTCCCGTGGCTTGAAATTGTACGACATAGCGAACGTCAATCCATTTGAAGGTGGCGGCGTATTCTTGGGCGATGCCAATGCTACCAACCGCGTTAACTACCAGTACAGTAATATTAATTACCGCAGCGACAACGGTTTCAGTTTTTATGACGCGCTTAACGTCAAATACGCGGTCGTCAATCTTTATAACAAAGGGCTGACAGTGACTGCCAACTATACTTATTCCCATTCCTTGGACAACCTGTCCTCCACATTTAGCGACGGAGCTCCGGGTGATTATCAGCTGGGTTACCTGGATGCATTTAATCCGCGTTTAAATTACGGTAATTCTGATTTTGACATCCGTCATCGCCTCAGCCTGACAGGTACCTGGCAAGTGCCCTGGTTGAAGAACGCATCAAACGCATTCGAAAGAAACGCCCTGGGCGGCTGGGCTTTGGGCTCTATTTTAAGTATTCGTAGCGGCTCGCCCTTTAGCATCTACGATTGCTCGAATGCGATCACTGGATGCCCCCTGTATATTGCGGAAAGTCCCATCGCGCATACAGGTACTTCGACTCTAGCTGGGGCGAACCTGTACAACTATATCGAGGTGCCCAACACGGCCGGCACCGTAAACAACCTGGGCGATTCCGTACAAACTCCGATCTGCACGGGCTTGTATCACGTAGGCTGCACATACACGCAGGACGGGGCGCCCTACCCCGACCGGAACCAGTTCTTTGGACCGGGATTCTGGAACATCGACGCGAACTTCTACAAGAATTTTAAGCTCACTGAACGGTATGGCCTGCAATTCCGCGGCGAGTTTTACAATATTTTGAATCACCACAACCAGTATGTCACGACTGGATTCTTGGACGTCAGTTCGAACACGACTCCCTTTATCCAAACGGAGAAGGGTGGGCCCTCCGGCGCAGCGGGTTTTCCAAGCGACGAACGTCGCAATATTCAACTCGCGCTGCGGTTCACGTTCTAAGCCGCGTCGCTCAACTTTAGCCGCAGGGGAGACTCTGTCTCCCCTGTTTTTTCGATATGCCGAGCATGATCGACGGAGGTCCAAGTCCCTTAGGGGATGCTGGCCAATTCTTAATCGAGGATCTCGTGTTACTAGGCGCGTCGATCTGGACCGCCGCGGAATCACGAAGGAATGATTAACTTCCTCCGATTTTGTTTATGTCTTCCGTCAGAGTAAAGATATAGCCCACATGTGTACCAGCCGAACCTCGCTTCACACCGCAGCTCTGAAAGTTCGCCGGCGGGGAAAACATTATGAACACTGTTTCTTCTTTGATGGTTCGGCATCTGATTTGAGTAACCAAATCACAACGGTCCGTCGGTGGGAGAGCACAAATTGTTGTAATCCTTCGAAATGACCAACACGAGAAAAAAAGAAAGAGAGTCGGCATGAACTTGTCAAAGATAGCAAAAGGCCTATTGTTGGGGCCTGCACTGTTGATCGCCACGAGCGCGTGGGCGGGCAGCAAAGATGTACTTAAGGTATCCGAACCGGTCACGATCAATGGAATGAAGCTCAACGTAGGAGACTACCAGCTCAAGTGGGAGGGCACAGGGCCTGCCGTCGAATTGATGATCATAAAATCCCACAAGGTTGTGGTCACAGTGCCGGCGCGGTTCGTTGAACTAAGCCGCCCTGGAGATAAGTCCACGTACGTAACACGCATGGCAGAAGACGGAACTGTCTCGCTGTCCGAGATCCGTTTCCCCGGAAAGAAATACCTGTTGGCGATTGGGCCGGAGGCAGGCGCAACAGAAGCAGCAAAAGAAGGCGGCCAGCAGTAGATAACGAGTTCCCATCGCATACACCCCAAGCGGACGGGCTACGGCGGCGAACTCTCCCAAAGTCCGATCGTTCAAACCAATTGGGCCGCTTCAGTCGAGCGGCCCTTTTCGTTGCTTCTCAAAGCCAGCTGGCTAGCGAAGGTGCCATAAGGAGTTGTCGCGCCTAAAGATTGCGATGGACAAGTCGTTTCGTAAAGTCACGGAATCCGCGCTTGTAATTTTGAGTCAAACAATCTTGAGGGTGACTCCCATTTTGCGAATATTCGCCTATTGAGTCACCACCCAGCGAGAGTGTCATGCCTGCGTCAACAGTGAATGGTACCCGGAAAGTCAGCGTTCTCCTGGTGGGTAAAGGCCCGCATTTCTTTGCGTTTATTCATACTCATCTCGAAACGGTTGGATGTCAGTGCTACTTTGCGGAGTCACACAAAGAAATCGGCGATGTTCTCAGTCACACTAAACTCGATATCGTCCTGAGCCTAAGCTCGCACCAAACTCTCTTTGAGTTGATTCTTCGGCTCGCCGGTTTGCGCGTAAGTATGTTCCACATGCTCCCCGTCGAAGAAGGTTGCTGGTGGTTGCCAGTTATTCGAAATGGTGAGAGGTGTTTGGGCGCGCCTGCTTTTCGCTCGAGTGAATTCGGTTGCGTTCTTGTGGATCTCGTAAAAAGCATCATTGCCGGCGAAAAGTCGCCCTCCGCAACTTGAAGCCTTCTTGTTTCGAACGTTTGCGAGCGGCACCGAGTCTGGCGTCATCTGGCAGTTGGCTTTCTAAGGACCTTTGAATTCCATCCGCCTTAATTCCGAAACCTTTATACGATTGGCGAGTCTCATTCCGTGCATGGACCAGACCATTGGGAGAGCTAGCGCGACGATGCGCACTCCGATGCTTTCAGCGTGGGATCAGAAGAGGCAAATCCTATGAAGGTAGCAATCAGTTTTCGTCGGATGGACACGGCAGCGGGTCGTATGAGTATTAGCTTGACGGGGCACCAACCGCGGAAGGTACAGCGTTTGCTGAAGAGTAGGTCAACCCCTGGGGCTGGCCCCGCCTCGGAAGAATTCCTACGACCCCAGCTCGTTAGTTCATCGCCGGACGAAACTATCCTGTTGGCTCAGCAGGGTGATGCAACTGCATTCGAGACCATATACCAACTTCACTCTGGACGCGTCCACGCCATTTGCCTGCGCATGCTGCACAACCCAGTCGAAGCCGAGGATCTGACTCAGGAAGTGTTCATGCAATTGTTTCGCAAGATCCGGACGTTTCGCGGCGAATCGGCTTTTTCAACGTGGCTCTATCGGCTGACCGTAAATCTTGTTCTCATGCACCTCCGCAAGAAAAGCTTGATGTCGACGTCCCTTGACGAGATGACGAGGAACGATGACGAGAGCGGCAAGCCGCGCAATGAAATCGGAGGCCCCGACTTGAGCCTCACCGGATTGTTCGACCGCTTCAACCTCCAGGCAGCCATCCGTCAGTTGCCACTGGGCTACAGACTAGCGTTCCTTCTCCACGATGTTTATGGGTATGAGCACAGCGAGATCGCCGAAATTCGTGGATGCTCGGTTGGAAACTCGAAATCTCAATTGCACAAGGCGCGCAAGCGTCTGCGCGAACTACTTAGGAGCGTGAAGCATTACGGGGCCGAGCAAAGCGGCGAAACCATTGGCCGCCCGCTCGCGCCCGTAGCCAGTTACTAGTCTGGGGAAGCGTTTGATGGATTTACGCGAAGCGAGAAACTGGGCGCACCATGAAAGCTAATAGGACAACCACTTTGCGTTTATCGGGATTACTCATCGGCTTGCTGTTCTTTGGCAAGCCCAGCTTTGATTTCTCTGCCGCTGCTTTTGCCCAGGCCCTCGTACCAAGCGACGCAAAGCACGACACACCCGGCCAGCCCATCAAGCCGGGCCAATCCCTGCATATCGACGTTGATCTGGCGCTCGTCAATGTCACAGTGGCTGACCCGTATAACCGGCTCGTCACTGGCCTTGAGCCGGATAACTTTCGCATCTTCGAAGACAATATCGAGCAGGAAATTGTGAACTTTTCTTCTGAAGACGTTCCCATCTCTATCGGTGTCATCCTCGATCGCAGCGGCAGCATGGCCAACAAACTCGGCAAGGCCAAGGAAGCCGCCCTTCAATTTTTGAGAACTGCCAATCCTGAAGACGAGTTCTTTCTCGTCGGTTTCAATGAACGCGCCGAACTCCTCAGTCCCTTCACAAACAACGTCGAAGACCTGCAGAGTCGCATGCTCTCAGCTTCTGCAAGAGGCTCTACAGCTCTGCTCGACGCCATTTATCTGGGATTGAGCCAAATGCGGGACGCACGCTATGCCAAAAGGGCGTTACTCATAATTTCCGACGGCGGGGACAACCATAGCCGTTTCACCGAAAAAGATATCAAGCGCCTGGTGCGGGAAGCGGATACCCAGCTCTATACCATCGGCATCTTTGATCCGTTTGGGTATCGCAGCAGAACACCGGAGGAACTCCAAGGGCCTTCCCTACTCTACGAATTGACGGAACTGACGGGGGGGCGTGCTTTCACTGTAGAGAATCTAAACGACCTGCCAGATGTCGCTTCAAAGATCAGCAGCGAGTTACGAAACCAATATGTTCTGGGATACCGCCCAAGCAACAAAGCGCGCGACGCAAGGTGGCGAAAGATCAAAATCAAACTGCGGGCTCCCAAAGGACTTCCTCCTCTAAATGCCTACGCAAAGACAGGCTATTACGCGCCTAGCCGCTAGGTTTGCGGAGGCTCGGCGGACGCCCCCCCTCCGGCCGCTCCGCCGCTCCTGAGTATCGAATCGAATCCAGGTCAAAAATCTCGGAAACCTTTGCCCGATTCGCGACTCTTATTCAATGTACGGAGCACCCTTGTCAGGGCATTCGAGTGCGCCTCGGGGTCTTATTAAGAGTTCGTTTCGTCAGACCGGGCAACGGGATTCACAATCCATGAGGCGTATGGAGTGTCTGGACGGGGCTTCGTAACTTATTCCAATCGATTGGAGAATCGCAAGATGACGAAAACCACAAAAGCCATGCTCGCCGGTGCAGCGTTAGCGGGACTGTTCACCGGGACCGGTGCGGCAGTCCGGGCCTCGACTCTGCTCCCCTCTCTGAAGACTTCTTTCAGCGCGCAGGATCAGGGCCAGGACCAGGACAAGAAGGACGACAAGAAAGTCAAAGAAAAGCACGCTTGTAAAGGGCAGAACTCCTGCAAAGGCAAGGGCGGCTGCAAGGCTAACGACAACGGCTGCAAAGGCAAGAACTCTTGCAAGGGCAAGGGCGGCTGCGCAACCGATGGCTCCAAGCCCCCGCAACAGTAGTTCGAAGTCAGGGGCAATCACATGGGGGGCCGGGAAGCTTTTCCTAGCCCTCTTTCCTTCGGTGGAGGAGCGGAAAAAGGGAATGCCTGCGAATCGATTCAACAATTTCACCAACTACGGCATCGGGATCGGGCTGCGTGCTCCACACTACGATCATATTCTGTCTCGCAAGCCAGTCGTGGACTGGTTCGAGATCATTTCTGAGAATTTCATGATTGGCGGGGGGCGCCCGCTGCATATTCTCGATCAAATTCTCGAACAGTACCGAGTCGTGCAGCACGGAGTTTCGATGTATTTCGGGTCCGCGGGCCGGCCCGACAGGGAACATCTTCGCCGGCTGAAGGATCTCGTCAAGCGGACCAAAACCCCTTGGCTGTCCGACCATTTGTGTTGGGGAAGCGTGGATGGGAGATACACGCACGACTTGCTTCCGATGCCCTACACCTTTGAAGCAGCCAGAATCACCGCGCGCAAGATACGAGAGGTTCGGGATTTTGTCGAAGTTCCCGTGGCCGTTGAGAATGTCAGCAGCTACGCCGAGTATCACGTTTCAGAGATGACTGAGTGGGAGTTCCTGAACGAAGTGGTGGAACGAGCCGATTGCGGCATTCTGTTGGACGTAAACAACATCTATGTGTCATCCCGAAATCATGATTTCGATGCGCTTACCTATATCAACAGCGTCCCGGCCGACCGCATAGCGCAGATTCACATCGCCGGCCATTCGAAGTTTCAAAAATACATTTTGGACACGCACGACCACCCAGTTATCGATCCTGTCTGGAAACTTTACGAGCGCGCCATCCAGCGCGCCGGTCATACGGCAACACTGCTCGAGTGGGACGACAGCATTCCCTCGTTCCAGGAGGTTCATGACGAGGCGCTTAAAGCCAACCTTTTCCTTGCTGAGACGCAATTGGAAGTTGCGGTATGAGGCTCGCAAGTTTGCAGAAGGCCGTGGCGCGGGCGGTCATGCAACCGTTGACCCGGAATGAACGGACGGGTGCCCTCGGGCCTGGCGGCGAGAGCATGTCTCGCTACGCCGCTCGCTATATCAAACCGAACGACCGCCTGACGTCGTTCGAGCGGCTGGAAATCTACAACCGCCAGTATTGGTTTCGCGTTTTCGGAGCCATGGCCGAGGACTTTCCGGGCCTGCGCGCGATTCTCGGCGAGCGACGGTTTGATGACATGTGCCGCGCCTACCTCATGGAGTGTCCCTCGCAGTCGTTTACGCTTAGAAATCTCGGCGCGCGGCTGGAAGCGTGGCTGCGTCGTAATCCGTCATGGCTACGGGGCAAAAAGGTTCTTGCATTCGACATGGTGCGACTGGAGTGGGCAGACATAGAAGCGTTCGATGGCAAAGCCGAACCGGTGCTGCGCGTAGAGGACCTCCACGGGGTCTCCGCTTCAAAGCTCAGACTGCGGGTTCAGCCCTACGTACAACTGTTGGAGCTTCACTATCCCGTAGATGACTTGGTGCTGGAAGTCAGGAAGGACGATCAAGGCGCGGATTTCGCGAGCAATGCGATTGCTGAGCGCAGGAAACATGTAAGAGTCCGAGCCGTGGGTGCTCTTCAACCCAAAGAAATCTTTCTTGTTGTTCACCGGATCGATTATTCCGTGTATTTCCGCCGGCTTAAACATGAAGAGTACACATTACTTAGGATTCTGCGGGCGGGAAAATCGATCGGGCAAGCCATTGGTCTGGCTTTTCGCGGGAGTTCACTGCCCGAATCGAATCGTGGGGGATATGTCCAGCGTTGCTTCGAGACGTGGGCGGCCTTGGGCTGGTTTTGTCAGCCAAGCGTAGGGTCGACGGGGAATCTTAAGATCGAGAAGGGAAAGGTGTAAACGACTGTTATGAATGCACTGTTTACGAAAGTCCGGCGATGGCATGATCGGTTCTTTGCATTGATCTCGTATGCACAATCACCGCTCCTCTTGTTTGTAAGGCTCTACTGGGGTTGGCAGTTGGCGGAAAGCGGTTGGGGCAAGCTGCACAATCTGGACAAGGTTACCGAGTTCTTTGCGAGCTTGAACATGCCGGCGCCTGGCCAGATGGCCGTGTTCATCGCTTCTGTCGAGTTTTTTGGAGGCATTCTGTTCGCACTCGGTGCGTTTTCGCGCATAACCTCATTGGTTCTCACCGTGAACCTGACTATGGCTTACGTCATCGCCGACCGCGAAGCTCTTTTTTCGATTTTCTACGATCCGGATAAATTCATGGCGGCTGCCCCCTTCACTTTCCTGCTCGCTTCACTTCTCGTGCTGATACTCGGAGCCGGCAAAATATCAGCGGACTATGCACTCTGGTACGTAGTGGAGAATCGAGAAGCCAAACATCCGGAAAGATCGATCGCCATTTGATGTTCCCATACCAATGGAGTATCCCATGGCATGGCCCGTCGTTTTGCGCAAGTAGGCTCGTTTCAGCGCTGTCGAGACTTTTCATTCATTCACTCATCCTCGGCTAAGATGGATCGAGGTTGTCCGTGGAAAAGAAGAGTGGTGATGAAGTGACAATATCCGGACTGCGGAGCTCTTCAAGAAATTATGTACGTGTGGCCATCGCGCAGGCAGCCCCAGTATATATGGATATTCATGGAAGCCTTGCGAAGGCTCTGGAACTGGTCCATCAAGCGGCAAAGCAGGATGTGAAGTTGGTGGTCTTTGGGGAAACCTGGCTGCCCGGCTACCCCGCGTGGCTCGACGTTTGCCCGCGCGCGGCGCTCTGGGGAAACACCTCTACAAAGGATGTCTTCGCGAGGCTAAGAGCCAATAGTATTTGCATTCCCGGCAAAGAAGTTGATGCCCTACAAGGGGCCGCCAGAGATCAAGGAATTGCCATAGTCATCGGCGCGAACGAACGAATCGACGCCGGGCCGGGAAACGGAACGCTCTACAACGCGCTGCTTACAATCTCCGAGGAAGGCCAGCTCGTAAACCACCATCGAAAGCTCGTCCCAACGTTCACCGAGCGGCTCGTCTGGGGCCAGGGAGACGGACGAGGTCTCGAAGCTGTTCATACTGTCGCTGGACGTGTGGGTGGATTGATCTGCTGGGAGCATTGGATGCCCCTCGCGCGCATGGCCATGCACAATTCAGGAGAGCAGATTCATGTTGCGGTTTGGCCGACGGTGAAGGATCTGCACCAGTTGGCCAGCCGACACTACGCGTTCGAGGGCCGCTGTTTCGTCCTGGCTGCGGGGCTGATGATGCACAGGGAAGATTTGCCGGCAGAACTGACAGCTGCCACGTCCGAGCCCGAGGCCGGAGAGAAATGGATCGAGCGTGGAGGAAGCGCCGTAATAGGTCCGGATGCGTCCTACGTGGTTGAGCCGGTCTTCGATTGTGAAGAACTTATCGTTGCGGACCTCGATCTCACACAAATTGATCGCGAAGCCATGACACTCGATGTTTCAGGACACTATGCGCGTCCCGATATCTTCCGCTTCGAGAAGAAAGGACCGATGTAACTAGCGGTCGCATGCGGATCGCGAGAATCCCTCGCTGTCTGGCCTCGATGCTCAACCCGTCGCGGAGGAAGATTCCGGCGACGACAGCCGCTTTCGAACCAAGCCCTCTAGTTCATCGAGTCGCGAGTAGGGCACCAAGCTACAGTTCGGGTGCGTATTCCCCGTGATCAGAAGAGAAATTCTATGCTCCGCGCTCCGCTCGTAGAAGAGTACGGTTTGCTTCTGCGTCGCTCCAAGGAGATAACCGGTCTCAAAGCCCAAACCAAACGAGGAGCCCGAGACCTCGGCAATGAAGAGGTCGCACTCTGCGAGCCACTTCATATCGCGCGCAAAAATCTCTTGAGGTGCAACGCGCCGGTCCGCGTCCCAGGCATCTTCTTGGACCAAGTGGCTCGTGAGCACTTCGTGCCCCATGGACTGGAGTACTTCGAGGATTTTCTTGGCTGCCTCCACCGACGAGCGGTTCCCGGCCACAGTAAAGCCCAAGTAAATCTTCATGCGGCGATGCATTACCTTTCAGACGCCCGAGACGTTATACAGCAGGCGCCCAAGCCCTACTTTCCAATCATTCACAGGAACTCCCTTATTTTCAATAAAGTTTCGATTTCTGCTAGGGCTTGAACGCTTTAGCCCAATGAAAAACTCTGGAAACGGATTAATCTCACATCACGGATTCTCACCACGGTCCCGCCGCAGCAGCGCCATGACGCGATCTACGATTGGTTCGGACACGTTTGGTGACAATTCGAACGAGCCACTCTCTGTCACGATCTTCACAGTCTTGCGGGTGGAATCGCAGAGCACATGGCAGGGGCGGCACTGAGAGAGATGCAGCTCGAGTTCCTCGCGCACTTCCGGTGAAACTCGGTCCTCGAGGTAGTCTCCGAATTCAGCGAAAAAGTCGTCGCAGGTAATCACAAACCCATCTTCCCGGCCTTTGCCACGAAGTGCGCCGAAAGCAATTCTCTCAACATCAACCGGCCCCGTAATAACCGCGCTTTCAGCGCAGGGACAGAAAGGCATAACTGTCTGGCCGCCTCGTCCGTAGACAGCTGCTCAATGTCGCGGAGCATCACCACAACGCGGAGCTTGGCGGGAAGCTGCATGATCCCTTCTTCTACAAGGTGCCGAACTTCCTCGTGAGAATACATCATTTCAGGGTCGTCCTGCCAAGCACGCACTTGTCTCGGACGAAACTCCTCATCGCGATCCTGCGCCCCTTCGTCCAGGCTCTCTACGATTCTCCGGTCTCGAAGACGTTGGACTGCCGTGTTTCTGGCAATACTCACCAGCCAAGTGGAAAACTTTGAGCGACGCTGGAAATCTGTTATGTGCTTGAAGGTCTTTAGGAAAACATCCTGCATCGCATCCTTCGCCTCCTCAGGGTCGGCAAGAATTGCCATCAGCGTGCGATAAACACAATTGCTGTGGCGGCGAATCAATGTTTCGAAAGCCTCTAAGCTGCCCTCTTGTGCCTCGGTTAAGGGACATCGCACATTTGAGCATCGCCGAGACGGCCCAGGTGCTCGGGCTGACCTTAGGGAGCGTGAAAAGCAGGCTACTCAGAGCGCGACTCCAGATGAGAGACGGGCTTGCGCCAGGTTTTGGCGGCAGTTGGTCCCAAAATGCAACACATCCTCAAAGGGCGAGAGCTTGATCGGTGGAGTCGGTCGGCCTGTCGTCAGTGGTAATCACAGCTCATTGGTGAGTGGCAGAAAGAAGACAAGTATGTGCAGCCGGTTTTCGTGTGCCCAAGGCAGGCGCGTCAGCACGCCCCTGGGACCTGGCGTTTCTGCCTTCTCCGTTCCTCTCTACAAATATCCTGAAACACTTCCGACGTTTCCTTTATCTCTCCCAAAAAGCGGCCACTCGCATTTCCACTTGGCTCCACAACCGATTGAAGTATAATGACTTACCAACCAGCGAGGATGGGCGTGTAGCTCAGCTGGGAGAGCGCGTCGTTCGCAACGACGAGGTCGCAGGTTCGAACCCTGTCACGTCCACCAACTTTTACTTTTCGACCGTTTTGGTTTTAGCCGGAGTCCTGAGAGCGGTCCGCCAGCAGCAGGGATGTCGGATTCGCGCGCTGATCGCGTCCGCATAACCGCGAGGTTTGCGGAGGGTTAATCGTTACACCCATGAAACGCGCAAATCATACGCCTGCAACATTCCTGCAATTTACTGCGTTCCACACTGCATCCATGTATAAAACAGCCGTTCTCGAGCACAGTTGCGAGAATCCGCTTGCCTCCACCAACCAGCTCAGCGTTGGTGTGGCCCAAAATCTCGAAGACCTCATCGATTGCCAGCGCCTGCGTTACCTGGTGTTTAATTGCGAGCTGGGCGAGGGACTGGAAGGCTCGTCCCGAGACGGCCTCGATCGCGACCGTTTCGACTACATCTTTGATCACCTTCTGGTTCGCGACGCCACCACTGGCAAGCTCGTGGGAACCTACCGCATGCAGAGCGGCTTCCGCGCTAAAGGTAATCTCGGCTATTACAGCGAACAATTCTTCGATTTCACGCCATTTGAAAGCATCCGCGCCGAAGTGCTCGAACTGGGAAGAGCCTGCGTCCACACCGAATACCGCAATACTGCCGTGCTCCACATGCTCTGGAAAGGCATCGCCCGGTATGCCACAAGCTGTGGCGCCCGTTATCTCCTGGGCTGCAGTTCCCTCAGCTCGCAGGACGAAAACGAAGGCATCGCCCTCTACGAATCGCTGAAGGAAAAATATCTAATCGAGCCGACCCTGCGCACCGAGCCAAGACCAGAAGTCCTCTGCCGCCATAGCGAAACCGCCGCCATCCCGCCGCCCCCCAAAATGCCCCGCCTCTTCCGCGCCTACCTCGACGTCTCCGCCCGCCTCTGCGGCCCACCCGCCATTGATCGCGCCTTCAAAACCATAGATTTCTTGACGCTGATCGACCTCCAACACATCCCCGACCGCGTCCGCACCCGCCTTTTCTAGCAACCGTCCAAGCAGCGCCGCGTAACCTCGACTTTTCATGTAGCCACGTTTGTCTACTACGCTGTTAAACTGGGCAACGCAATCCGAAAGACGAAAGGAACAAACGTGCAAGTAGTGGCCGGAGTGGATCTTGGCGGAACTGCCGTCAACTATACGCTGGTAAATCCGGAAGCGCGGTTTCTGATCGAGGGCTTATGCGAGCACCCCGCGCTTGCGAAGCAAGGACCAGACGTGTGCCTTCGACAGATCGAAGAAGGCCTCAAGATTGCCGCTGAAAAAGTGAATGTCGCTTTTTCAGATATCGTCGCGGTCGGGCTCGACACTCCCGGTCCCGCAAGCGCATCAGGATTACTCAGCGCAAAGGGTTCCACCAACTTCGTGCACGCAAATTGGGCGGGATTCGATATCCGCGAAGGGCTCGCGCAGCGGCTCGGCAAACCGGTGAGCTATTTGAATGATGGCAATGCCGCTGCCCTCTGGGGGCACTTCACGATTTTTGGCGCAACCGGTAAAGAAACTTCCGTATCGGTCGTGGTCGGGACCGGGCTGGGCGGTGGCGTCATCCTGGATGGCAACGTCATTAAGGGCAGAATGGGATTTGGAGGCGAGTTGGGCCACGTGCTGATTCCTTATCAGGCCATCGCGGGAATCAGCGGGCTGAAGCCGGAATGCAATTGCGGCCGCACCGGATGCCTGGAGTCTGTCTGTTCCCTGACGGCGATTGAGAAGTCTTTTCTCCCGTTTTTCCTGCCGCAGCATCCCGGGCACGATCTTGCAAAACTAGGCGACCTGCACCGCGCGGCCAAGCAGGTGCGCGGCCTAGCCGACGAAGGCGATCCGATGTGCAGGGAAATTTTCAGAGTTCAAGCCCACGCACTAGGGCTCTTTTTCGATGAGATGGTGAACACCTTCGATCCCGACGCCTTGATCGTCGGCGGAGGAGCTGTGGAGACAAGTTCACAGTTCCAACGCTGGTTTTTAGAAGAGATCCATAAAGGCATGCCCACCCAGCGCGAGGAACAAGCCGATATCCCGATTTACGTCATGCCCAATGGCGATACCGCTGGCGCAAGAGGCGCGGCCATCGCAGCACTGAAGCTCGCCAGAGAAGGCGGCTTGGCGTAACGGCAGACGTAGCTCGCGACTCTACGTCCCACACGGCGTTCGCACGCGCCTTCTTCTCTCTGACCTCGGAGAAACTCACCGCCCTCTGTGTAAGTATTTGTACTCGCTCTTCAGTCCCAAAATATACTTGACAACAGTCTTGCACCTATGGTACACTCTGTCCATTGGGTATTGCGCCCCGGTCCTAACCGTGCCATTTTTTTGATATAACCCGGGAACGCCGATCTCCCGATCGGCGCTTTGTCTTTCATCCGACAATCCAAATCTAACCGTCAAGGAGACTTCCATGTCCTCAATCACCACACAGGACCGCGCCGCCCTCTGTACCTTCACCTTCACCGACGGTCGCCAATGCCGCACCCCACGTTCCTCCCCCCATCTCCATCTCCGCACCTTCCACGCCCGCAAAGAAACCCAATCCCAGGCCGCCGACAAACTAGCCCGCGACGTATCCTAATTTATAATATGCTTTCACAACGTCGGAGAGGAGTTGCTATACATGCGACGCGTTCCGCACTTGAGAACGATAAGCATTCCAGCAGCTTTGCTTGCGGTTCTCTTGTCAGTGAAATGAGCACAGGGATGGACTCGAACAGCAACGACCCAAGACTGACGGATGGATTAATCTTTTTGCGGCCCTTAAGCGCGGAGGATGCGGCAGACCATTTAGCCGGTGAGGATGATGAGATGGCGAAGTGGCTCAGCGGCGCGATTGATCGGCTTCGTTGAAGCGAACTTCGCTGTGGTCCTCGAAGAACTTGGACGGTTACCCGACCAACCGGGAGTTTGCTGAAGGCAGGCGGTGAGTTCGCCGGTCTTATCGTTATCGCATTCCCACATCATCGCGTACAATCCCTGCGAATCCGCGAACGGAGAAAAACAATGCGGCGGTACCATCACATTGGAATTCCCACCACCGAACCAAAACCCGGCGAGACCCACCTAAAGCATCTTAAACTCTTCGTCGTCGGACACGAAAAGAGCGAATTCGGCGTCGAATGGATGCGCTTTGAATCAGACGCGGTAGTTCCAGACCTCGTCCGTCAGGTGCCGCACGTCGCATTCGAGGTAACTGACCTTGCATCCGAGCTGGTCGGCCGCGAAATTCTGATTCCGCCGAACAGCCCATCCGACGGCGTCCGCGTCGCGTTCATCGTTGAAAACGGCGCACCGATCGAGCTCCTTGAGTTCACCGACCCCAACCATCCCGCACGCCGGGTGTCCTAGCCTCGATTTTTGAGGCTGGGTCTTGGTCTTCTCCTACTCCAGGCACCCAATTTCAATGAATTCGTAGGTCGTTTAGAATCAACACTTGCAAAAGTGTATCAAAACAAAGGACTTTAACTGTCTTTAGAATGAACACTTATGAAAAAATAGGGGGAGGGGGGCCCCCGACCGTACGCATCCGCCGCTACTCTTCCAGCCCAGCGCTCCGCAATTTGGCCAGCAGTGTCTTTGGCGACACTCCCAGCTTCTCCGAAGCCCGCGTCTTGTTCCACTTGCACTCGCGCAAAGTGCTCTCCAGCAGCACGCGCTCAATATGTCCGACTGCACGCCCGGTTACGTCCTCCAGAGTCCCTTCCCAATTGAACTGCTCCGGCAGCATCCCAGCTGGCAATTGGGCGGTATCCGGTTTCGTCGCCGGAAGCTGCAAGCCCTCGGCGGTAATGCTCAACCCATCCGTCAGAATCACCGCTCGCTCCATCGTGTTCTGCAATTCGCGCACATTCCCCGGCCACCGATAGTGCAGCAACCGCTCGCGCGCTTCCGCCGAAAGTTCCAGTCCGGGCTTCTTGAATTCGCGGCTGAATTTTTCCAGGAAATGTTCTGCCAGCAGCAACGTATCGTTGCCACGTTCGCGCAAAGGAGGAATCGTCATCGGCACAGCCGAAATCCGGAAATAAAGATCCTCGCGGAACAATTTCTCCTCCGCCAGTTTCTGCAAATTCCGATTCGTAGCCACCACGATGCGCACATCCACTTCGACAGTCTGTGTTCCGCCAACGCGATCAAATCGCCGCTCTTCCAGCACACGCAAGAGCTTCGCCTGTATCGCCAAAGGCAGCTCGCCAATCTCGTCCAAAAACAAAGTCCCGCGATGCGCCAAATCCAGCTTTCCAACCTTGCGAGCGCCAGCACCCGTAAACGCCCCGCGCTCATGCCCAAACAACTCGTTCTCAACCAGCCCTTCCGGAATCGCCGCGCAATTCAGCGCCACAAACGGCTGTTCCCGCCGCTGCGAAAGATGGTGCACAGCCCGCGCAAACAATTCTTTCCCCGTCCCGCTCTCGCCCAAAAGCAGAACGGTCGAATCCGTCGCAGCCACACGCTGGATCTGTGTGCTGATCTCGCGAATCGCCGAGTGCTCGCCCACGATCCGCGGGAACCCGTAACGCGCCGTATACTCCTCGCGCAGCAGCAAATTCTCCCGCTGCATCTCCTGCTGCCGGGTCGCCCGCTGCACCAGCAATTTCAAGTGGTCCAAATCCACCGGCTTCTGAAGAAAGTCAAACGCCCCTTCCTTCATCGCCGAGACAGCTTCTTCCACGGATCCAAACGCCGTCAGCAAGAGCACCGGTATCGTCGCGTCCGCCGACTTAGATTCGCGCAACACATCCAGCCCGGACGCACCTGGCATCTTCAAATCCGTGATCACCATGAGGTAGCGCCGCGCGCGCACCTTCTGAATCGCGGTAGTGCCATCGGGCGCTTCGTCGACAGCGTAACCGGCGCGCTCTAGCGCCTTGCGCAGCATCGCGCGCAGCTCGTTCTTATCTTCGACAAGGAGAAGCGGTTCCATCTCTTTCGTTTCTACCACGAATGCTGTTGCGTTCCGGGAACAACGGCAGATACGTGTGCGGAGAAGGGAAGCAACAACTACGCAACAGCCGAGCATATCGCGGGAAGGGAAGCAATCGAGCGAACGAACTAGCCACGCCCGAGGCGAATTAGCCGTCAAGCCACGTCGGATCCTGCTTGACGGGACGGCCGCCTATTTCCCGATCGGCCAACACCGAAATCCGCGGGTTCTTCGGGTCATATTTTACAGTCACGGTTTGTCCGTCCACTTGACTGCCCAATGTTTCGGCCGAATACATATCCTCTGCGACTACAGCCGCGAATCCAAAATGTGAACAGCCGCTCACGACGTATTTGTAACCCAGCATGCTTCGCCACGGCACCTTAATGTAGCTGCCGGAGTTGGGCTAGAGGATTTCACCCTTCTGAATTATTCCGTGGACGGTAGGCCAGAGTCGGCTGCGGCGTAACGCGAGATAGTGGCGAAGCTCAGGAAGAATTCCTCGCAAACAAAAAATCACCAGGCACGCACCAATCAACAGTTCAAATGTCTGATTGGCGGTCATAAAATTCAGCTATAAGCTATGGGTCACTCGTTGTGAACTGCCGGCCATTTCAGGGGAAACGGGCCAAAAAAATCCTACTACCGCGCCCAGCCCGAATCGCCACCGGACTTTCGTAGCTCATCTTCCATGTCGGAAAGCTGCTGCTTCAGGTTCTCGATTTCCTGCTTTTTCTGGTCGATCTTGGCGTTCTTGTCGTTGATATCCTTGCGCGTGTTCTGTTCCATCAACGCTTTTTGCGGGTCGTTGTAATACTGCACTTGGGCCTTCTCCCCTTCGCGCTGCAAAACGTCGAGCTCTTTTTCCGCCGCTGCAATTTTGTCGCGTTGATCCGCGAAACGCTTGCGCCAGGCCTTTTCCGCGTCGGCACCGGAGGCCGCCCCTGGAGCGGCTCCGCTTGCACCCCCGCTCTGCGCGCCTTCCGGCGCACCGGGTGTTCCGCTAGGAGCTGGAGTCCCACTATTGTCCGTCCGGGGTTTGATATCGTCGTCCGTGTAGACCTTCTTCGGTTTCGGCGCAGCCTTCTGCTGTTCACGCGCCCTGCGCGCGGCATCTGCCACGGGATCGCCCGACTGCTGCTGCTGCGGAGGATTCTGTTGCTGCTGCTGCTGCGCAAATGCGGGAAGCGCTGCCAAACACAATCCCGGCAAAAGCATCGAAGCCTTAAGCCAATTGTTGACACGCATACAATGCCGCCTTTCCGGGGGCGAGCTGGTTTCCCCAGCCTTCTTCTTAGATGCTGTCCTTCTTCAATTCTACCGCTTCTGGGACGCTCCGGCACGCCGGTAGCGTAACAATAAAGGCGGCCCCGCCCTCCGGCCGATTCCGGGCCTCCACTCGCCCGCCATGCTGCACGATGATTTTTTGCACGACCGCCAAACCCAGCCCGGTGCCATTGGCCTTGGTCGTGAAAAATGGCCGGAAAAGCTTTGGCAAGGTTGCGGGAGTAATGCCAATCCCATTATCGAAAACAGTGACCCGTTGCGTGTACGTTTCTTCATGCCGCACGACTTCGCCGCGCAGAAGCACGCGTCCGCCATTGGCTGCGCCAGCGCTCGCTTCCGCGGCGTTCCTCGCAAGATTCAGCAGCGCCTGCCGCAGCAGGCCCTCGTCGCCCGCGACGCTTCCCATCGGACCTTCATATCGAATGCGCACCTGTGGCATGGCCTCGGCAACTTCCGCAACAACTCGCTCGATCACTCCCTCCAGCGCCACCGGCTCGCTGGAAATCTCCAGCGGCCGCGCATACTTCAAAAACTCGGTCACCACATGCGTGATGTTGCGAGTCTGCTCCAGGATTCTTTCCGCAGAGTCCGCCACCTCTCCGGTGACCGTTTCCGCGCTGATCATTTGCGCGTAGCCAGAAATCGTCGCCAGCGCGTTTTTAAACTCGTGAGCAATTCCGGCCGAGAGTTCGCCCAACGCCGCGAGGTTTTCCTTGAGCTGCACTTGCTGTTGCAGCGCCGCCAATTCGGTCAGATCTGTAATCAGGCAAATCGCGCCGTTAATCTTCTCCGCGCCTTTGCGAATCGGAGAAATGGTTACGCCCAGCAGCCGCGAATCTCCTCCCGGCTCTTCGTGTTTCACCTGCTCGCGCCGAAAGATGCTGCCCTTCGTCAAGCACTCCCCGATAAGCCGAGTCAGCTCGGATTTTTCTCCCAGCACTTCGCTGTACCGCCGGAATCCAAGCCCGCGGATGCCCAGCACCAGCTCCGCCGCGGGATTCGCGCTGGAGATGTTGCCCAGCGCGTTGACCACCACCAGCCCCGCGGGCATGTTGCGGGTAACTTCTTCACTCAATCGTTCGGTATGCTCGGCGCGTTCCCGCTCGATTTTGTGCAGCCGTTCGAGTTCTTTCTCCTGGTCGCGAAGCTGGCGGATTACGCCCTGCATGGATGCCGCCATAAACGCCGAAGGATTTTCCGATCTTGGAGTTGGCGCCGAAATCGCCTCGGCGTGCGATTCGCGCGTGCTCTGAAGAAATTTTCGCAACAGAAAAAACACGATCCCAACGACCGAGAGGATCCCCACAGCCATCCCGATGGCGATTTCCCAGACGCGCTGTGTTGTTTCGGCTTGGAATGCGGCGAACGTCATAGCCAGAACCGGCCTCGCATCGGAAGGAATCTCAGCGCAACCCTGGCCCTAGACCAATCGTGTAAGAAGAGAACACGAACACCACGATCAGCGCCGCGATTCCCAGAAATGTCCCCAGCGGCAGATGATACTGGCTCGCGATAAACCATCGAATCCCGTTCACCGTTCCGAGCCCGCGCCGGCTCGCCCGTGCGGCGAGCCGCCGCCCCGTTCCGCTCAAATACATGGTGGCGATCACAAGAAGGCCTATGAAACTCCCGAGCAGCGCTCCAATCAGCAGGGTGAAAAACGTATTTCGGACTCCCATGAACGCTCCGGCCATGGCCATCATTTTTACATCGCCTAAACCCATTCCCTCGCGGCCACGCACGAGTTTGTAAAGTGCCGCGAATCCCCACAAGGGCAAACTTCCAAAGGCTGCTCCCAAAAGCCCCTCGAACACGCCCATCAGCCACGCCGGCGGCAGCCAGTGAAATAGCCGCAAGCAGATCAAAAATGCCGTGCCATCATTCGGCGGCACCACTGCGGAAAAGACCAATCCAGCAGCCATGCCAGGCCAGGTAATTACATCAGGAAGCAGACGGACTCGCAGATCGGTCACTGTCAGGATCATGATGAGGCACAGGAAGAACAGCCATTTCGCCGCCGCCTGGGTGATCCCAAATTCCAGAAAACAGCCCACGAACAGTAGTCCGGTAACCAGTTCGACCAGCGGATACATCGGCGAAATCGGCAAACCGCACGTCCGGCACTTTCCCCGTAGCCAGAGCCACGCCAATACCGGCACGTTGTCATAGGGCTTGATCGGCGTCAGGCATCGCGGGCACCGCGACCCCGGCGACACTATGGATAACTCTTCCGGAATGCGCGTGATACACACATTCAAGAAGCTCCCAATAATAATCCCCAATAAAAAAAAGAACGCGATAATGATCACAGTGTGGCGGGCCGCTTTGCGCCCGTGCTTAGTACTGTCCCATACCTATCCAACGGCCTCAACAAACGCCCCAGTCTGGCGTGCCCCATCCCTAACGTTTTCTCGACCGGTTCTCTGTGTCCTCCGCCCTCTCAGTCCCCTCTGTGTAATGTTTCTTCCGGGTTTTTTCTTCGAGCTTTCGACTGTAAACTGTTAACTGTCGACTTCTTCATGCACTGGCTTGAACGCAAAATCCGCCGCTACGAGCACCGCCGCTGGACCACCGACGATAACCGGCGCGTCCAACCCTTCTACTGGGGCCTGGAGCACATCGGCGGCGACCCAAACGACCCGGACCCAGCCGCGTTCGTCCATCAATATGCCAAGAACGCCATCGAAAACAGCCGAGACTGGTTCGCCACCACCCCTGCCGACGACTACAAGCTCGATTCCGACAACGTCCTGACGTTCACCAGTTCGATCGAATCCCCCTGGCCTGAAAACAACACGGTATATGCCCGCCTGTGGCCTGCTCGACGAGATTGGAAGCCACCCATCAAAGCGGCGAAGGGTTGCGCTGTGCTCGTCCTTCCCAACTGGAACGCCAAATGGCATGGGCAGGACGGCCTCTGCGACTGGGTTTCGCGATTTGGTATTGCCGCACTCAAGATGTCCATGCCTTACCATAATCGCCGCATGGCCAAGGGACACGAGCGCGCCGACCAGATTTGCGGCCCGAACATCGGCCTGACCCTCCAAGCCAATCGCCAGGCTGTCCACGACGCCCGCCGCTGCCTTCGCTGGCTGGAGCAGCAGGGCTACACCAGCGTCGGCATCCTGGGAACAAGCCTTGGCTCTTCTGTTGGTTACATCGCCCTGATGCACGACCCCGCCGTCAAAGCCGGCGGCTTCTTCCACTTTTCCACTTACTACGCCGACGTCGTCAGCCAGGGCATGACCACCAATCACGTCTGGGAAGGTCTTAGACACCATGTTTCGGTCGATGAGCTGCGCGACTTCTGGGCCCCTATCAGCCCCATACCCTACGTAGAGGGCGGCATGGGCGCCGACCGCAAATCCTTCCTCGTCTATGGCAAGTACGACCCCACCATGCTCCCCGAGCTGAGCCGCCAAATGCTCGACTCCCTGCGCCGCCATGGGGCCAACCCCCGAAGCATGGAGCTGCACTGCGGCCACTACTCCCTCGAACTGGCCCCCTTCAGTTACATCGCCGGCTACCGAATGCTGTCCTTCCTCCGCTCCGCACTCGCTCAGTGAGGCTGCTGGACCAGAGCACGAATTGCGTGTTACACTGTTTGTGTGTCACAATGTTCCTGTGTTACACTGATTTCTGTTATGAAGACCAAACTCCGCAACATCACCATCACTCTCGAAGAGGAAGTCGCTCGCTGGGCCCGTATCGAAGCCGCCACCCGCGACACTAGTGTGTCCCGTCTACTGGCGGACATCTTGAAAGAACGCATGATGCAATCTGAGAGCAACGGGGCTGCAGAAGATAGATCTCAAGATGGTTTGAAGTCTGAAACTAGGTTTCTGTCTGCCGAGGAGATTCGCGACCTTAGCCCTGAGAGCGCCGCCAAGCTGGCCGCCATCCGGGCCATCACTGCACGCATAGCGGCTCTGGACAAAGGCCCTTTCGTTGATCACGCCGAAATGCTGTACGACGAGCATGGTCTTCCTAAGTGATTATTGACAGTTCGGCTTTCATCGCCCTAGCCCTTCGCGAACCCGGGTTTGAAGTTTTCGATGAGGCCCTGCTAGCTGCGTGGTCGCGCAGAATCTCCGCCCCGACGTTTGTCGAGATTTCGATCGTTCTACAAACCAGAACCGGAGCACAAGGCATACTGCTTTTGGAGCCGCTGCTGCGTACTTCGAACATCCTCATCGAATCTTTTACCGAGAAGCACGCGCAGATTGCCCGCCAAGCTTTCTCCGATTACGGTAAAGGGCGCCATCCTGCTGGGCTGAACTTTGGGGACTGCTTTTCCTACGCTCTTGCAAAAGCCACAGGGGAACCGCTTCTTTTTAAGGGCGAGGACTTCCGCAAGACAGATATAACTCCTGCGCTTTCGTAGCGCACTCTCCTCACTGCAGACTATTCACCCACTGCTCAGTTTTCCCTCTTCCGGTATCATCGTTTCATGCAGACGCTGATTGTTGAGGCTTTTGGACCGCTTGCTGGAGCGCTTATTCTTCTTGTGGCCATACTGGGCGTGCGCCACTTTGTGCACCAACTGCGCAGCCGACAGAGTCCTGAACAGCTTCAGGCTGCGCGCGATTCTTTTCGGAATCGGCTTGTGCATCCCAAGGCGGCGGAAGTCGAGCAGGGAATTGGGGCTCTTCTTCCTCAGCGGCTTCTTGCCCTTTACGACGACCACCAGACCGTCCTTGGCGAGCAAATCGAAATCCGCATACCACTTGCCGAGCTAAATGACGCGGGCAATCCGAAAGATTCGGACGCTGACAAGGATGCCGTGGAATGGATCGAGGCTTTCCTGCCGCTCGATCTTGAGAGCCAGAAGTTTACCGTTGACCTGCTCGCACTGGGCTTAGGCAAAGGCTTCTGCTTCGCCACGGACGGCTCGGGCAATTTCTACTGGACGCCGGCCGGCGAAACGCGGCAACCAGACGCTCCTGTCTTCTTTGTCTGTCAGGACCCGCAGGGCAACGTACAAGTTACATCTTCTCTGAACGCGTTTCTGTCCTGGCCCCGACGCGCTGCGACTGCCGACCTGTCCTAACCGCCAGTGCCTGTTTAACCGAAAGTACCATTGGGCTTTGTGATTCGGCCCGTTAGCGTGAAGGCGGGCCCTAACTCTCTGAGGGAGAGCACCATGCGAAACCGGCTAATTCCTTTGGCGGCTGCTGCTCTTTGCCTGGTCTGGTATTCTGCGGCTTTAGCCCAGGATCCTGCGCAGAACCAGTCTCAGCCGGCTCCCAAACCCGCTCCCCAAGGTGGCTCAACACAAGGTCAACAGCAGCAACCAGTTGCCGACGCCTCGGAGCAGCCTCCCTCCCTGGCAGAATTGGCTCGGCAGGCCCGTGCGAAGAAGCAACTCGATTCCAATGCGTCCGGCACAACCAAACCAGTCAAAGTCCTCGACGACGACAGTATGCCTCGCGGTGTCTATCCCATTGAAACCAAACCGGCTCCAGACTCCGCGCACGGTGGCTCAACTTCCGGCGCAGGCGGAGCCTCTCCCATTGCCGAATATCACGGGAAGGTTGTGCTCCTCGATTTCTGGGCCTCCTGGTGTGGCCCCTGCCGCCGTGCCCTGCCGAATCTCAAAAAGCTTCAGGCCGTCTATGGTGGCGCCGACTTTGTGGTCATCAGCGTCAGCGAAGACGACGATGAATCTGCCTGGCGCGCCTTTGTATCGAGTAACGGTATGACCTGGACCCAGAAACTGGATAGCGATGGCACGTTCCAGCGCCAGTTCGGAGTAGACGCCCTCCCGACCTATGTCCTCATTGGCCGCGACGGCAATGTCGTTGATAAAATCGTCGGAGAAGATCCCGCCAACTCGGTCCTCGAACGCATCGGCCCCGAGCTAAGGTCGGCTCTCGTCTTCAGACCTTGAAATCAAGGGCTAGGTTGGAACCGACAAGAACTTCTGAACCGCTGCTTGAGGTTTTGTTCGGAATTCGGACTCTGTGAAATCCGTGCCACCGCGTTAGGTCTTTCTCTTTTAGAGCAGTCGCTCCTGTAGCGAGGCGGCATCTAGAGAGCTTGCAAATAGGCTGGGTGGTCATCCTCGGAAGGATGACCCTACGACTGGTTAGCGGTATTTTCAGTGCAGAATCTCGGAAAACGCGCCGCTCGCCACCGAGACTGAAACGGCCTCGATCTCTGCGGCCAGCGGCCGGTCCTGCGTCACCATCGCCGACTTCGCGCGAACAAATTCGTGAGCTTTTTTGGCCAGCGCTCCGGTTTGCAGCGGGGCGAGCAGGTCAATCCCCTGGCAGGCGCACAGGAGTTCGATCGCGACGATGCGCCGCAGGTTCTGGAGCATTTTTTCCAGACGCCGGGCTCCGCTCATGCCCATGGAGACGTAGTCTTCCTGATTGCCGGAAGTAGAAATCGAATCGACGGAGTGCGGCGTGGCGAGCGCTTTGTTCTCGCTGGTTAAAGCGGCCGCTGTGACCTGCGCAATCATGAATCCGGAGTTGAGCCCCGGGTCCGGTGTCAGAAACGCGGGCAGCATGCTCGTCAATGGATTGGTCATCTGCTCGATGCGACGCTCGCAAATGCCGCCGAGCGTGGCCAGAGCGACCGCGGCCTGATCCGCGGCCATGGCCAGCGGCTGGCCGTGAAAATTTCCGCCGCTGACGATTTCGCCACCGCCGCCTTCTATTACGAAAACGAGCGGGTTATCCGTGGCGCTGTTTAGCTCGACCGCGGCCATCTCGCGCGCTTGCGCCAGCGAATCGCGTACTGCTCCGTGAACTTGCGGAGTGCACCGCACGCTATAGGCGTCCTGCACGCGCGGATCTTTCTCCGGCGAGCGATGCGACTCCCGGATTGTGCTGCCCTCGTTTAGGTGGGCCAGGTTTCGGCCGGTCATTGCAGCGCCGGGATACGCGCGCGCATGCATGATGCGCGCGTCAAAGGCTCCCGGACTTCCGCGCAGCGCATCGAGCGAGAGAGCGGCGGCGACATCGGCGGAGTCGATGAGAATGTCGGCATCGCGAAGCGCGAGACTCAGCAGCGCAAGCATTCCTTGCGTGCCATTCAGAAGCGAGAGACCTTCTTTTGCTTCCAGCGCGATGGGAAGAATTCCGGCGCGTCGCATCGCTTCGCTGCCATCCAGGATTTCGCCTCGGAACGCTGCGCGTCCTTCTCCAATGACGACCTGCGCGAGATGGGCGAGCGGCGCAAGATCGCCGGAAGCGCCGACCGAGCCTTGCGAAGGAATTACGGGATGTACTTTGGCGTTGAGCATCGCGCAAAGAGTCTCGACCACCGCTGGCCGAATGCCGCTCAAACCCTTCGCGAGCGCGTTTGCGCGCAGCAGCATCATTGATCGCGTTTCTGCTTCGTTCAGAGGCGCACCGACACCGCAACAATGGGAGCGCACGAGATTCACTTGCAGCGTGCGCACTTGCTCCGCGGAAATGCGGACCGACGCCAGTTTCCCAAACCCCGTGTTGATTCCGTAAGCAGTTTGGCCGGAAGCGAGAAGCTGATCGACGACGGCGCGGGAAGCGTTCATCCTTGCGATTGCCGCAGGAGAAAGACTCACGGACTCGCCGCCCAGGGCAACTTCATAAAGCTGTGCAAACGTCAGATCGTTGCCGGTGAGCGCAATGTTCATGCCTCGCTCCGATCGGGCTGAGGCGCCACGGCGGATTTAAATACGCCGTGATATTTGCGTGGCAGCAATTTCGGCCGGCCGTTGCTTCCGCAAATGATGTGCGTAGTTTCTCCGGTGGCAAGCAACTTGCCGTCGGCGTCGCGGAAAACTTCGTAGGAGAATTTGACGATGCGATTGCGCGATTCCGCGATCCGCGTGCGGATGCGCAGCACTTCGTCATAGCGGGCCGACAATTGATACCGGCAATGAGCGTCCACCACGACGGTATGACAATCGTCCTCTTTTTCCATGCGCGTGTACTCGATGCCAAGCGCGCGAAACAGTTCCACGCGCCCGACCTCGAACCAGACAAAATAGTTGGCGTGATAGACCACGCCCATCTGGTCGGTTTCGGCGTAGCGCACCCGTACTGTTGCGTCGTGATATTCGATCATTCTCATGTGCCGTAAAATAGAAGCGGTTTCTGCCGTGGATTATTCCACGTCCGTGCTCCAAACGGGTTTGCGTTTTTCGAGAAAGGAGGCGAGGCCTTCCTTGTAGTCCGCGGTGCTTCGGATCCGCGCGTTCTCGAGAATGGCGCGTTCCAGATCGGCGTCCACACTCGCGGCGGCGGCGGAAGTCAGCAAGCGCTTGGCACGCGTTAGGCTGACAGGGCTGGCAGCGATGAGCACGGCCGCCAGTTCGTGGGCGCGTTGCATCAGTAGTTCGGGCGGCACGATTTCCGTGATCAGGCCCAGTTGTTTTGCCTCTGCGGCGTCTATGAGGCGTCCGGTGAGAAGCAAGTTGCGCGCGTGTTTGTCGCCGATTTGCCGCATCAGGAAAACGGAGACAATGGCCGGCAAAAACCCGATCTTTACTTCGGTGTAACCGAATTTCGCTTCGGGGATGGCCAGAGTGAAATCGCACAGCGTGGCGATTCCACAGCCTCCGGCGAGCGCCGCGCCATTCACGGCAGCGATCAGCGGCTTCGAGAAACTCCAGATGCGCCGAAACATTTTTGCCATGCGCCGCGAATCTTCCATGTTGTCAGCCGAAGATTGCGAAGCGATGGCGGAGAGCATTTCCAAATCCATGCCCGCGCAGAAACTTTTTCCCGCGCCGGTGATGATGGCCACGCGTGCGTGGCTGGTCTCCACGGCATCCAGAGCCGATTGAATTTCGCTGATCATGCGCTCGGAAATGGCGTTGCGCTTTTCAGGCCGGTTAAAGGTGATGGTGGCCAGTTGGCCGGAAAATTCCAGTGTCAGCGTTTCAAACATTCAGTCCACCTTCATTGCACGTTCTCGAGGGAGCATTCGCCGTCTCGTCCAGGATTCACGCCTGGGCGGTAGGGGCGCAGCATGCTGCGCCCCTACATGGCAGGATCGCTTGCTTCAAGTGATTCTAATTCACAAGAGGGGCGTGTGCATACTTTGCGCGAATTTCGTTGGTCATGGCGAACAGGGTTCCGAGCTTGGACGGATCGAAGCCTGGATCAGCGCCGGCTTTCTTTAGGGCGGCCAGAACGTCTTCGGTGGCAATGTTGCCGACGAGATTGTCTCCGGCAAAGGGGCATCCGCCTAGTCCTGTGAGCGCGCTGTCGAAGCGGCGGCAGCCTGCTTCGTAGGCGGCTAGGATTTTCGCTTCGGCTTCTTCCGGGCGGCTGTGGAGATGGACGCCGAGTTCGAGGCCCGCGACTTCGTCTTTCACCTGGCGGTAGAGATCGCCGACGAGTTCTGGCGACGCTGTGCCGACGGTGTCGGCGAGCGAAACAGCGCGCACGCGGATGCCTTTGAGCCATTCGAGAGCGTCGGCGACAATTTCTGGTCCCCAGGGTTCGTCATAGGGGTTGCCGAAGGCCATGGAGATGTAGACGACTAGATCTTTTTTTGTGGCGAGAGTTTCCTTGCGGAGTTTTTCAACCAATAAACGAGACTCGTTCTTCGTCATATTTGCGTTGGCCCGGCGAAAATAGGCCGAAATGGAATAGGGGTAACCAATCGTCGTAACGCCAGGCGTCGCCAGTGCGCGTTCGAGACCTTTTTCGTTTACTACGATGCCGATGATTTCTGGAGGCTCGACGTTGTCGGGAAGGGAAGCGTTCAGTTTCGCCATGACGTCTTCGCTGTCCGCCATCTGCTTCACGTGTTTCGGCGAAACAAAACTCACCGCGTCAATGTGCTTGAATCCGGAGAGAATAAGTTGCTTCAGATATTCCGCTTTGAGTTCGGCAGGAATGATTTCCGGTAACCCCTGCCAGGCATCCCTGGGACATTCGATTAACTTCACTGGTTCATTCATGGCCTGGCTTTTCGCTTTCTTTCTCGGTCATCTATGATCATCAAAAACGCACCAGCAATGACAATTAGGGCTCCAGATTCAAGATGAAAAAAGAGACATACGATCCCCAGAACCCCGCGCAAAAACGAATCATGTTTGCAAGACGCCGGTTTTGAATTCGCGGATTTCGGGATTCAGGGCGGCGGCTTCTAACGCGCTGATTAACGCATCGCGGGTGTGGGCTGGATCGATGATGGCGTCGACCCAGAGGCGGGCTGCGGCGTATCGCGGGTCGGTTTGCTTGTCATACGAGGATTTTACCAATGCGATGAGCTCTTTGCGGGCTTTTTCGTCTACCTTTTTGCCTTCGCGCTCGAGTTGTTTCAATTTAATTTCGGCTAGCGTGTTGGCTGCGGCGTCGCCGCTCATGACCGCGAATTTTGACGTGGGCCACGCGAACATGAACCGCGGGTCGTAGGCTTTGCCGCACATGGCGTAGTTGCCGGCGCCGAAACTGCCGCCGCAAATTACTGTGATTTTTGGCACGACGCTGTTCGCGACGGCGTTCACCATTTTTGCGCCGGCGCGGATGATGCCGCTCCATTCGGCGTCTTTGCCGACCATGAAGCCGTTTACGTCGTGCAGGAAAATGAGCGGGATGCGGTTCTGGTTGCAGTCGAGGATAAAGCGGGCGGCTTTTTCGGCGGACTCGGTATAAATCACGCCGCCAAATTCCATGCGTTTCTGGTCTGAGCCGCGCGCCATGGTCTGCACGTGCTTCTTTTGATTTGCGACGACACCGACTGCCCATCCGCCTATGCGCGCGTAGCCGCAGAGAATGGTCTCGCCGTATTCGGCGCGATATTCTTCAAACTCGCTGGCATCTGCGATGCGCGCGATGATTTCGCGCATGTCGTATTGCTTTGCGGGATCGCTGGAGAAGATTCCGTAAATCCCCTCGCCCGAATAGAGCGGCTCGCGGGCGGCGATGTGGCTGAATGGCGTCGGATTGGGCGCGCCCATTTTGTCAGTTAGAGCTCGAATGCGCGCGATGCACGCGTCATCGTCCGGCTCGCGAAAATCGACTGTGCCGCTGATCTGCGAATGCATTTTCGCGCCGCCGAGGTCTTCGGCGGACGTAACCTGTCCGATGGCGGCCTGCACCAGAGCGGGGCCTGCCAGAAACAGTCCGGAGCCTTCCGTCATCAGAATGTGGTCGCACATCAAAGGCAGATACGCACCGCCGGCGACGCACATGCCCATGATGGCGGCGAGTTGAGGAATGCCCATCGCGCTCATCACGGCGTTGTTGCGAAACACGCGGCCGAAATCGTCGGTGTCCGGAAAAACATCTTCCTGGAGCGGCAAGAAAACCCCGGCGGAATCGACGAGATAAATTGTGGGGATGTGATTTTCGATGGCGATATTCTGCGCGCGAATCACTTTCTTCGCGGTCATGGGGAAAAACGCGCCGGCCTTCACGGTGGCGTCGTTGGCGATAAGCATGATCGTTCGGCCGCAGACTTTGGCGAGCCCGGTGACGGCCCCTGCTGAAGGCGCGCCGCCCCACTCTTCATACATTTCGTAGGCGGCAAAGATTCCCAACTCGAAGAATTGCGAGCCCGGATCGATCAGCTTGGCAATGCGCTCCCGCGCCGTGTAGCGGCCTTTTTTGTGCTGCGATTCGACGGCTTTCGCGCCGCCGCCCTGGCGAATCTGCTCTTCTTCGTTCTTGATTTTCGTGAGGAGATCGATGATGCGGCGGTGATTTGTTTCGAAGCCGGGCGACTTCGCATCAACGCTGGTTTTCAGGACGGACGCAGACACTCGCAGACCTCGCGCAGGGATTCACAGAGGCGCGCTGAGGCTCCGTCGCGCGCCACGACAAACAGTATAAGGTCCGCCGCGGATTTCCGCGAGTTCGGAACATGAAGCGTGTGTGTTGACGATTGAGTGCCCGGCGCATACAATCTGGAGTCGTGGTGCTGCAAGAGCACCGAATTTCAAAGCTGGAGGCGCCTGTGAGAACCTTGGTCGTTGTTGCTGCAGGTGGGTGTGTCTCCGGCGCGTTGTTGGTTTAACTGGAACGCCTTCCTGCTTCTCTTTTCCCTCTCGAACTGAATTTATTGTGTTCGCTTGGCGGAGGATTTGTCCGCTTGGGCGACGCAGAGCCGTGCTGCATCGGAGGCGTGCTCCGGAATGCAGGCGCTTGGCTGCTGGAGAGCAGCGGGAGAAGATTTTGAAATGGCTATCCAGGATTTAGGCTGGGATTCGTATTTTGAGGAGGCGTGGGGTGAACGCGCGAAAGATGCCTGCGTACCGGCGCGTGTTGTTTCGCAGCAGCGCGGGCTGTGGCGAGTGCTTGGAGATTTTGAAGAGTGTTGGGCGGAGCCATCCGGCAGTTTTCGAAAAGAATCTGAAGCCGGGGGAGATTGGCCTGCAGTTGGAGATTGGATAGCGACGGAAATTATCGTGGGGCAGAAAAACGCACTCATCCAGTCGGTGTTGCCGCGGCGTAGCAGATTTGTGCGCAAAGTCGCAGGCAAGCAGGTCGCCGAGCAAGTCATGGCGGCGAATATTGACGTGGCGCTCATCGTGGCTGCGCTGGACGGCGATTTCAACGTGCGGCGAATCGAACGATATATCGCGCAGTGCTGGGAATCGGGGGCGCGGCCGGTCGTTGTGCTCAACAAAGCCGACGCGTCTTCCGAAGCTCGAGAGCGCACGGCGGAGATCGAGGAAATCGCAATGGGCGTGCCGGTTTTTGCGGTCAGCGCGAAAACTGGAGAGGGCCTGGACGAACTGCTGGCAAGTTTTAAGAAAGGGCAGACCATCGTTCTTCTCGGCTCATCCGGAGTAGGGAAGTCAACGCTGGTAAATCGTTTGCTGCAGGAAGAACGGCAGACGACGCACGCAGTGAGGGAAAGCGATAGCCGGGGGCGCCATACCACCACTTCGCGGGAGCTTTTTCTGTTGCCGGGCGGCACAATGATTATAGACACGCCCGGTCTGCGCGAGCTTCAGCTTTGGAACGCATCGGAGGGAGTGGCGCAAACGTTTGCGGACGTGGATGAACTTGCCGCGCAATGCCGGTTTCGCGATTGCCAGCACAAGGATGAACCTGGCTGCGCGGTGCGCGCATCCATAGAAGCAGGCGAACTTGACGCCGGCCGTTTGGAGAACAAGCGCAAATTGCAGCGCGAGCAGGAGTTCCTCCAGCGAAAGATGGATCCCGAAATTCGTAGTGCGGATAAGAAACGTACTAAAATAATAATGCGCGGTGTGCGCGACATGTACCAGAACCGCGACAAAGGTAAAGACTAAACTCTCCCATGCGTGAACTGGCTCTGGATTTGGAATTGGCGCGCCGGATCGAACTCGCCGAAGCGCAAGCGGCCGTCGAATGCGCTGAGGCTCTCGAACGCTTCCGCACTGGCAGCGGTGCGGCTGTGCGGCGCGTTGCCGGCGGATTTGCAGTGTACTGCGGCAAGAATTCGCCAATCACGCAGGCGGTCGGGATGGGTCTTGACGGGCCGGTCAGCGGGGAAGAGTTCGACCGGCTCGAAGAGTTTTACCGCAGCCGCGAGGAAACCGTACGCGTGGAAACGAGTCCTCTGGTGGATCCTTCGTTCATTGAACATTTTGGACAGCGCGGGTACCGGGTCACGGAATTCTCCAATGTCATGGCGCGGCCTGTGAGCGAGGACGAAACCTGCCCGGAACCCCCCGAGGGCGTGACCGTCGAAAAAGTCGGCAAAGACCAGATCGATTTGTGGACGCTGACGGTTTCGCAGGGATTCGCGGATAAATTTCCTGTTTCGCAGGAATTGCTCGAAGTGATGAAAATGTTCGCATTCGGACCGAAGACGGAGTGCTATCTCGCGCGGGTGGATGGAAAGATTGCCGGCGGCGGGACGCTGGCGCTGCATGACGGCGTCGCCGGATTGTTTGGGGCCAGCACTCTGCCGGTGGCACGCAAACGCGGCGTGCAGACCGCGCTGCTGCAGAGGCGCCTCGCGCGGGCTTCGCAGGCGGGGAGCGATCTCGCGGTCAGCCTGGCGCAGCCGGGGAGTGTATCTCAACGGAATATCGTGCGGCAGGGATTCCGGGTTTTGTATACGCGCGTGAAATTTGAGCGGAGCTGGTCATAAGATTTGTGGCAAGACTATCGTTCTGCCGCGTCAACGATCGAGGCGCTTGTGGATGAAACTCACGATGTCTTGCGTGGACGTGCCGGGTAGAAAGATTTCGGCTATGCCGGATTGCTTCATGGCGGGAATGTCGGCTTCCGGGATAATGCCGCCGACCAGGACGGTGACGTCCTGCATGCCTTTTTCGCGCAGCAGGTTCATGAGCTGGGGGCAGATGGTGTTGTGCGCGCCGGAAAGGATAGAGAGGCCGATCACGTCGACGTCTTCCTGGACGGCGGCTGAGGCGATCATCTCCGGTGTTTGGCGCAGGCCGGTGTAGATGACTTCCATGCCGGCATCGCGTAGCGCGCGCGCGATAATTTTCGCGCCGCGGTCGTGGCCATCCAGGCCGGGCTTGGCAATCAGCACTCGTATTTTCTTCTCAGACATTTTTGGATTGTGGTCTCTTCTCTGTGGCCTCTGTGAACTCTGTGTTAAAAGAACCCCTAGCAGCGTCGCGAGGCATGACGAATCGGCGAACGCCATCCTTTAAGACTGGCACGTTGAAGTTTATCAGCAACCCCACGGGATGTCCTGAGAGCCGCAGGTAGTCAGCATAATGGCTTCATGGATTGGGCCGATGCCTTCAATCGACTTTAATTCCACAACGACGCGGCCCTCAACAAGCAAGTCAAGGCGAAAGCCGCAGTCAAGTTTGACGGCTTTGTAGACGAGTGGGATAGGTTTTTGCTTTCAAAATGAATCTTGCGCAAAGCCAATTCGTGGCAAAGACATCCTTCATACGCGGATTCGAGTAGACCTGGGCCGAAGAGTTTATGGACCTCGATTGCTGCTCCAATGATCTGGCGGGTCAGTTCGATATCATTCGTTAAGTTTTATTTTAACACAGAGGGCACAGAGGGCACAGAGAAGAGCTACGTAATGGCTACTTCTTCGTAGGTGCCAAAGACGGCGCGGAGGGCGTCGCAGATTTCGCCTACTGTGGCGTAGGATTTTACGGCGTCGAAGAGGAACGGCATTAAGTTGTCTTTGCCTTCGGCGGCTTTGCGGAGGGCGTTCAGGCGGCGGTCGACTTCGGATTGAGAACGGTCAGCGCGCAGCTTTGAGAGGCGTTCTGCTTGCCGGTGCGCGACAGTTTCGTCGATTTGCAGGATGTCCAGCGGCTTTTCTGCGGCGACGTAATCGTTTACGCCGACGATGATTTTTTCCTTTTTGTCGACTGCGACCTGATATTTGTAGGAAGCTTCCGCGATTTCGCGTTGCGGGTAGCTGCGTTCGATGGCCGCGACCATGCCGCCCATGGCGTCAATCTTTTCGATGTAGTCCCACGCGCCGCGTTCGACTTCGTTGGTGAGTGCTTCGACAAAATAGGAACCGCCGAGCGGATCGACTGTGTTGGTGACGCCGGTTTCGTGCGCGATAATTTGCTGCGTGCGCAGCGCGATTGTGGCAGCAAATTCCGTCGGCAGCGCCCAGGCTTCATCCAGCGAATTGGTATGCAGTGACTGCGTCCCGCCCATGACCGCTGCGAGCGCTTGAATTGCGGTACGCACGACGTTGTTATACGGCTGCTGGGCGGTCAACGAGCAGCCCGCGGTCTGCGTGTGGAAACGCAGCGCCCAGGACCGGGCGCTCTTTGCGCCGTAGCGCTCGACCATGGCTTTGTGCCAGATGCGGCGCGCGGCGCGGTACTTGGCGATTTCTTCGAAGAAATCATTGTGCGCGTTGAAAAAGAAGGAGAGTTGCGGGACGAACTGATCCACGTCGAGGCCGCGTCGCATTCCCCATTCGACATATTCCATGCCGTCGCGCAGCGTGAAGGCCAATTCCTGGATCGCCGTAGATCCCGCTTCGCGAATGTGGTAGCCGCTGATGGAAATGGGATTGAACTTCGGCGTGTTTTTTACCGCAAATTCAAACGTGTCAATCACCAGCCGCATCGAAGGCTCGGGCGGATAAATATATTCCTTCTGCGCGATGTATTCCTTGAGGATGTCGTTCTGCAAAGTGCCCGAGATTTTCTTCCAGTCCGCGCCCTGTTTTTCTGCAACGGCGAGGTACATTGCCCAGATGACGGCCGCGGGTGAGTTGATGGTCATGGACGTCGTGACGTTGGCCAAGGGAATTTTGTCGAAGAGCACTTCCATGTCCGCGAGCGAACTGATGGCCACGCCGCATTTGCCGACTTCTCCTTCAGAGAGCGGATGATCGGAGTCGTAGCCCATCAAAGTCGGCAGATCGAAAGCGGTGGAGAGGCCGGTTTGTCCTTGCGCTAGCAGATAACGAAAGCGTTGGTTAGTGTCTTCGGCGGTTCCGAAGCCCGCGAATTGGCGCATCGTCCATAGGCGGCCGCGATGCATCGTGGAGTGAATGCCGCGCGTGTAGGGAGGCTCACCGGGGAAGCCCAGATCGCGATTGGCATCCCATCCGGCAAGATCGGCTGGAGTATAGAGGCGCTGGATGGGATAGCCGGAGATCGTCGTGAATTCGGTTTGGCGCTCGGGACTCTTTTCGAGCGTGGGGCGAAGCGTATTCTGTTCCCAGGAAAGTTCCTTGGCGGAAGGCTCGCGCGGAATGGCAGGCGCGTTAAGGGCGGCAATCGTTGGAGTGCTTCCTTTGGCTTTTTCACTCATGGCATGGCGCTCCCGATTCGCCTGCGTTCCTGCAGCAAGCGGCCATGAACGCAGAATTCCATGCTAAGCGAAAGCAATGGTCGGGGCAAGAGTGGGCTGTGCAGGAGTGCTTGAAAAAATAAAAAAAGGAGTCTGTACAGGCGCGCTAGCCGGTACAGACTCCCTCGATAATTTAACGCTTGTTTCCGTCCGGTAAATCCTTGAACAGGTCTTCCACTCCAACGACTTTTCCGTGAAGCGTCCCAGGGATGAGCGTCTCGCGGTCGACTTCGCCGGACTTGGCATCGGCGATCGTGACGTGATTCACCTCGAGGGTGCGCCCAACGGCGCGCTCGTAGTTGGCTTTGGCTTCGACGAGATTGGCCAAGGCGCGGAGTTCGTTGCCCTGCGCAACAAGCAGGTCGCGTTGTGTCTGAATGACTAAGTAAGTGGTAGACGCGCCCAGCTGATATTTTTTCTGTTCTGCGTCAAAAGTCTGCTGCTGCAATTCACGGGCTTTGCTTGTGGATGCCACTTGGGCACGGTCTTGCGTAAGAATGATGTAAGCATTGCGCACGTCGAGAAGCGCAGCGTTTCGGAGTTGCTGCGCTTGCGTTTCCATTTGCCGCTGCGTGAGAAGAGCACGGGCATGCACCGCTTGGGCCGACCGGTTGCGGAGAGGAAGCGTCAGAGTCAGCTGGCCGGCATACTCGGGGAAGTCATTGCGAAAGATTTGGTTCTGGGCCGTGCCAAAACCATGATGAATCGTCCCCACACTGGGAGCGGTAGATGACGATAGAAAGATTGGAGTCGGCACGTTATTGACGTCGACGGAAATCGGGTTGCCGTTGGCATCCACAATGGGTACACCGGTACTGATCGTTGTGGCGGTGCCGGGTATGGAGCTGTTTCCCGCCAACCCAGAGGACAAATAGAAAGCGTTGGCCGTGAGCGAGGGCAGAAGCGCGTTCTTGGTGGCGCGCACGTCAATGTCGGCGTTCAGCAGGTCGTAAATTTCTTCTTGAAGTTCAGGCCGCTTGGCAAAAGCTTCTTTAATGGCATCTTCGAAGGTGGCCGCTTCGATCGTCGCGGGCTGCGTCGGTAATTCCGTGGGCACGATTTCGACGTTGATGAGATTTGGTGCAAGCGGATCCTTGGAAATAGCGTTCTTCAGGGTTTGCTCGTCCGTCAGTTGTACCGTTTGCGCGAGGATCAGATTCCCAGTATTGGTAGCCAGTTCGGATTCGGACCGCGTCACGTCCAGCGGAGCCAAGCTTCCGATTTCGAGCTGCTTCTTGTTGTCCTCGTGCAGCTTTTGAGAAACAGCCACGTTCTGCTGATTGACCTTGACGTTTTCTCGGGCGTAGACAAGCTCCCAGTAGGCTGTGATGGTATTCGTAACCGTGGTGATGGCTTGCTGTGCGAAAGCCCAATCGGCAACTTTGCGATTGTTCTGGGCGATCCGAATGTTGCGAGTCCATATCGACTTTCCGAAGCCGTTCAACAATGGTTGCGAAATGGAAATCGAAAGACTCGAGGTCACGGCAGGATTGAAAAAGTTGGCGGTATCGGAACTGCTGCGCGTGTTGTTCCAATTCGCGGTGACGTTGGTTCCGGTCAGAAACGTCTGCGAATACTGGTTGTTGAATGTGGAAAAGTGCTGAACGATCGAGGCAACCCCGGTGGCTGAGCTGGCACCCGTGCCGGCGCCGGAAGTAAACGGGTTGTTGATTGGTGTGACGATATCGGCAACCGAGGCAGTGCTCTGAATGAGTGGATCGAAGTTCTGCACGAAGAAAACGTACGGGTTGACGGCCGCGGAAGAGCCCGAAATCTGTACCCCTGGCGTGCCGAAGCCCGTGCCGCCAGCTTGAGCGTTGAGAAGGCCCGCATCGGAAATCCAGGGGTAATAGCGCTGGACCGCGATATCCAGGCTGTTTTCGAGGGCGAGCTCGACGGCGTCCTGCAGGCTGAGTTCAAGCTTGTTGTCATGAATCAGCTGGTCGATACGCGGAGAGTTTGTGAGCACAGGCCTTTCGACCGGAATGGATTCGTAGGGTTTTATGATGTTGGGGAAAACCCGCGGGCCGTGAGAGTAATCATGCGCCCCAAGGCCGAGCGAAGCTACCGGCGCGATCGGAGATCCTTGGGCTGCAGGTGCTGCCGCAGGGGTGCCGCTCGGCGCTGGATCCTGAGCCGGGCTCTGCGCGAAAGCCGGCGAAAGCGGCCCGCCCGCAATCAGGCACGCCAAAAAGGCGGCAAACAGAGATCGCGCCCCTTGCGCAGCCTTTTTCCGGCTGTTCGCACCTAAAATGGACCGCTTCAGGGTCCCCCTGAGTGTCTTCATGATGATCATTACCCCTCGAGATTCTGTCCCTGTGGGACGTTTGTATTTTGACCTAACTCTTTAAAACGCTGGAACCATGGGTTTTGTTTCATTTGACGGCGGGATTTGCGGGCACGCGGAACTCTAAACCGTGTGCCATCAACCAGAAACACGACCGCTATCGGTCCAATGAGGATAATGGACACCGCAAAACGAGACAAGGATTTGCTGTAGTTCCAACGGGAAGCAAGCAGTTTAGCGGGGGCTTGCAGTTCGCGGAAGACAGGAGCAGGTGGTGGAAAACTACAATTCTGCCTGGAACAAGGCCGCGCTCAAGCGCACTCGATCGCGGCCTTGCCGGGAAATTAGCGCGTGCCGCCGTCCTTGAAGAGGTCTTCGGTTCCCACGACCTTGCCGTGGAGGGTACCCGGGATCAGTGTAGCGCGTTCGACCTGGCCGGATTTGGCGTCGGCCACGGTGACGTGATTGACCTCCAGGGTGCGGCCAAGCGCGCGCTCATAGTTCGCTTTGGCTTCTTCGAGGTTGGCGAGGGCGCGGAGCTCCGTCCCTTGTGCGGTGATGAGGTCCCGCTGCATCAGGATGACGTTGTAAACAGTGGAGGCTCCGAGCCTGTACTTCTTTTGCTCGTCGTCAAAGGCGATCTGTTCAAGTTCGCGAGCTTTGCTGGCGGCTTCCACCTGCGCGCGGCCTTGCGTGAGCGCGATGTAGGTATTGCGGACGTCGAGAATCGCGGCATTTTTTAATTGCTGGATGATGGCCTGCTCTTCGCGCTGGTTCAGGATCGCGCGGGCGCTATCGGCCTGCGCGGAGCGGTTGCGCAAAGGCAGGTTCAAGGTCAATTGACCAACGTAGTCGGGAAAACGGTTGTGGAAGACCTGGTTTTGCGCGGTGGTAAAACCTTGCTGATGAGTGCCCGTGACCGTGGGGACGACAATTGGTTCATAGATGGGAGTAGTTCCGTTGATGAGGATTGGATTGCCGTTTGCGTCCACAATGGGCGTACCGCTGGCCAAATACTCAGGAGCGCCAGTAATTGATGAATTCCCCGCCAATCCGACGGAACTGAGTTGACCGCTGATCGTCAGCGCGGGCAACAGGGCGTTGCGCGTGGCTTGCATGTCGATGTCCGCGTTCTTTAAGTTGTAGACCTGCTGCTGAAGTTCAGGCCGCTTCGCAAAGGCCTCCTTCATGGAGTCCTCGAACGAGGGGTTCTCAATTTCGGGGACACGTTCCGGCTGCTCCGTGGTGATAATCTCAACGCTTACGATATTGGAGGCCAGGGGATCCTTGGAGATGACATTTTTCAGGATCTGCTCGTCCTGGAGTTTCACGGTCTGCGCCACGATGAGATTTTGGCGGTCAGTGGCCAACTCGGATTCGGCGGTCACGACGTCCAGGGGAGACATTGTGCCGGCATCAAGTTGTTTCTTGTTGTCGCTGAAAAGCTTGCCGGAAACGGTAACGGCTTGTTCTTCGATTTTGACGTTCGCGCGCGCGTAGACCAACTCCCAATAGGCGGTGATCGTATTGGTGATGGTAGTGATGGCCTGCTGTGCGAAGGCCCAATCGGCAATCCGGCGATTGTTCTTGGCGATGAGGATGTTGCGGCGGTTGATGCTGAGGCCAAAACCGCTCAGCAACGGTTGGCTGAAACCGATGTTCAGCGAAGATTGCACCGACGGATTGAGAAAGTTCGCGGCGGACGTTGAGCTGCTTCGCGTGTTGTCCCAACTGATGAACGTGTTCGTGCCCGTTTCGAAGCCCTGCGTAAATTGCGCGTTGTATTCCGCCTGGTGAGTCTCCAGATGGTTGAGGGTCGCACCCGAGCCGTTGCCGGTGCCTGTGCCGGAGATGAGCGGGTTGTTGACCGGGGTTTTATCGTCGCTCAGCAGGAGAGTCCCAGTGAGGTTGGGATCGAAAGAAAGGAAGGGAAGGTTGGCCGTCGAGGAACCCAGTAATGCGCCGCTTGTCGACTGCCCAGCGCCGCCGGCTTTCGCCTTGAGGATAGAGGTGTCCGCCATCCACGGAGCGTAGCGCTCCACGACAATGTCCATGCTGTTTTCGAGGGCCAGCTCGACGGCGTCCTGGAGGCTCAGTTCGAGTTTGCCGTCATGGACGAGCTGATCGAGACGAACGGAGTTGGTGATCACGGGATTTTCGATGTGGATGGGCTGGTAGGCTTTGAGGAGATCTGGGTATACCCGCGGTCCATTGCTGAAATCGTGCTTCGAGAGCTCGAGGGAGCTGACCGGAGCAATTGGCGCAGCTTGTGAAGCTGGGGGTGCCGCAGGCGCGGGATTCGATGGCGGGTTCTGCGCGGGAGTCTGCGCAAATGCTGGCGAAATCGGTCCTATGGCAAGCATCGCGGCCAGGAAGAAAGCGAGCAAAGACCGGCCCGGTTTCGAGTCACGCTGCTTTTGATTCGTGAGCAGACAGGACCGCATTTTATTGACCAGCAAAGAGAAGGATTTGGCGGTCCCCCAGTGATTCATCATGATGGCTTTTCCCCTCGAGATTCTGTCCCTGCGGGACGTTTTGTTTAACTTCACAAAGTCGTTTTAACCTCAAAATTTTATTTCAACCTCAAATTATGGAACACGACGTGGAACGTGCTGTGAATGCTTGCTGTTACATTTAATTGGCCGGGTGGTTGCCATGCGAGAGAAAACTCCGGGCGCGTGGCAGCGAGATAGGTCTGTTCAGAAACATCCACTACAGTTTGACTCAAAAAGTGGCCAGGGAATCCAGGCCCAGCCCGGAAACTAGCCCCGCAGTTTAGCAGGGGCTCCTTTCCTTGACAACGCGCCACACGGCGGCTAGGCTGCTCACAATTCTAAGTTTAGGGGCAGCTTGCGGTTGGTGCGAGACGATGCTTTCAAGAGAAGAATTGCTGCGCATTTTTGAGGCCGCCGGAGCCATACGCCACGGCCACTTTGAGCTTTCCAGCGGCCTGCACAGCGGCACGTACGTGCAATGCGCGCTCGTTCTGCAGTATCCCCGATATGCCGAAAAGCTAGGGCAGGCTTTAGCGGCCCTGTTCTCCGATACCCTCATTGCAGCGGTCGTTTCTCCTGCGCTCGGGGGAGTAGTTATAGGCCAGGAAGTTGCACGCGCCTTGCCGGAACCGAAGGGCTCCGCGGGCGGAGGAGTGCCGGCGATTTTCGCAGAACGCGACGCCAGCGGCACCATGACCCTGCGACGGGGCTTTACCATCCAGCCCGACCAGCATATCCTGGTCATCGAAGATGTCTGGACCACCGGCGGCTCCACGCTGGAGACCATCCAGGTCGTCGAGGAAGCCGGAGGGCGCGTCGTCGCCGCCGGAGCCCTGATCGACCGCAGCGGCGGCAAGATTGAATTCCCGGTTGAGAGCCAGGCGCTGCTCGATCTGCCGATTGCGAGTTACGAGCCAGAGGATTGTCCTCTGTGCCTCCAAGGCAGCGCCGCCATCAAACCAGGCAGCCGCTTCGTGCGTTCTGCTCCGTGAATCTCTCAATCCACTTGCTAAATCCGCTGACTGTTCTGAGAATTGATTCCTGAAGACGGAACCCTTTCCTTCGATGCGCCATTTCAAACTTACCATCGCCTACGACGGCACCGATTTTCACGGCTGGCAAATTCAATCCGACAAGCCCACGATTACAGGCGAGATCGTAGGTGTCCTGAGGCGCCTGACGCAGGAGAATGTGCAACTGTATGGCGCCGGACGCACCGATGCTGGCGTACACGCTCTCGGGCAGGTAGCCAGCTTCCGGACGCAATCTGCTCTCTCCGCGGGCGAATTTCAGCGCGCGTTGAATGCTCTGCTGCCGCCCACCATTCGCATTGCTGGCGCGGAGGAAGTCGGCCCGGATTTTCACGCCCGCTGGTCCGCGGTCGGAAAAATTTATCGCTATCGTCTATATCGAGGCAAGGTCGTTCCACCCGCGGCCTGGCGTTTCGTGCTGCACTATCCCTTTCCGTTGGACGAAGACGCCATGCGCATCGCCGCCTCCCGTTTTGTTGGCCCGCACGATTTCGCGGCCTTTGCCGCATCCACCGGTTCCGAGGACGACGACAAAGAGCGCTCCACAGTCCGCGAAATCTATTCAAGCGAACTCGTCCGCAGCGAAGACGGCGAAGAACTTGTTTACACGGTGCGCGGCCGCTCGTTCATGCGCTTCATGGTCCGCAAAATGGTCGGCACGCTGCTTGAAGTCGGCCGCGGCAAACTCGTTCCAGACGACATTCTGCGCCTCTACCAATCGCGCGACCGCGCCAAGTCCGGCCCCACTGTGCCTCCGCAGGGCCTCTGCATGGTCCAAGTCATGCACGACAAAGCCTGGCGAATCGGCGAACCATAAAACTTCCGCTGGATGTAAGGAAACTATTTTTGCTACGTCTTCGTATTGCACTTGCACTCACAGAAGAAGACTAATGTTCACAGGAGAACTATGAATCGCTGTAAATTTTTGACCGTCGCCGGGCTGTTTTTCGTATTGTGGGCCTCGGCAATCGGCTTGCACGCTCAGCAAGAGCCCGGCCCAGGCGTGAAACCAGCGACTGTCATGCCGGATGTAATCACTGTCCCGCCTGCCGCGCAACCGTCCGCGCATTTCGACGTCGAAGCCGCCACCAACGCCTACCTCGCCGAAATCCCAGCCAGTGCTCGCTCGAAATCCGACGCATATTTTGAAGGTGGCTACTGGCTCATCCTCTGGGATTTTCTCTATGCTGCGGTCATCTATTTTCTTCTTCTGCACTTCCGCTGGTCCGCGGGGATGCGCAACCTCGCCGAGCGCATCACGCGGTTCAAACCAATTCAGACGCTTATCTACTGGGTGGAATTTCTCATTGTCACGACCATCCTCGGCGCCCCTCTGGCGATTTACGAGGGCTACACTCGCGAGCGGCAATACGGCCTCGCCACACAAACCTTCGGCCCATGGATGAGCGAGCAATTCCAGATGCTCCTGGTAAATATGGTGATAGGTGCAATCGTCGCGATGGTGCTCTTCGGCATCTTACGCCGCCTACCGCGCATGTGGTGGATATGGGGCGCGGTTGTCTCGGTGTGTTTTCTGGTCATTCTGGTTATGATCGGGCCGGTTTTTCTCGTTCCGATCTTCAATAAAGTCACAATCCTTAACGACCCGCGCATCACGCAACCTATTCTGAGCATGGCCCGCGCGAATGGCATTCCCGCTGAAAAGGTCTATCAGATTGACGCTTCTCGCCAGACCACGCGGATGAGCGCAAACGTGAGCGGCGTTGGCAGTACGATGCGAATTACGCTGAACGACAATCTGTTACGCCGCGGCTCGCCCGAAGAAATTCAGTCCATCATGGGCCATGAAATGGGGCACTACGTTTTGCACCACATCCCCAAGGACATCCTTTATTTCTCGGTGGTCATCGTGATCTTTTTCGCGTGCTTACGATGGTTGCTCGAACGTGCCCTGGCTCGCTGGGGCGAGCGTTGGCAAATCCGCGGTGTTGGGGATACCGCTGTTCTGCCCCTGGTCCTGCTCGTGGGTTCTGTCTTCGGTTTTGTCTACACGCCATTCTTCAATACCCACGTTCGCACGAGCGAGTATGAAGCCGACATGTACGGCCTGAACGCCAGCCGCCAGCCCGACGGCTTCGCGCAAGCCGCCATTCATCTCGGCGAGTATCGCAAGATGAGTCCCGGCCCAGTCGAGGAATGGATTTTCTTCGACCACCCCAGCGGGCGCAATCGCATCAACGCCGCTATGCGTTGGAAGGCGGAAAATCTACAGCTCTTCGCTCCGAAGACGGGACAATAGAGGACAAGGCCAAGCGATAGTTAGCCCTTAGACCCATGCGCGGCGGAGGGAACTCGAGGCAACTCCGCCGCCCCATCGCACCCTTGGAATCAGATACAATCGCGGTTATGGCGGCAACGGCCATCCCCCTCGATACGATTCCCTCCATCGACCCGGCTACGGGTAAAGTCCTCGCTCAGATTGTCAGGACTTCGCCTGCGGAAGTGCCCCAGATTGTTTTGCTTGCCCGCGCCGCGCAGTCGGCGTGGGCCGCCGTGCCCATCGGGCAGCGCTGCGCTCAACTTCACTCGCTTCGCGAACGCATGATGTTTTCCCGCGATGCGCTGGCTGACGCGGTCGTCGCGGAATCCGGAAAGCCGCACGTCGAGGCGCTTTTCGCAGACATATTTGTTGCGCTAGACACCGCGGAATATTTTGCAAAAAATGGCGCGCGACTTTTGAAGCCGGAACGCGTGCCTCACCACAGCACCGCCGGAAAAGCCAAGTCCGGGCGCTTGGTTTACGACCCCGTGGGCGTCATCGGCATCATCAGTTCCTGGAACTATCCGCTGGCCATTCCGTTGAGCCAGATCATCCCGGCAATTGCTGCTGGAAACGCGGTCGTTTGTAAGACGAGCGATTTCACTCCGCAATGTGGCGCGCTCATCGAAAAGTTATTCGCTGATTCGGGTTTCCCCAAAAATCTTGTCACGATCATTCAAGGCGGCGGAGAAGTCGGCCAGGCGCTGATTGGCGCGTCACCCGGCAAAATCATGTTCACAGGCAGCGTAGCGACTGGCCGCCGCGTCGCCGAAGCCTGCGCCAAAAAACTGATTCCCAGCGTGCTCGAACTTGGCGGTAAAGACGCCATGATTGTTCTCGCGGACGCGAACCTCGATGTCGCCGCGAGCGGCGCCGTCTGGGGCAGCTACACGAATTGCGGCCAGGTGTGCCTTTCCGTCGAGCGCCTTTTCGTCGAACAGTCCATCGAAGAAAAATTTCTCGCGCTCTGCGTCGAAAAAACGAAAAAAATCCGCCTGGGACCCGGCTGCGATCCCGCCACTGACGTTGGCCCGCTCATTCGTCCGCATCATGTGCAACGCATGAGCGACCTGATCAGCGACGCCGTCGCACGCGGAGCGCGACTGCTCTGTGGCGGAAAGCCTCGTCCGGATCTGGGACCAAACTTTTTCGCGCCGACGGTCATCGCCGGAGTGAATTCCACGATGAAGCTCTTTCAGGAAGAAACCTTCGGCCCCATCCTGGCGGTGCAATCTGTAAAGGACGCCGAAGAAGCCATCGCCTACGCAAACGATTCCAGTTTCGCGCTTGCCGCAAGCGTCTGGACAAAGGACGCAGCACGCGGCCAAGCCATCGCCTCTCGGCTGCGCGCCGGCGCAGTCATGGTCAACGATGCCATCAGCTACTTCGGCATCGCCGAAGCTCCGCACGGAGGCTGTGGCGCCAGCGGCTGGGGCCGCACCCACGGCAAAGCCGGCCTGCTCGAGATGGTGCAACCCAAATACATTGATGTCGACCGCATGCCGGGCACCGAGAAGCCGTGGTGGTATCGTTATGGCGCGGACCTGGAGCGCGCCGCCGACGCTTTTCTCTGTTTTGAATTTGGCGGAGGCCTCGCCGCAAAATTGCGCAACGCGCGCGGCGCGCTTAAGACCATGTTTCGCGACCACGGATTTCGATGATTAAAACCGGCAACGGACGATTTATGTTGAGCTACTGGAGGAAGGGACTCCGTGCTGGCGCCCAGTAGAGGCACAATATTTGGGGAGTGAACTCTACCTTATTACCAGTGATAAACCGGATGATGAGGTTGGGGCATTCTCGGCAGGCGATGTTGTTAAATGTATAATGAAAAAATTCCAAGCCGACAGCCCAGAGTTGGTCGCGTACGAGATGATTGCCAATGAGCGAACCCACTAAAAACGAATGGATTTACGATTGGAACGTGGCCGCAACCCCGCTGCTCCCGCCGGGCACGCATGTCCTCTTGAACGACGAAACGCTCCGCGACGGCCTGCAAAATCCAAGTGTTCACGATCCCAGCATCCCCGAAAAAATCGAAATCCTTCATCTGATGGAAGCGCTCGGCATCGAATCTCTGAACATCGGCCTTCCCGGAGCTGGCCCTCGCGCCGTCGAGCACACCGAAGCCCTCGCCCGCGAAATCGTCACGAAGCGCATGAAAATCAAACCCAACTGCGCCGCTCGAACGATGGAAGCCGACATTCGTCCCATCGCGGAAATTTCTCAGCGCGTAGGAATCCCGATTGAAGCGGCAACTTTCCTTGGCTCCAGCCCCATCCGCCGCCTGGTAGAAGACTGGACGGTCGATCATCTCGAGCGCACCACGGAACGTGCCGTAAAGTTCGCGGTCGATCATGGTCTTCCGGTTATGTACGTCACAGAAGACACCGTCCGCACGGACCCGGACACCGTAAAGCGCCTTTACTCCACGGCAATTCGCAGCGGCGCCCGCGCCATCGTACTCTGTGACACCGTCGGCCACGCCATTCCCAACGGTGCCTACAATCTCGTGAAATTTGTCATCGAAGAAGTCGTCAAGCCCAGCGGCGAAAAAATCCGCGTGGACTGGCACGGCCACAACGATCGCGGCCTCGCCGTCGCCAATTCTCTAGCCGCAGTCGCCGCAGGCGCCGATCAAGTACACGCCGCGGCCAATTCGCTCGGCGAACGCGTTGGCAACACTGCAATGGAATTGATGCTCGTAAATCTTCGCCTCATGGGAGTCATCACGCAGGATCTCTCCCGCCTGAAGGAATATTGCGAAAAGGTTGCCGAGTACACGCACACCACGATCCCGCCAAACTATCCGGTCATCGGCCGAGACGCTTTCCGCACCGCCACCGGCGTTCACGCCGCCGCCATCATCAAAGCCTTTCACAAGGGCGACCAATTTCTCGCCAATAGCGTCTACAGCGGCGTGCCCTCGCATCTCTTCGGCCTCGATCAAGTCATCGAAATCGGCCCGATGAGCGGCAAATCCAATATCCTTTTCTGGCTCGAGCGCCACAAAATTCCCGCCGACGATGCTCTGGTCAACCGCATCTTCGACGCCGCCAAACAATCCGCTCGCGTTCTGAGCGACGCGGAAATCTCCACTCTCTGTGCTGGGGCCGCACGACCTTGAGCTTTGCAACGGCCCGCAGCAGAGCAGTGAAACGTCTCCTTTTTTGGGTTATCCTCTTCGCTATGCCGGTTCGCTCCTCTCTCGCCCATCTTTCCACGCGTTCCGTTTCCGCAGGCCAACTGGGCGAAAATATGCAGGTCCGCGAAGCGCTTGGATGGTTCGCAAAAAATTTAGGCTGGATCAATGAGCAGCAGGCGCGCCTGACGGAAATTCCCGCGCCTCCTTTCCAGGAAGCCCAGCGCGCGGCGGCCTTCAAGGAACTCCTCTCCGCGGCAGGCCTCAGCGTCCAACTCGATGCCACCGGCAACGTTATCGGCGAACTGCGCGGCATCAACGAAAAAGAAGTTGTCGTTCTCTCCGCGCACCTGGACACTGTTTTCCCCGCTGGCACCGACGTCAAAATCCGCCACGACGGCAATCACCTCCTCGCCCCAGGCGTTTCGGACAACGGCACGGGCCTTGCCGCACTCGCCGCCATCGCGCGGGCCATGCACGAAGCGCAAATCAAGCCGCAGCGCACCATTCTTTTTGTCGCTGACGTCGGCGAAGAAGGCGAAGGCAATCTTCGCGGCATGCGCGCGCTCGTAGACGCTTATCACGCACGTCTCAAAGCCGTGATCGTCCTCGACGGCGCGGGCACCGATCACGTCACGACCATCGCGCTCGCCTCCCGCCGCCTCGAAGTCGTCATCAAAGGCCCCGGCGGCCACAGTTGGTCCGATTTCGGCATGCCCAATCCCATCAACGCCCTCGTTCGCGGTTCCGTGCGCTTCATCAACACAAAAATTCCCACCGTGCCCCGCACCACCTTCAATCTCGGCCAAATCGAAGGCGGCACCTCGGTAAACTCCATCCCCTACGAAGCCCGACTCAAAGTGGACGTGCGCTCCGAAAGCGAAAACGAACTCGCCCGTCTCGAAACCGCTCTGCGCGACTGCATGGCCGCGGGCGTCCGCGATGAAATGCAAGCCTCCCGCGACCGCTCCAAAGGCAGGCTCGAGTGGAAGGTCGAACTCCTCGGCAGCCGCCCCGGTGGCGAATTAGCGGCAGCCTCCCCTCTTCTCGCGGCGTTGCGCGCCGCGGATGCTATCGTGGAAAACGAATCGCGCATTGAGCGCTCTTCCACCGATGCCAACATTCCTCTTTCTCAGGGCATCGACGCTATCTCGATTGGCGCGGGAGGCAACGGCGGCGGCGCTCATTCGCTTCAGGAATGGTACGACCCTGCGGGACGCGAATTGGGATTGAAGCGCGCCCTCCTTACGCTGCTCGGCGTGGCAGGCGTCGCGCCGGAGAAATGATGAAGGTTCGCATCTCCAGTCTGCTTTCTATGTGCGCTGTAGTCCTCTTGAGTGTATGCGCCGGATTTTTCGTTCTGCGCACGAAAGCGCAAAGCACGCAAGGCGAATCGCACACCATCGTCTATCTCCACGGCCGAATCTACACGAATGACCCCGAGAATCCCTGGGCCGACGCTATGGCCATTCGCGACAACAAGATTCGCTGCGTAGGCAAGATTGATTACGTGCTCTTCGAGTGCGGCGGCAACGACCCCAGCGCGGAATCAATCCAACTCAAGGGCAAGTTCGTCATGCCGGGTTTCAACGATGCCCATGTGCACCTCGGCAGTGCGGCAGCCGACTTGCTTTCCTTGCGCCTGAATGGCGTCGCCGGCATCGAGGAGCTGCAGAAGCGCGTAGCCGATGCCGTCACCCAGCACAAAGAAGGTGACTGGATTATCGGTAGCGGCTGGGATCACACGCTCTGGCCGGACAAGAAATTCCCCAACAAAGAACAGCTCGACGCCGTCGCTCCAAAGAATCCCGTTTATCTGGTGCATATTTCGGGCCACGTCGCGGTAGCCAATTCGCTCGGGTTGAAACACGGCGAAATCCTCCAGGACACTCCGAACCCGCCCGGCGGCATGATCGAGCGCGACGCCGACGGCAACGCCACCGGCATGCTCGAAGAAGATTCCGCCATGAGCCTGGTTTCCGCCAGAATTCCGGATCTGAAAATTGACCAGCGCCGCCGCGGCATCCAACTGGTTCTCGCGGACGCCGCCAAAAATGGCGTCACCTCCGTTCAGGATTTTTCCGACTGGGCCGACTTCCTCGTTTACGTGCAATTGAAAGAGGAAGGGAAGCTCACTCTGCGCATCACCGAATGGCTGCCTTTTCTCTCGTCTATGGACGAACTGCAAACCATGCGTGCGCAAGGTGGCACAACCGACCCGTGGCTTAAAACTGGCGCCCTCAAGGGTTTCATTGACGGCGCCCTCGGCTCACGCACGGCCGCTATGCTCGCGCCGTATTCTGACGATCCCTCCACCAGCGGCATCCTCACCAACGATCCCGAAAAGCTCCGTACCATGGCCATTGAGCGGGACAAAGCCGGCTTCCAGATCGCCTTTCACGCCATCGGCGACCGCGCCAACCGCGCTGCCCTCGACATCTTCGAAGCCGTCCAAAAAACCAATGGCCCACGCGATCGCCGCGACCGCGTCGAACACGCCCAGGTTCTCTCCCTGGACGATCTTCCGCGCTTCGCCATACTTAAAGTGATTGCTTCCATGCAGCCTTCTCACGAAACCTCCGACATGCGCTGGGCCGGGCAACGCATCGGCCCCGACCGCGCTAAGGGCGCTTACGCGTGGGCCAGCTTGCTGAAAAGCGGAGCCCGCCTCGCGTTCGGCACGGATTACCCCGTCGAACCGATCAGCCCCATGCGCGGGCTCTACGCGTGCGTCACGCGCGAATTCCCGGAAGGTGGTCCGGCCGGCGGATGGCAAGGGCAGGAAAAAATTTCGCTCGATGATTGCATTCGCGCCTACACCTCAGGCGCGGCCTACGCGCAATTCGAGGAAGGGAAGAAGGGTGCGCTGAAACCCGGCGAGTACGCCGACTTCATCATTCTTTCCGACGACCTCACCAAAATTCCGCCAAAGGAATTCGCCAAAGTCACCGTTTTGCGAACCGTCGTCGGTGGCCGCATCATATACCCTCCGGATGGAAGTCTTCTTCCCTGATCCGGTTTCCCAGTATCTCGAGAATGTACCAGTTTGAGTCCTCTGGACCGCGGCTTGGCCGAGAGGATGGCGTGACGTTGAACGAAAAAAGCCTGCTGAAGCTCGGCCTGCTCGGTGCGGTGCGGTATCAGGGTTCTGGTTTCTGATTGCGCCACCAACAACCGCGTAGTTACCGTGATTGGTATCCTGCTGTGGTCGGCCTTCTTGTATGCCGTCTTTTACCGCGACGCGCAGAAAAAAGATCCCAGGTGATCCGCTGACTGCTGGTTGAAAAGCTAACTCCCACAAGTGAATCAATGCTGAGTACTGATAGTTCTGATACCGCAATTCTCTCCTCTCCATAAATTTCATCTACTCAATCTAAATTTTATGGCTGTCACTCGTCACATTTTGATTGACAAACTTGGACGCCAACCTTATATAACCTCTCATTAGCCCTGTGTTCCGGTGGTGGTTGCGGAGATGGTTCACTACAGTTGTGCTTTGTGAATTTATTCAGCGCACTTCGTGTATCCGCACCTTCTAGAACATATAAGGAGACAGTTTTCATAATTTCTATGAATCCTTGTAGCCATATATGGCTCGACATAGACGGACGCCTGGTAAATTGATATCGCCTTTAGATAATTTATAGAGAACACTCGGGTTAACGCATTACGCACAAATGGTAGTCGGCTTGCAATTGTGGCTACCAGATAAGTTTTTGTAACGGGTTGCCCTTTTCAAGAAAAAATTCGTTCTCTCAAGTCGGTCGTCTCCGGTGTTTTGTATTTTTGCACTAAAGAAGTTAAGGGTCGAAAGGCCCACCCAGGAGGTAGTTGAATGTCAAGTAAGCGAGTGGCTTTGCTCCTAGCTGCACTGTTCTGCTTGTTAGCTGTAACACCGTCGGCGATGTTCGCGCAGTCCGCCAGCACGGGTTCGGTAGCTGGTACGGTTACCGACCCGCAAGGCGCCGCCGTGGCCGCGGCAGCGGTTACTATCACGGATAAGGCGACTAGCACCTCCCGCACGGCGGCCACTAACGAGAATGGTCACTACATTTTCGTGGACGTCAATCCCGGCACTTACAACATCTCAATAAACAAGACCGGGTTTCGCGTCTCGAGAATCGTGGATCAGGTAGTGCAGGTCGGTCTCTCCTTGACCTTGAACGTCACCATGGAAATCGGCTCGGTCGCGGAAACCGTCGAAGTCACCGCCACTAGCGGCGCGGAACTCCAGACCTTGAACGCCACTGTCGGCAACACCATTGGCGGCGAGACTTTGCAGCAACTTCCCACCATTCAGCGCGACGCAGCTACCTTCGTAACCCTCCAGCCCGGCGTTGCTCCGGATGGCAGCGTAGCCGGCGCGGTCACCGACCAGAGCACCTTCATGCTCGATGGCGGCCAGAACACCAACGATATGGACGGCGACATGGCCGTCTACACGCCCAGCTTCGCGGGCGACCCCACTGGCGGTATCGTGTCATCCAACACCGGCATTGGCAGCCCCACTGGCGTTATGCCCACGCCTCTCGACAGCGTCGAAGAGTACAAAGTCAATACCGCCAATCAGACCGCCGATTTCAATAGCTCCGCCGGCGCGGAGGTTCAGGTCGTCACCAAGCGCGGCACCAACACCTGGCACGGCACTGCCTACGAATATTATTTCGATAACAACCTCAACGCGAACACCTTTACGAATAACGCCAACGAGGAGACCATCCCCATCTATCATTACAACCGCTTCGGCGCTGCCGGCGGCGGTCCGCTAATATCGAAGGACTTCCTCGGTGGCAAGACCTACTTCTTCGCCAACTATGAGGGCTTCCGCTGGAATAACTCTGCAACCGGCCAATGGATCGTCCCCTCCGCGAACATGCGCGCTGGCATCCTTACCTTGGACGTCTGCAACGCCGCGTGCGCGGCTGGCGGGACCGGCGCTCCTGCCCCGGTGCCCACTGTCTTCAACTTGAACACAGGAGCCAACTGCGGCGCCAATGGAATCACCGCCTGCGATCCGCGTGGACTGGGTATTAACCCCGCCATCCAGGCGTTGTGGGCTAAGTTGCCGGCGGGAAATGTCGCCGGCGGCGGCGGCTGCGGTAATTACTCAGGAAGCCAATTCTGCGACGGAGCGAACGAGGTGGCCTTCCAGGCCAATTACGCGATTCCCTTTACTTCCAATTTCGGAGTGGCCCGGCTCGACCACGACTTCGGATCCAAGTGGCACTTCAACACCAGCTACCGCTACTACAAGGAACTCCGCACGAGCACCAGCCAGGTTGATATCGGCGGAGCCTTCACTGGAGACACCGCCGGTCAGCCGGTTGCTCTTGGTGTCCGCCCGCAGCAACCTTGGTACTACGTGGCTGGCTTGACCACCAACATTACCTCCAACACCACCAACGACTTGCACTACAGCTACCTGCGCAACTATTGGTCATGGAACGATCCCGGAGGTGTTCCGCAGAACTCTGCATTCGGCGGCGCGATCGAACCGTTTGGCGAAGGTTGTTCTTCAGAGCCCTGTCTCGCACCTTATAACGTCAATGCTCAGGGCGTGCGCACCCGCTTCTGGGATGGCCACGACAATTTCTTGCGCGACGACGTCACCTCGCTCAAGGGCAACCACCTCCTAACCTTCGGTGGCGCCTATCAGCGCAACTGGGACTATCACCAGCGCTCCGACAACGGTGGCGGCATCAATTATCAAGCCAGCTACTTGCTGGGGAATTCGGCTGGTACGGGAAATGTGGACTTCTCCAGCACCCTCCCGGCCGGTGTCGATCCTACGCAATGGGGACGCGACAGCGCCGTCGTTCTGGGCATTGTTACGCAGTCCCAAGTCGCCTACACACGCACTGGAGCCGATCTGGCACTCAATCCTCCGCTCACCCACGCTTTTGATAAGAGCACCATTCCTTATTACAACGTATATTTTAGCGACTCCTGGCACATCAAGCCCTCCTTCACCTTTACCTACGGTTTGGGCTGGACCCTCGAGATGCCGCCAACGGAAGCTCAGGGCAAGCAGATTGAACTCGTGGATGCTGGCGGTCAGCAACTCGATTCCGCTGCCTACCTGAAGCAGCGTGAAGATGCCGCCCTTGCGGGGCAAGTCTATAACCCGGAAATCGGATTCGAACTCGTGGGCAATACCGGTTCCGGACAGAAGTATCCTTATGACCCGTTCTACGGCTCTTTCAGCCCGCGCCTTGCCGCAGCTTGGAATCCCAACTATACCGATGGGCTCTTGGGTTCCATCTTTGGTGGCAACAAAACGGTCGTTCGCGGTGGCTATAGCCGTGTGTACGGTCGTCTAAACGGCGTCAACCTCGTCCTCGTGCCTCTCCTCGGCGTGGGCCTTATCCAAGCCGTCGAGTGCACCCAGCCGTTCATGAACGGCACTTGCGGTCCCGGCAACCCCACCGTTGCCAATGCCTTCCGCATTGGTGTGGACGGCAACAATGCTCCACTTCCAGCCCCGACCGCAACGCTTCCTCAACCGACCATTCCTGGCGTTAACAACACTTCGGCTGCCACCGGTGACGTGCTAGACCCGCACTTCCGTCCCAACTCCGTGGACTCCTTCGACCTGACCATTCAGCGTCAGATTACACCGAAGGTTCTCATTGAATTGGGCTACATTGGTCGCCGCATTGAGCATGAATATCAGCCCATTAACATCAACTCCGTACCTTACATGATGACCCTCGGCGGACAGCAATTCGCCAAAGCCTATGCGGCCGTTGAGGTCGCTTTAGGCTGCAACATTTCCTTTGCTGCTTGCGCCGCGGCAACCAAGCCTACGGCACTTGCCCCCCAGCCCTTCTTTGAGACGGCGCTGGCCGGTACAGGCTATTGTGCTGGTTTTACGAACTGCACCACTGCCGTTGCCAATAAGGAGTTCGGCAACTTCCAGACTCAGTCCGTTTGGAGTCTGTGGAGCGACTTGGATCAGGGCGACGCCACCTGCAGCGCCACCCAGGCTTGCGGCTTCAACTTCGCCCGCACCATGTTGAACAGCCCCATTCCGGGGGATCCGAATGGTGTCAACGGCCAGATTACCTCTGGCGTTGCCGTCAATGCCAGCGTCGGCCACGGCAACTATAACGGAGCATTCGCCTCTCTTAAGGTGAGCAACTGGCACCACATCACGCTCACCGAAAACTTCACCTTCAGCAAGGCTCTCGGCACCGGCGGCGTCGTTCAGGCCAGCAGCGAATACACGGTCAATGACCCCTACAACCTCAACAACATGTACGGCGTGCAGTACTTCAACCGTAAGTTCGTCAACAACGTTTACGCCCTCATTGATGAGCCCTGGTACAAGTCCCAGCAGGGTTTCATTGGCCGTATAGCAGGTGGCTGGTCCCTCGCCCCGATTTTCGCCGCGGGTAGTGGCTCGCCGGTCTACTGCAACACGGAGAGCGATGCCCAGTCCTTCGGCGAAGGCGACGGCGCAAACTTCTTTAGCAACGAACAGTGCATCTTCACCGGCGCTCACCCCTATGGTTCCGGTCACTACACGAGCGGCAGCGCGAATTGCGGTGCCGGCTGCTTCAACATCTTCGCCAACCCGGCAGCCCTTGTCGCTACCACCCGGGCCCCGATCTTGGGCTTGGATACTGGTACGGGCGGCGACGGCTCCCCGATCGTTGGCCAGCCGTATTGGAACGTGGACATGAGGGTAGTTAAAAACATAAGGCTCGTGGAGCGAGTTTCTCTGCAGTTCGAGTTCACTCTTACGAACGTCTTCAACCACCCGGTGTTCAACGATCCAGGTCTCAATCCTTTCTATGGGGCTGGCAATTTTGGCCAGGTGACGAGCCAGGGCAACAACCCGCGCCAGATGCAGTTCGGCTTGCGCCTCCAGTTCTAGTCTCTTCCGGCGAGTCTTCAATAGCTCGCCGCTCAAAACGGGGAAGGCCAATCAGGCCTTCCCCGTTTTGCTTTTTCTCTCGCTATCCGTCACCTTCTCCTAAGCTCTCCTCATGACCAGACGTCTCCGCGCCGACCTCTCTCTGGCCCTCTGCAGCCTCCTCTGGGGCGCCACATTTGTCGTCGTAAAAAGCTCCCTCGGCTATTCCTCAGTCTTCGTCTTTCTAGCCGCGCGATTCACCCTGGCCGCCCTCTTGATGGCCGCCTTCCGCCCACACGCCTTCCGCGCACTCAAAAGGGAAGAGCTTCTCGCCGGAGCCGCCCTCGGCTTTTTCATGTTCGGCGGCTATGCCTTCCAGACCGCCGGACTCCAGTACACCACTCCCGCCAAATCCGGCTTCGTCACCGGTTCCAGCGTTGTCCTGGTTCCCCTCCTTCTTGGACTCTTTTGGGGACGCCGCCTCACCGCCTGGGTCTATGCCGGAGTCTTCGCCGCTGTCTTCGGCCTCTATTTCCTGACCGTCCCCGCCGAAGGCATTTCGCAACTCAACCGCGGCGACATTCTCACCTTCATCGCCGCGGGTCTCTACGCCATGCATATTATTCTGGTAGGGAATTACTCTCGTCGGCACTCGGTTGCCGCCCTCAGCGTCCTCCAGGTCGCAGCCTGCGCCGCTCTGGCCTGGCTTGCCGCCGGATTGACTGCCGCCACAGGCTGGCAACCCGCCCGGTTCTCCTGGGAATCCAAGTCTCTGATAGGAATCGCGATCTGCGCGGTCCTGGCAACAGCAGTAGCATTCTCAATTCAACTCTGGGCGCAGCAGTACACCACCTCGAGCCACGCCGCCATCCTCTTCACGCTCGAGCCTGTCTTCGCCTCGCTCACATCCTATCTCCTGATTCGCGAAAGGCTCGGCAACCGCGCGCTCGCAGGCGCAGCGTTCGTCCTCGCAGGAATCCTGATCGCAGAACTCCTGGGCCCCCCAGCCGCCCCGGAATCTCCAGAACCAACCGCCGAACCCGCCTGACTGGCTAGAGTCGGCCCCACAGTATCCGTAAGTCCTCTGGAATCAACACTTAGAAGCCAACTTCGCAAGTGTTGATTCTAAACGATTTACGCACAAAATAAATCCTTTAGATGCAATACTTACGAAAAATGAAGGGGGGTGCTCTGACAACGATAGCGCGATGGTTGTGCGGCTGCCGCAGACCAAGGAGTTGGAAGTGTGGGGATGGAAAATGAGAAATGGGTAGCTTGGAAGCTACCAAGCGGACTGTTCTTTATCGACCGTCGGAGTAATTCTTGACGTCCACGGCCTCATACATCGTAGCCGTGGCAGCATGTGTCTTCTCGTAGGCCGTAATGTCCGATTCGTGCTGAAGCGACGTCCCGATGTCGTCGAGTCCCTTCAGCAGAACTTCCTTCCGCGAAGGCGCAATGTCGAACCGAAACATCAACCCATGCCGGTCCGCAATCGTCTGATTCGGCAGATTCACGGTAAGCATGTAGCCGGGTTCTTTTTCCGTCCGCTGAAAAAGTTCCTCGACCTGCTCTTCCGGAAGCGAAGCGGGCAAAATCCCGTTCTTAAAACAGTTGTTATAAAAAATGTCCGCATAACTCGGCGCGATCATCACGCGGAATCCGTAATCCTTCACGCCCCAGGGCGCATGCTCGCGGCTCGACCCGCAGCCAAAGTTATGCCGTGCCAACAAAACCGACGCCCCCTCGTACCGCGGAAAATTCAAGACAAACTCGGGATTCGGCACCTCGCCTGGCAAGTAGCGCCAGTCATAAAACAAAATCCGCCCAAACCCCTTGCGCGTAAGCGCCTTCAAAAACTGCTTTGGCACCATCTGGTCGGTGTCCACATTCACCTTATCCAGCGGCATCACCATGCCAGTGTGCGTACTAAATGGTTCCATGTATCTACTCCGATCACGTTTCGCTCAATCGTTTATTTCTGAAGTAATTCGTAATTCCCAGATCTCGCCTTGTCAAACCGATCCGTCATGATCCAGAAGACTATAAGCGCCAGGCCAAGCAATTGCAGTATGAGCGAAGCCGATGTCCCGCCATATCTTAGTCTCAGAAACCCTGCTACACCTTCAAGCGCAACCCCACACAATCCGACCCACCATTTCCAATTGTGCAATCGCTCGCGCATGTAAGGCCGCATAGGGGAGCTACTCGACACTCGCGACATCGAGCGAACGGACATCGACGAAATGGCCCGCTATGGCTGCTGCAGCCGCCATGACTGGGCTGACCAGATGGGTCCTGCTGTCTTTGCCCTGGCGCCCCTCGAAATTGCGGTTGCTGGTGCTGGCGCTGCGCTCGTGCGGCGGCAGCACATCGGCATTCATGCCGATGCACATGCTGCAGCCCGCGTCGCGCCACTCGAAACCCGCCTCGCGGAAAATCTTGTCCAAGCCTTCCAGCTCCGCCTGCGCCTTGATCCCGCGCGAACCCGGCACAATCAGCGCCTGCTTAATACTGCCGGCAACATGTTTCCCTGCCACAAGATGCGCCGCCGCGCGCAAATCATCCAACCGCGAGTTCGTGCACGATCCGATAAACACGCGGTCCACCGGAATGTCCACGATCGGCGTCCCAGCCTTCAGACCCATGTACTTCAGCGCGATCTCGGTCGCCTTCTGGTCGTTCGGATCCTTGAACGCCCCCGGCTCCGGCACGCGGCCAGTAACGCTAGTCACCATTCCTGGATTGGTTCCCCAAGTCACTTGCGGCGCAATCTCCGAAGCCTGCAGCTCGACGGTCATGTCAAATTTTGCGCCGTCATCGCTCTTCAACTTCTTCCAGCCCTCCACCACCTCTTCAAACGCCTTCCCGCGCGGCACAAACGCCCGCCCTTCCATGTATTTAAAGGTCGTTTCGTCCGGCGCCACCATTCCCGCGCGCGCCCCGCCTTCAATCGTCATATTGCAAACGGTCATCCGCCCGTCCATGGATAAATCGCGAATCGCCTCGCCGCCGAACTCGGCCACGTGCCCGGTCCCGCCGCTAATCCCAATCTTTCCGATGATCGCTAGAATGATGTCTTTCGCCGTAACGCCGCGTGGCCTCTTCCCGTGCACCAAGATATGCAACGTCTTGCTGCGCGATTGCACCAGGCACTGCGTCGCCAGCACATGCTCCACTTCGCTAGTCCCAATCCCGAACGCCAGCGTCCCAAAGGCTCCGTGAGTCGAAGTATGGCTGTCGCCACAAACAATCGTCTGCCCCGGCTGCGTCACGCCTAGCTCCGGCCCGATAATATGCACGATGCCCATGTTCTTGCTGTGCATGTCAAAGAGCCGCACGCCGGTCTCACGGCAATTTTTATCCAGCGCCTCAAATTGCAGCCGCGCATCCGTATCCAAAATGGGCAAAGTCCGGTCTTTGGTCGGAACAGAGTGATCCATCACGGCAAACGTCAAATCCGGCCGCCGTACCTTGCGCCCTTCCGCAGCCAACCCGGCAAATGCCTGCGGCGACGTCCCCTCGTGAATCAGGTGCCGGTCAATATAAATGAGCGCGGGCTTTCCCACCTCTTCGTGTACAACGTGCGAATCCCAGATTTTTTCGTAGAGTGTTTTGGGTGGCATGTGCGTTCCCCAGTGATTTTAACACTCCATCTATATATGTCCAATGAGGCGGGGCGCGAGTGTCTAATTTGGAGTGCCGTAGCCATACTCCCGCTTTTTTCACGCCGCTCCTGCTGCGCAGGGCTGTTCCCATCCGTCCAGATATTTTAACCTCAACCAGCCTACCGCGCGGCCTCTAACTGAGAAGGGAATCTAGAAAGGGAAGCAACCTCTCAGTCCTCCCGCGCTAAGTTTAACGATGGTATAGTCTCGTTAGTCCAGACAGGTCGTCCGCCGTCGGAGGTAATCACGTGAGTCGAGCCGCCCTCTCGCTTCTCCTCCTGGTCATCGCTTCCGTTTCGCTTCCCGCGCAAGATGCCAACGATCCCTTCTCCCAAGCCCTCGCCCAGGGCGATCTCTACCAATCGAAAAAAAAGTTTGACCTTGCCTTCGACGCCTACCACAAGGCCGACAAGCTCTGCCACCACTCCTCCGCTGCCTGCTACCTGAAAATCGCCTCACTCGAGCGCAAGCTCGGCGATTTTTCCAGCGCTCTCGAGGACGCCAAACGCGCCGAAAAAGTCGCCGCCGACAACAAGACCGTCGCCGTGCAAGCTCACCTCTTCCGCGCCACACTTCTCACCCAAATGTCGGGCAAACCTGGCGACAAAAAGCTGAAAGAGGCGGAAGAAGAACTTCGCCAGGCCCTTGCGCTGGACTCCATCACTCCCATCACGCATTTCAATCTCGGCATGGTCCTCCTCAAACAGGAACGCGACCCCGAAGGCCTCGCCGAAATGAACACCTACGTCGCCCTGCCAAACGCCGATCCCGCGACCGTCGCCGAAGCCCGCCGAATCATCGCCAGCCCAATCCGAGCCCGCGCTCCCTTCGCGCCGGACTTTTCCTTTACCACTCACGAAAACGAAAACCTCTCTAACGCCGCCCTCCGCGGCAAAGTCGTCCTCCTCGATTTCTGGGGTACCTGGTGCCCGCCCTGCCGCGAGTCCATCCCTGTGGTGCGCAGCCTCCAGAAAAAATACACCGGCAAAAATTTTCAGATCGTCGGCATCAGCTCCGACGACGATGAAGATGTCTGGAAAACGTTCATCAAAGCCCAGCAAATGAGCTGGTCCGAATACATCGACCTCTCCGGCAAAGTTCAGGAGTCCTTCAAGATCGACTCTTTTCCCACCTATATCCTGCTCGACAAAGACGGCGTCATCCGCTATCGCCAATCTGGCTTTGGAACAGGCACACAAGAGGAACTCGAAGAAGCCATCAACAAAGCCCTCAAGCGCGAATCTGATCCCAAGCTGGCCGCGGCCGCAACCGCCGATCAGCAAACCTCCGCCACAAATGCTGACCCGCAGTCCACATCCACGTCCAAGCCATCGCTGCGTTCCGCCAAGCCGCAATCCGCGTCCAATGCAAACGCTTCCACAACAATCTCCGGCCCCGCTCTCCCCACCGCAGGCCTCGAGACTTCTTCAACGAGCACCGCAGGTGAGGGAACTCCAAAGCAGGACAGCGCCCCTGCTTCGCCCTTTCAGGGAATTGAAGGCGGCTCCGTTTCCGGAAATGTCTATAAGAATCCCGCCCTTGGCATGAGCTTCCAGATTCCCGCGGGTTTGCTCCCAGCAAGTTTTGAATCTCTCTACGCGCTCAACGACCGCCTGGAAACCTCCGCAAGAGCCACAATGCTCCCACCCGCCGCAGTCGCAGCGACCGGCTCTCCTCACCCCATCGCCCCGAAATTCATCTTCTACGCCTCCAAGAAAGGAGAATGGGACGGTCGACAAATCAACATGCCATCGATCGTTGTCAGCGCGCTGCCCTCGCGCTCGTTTCCTCTCGATATGGACAGGTTCAGGCAGACCGCCGCAAACGCGGCGACAATCTCCGGAATGAAGATATTTGGAAGTGTTTCGGACTTCACCGCGAACAAACACCAATTCTTCCGCGCCGATTTTGAACGAAGTATCGGCGCCTTGCACGTCTACCAAACTTTAGTTCAAACTCTCGTGGGAGATTACCGGATCGAGGTCGAAATCAATGCATACTCCACCGACGAACTTCAGCAGGTCGCCAGCTTCTTGCAAACCATCACCATCAACTGATGACGCGAATCCGTGTCCAGCCTTTGTAGGGCATGCTGCGCCCCTACCTCCAAAGCCTCCGGCCGCCCGCTCTGTCGGGTTACCGCTTGACACTCACCGCTGCGTCATCTGCCTCGTAGCCTTCGTCCTTCACTATCTCCGCAGCTTTCGCGCGGAGCGTCTTCTCATCGGCATCTTTCGGCGCCTTCCAATGCCGTCGCACCACTTCGGCGCCACTCTCAATGCGAACCACCCAGTCCGATTTTCCCCCATCCCAGGAAACTTCCACTCGATCGGCACGCATGTGTCCTCCACTGTAATTCGCTCCGATTCTAATCTAATGGCCCGGCTGAGGAAAGAATGTCCCGAGGCGGCAATAGGGTAGCGGGCCGCCGCGCTGACCCCTAACTAAAGTCCTATTTACATTGCGCGCCAACTGCCTCTAAATAGCAGTATGCACGCATAGACGAGCGCCGAGGTGCAAGCTGCCTCAGGTTCTTCCGGAGCGACCGATGCCAGCGCAAAGCGACGGTACGGATCCGAGCAAGACCAGGGATGCCGTTCGAACTCTAGAACGACTCGAAATCTCCGTTCGAGGACCCTTTTTAACTCTTAAGCAAAGCAAAATCTATCTCGTGGAAGGCTGCGTCCTGACGGAGTCCGAGCTTATCGCCCACCACGAGGGCGGTAAATTCAGCTCCGATGGCGTTCGCGAATTTTTAAGCGAACTCAGACGCATGCAGATATCGCAAGATGGCAATTCAGCGGCGGCGCAAGAGTTGAGTATTGCCCGACGCAGAAGCCAGCGCGTCATGCTTCGTCTGGACGTTCTCATAAAGCTGGAGATGCCAGAGGGGAAGCCTCTCCAAACACATGCTTTTACAGTCGTGGTCAACGCCCACGGCGGCCGCTTGGAGTCTCCCTTTCGGATGATGGTCGGTCAGAAGATTACCCTCGTGAATCCACAAACCAATAAGGAAGTAGCTTGCCATGTCGTCCGAGTGCAAAGGGGAGCAGGGGAAGACTTTACGATTGGCTTTGAATTCGAAGAGAACTGTCCCTGGTTCTGGCCTGTACGTTTCCCACCATTGGATTGGGCCGTGGATCCGGAAGAAGCGTAGTCCTTCGGGGAGCCTTGCCCTTTGCCGGCCGAAGGGACAAACTGTCTGACAATGTCGGCTCCGTGCACATCTCGCTCGCCAGCTACTCCGCGGCGCTTCGGGCACGCTGACTCACGCAGGCGACGGGCCTGCTTGCTTTTGCGAACCGGCGTTGTGGGCAATTTCGTTGATCTAGTTAGCGCTGACATGCTGCAAGTGCGTGTCATTAAAGGTCGTCGGATATTTAAATCCGAAGCCTATCGCGCGATCAAACGCAATATGCGCCAGCCAAATCAGGGCGAAAGGCAGCAACTCGGGTTTGTGCCAGCCCAGTGCTACACCCGCCAGAATGATGGGAAGCACTTCCGTGTGGACAAGGTTATAAAGCGCCGCGCCGAATCGCACGTTCACCAAAAATCCAATCATAAAAAGGCCGGGCCAGAGAATTAGAACAAGAAATATCCGCCATTTTGCCCCGACCGAATGATAGAGAAACAAACAAAGCGCGAAGAGCGCCGCGCCTTCCAGGCGCAACAAAATTCCAGGTTTTGTGAGCATCGGGAGAGACTACAACATCTCCGCGCGGGCTAGCAAACACGGCGACGACTTCCGCGAAGATGCTCAACAACTTGCCGGCGCGCGCGTGCCTCACGGCCTTGGCCAAGGACCTTCGCTGGCGGCCTGCTACTGATTCACTAGCCACGCCGGAGTCGCGTCGGAACGTTTGGTGGGAGAGTCTGTCAGTGGCCGCCGCCACTTAGCTCGCGCACGATGTCGCTGACGAATTTCTTTGCGTCGCCGAAGAGCATCATGGTGTTATCGAGGTAGTAGAGCGGATTATCGATCCCCGCGAAACCCGCGGCCATACTGCGTTTGATGACCATCACGGTGCGCGCTTTGTCCACGTCAATGATGGGCATGCCGAAAATGGGGCTGCTCTGATCGCTGCGCGCTGCTGGATTGGTGACGTCGTTTGCGCCAATCACTAGCGCTACATCTGTTTGCGGCAAGTCGCCATTGATGTCGTCCATCTCCATCAGTCTTTCATACGGAATGTCGGCTTCCGCCAGGAGCACGTTCATGTGGCCGGGCATGCGTCCCGCGACAGGGTGAATGCCGAAGCGCACATCAATCCCTTTTTTGGTGAGAATGTCGTAAAGCTCGCGCACTTTGTGCTGTGCCTGTGCCACGGCCATTCCGTATCCGGGAACGATGACCACTTTGTTGGCGGCAGCAAGAATTCCCGCCGCATCTTCCGGTGAAGCGCTCTTAACCGCGCGCTCTTCTTTTGTGCCCGCCGTCGAAGCCTGCACCTGCCCAAACGCTCCAAACAAAACGTTTGTGAAGGACCGGTTCATGGCCTTGCACATAATCACGGAGAGGATGAAGCCCGAAGCTCCATCCAGCGCCCCGGCCACAATCAGCACCTTGTTGCTGAGCACGAAGCCCAACAACGCCGCCGAGAAGCCAGCATAGGAGTTCAACAGCGAAATCACGGTCGGCATATCCGCGCCGCCGATGGGCGTCACCAGCATGATTCCGAAAAGCAGAGCCACGCCAATCATGATCGGAAACAAGTACGTGAAGTCAGGATGGATGACGAGCGCAATCATCAGCCCAAGCGCGGCGGCAAGCACCGCCAAGCTGACAATGTTCTGTCCTTTATATGTGATTGGCCGCTGCGGCAAAATCTCCTGCAATTTGCCGGCGGCGATCAAACTGCCGGTAAACGTCAGCGACCCGATAATCACTTCGAGTCCAATCTCCGCCATCTGAAACTTCGGTACGTGTGGCGCCGAGACGTAATATTCCGCAATGCCGATCAGCGCCGCCGACAGCGCTCCAAACGCGTGACTCAACGCGGTCCGTTGCGGAACCGCCGTCATCTTCACCAAGCCGAGGGGAAAGCCAACACCGGCGCCGATGATCAACGTGATGATGATCCACTTGTATTGATCAACTTCAGGATTGAAGAGCGTGGCCACGACCGCCACGGCCGAGGCGATTTCGCCGATGAGCACTCCGCGCTTGGCCGTGACCGGAGAACCCAGCCACTTGATCGCCAGAATGAAACCGATGGCCGCGAGGATGTACGTGACATCAATGAGCTGTTGCAGGTCGGCGGGGTTCATGACTTTTTCGCCGCCTTGCCCGTCTTGAACATGCCCAGCATGCGATCGGTTATGACGAAGCCGCCGACCATGTTGCTAAACGAGGCCGCCACCGCGATCAATCCGAGAATGGTCGAGAGCCGCGTCTCGTGCCGTCCGGCGATGATGATCGCCGCAACCAGCACGATGGCGTCCAGGGCGTTCGTCAACGACATCAGCGGTGTGTGCAGCAACGGCGAAACCCGCTTAATCAGTTCAATCCCTAAAAATGCCGCCAGGATGAACACAAACAGACTCGATATAAAATCCGCAGGCATCCATTCCTCCTTAAGATTTCGCAGCCATCGCCGGCAACTTGTAAAATTCGCGCAGCCTCGCGTTCACGATCTCCCCGCCCTGGGTCAACAAAGTGTCGCGCACGATTTCGTCCTGCGGATTAATCTGCAGCTTGCCCTCTTTGATCATGTACAAGAGAAACGTCGCGACGTTTTTCGCGTACATCTGGCTTGCGTGGTAGGGAACTGTGCTCGCCAGATTGATCGACCCGATGATGCTCACACCGTTCACTACGACGGTTTTCTCCGCCTGCGTCAATTCGCAATTCCCTCCGCGCTCCGCAGCCAGATCCACCAGCACCGACCCCGGCCCCATGCCCGCGACCATCTCCTTAGTCACCAAAATCGGCGACTTTTTCCCGGGAATGACCGCCGCGGTAATCACCACGTCGCTTTCCGCAATCACTTTGCCCAGCAATTCGCGCTGCTTTTTGTAAAACTCTTCACCCTGCGCCGTAGCGTACCCGCGCGCATCCTGTGCATCTTTTGCTTCAATCGCAATCTCCACGAAGCGCCCGCCGAGGCTCTGCACCTGTTCTTTCACCGCAGGCCGCAAATCGTACGCGGAAACCACCGCGCCTAGTCTCCGCGCGGTAGCGATCGCCTGCAGTCCGGCAACTCCGCATCCAACGATGAACGCGCGCGCTGGCGTGATCGTCCCCGCCGCCGTAGTCAGCATCGGAAACATGCGCGGCAAAGCATCGGCTGCAATCAGCACGGCCTTATAACCGCTGATGGTGGCCATCGAAGAGAGCGCATCCATGCTCTGTGCGCGAGTCGTGCGCGGCATCAATTCAATCGAAAACGCGGTCACGCCTCTTGAGGCAATTTCCTGAACCGTCTCCAGCGTTCCAAGAGGCCGCAAAAATCCAAGCAGCGTTTGCCCGTTGCGGTACAAAGGGACATCCGCTTTGCCGGTTTGGTCATTCGAACCGTAGCAAAGCACCTGTGCCACAATGTCCGCCGCTCCAAACACGTCCGCTCGCGTAGGCAAAATCTTCGCGCCCTTCGCTGCGTACTCCGTGTCCAGATACCCGGCTGACAGTCCCGCGCCAGCCTCCACCACAACTTCCAGCCCCGCTTTCGTAAGGCTGGGAAGAACGGCCGGCACCATGGCCACCCGCCGCTCTCCAGGAAAGCTCTCTCGTGGTACTCCGAGAATCATGAAACTTCCTCCGGTACTCTCTGCGAAACCTTTTTACAGAACTCGCTCCGTCACTTCAGAACACCGCAAGCACCTGGACTCGCATCCTAACCGCGCGGCATTCTACACCCCATTCGAACAAGAACCTTTTACAAAACAATCTCTGCCTGAATGCGCCCCGCTCTATTCGGCTCCAGCTGCTTTCCCAGGGATAAAGTAAACCTCTTCAAAAATGGAACCTTTAATCCAGCCGGCCCGCGACAATATGCCCTGCCCGTTTTCACACATGCTGGGATGCCCGCAAAGGTATCCAGTGGTTGCCTCCGGGCGCAAGCCCCATTCCGAAACATATATGCGAACCAGATCATCCACGCGCCCCGTCTGCCCCTTCCAAGCCGCGTCTTCCCACGGACGGCTGATCGTGGCCACATATTTGAACCACGGAACTTCCGCGGCGATGCGCTCCAGCTCTTCGCGATATCCAAACTCCCAAGACCGGCTCCCACCCTGCAAGCAATAAAATTTGTGCGGGCCCGGCATGACGCTGTTGCCGTCTTTCCAGTCCTTGTACAGCGTGCGCACGTAACTCACGAACGGCGCAATGCCTGTAACCGTGGCGAGCAGAAGATGATTCGTCCGCCCGCTCCTCAAATCCAGCGTAAAGCGCCCCTTCGAAATCTTGCGGCACAGCATGGTATCGCCGACATGCAGCTTGTAAAGATGCGGCGTAAGCTCGCCCCGCGGCACGAGTTCGATGAAAAACTCGAGCGATCCCTCTTCATACGGCGACGACACAATGGAGTAGGCCCGCTCGATCCGCTTGTCTTCATGATCCACGCCCAAGGTCGCATACTGCCCCGCCTTGAACGCAAAAGGCCCTCCAGGTTCAACGCGAATCAACCACAAATCTTCGGACAAATCTTTCCGCTCAATCACCTTGGCCGTGTAATGCTTTTCCGTTGGCAGAGCCAATGCTCGTAACCCTCAATCGCTAAAATTCCGATTTGCTGTACTCAAAAAACGACCGGGTGGAGCATCTCTCTGCGCCGCCCGGTCAAATAGAATCTATGCGTTACCCTCGGATCGGAATTCAATCACGCGAACGAAGCCATCCTTTACTTGGCCTCGTGCTGAAATCTCTCTGCTTGGGGGACTTTCGGCCGGCGTCCGCGAGGGGGCGCACACCCGGGTACCCACCGGGCGGCATTGTACACCCGGAAGCCTATTTTGCGAGGGAAGGAATAATCAAAAGAGGGTAGTTTCCGGAGAAGGACTGGTGCTCCTTAACGCTGAATTCTTTGAAACATTTGGTCCCCGCCCATACGTCTAATCCCTGACGCAAAGGGTATAGCTCGTCTTCCGCATTACCCTCCACGGTATACTCAGACGAGGTTTGCATTTCGCGTTATCTTGCAGGAGTCATCGATGGAATTGTGTAGCATAGGGCCAATGTTGCGCCTGAGGTTGAGAACTATATTCATCTGTATCGCTGCCTGCCTGGCTGCGACTTTTGCCTCTGCCTTAAGCACAGAGGCAGCCGTGCCAGCCCAAGCGCCACCTGCCCAGACCGCCGTGGCCCGCCCCGTCGGCACAGTCAAGACCATCTCCGGAAAAACCATCGTTCTTACCACCGACGCCGGCGAGGTCACCATTCAGGTGCAGGATGACGCGCGCCTGCTCCGCATCACCCCCGATCAAAAGGATTTGAAGAACGCTGTACCGCTCGATCTCAAGGATTTGCAGACGGGCGACCGCATTTTGGTCCGCGGCAAGCTCGCCGATGATGGCAAAACCGTTCTCGCCGCTTCCGTCATCGCCATGAAGCAGACGGACATCGCCACCAAGCAAGCCCACGAACGCGAGGAATGGCAGCGCCACGGCGTAGGCGGTCTCGTGACCAAGCTGGACACGGACGCCGGCAGCATCACCATTTCCACCAATGCCGTCGGTGCCGCAAAAGATGTGGCCGTTCACATCTCCAAGCAAACCATTCTTCGCCGCTACGCGGCGGACTCCGTCAAATTTGACGACGCCAAAGTCGCCCCCATCGACCAGATCAAGACCGGCGATCAATTGCGCGCCCGCGGCACGCGCAGCGCCGACGGCGCCGAACTCACCGCCGACGAAGTCGTCTCCGGAACCTTTCGCAACGTCGCGGGAACTATCAATGCCGTTGATGCCGCGTCGAACACCATCACCGTATTGGATCTGATCACGAAGAAAACCCTCACTGTAAAAGTCACATCAGATACTCAGCTTCGCAAGCTGCAGCCCCAGATGGCGCAGATGATTGCTTTGCGACTCAAAGGCGGTTCCGCGGATGCACCCGCAACTGGTGCCGCGGCGGGCGCTTCGGGAACGCCTGCTGCCAAGCCCGCGGATGCGCCAGCCGCCGCACAAGCGGGCGCTGGCGGACAGGGCGCCGCGGGGCGTCCTGGCGGCGCGAGAAGCGGCGACATGCAGCAAATGTTGAGCCGTATGCCGGCCGCTACCCTCGCGGATTTGCAGAAAGGCGATGCCGTTATGATCGTCACTACCGAAGGAACGCAAGCAAGCGGCACAACCGCCATCACACTCTTAGCCGGTGTCGAAGCGATCTTGCAGGCTTCGGGCGGAGCCTCCAGCATCCTCACTCCCTGGAGCCTTAGCGGCGCGCCCGGAGGAGATGCCGCACCTTGAAGCACCTCAGCCAAAAACGGTTTCTTAAGTCAGGAGAAGGAATGAGTTTCAGGTTGATTTTTCGGAGTATTGTTTTCCTGGCGGCGCTTTTGCTCGCCGTCGCCGCGGCAGATGCGGGACAAGCCGCATCGCAAACTCAGGCGTCCACGGCCACGGGAACTCTACGCGGGCAAGTTACCGATCCTTCTGGCGCTGCGGTGACCAGTGCTACGGTTCTCGTTTCCACGGCAGCCGGCGCCGCCACCGCGACCACCAATCGCGATGGCCTCTTCGAGGTGACGGGATTGGCTCCGGGAAAGTACAGCGTCAAAGTGATTGCCCCAGGATTCACAACGTTCGAAAAGCCGGACGTCGAAATCACCGCAGGCCAGGCGCAAAAACTGAATGTTTCCCTGACCATCGAAGTGCAGGAAGAAAAAGTCGAAGTCACGGACACGACCACTAAAATCGACGTCAACCCGGAGAACAATGCCGGCGCCATCGTCATGCAGGGCAAAGACCTCGAACAGCTCTCCGACGATCCGGACGAATTGCAATCCGAGTTGCAAGCTCTCGCCGGTCCTTCCGCGGGCCCCAACGGCGGCCAAATTTATATTGATGGTTTCACCGCCGGCCAGCTTCCGCCCAAGGCTTCCATCCGCGAGATTCGCATCAATCAAAATCCGTTTTCCGCCGAATACGACAAGCTCGGGTACGGCCGCATCGAAATCCTGACCAAGCCCGGCACCGACCAGTTTCACGGGCAATTCTTCATGACTGGGAATACCGACTCTTTCAATTCGCGCAACCCTTTTGAAGATTTGCCGGAGGGCACTTCGCAGCCCGGCTACGACACCTTCCAGTTCAGCGCCAATGTCGGCGGCCCTCTCAGCAAAAAAGCTTCTTTCTTCTTCAATATCGAGCGCCGCACCATCAGCGATCTCAACATCGTCAGCGCGCAGATCGTCAATCCCACGACCTTTGATATCGAACCGTTCAGCGACGCCGTCCCGAATCCCAAAACCCGCTTGAACCTGAGCCCGCGCATCGATTATCAGGTCTCGGCGAGCAACACGCTCAGTGTCCGCTATCAGTATTGGCGCAACACGGAAACCAACGACAGCGTCGGCCTGTTCAATCTTGCTTCTACGGGCACCAACTTAAACGAGACCGAACACACCTTGCAGGCCATCGATACCCAGACCATCAGCCCGACCACCATTAACGAAACGCGTTTTCAATTCCTTCACCAAACGACCAATGGAACTCCCGCGAGCCTTCTTCCTGCAATTAACGTTTCTGGTGCGTTCGCTTCAGGCGGCGCTACCAGCGGCACCAATACCGACACGCAGGACCATTACGAGCTGACGAATATTACCTATATCAACAAAGGAAAAAACGCTCTGAAAATCGGCGGCCGCCTCCGCGAAATCACCGACAACAGCGCCTCCAACGGCACTTTCAACGGCTCCTATTTTTTTGGTTCGCGCACTCAGCCCGGATGCATCCCGACTACCACCAACGATTGCGTCATCACTCCGCTCGTGGCCTACCAGGCCCTGGCGCAAGCGGTTGCCAACGGAACTGAGCAAGCGGCCATTGCCATGGGCTTCGGCCCCAGCTTCTACACCCTGAACTTCAACACAGTAGGAACCGCCGCCGTCTATGCCAACTATTTCGATGGCGCGTTGTTTGTGCAGGACGACTACAAATGGCGGCCCAACGTCACGCTGAGCTACGGCCTGCGCTTTGAAACCCAGAACAACCTTGGCGACCACCACGACTTCGCTCCGCGGATCGGCCTCGCCTGGGGCATCGACGGCAACGGAAAAAACAAGTCGGCGAAGACCATCCTCCGCTTGGGCTACGGGATTTTCTACGATCGCTTCACGGAAAGTCTTGTCTTGCAGCAGCAATTGGAAAACGGCCTGATTCAGCAGCAGTTCCTCATCGCGAATCCAACCTTCTATAATCCCACGCAGACGACTCTCCCGGGAGACCCCGGTTTCCCCTCCACTACCGCCTCGCCGCAAACTGCTTATGTGAAGAACCCCGATCTGCGTACGCCCTACACCATGCAGACTGGCGTCACTATCGAGCGGCAGCTCACCAAAACCGCCAATCTCTCCGTCACCTATTTGAATTCGCGCGGCGTCCACCAGTTCTTCACTGACGTTTGCCCGCCCAATGTTACGCTCCCGCTGGCCTGCGATTTTCATTCCTCCGATCCCAACGACATCGCCTACCGCTACGATTCCGAGGGCATCTTCAAGCAGAATCAGCTCATCGTTAACAGCAGCGTGCGCATACCCACAGGCCGCGGCTTCATCAAGGATCTTTCTCTCTTTGGCTACTACACGCTGAACTACGCGAACAGCGACACTTCCGGCGCGGGCTTTGTCCCTTCGATTCCGGACGACATCAGCGCCGACTACGGCCGCGCGGCCTTTGACATTCGCCAGCGCGTCTTTTTCGGCGGCACCATTGGCGTGCCTTACGGATTCCGCCTGAGCCCGTTCCTGATTGCCAGCTCCGGCATTCCGTTCAATATCACCACCGGAAGCGATACGTTCGGCGACGCGCAGTTCAACACGCGACCCTCACTCTCGACGGCCTGCGGTTCTGGCGTGACCGGCATCATTCAGACGGCCTACGGCTGCTTCAATCTTCTTCCGCAGCCCGGCCAACAAGCGATTCCCATCAACTTTGCCACCCAACCCGGCCGATTCACGCTGAATCTTCGCGTCAGCAAAACGTTTGGCTTCGGGCGGAAAAAAGAAACGGCTGCATCGGGTCCCGGCGGCCCTGGTGGCGGCACGTTTGGACGCGGGCCCGGTGGTCCGGGTGGCGGCGGTCAGCGCGGTGGCGGAGGCGGTGGACCTATGTTCGGCGGGGGCGGAAGTCCTTCGAGCTATCGTTACAATGTGACGCTCAGCGTTAGCGCGCGCAATATCTTTAACAACGTGAACTTCGGAAGCTACGTTGGAAATCTCAGCTCGCCTATTTTTGGCCAGGCCAATTCGCTCGCGGGGCAGCCCTATTCCACGAGCGACGCGAATCGCCGCATCGATTTGCAGTTACAGTTCACCTTCTAGGTCTCTCGCGCGTTACAATGTCCCGGCTAGCGGGGTAGGGTCATCCTTCTGAGGATGACCGTTTGGACGGCGCGGCAGAGTCCGGGATTTACCCGATTACGCGCAGATAAAACCATGAAACGCCGCAAGAAAAAAGTTCTGGACGTCGGCGTGGAAGCCCGACGCGCCGCGCGCAATTCCGGCATCGCGCCGAGCGCCACCCGCGTCATCGCCGATAAGCGCGAACGACCCGCCAAACACATTAAAAAGTGGCTCGAAAAAGAAGCGGAGTAGTTTGGAGTGCGGCAGCGTGCTGCCACTTTTCTTAGCCGTTGCAGGAATCCATCTTGCGTAAAGTTCGCCAGGTCCGACCGGACCTAATTTTTCGAGCCTCATCCAGGCTTGTGAGCGGGAACCGATTCGTCCGCGCGGAAAAGCGCGCCGGGAGCGATTTTCTTCCGCTCGGCAAGTGCCGCGCCAATTGCTTCGAGGTCCTTCTTGTCAAATCCCATGCAGCTGACCTTCACGCTTCCATCCGGCTCGATCAAAAAAATCGTAGGAACGCTGGTTAGTCCGTAGGCATTTGAGACGGCGTATCCACTCGCCTTCTCGTCGAGCACCATCGGAAACGTCGCACCAAATTCCTTGGCAAACTCCTTCGTGTCTCGCGCATCGTCTTGCGAAATGCCGATAAACGTCACGTCCCCACCGCCATACCTCTTATAAAGCCGTTCGAGGAACGGAAACGTGAACTGACACACCGGGCACGAGATTTTATAAAACGCGGCAACCACCGGCCCCCGTTCGAGCAACTTACCGAGCGCGTATTCCTTACCATCCAGCGCCTTCAACGAAAAAATCGGCGCCACATTCCCTGCAACGATGTTTGTCATGTGTTCTTCAGAACCCATCCAGCGTGAAAGCCGCCGCAAAATTTCCATATTCTTAAACTCTCGAACTTTGAACTCTTGAACTTTCTGCCTCCAACGCCCAACTCACCCGCTCAATGTATCTGCTTCGTCTTCCGCGACATGTAGTCCATCAGCAAATACTGCCCAAGCGTATAAGGCGTCGTAAAATACGCCTTCCCGCGGCACATCTCGGTAATTTTCTGCACAAAATGCACGAGGCTGTAGTCGCTGGCCAGCATGAACGTATTAATCATGATCCCCGCGCGCTTGCACTTGTTCACTTCCTGGAGCGTCTGCCCAACGACAAAAGGATCCAATCCGAAAGCATTTTTGTAAATGCGCCCGTCTTCCAGCGTCAACGCCGAAGGCTTGCCGTCCGTGATCATGACGATT
>Ga0209248_10000005_pt1 | contig 76731 bp, 44 predicted proteins | sample BogFormECP04_OM1_FD_188241 | JGI IMG/M metagenome (GOLD analysis project Ga0209248, IMG submission 188241) | Bog forest soil microbial communities from Calvert Island, British Columbia, Canada - ECP04_OM1 (SPAdes) (version 2) | ecosystem: Environmental > Aquatic > Freshwater > Wetlands > Bog ... | reverse complement strand
TATGGAACTTACATCAATAACGACGCGCTTTGCTGGACCACCGTTCCCAACTCAATTTCTGTGCTCTTCAAGCAGCAACTGCGTTGGCGGCGCAGCATTGTGCGCGACTTTTTTTACACGCTTCGAACGCTGCCGCAGCACGTCTGGAAATTACACCCCAACACCGTATTTACGCTGGTCCTGACCCCGCTTGGGGCCATCGTTGCCGTTCTCGTCGTGTTGACCATGCTCTCGACAGACCCGCTGGCCTGGGCTGGGCCGCTCCCGCTTGTCGGCGCTCTGGGAATCGGCGCAGTTTTGACTTGGGTCATCAAAAGATATAGCTCCCGGGAAGCGTTGGCAAACCCTCTTGCATTTGGCGCGTATGTCGCCTGGTCCATGGTCAGCAGCTTGCTACTCACGCCCCTTGCTCTGTGTACTATGGATTCCGCGGACTGGGGCACTCGAACCAAAGAAGAACCTGAGGTGCCCCTTGGCAACACTGCCCGTTAATCCTGCTCCTCCCCTAAAGAAGAAAACGCCGGACCTGCGTGCGTTGCACTACAAACTCGTGATCAATCTTTATCGCATTTTTGCAGTCACGATTTTGTACCTGGTGCTTGCCGGAATTCTTGCTTACGCGTTCGTGATGGGCTTTTATGCGGTCAACAGCTCGTGGGCCGCGCCGCTGATTCTTTCTTCCGTGGACGAGAAGAGTCTGGACTTCCGCGTAAAACTCGTGACCAGCCAGCAGACCATCGAAGACGTGAAGGTCGATGCGCAGAAAATGCAGAGCGGCATTGAGGAAATGACCAGGCATCGCGCGGCGCTGCTCGAGCTGGAGACTCCACTTAAGGAAGCCATCGTGCGCGAGCAGGCTCATAACAAAGCCAACGGCCCGCAGCTTGCCGTACTGGACACGCAGAAGCAAGCCGACAACGCGAAGACCCAGAAGGTCCTGGCGCAGCTCAAGGAAGTGGAGTCCAACATCCAAAAAGATTTGGCGGCCGGCTTAATCACCAAGGGCGACGCGGCGACGCAGCTTTCCGCGCTGAACCAGGCACAGGACGCCTATACCGACAGCAAGATTGCCGAGGTCTTGCTGACCGACAGCATTTTGCAGAAAACCACCACCGGCACGGACTCGCTCGAAGTACTGGAAAAGCAGGCGGAGCTGCGCTCTGAAGCGGCGCAGCTGGATGTGGCCATCAACGTCGCGCAGAAAGAGCTCTATGAAGACAACCGGCAGATCGATCGATTGAGAGACGCCATTCAAACGGCGAAACAAAGTCCTTATTACTTGAACGCTTCCGGCGGCAAGCAGCTCAACTTTGCGTTCGTTCCCTATGACAACCAGGCGAGCGCGGTAGCCGGCAGCGCGATCTACGACTGCTACTTGAATATGATCGTGTGCCGCAAAGTCGGGACCGTGAACCAGGCGTTCCCCGGCGAAGAAGCCGCGATTCATCCGATCTTCAAGACCAACATTCGCGGCTTTCTGATTCAGATGAATCTGGACCATTCGGAATCCGCCAAATCGAAGACTCTGTTCCTGGGCCGCAAGCCGCTGCTTTTCTAAGGAGAGCGAATGTTCCTGAAGATCCTGAAGAGATGGATATTGGTGTTGGCTGTGGTGCTGCTGGTGTCCACGCATGCATTCGCGGGCGGCCAAAATGACCAGCAGGCGTACTGCGCCTACGTGATGGAGCAGGCGCAGGCGCAACGCGACCTGCTGAGGACGCCGACCGCGGCGGCGGGCTTCACGCAGCCCGAGACCGGCTTGCCATTGCAGATTGTCGGAGGCGCTTCGCTGGGTCTTTCCGATTACAAAAAAGCCGGGATAACCATGGACGTAGCCCGGAAAAACTGCGAGCTGTACAAAGCCACCACGGGAGCGCAGCAGGACGTGCAATACGCGCTGCAAAGTATTGAGAAGGAAGCGCTGAGCAACCGCCTTACGTTGATCGACGAAGCGTCGAAGTCGCTGGATGCGCTGATGGAAAAAACTTCGAAGATGGTGGAAGCGCAGAATGCCACGCGCCTCATGCTGTTCACGCTGCAAACGACGAAGATCAAACTGAACGCAGACCGCGCCGACACGCAGTCGAAGATCGCCGTGATCTACGTTCCGCCGCTGAGCGATCAACCGTTGAAAGAACTCGTCGCGGAAAAACAAAACAGCGAAGTAAACGAGCAAAAGGCTCTGGACAAGCTGAGCCGGCAAAACAATTGGGACGTTGTGCTGACGGTTGGCGTGCACCAGCAGGCCAATCCGGTGGCGTACGGGCCGCAACCGTATGGAATGGTGACGGTGAACTACAATCTCGCCAGCAGAGCCATCAACCGGCATCTCGACCGCGCGGTGGAAGCTCACGACGAATGGAAAAAAGTGCAGGAAGGCGACATCGTGCGGCAAATGGAAGTTCTGCGGCAGCAGCTGGCGGATTGCGTTTCGCTGCAGGAGGCCAAGCTGAAATCCTTCCAGGAACAGAGCAGCCAGATCGAGCAAAATTTTCAAGCCGTCGCGGAGCCGGATACGTCGGCGGCGTTTGACTTCCACAATCAACTGGCGGCCACGCAACTGCTTTTGCGGATCGAGACCGCTGATGCCGGCTTCCGGATCGATCGGCTGCGCGAATACCTCGCGAAAAATTATTGAGATCGGAACGGCATGCGCATAACGATTGCATTGAGTTGAGGCGCACGGAGAAGGTCCTACTGCGGAAGGGGCGGCGGGGCGGCGGATATTTTGCGGGCGACGTCTTCTTCGGATTTTTCGTGAAGGGCGCGGACTTTGTCGAACTCCTTTTGGGCTGCCGTTTGATTGCCCATGGCCTGGTAGATGCGGCCGAGGCGGAAGTGCGCATCGGGCCGTTCCGGATCGAGTTCGACGGCACGCTTTAGATGGGCGATGGCGTCCTGGTTGTGGCCTTGCTGGGCGAGGATGACGCCCATATCGAGCCAGGCGACGCGGATGTTGGTCTTCGATTGCAGGGCCTTCTTGAGAAGAGGTACGGCGGAGTCGGAATCATTGTTTTTCATGGCGACATCGCCGAGATAGGCGGAGGCTTGTGCGTTGTCCGGGTCGATGGCCAGCTCGTTCTTGAACTCGGCCGCGGCTTCGTCATATTGCTTCAGCTTCCAATGCAAGTAACCCAAGCCAAAATGAATGTTAGGTTCGCGCGGGCCGGCTTTTACGGCTTCCTCGAATTCGGTGATGGCTTCCGGCGTTCGGGCCAAGCCGTCAAGGGCTTCGCCCATAAGCATGTGGGCGGCGGGAGAATCCGGGTTCTGTTGCACGATGTGCTGGAACTCGTCGAGGGCGCAGGAATAGTTCTTGGCCCAGAGGCAGCTTTGCGCGAGGACCTGGTGGAGCTCCGTGTTGGCCGGGTCGGCTTTTGCCGCTACGGCGAGATGCTCGGCGGCTTCTGCAAAATGCGCTGAGCCATAGCAGCTAAGTCCCAGGAGCGTCAGGGCTTGCATGCTGGAAGGGTCGTCAGCAACAGCGGCTTTGAGAGGGGCTATGGCTGCGGCAAAATGGCCTTGCTTGAATTCCGCCAGTCCAAGATTGAGCTGGATTCCCGGGAGCTTGGGGTCGATGGCGAGGGCCTTTCCGTAGGCGGAGGCCGCTTCCGGATACTTTTGGTCCTTGGAGTAGTCTACTCCGAGGCTGGCGAAAGCGGCGGCGTCACGCGGGTTGCGTGCGACCACGGATTGCCAGACGCGTTCGGCCTCTGCCAGTTTGCCTTGCTGCTCGAGGACCATGGCCTCTTGGGGGCCTGGTGGGGGCGACTGGGCGCAAGAGAACGATGGGGCAATAAGAAGGATAGCAAGGAGGGGGAGACCGCGACGGCTGCAGGATAAGCGCTTTACGGGGAGACCCTCCCCTCTGTTTTTTGTAAGTGTTGCATCTAAAGGGCTTAGATATTCTGTAAGTGGTTTAGAATCAACACTTATAGAAAGGCTCGTAAGTGTTGCATCTAAACGAGTTATGTGTGCCCACTTCGCAAGGAGTTGAGGGCGACCGGTCCAGCCATTTTGCTGCGACAAGGACGCGTGGTTTGCAGTGATCAAAGACTGAAGTCGATGCCACTCTCCCTCCGCGTGTCTTGTAAGTGTTGCATCTAAAAGGCTTAGAGTTCCTGTAAGTTGTTTAGAATCAGCACTTATGGACGGCTCGCAAGTGTTGATTCTGAAGGGTTTAGTAAGTGAGGGCGATTCGGAGGCTGAGGAGGGTGGGGACTCATGCAGACTGGCGCCGGAGGAGAGGCAGGGGAAGAGAGTTACAACAGTGGTACTTGCCGTTGCAGGGAGGGATCCCGGAAGTTGCCTATATCGAAGTGCCACGCTGGTTTATAGCATATATTTATCGATTTGTCAAGGTATTTCGTAAGAATAAGAAAACGAAGGAGATAGGAGGGTTTCGGCCTAAGGCTCGGGAAGCCCAAGGTAAAGAAAAAGCCCCGCTCGCCGGTCAGGCGAGCGGGGCGGGGTGAAATTTCCGGGGTGGTTAGAAATAGATCTTGCCGCCGAGCTGCATGATGCGCGGGTCGAAGGCAGAGGTGAATTGACCAAATTTGGCGTCACCAACGGTGGTATCGATGTTTTGGAACTGAGTGTGGTTCCAAGTGTTAAAGGTCTCGATGCGCAGTTCAAAGCGGCTGCCGCGAGACTCGCTGAGGGTGATGCTCTTGAAGAGCGAGAGGTTCCAGTTATCGCGACCAGGGCCGGTGAGGCCGTTGTGGGCGAAAGTGCCCCACGTACCGTCGGCCGGATCGGCGAATGACCCTGGGTTAAAGTACTGAATCTGCTGGGTGCATACCTGTGGGGGTGGGCAGGTCAGAACGGTGTGCTGGTAATCGATCGCACCGACCAAGTCCGGACGATTGATGCCGCCGACGCCGTTGCCACCTATGCCGCCGGAGAGAGTGACGTTTTCCGGCAATCCGGATTCGACCGTGATGATGCCGGAAATTTCCCAGCCGCCAACGACGTTCCTGAGCAACCTATTTTCATTGTGGCGCAGGAACGGAATGTCGTAGATGAAGTCCACGACGGCCACGTGGGTACGGTTGTAACCGCTGAGGCCCTGGTCATAGGCCCAGCCAGCGTAGGGGTTAGATATGCCACCGAGGTCGCCACCGCCGCTGCCAGCCGTGGTCGGGTCGACTGCACGAGAGAGCGTGTAGAAGGCGCGCAGGAACAGGTCGCGGCTCAACTGCGAGTTGAGATCAATCTGGAGGCCGTTGTAATGGGTGTTGGCTTCGTTCTCGGACTGATTAACGTTGGTGAAGCCCGGATATGTCAGTCCAGGAATGGTTTGATAAGAAGCGCCGTTGATCAAGGCAGTCATCTCGGTTTGCTGCTGGGCTGCCGTCCCCGTCACATAGGGCAGGTTGGTCTGGGCATAGTAATTCTGATGCCGGCCCTGGTTGCCGACATAGTTGACAGACAGGACGGTTTTGGTGTTCAGCGCGTGTTGTACGCCAACACTGTACTGATAGCTGGAAGGCACGTCGTAGTTGCTATAGTCCAAGCCAGTGATGGAGGCGGCGTGGGTAGGCAGTGCCGAAGCTGGGGTTATCACGCCAGTGGCAAGCGATTGGCTGGGGTTGGTCATATCGACGCTGTTGACGTTGACTTGGAGACTGAATGGAATGTTTGGTCCGGCATTGTACATGTCGTTGCCTTGAATGCGCTCGTACATGATGCCGAAGCCACCGCGAACAACGGTTTTGCCGGTGCCAGTGAGGTCATAGGCAAAGCCGACGCGAGGACCAAAGGACAGCCAGTGATTGTTGACCAAGTCCTTGGGGACGCAGAAATTGCCACTAGAAGCCGTGGCGTAGCAGTGACCGGGGACGCCGATGCCGTTTAGATAGAGCGGAATACCGGCAAGAATCGGATTGGGACTGGTGCCAAGACCCGGGCTCTGAACAGCGCACGCGCCGGTGGTGACGGAGGTTGCATTGCAAATGTTTCCGTTCGCGTCGAAGGTGGCGGCCAAGGCCGGGTTGTAAAGTTGCGGATAGAAGTTGCCCATGCGATCGTTGGCTTCGTAGGTGTGAGGAACGCCGTCCCAACGAAGGCCGAGGTTCAGAGTGAGGCGATGATTTACGCGCCAGTTGTCCTGGATCCACAAGGCCGGGGAGACGTTGTTCCATTTGCCGCTGTCCTGGACACCGAGTTCCTGGTAGGAGGCAGGCGTTCCGAGCAGGTAGTCGGCAAAGCTATTGCCGCATGTGTTGACGGCCGGGTTGCAGAAGGCGGGGTCGCCAGTAACGCTGTTGCCGCTAGTGAAGGTGTTGTTGAAGTTGAATCCACCTTGGGTTTGGCCGAAGAGTTCCTGGACTTTCTTATAGAGCGCCCAGCTTCCACCAATCTTGAACTGGTGAGCGCCCTTGGTCCAGGAGACGTCATCACGAATCTGGTAGTCGTTGGCACTATTGATCCACGGCCAACTGGAGATTTCAAAATTGCTGCCAGCGCCGCCGCTGATGTCAATGTTGGGGATGCGGTTGTCGGTGTTCGTCCCGGTAAATAAGCGGGAATTGGTGCCGACATACCCGGTGGGGAGGGCCAAGCTGGACAAACCGGTCGCGGCGTAGGGGATGATGTTGATGCGGTTGCCGTTGTAGTTGAAGGCCACTTCGTTGACCAGGGTCGGGCTGATCGTGTAAGTGGTATGGACCACAGCGCTATAGGAAGGGTTGCCGAAGTTGTCGCCGACGGTGGGAACGTTGTCGCCGCTCCATTGGCTGATGGGAAACCCCTGCGAGGCTTGCTCGGCGATGAAGTGTCCAAAGACCGAGAACTTGCTGCTGAAGTTGTGGTCAATGCGGACGATCTCTTCCTTGAGGCTCGTATCAGAATTGGCGCCGCCAACGAAGCTGCCGACGCCGTTGGCAATACTCGTGGTTGGCGCAGGGAAGATGCCGGCCTTAAGGAGAGCGGAGGCATTGGGATTGATCATGCAGCTGGGAATGACGTTGTTCGGGAACGGAGAACCTTGCGTGATGCCCGAAGGAGCCACACCGCCCGGACAATTGGCGAAAAGCACAGAGCTGGCAACGGGGGACGGGCAGTTAGCGGTCGGGGCACCGCTGGCAGTGGAGCAAGGGACGAACACGATGGTCGGCTTCGTCGTGCCGGACGTCGCGGAGAGGTCACCGCCATAGGTGGCGGTGTCGGGAACGGTCTGGTTGGTGCCACCGCCTAGAACGTACCGGCGCCATTCCATGTTGTAGAAGAAGAAGGTTTTTTTCTTGTCAGGATTATAGAGATGACCAAGGGTCACCGGGCCGCCGACGTTAAAGCCGAAAATGTTGTAGCGCAGCTCTTGTTGCGTGGGTTCTACGGCAGCTGGCTGGTAAAAGTTGCGCGCATCGAAGGCGTCGTTGCGATCAAATTCCCAGGCAGAAGCGTGGATTTGGCTGCCGCCGGACTTCAGAACCATGGTCATGGTGCCGGCAGAAGAGAGACCGTAGTCCGCGCTGTAGTTGGAGGTGAGCGCACGAAACTCGGCGATGGCGTCTGTGGAAGGAGCGATGCTCATGCCGCCGGCGCCGCCGCGGTCATCATCTTCGCCGCCGTCGAGCAAATAGATGTTGTGGTTCTGGCGCATGCCGTTGAATTCGACGCTGGCATCGCCACCGACCGGGGTGTTGATAGTACCGGAGATCTGGCTGGAAGCGCCAGGCGTCAGCGCAGCCAACTGGTAAATGCCGCGGCCATTAATGGAGAGCTGGGATATCTGCTGATCGGAGATGAGGTTGCTTTGCTCGCCGGAATCGGCTTGAACCTGGACGGCATTGGCTTCGACCGTAACGGTTTCTTGAGAAGCGCCCATTTGCATCTGGAAGTCGACGCGAAGGCTGGCGCCAACGGTCAAGACGAGGTCTTTTTGTTCCGCGACCTTGAAGCCTTTGGCCTCGGCTTTGACTTTATAATGACCAATCTGAAGATCGACAGCGACGTACTGGCCGGCGTCGTTCGTCGGAATGGTGGTGGTAACGCCGGTATCGATGTTTGTTAGAGTGACCTTCACGTTCGGAACAACAGCGCCAGACGGATCGGTGATGGTACCGCGAATGATGGTCTGTTGCGCGAAGGTTGAAAACGAAAAACCAATCAGGGCAATCAAGAGAACAAATAGAAAGCGGAAACGAAACGGCTTTGCAACAAAAACGATATTCTTAACAAAAGAAGAAAGAACACTCATACGTATGCCTCCACACCCCACGGCGATTGGAAACGCCGTTAACGTAAACGGAGCTTTTCATTGGTGGAATAGAGTTGTCAAGCACTTTTTTTGATAGGTCAGACCTGTAAAGCCGATGCTTAACGGGATGAAGCGAAGAAACAGCTCAGAATGATGAAAAATGCAGGGTTTTTCGAGGTACAGGACTGCTAGTAGTGGGTGGGTAATCGACTGCAAACAGGGGCACTGGGAGATTGAAAATGAAAGGAAGGAAACGTCCGAGGTGAGCATTTCGCGGGGGTAAGCGGCTCGTGAAAATGTGTTGAAAGCGGAGCAGGTTCGAGGGGCGCGCAACGGGAGTTAGAAATTTTCGCAGGCGCGGCAGCGAAAAATCATTCCGCGGAACAGAGGATTCGATACAGATTTCGAATAGGAAATATTTGATGAGATTGAAGAGTTCCAGCAGTGCAGCGATCAAATACTCGGGCGAGAAATAGGTGTGCGGGAAACTTGGCAGCGGTCTTGCGGGCTTCAGGAGACCAAGAGGATCAGCGACTCAAGCTCGGCGAACAACGCTACCGATGACGCCTTGCACTACTCTTTTCCATCGACTGGCTTGTCTTTCAGAATCTGCTCCCGGAGTTTGCGGACTTTGTCCGACAACGGCCCATCCGGCACCAGCTTGAGGTAGGCTTCGGTGTCTGCGAGGGCGGCGGAGTAGTTGTCTGTTTGAATGTGAAGAGTGTAGAGGAGCAGGTAAATCTGGGGATTGTCGGGTTTCAAATCGCGAACTGCGGAAGCGCTTGGAAGGGCGTCGCGGTAACGTTTTTCGCCAGCCAGAGCAGCCGCCAATTCATATTGGGCGCGCCAGGACGAAGCGTCCAGAGCAACTACTTTGCGCAGAAGTGGCTCGGCTTCCGAGAAGCGGTTTTTGCCGTTGAACAAGGCACCGAGGTCGATCATGGCCTGTGGGTACTTTTCCTGGCTCATATCGACCGATCGGCGGAGGGATGTCTCTGCTGCCACGGCATCGCCCATTTTGGACTGGGCCAGCCCCATCGCCGCGTAGGCCTCATAGTAGGAGGGATACTGACTGATCGCGCGTTCAAATTGAGCGATCGCGCCGCGGTAGTCCGATTTTTGAGCGATGAGCTGGACTCCCTTATCGAACGAATCGCGCGCCTTTTGCGGAACAGCGAGCTCGTGCTCTGAAACTGGATTTGCCGGCTTGGGGCTAGAGCCGGTGCTTGCGAAACTGAGAAAGATATCTTTATACACATGGCCCGAGCCATCCGGGCGCACGAACTCGCGGACCGTTGAGTAACCGTCGTGCTTGACCGATAGGTAGAAATCACCACTACCAATATCGTCGAATTCATACGAGCCGCTGCGGTCGGAGTAGACAGTCTCGATGGGGGTACCGAAGGAATTCTGTAACTCGATGCGGGCCTCGCTGATTAGTTGGCCCGAGCCTTCTTCACGGATGTGGCCGGAGAGGGCCTTCCTTTGAGTGAATTGTGCAAAGGCGGAGGATGGGGCCAGGAGGAGCAGGGACAAGATCGCCCAAAGGTGTGATCGCCGCATAGAACACTTCCCGGGGCAGATGATAGCAGGAGGCGAGGGATGGCGCCACGGAAGTTCCTTGGTGCTTGAGTGCCAGGTGCCGGAGAGGAGGCGAACGCACAAATTGGGAAGTCGTGTTAAGGTACGCGGGCTGTTCGCTGGATATTTCGGGCGGTGCAACCCGGGAGCGGCGGCGCGGAGCGGAGTCGATGAGTAAGGAGAAACACGGAATCCACTTGATCGCCGAGATGGCGAGTGTGTCCATCGGGACGGTGGATCGGGCGCTGCATGGGCGCGGAGGAATTAAGGAGAGTACGCGGAAGCGGATTCTGCAAATCGCACAGCAGATCGGGTATTCGCCGAACCTTGCGGCGAGAGCTTTGTCTGTTGCGAGAGGCAGCGTACGGATCGGCGTGTGCATGCCCAAGGAGATTCACTTTTTTTATGACCAGCTTTGGAGCGGAGTGCTGGAGGAAGCGCAGCGGCTGGAACAATTGGGAATTCAGTTTGAGAACCGGCCCGTTCGAACGCTGGGAGAAGGGGATGAAGAGGCGTTCAAGGAGCTTGTGGAGAGCGGGGTTCAAGGAATTGTACTGACGGCGGGGAGTCCGAGAAAGCTGACGCCGCTGATCAATGAAGCGGAAGAAAAAGGACTGCGGGTGGTTTGCGTTTCCACGGATGCGCCGGAGAGCCGGCGGTCGGGGATTGTTTGCGTGGAGCCGCACTTGAATGGGTACCTGGCGGGAGAATTGATGGGCAAGTTTGTTGCGGCGGGTTCGCAAGTGGCAGTGGTGGCGGGAATGCTTTCCACGGAAGATCACCGGAAGAAGACGGACGGGTTTTCGGAGGGATTTCTGCGGCATTGCTCCGGAGGGAAAATCGCGAGGGTTGTCGAGGGACACGAGGATGAAGAGGAGAGTTATCAGAAAACATCCGAGTTGCTGCGGCGTTTCCCGACGTTGAAGGGAATTTATGTGAACACCGTGAATTGCCTTCCGGTGTGCCGTGCGCTGGGAGAGCAGGGGTTTGAGGGGAAAGTCAGACTAATAACTACGGACCTTTTTGCGGAGATGGCTCCTTATTTTGAGAAGGGGATTATTACGGCGTCGATTTATCAGCATCCTTACCGGCAGGGGCAAATTGCTGCGCGGCTGATCGCGGACAATCTTACGAATAAAGCGCATATTCCTCCGGCGGTGCATTTGAGCCCCGGCGTCGTGATGTCCACCAACCTGCATTTGTTCAGGGAGATGCGTAAGACGGAAGCGAAGGCTGGCGAGGGTGTGTTCAAGGGACGAAGCGTGCTGCAGTCTTGAGTCCGGGGCTGCGAGGTCCTTCAGATTTCAATGGGGGCGAGCGCGAAATTCTATGTAATCTAGCGCGGCGTGTTCTTGGCCGTCGGGGATGCCTTCGATGCGGATCGTGTCGCCATTGCGAAGGGCTATATGGGGAATGTGGCGGCGGGTGGAAGAATCGCCGTTTGGTTTTGTCGCGGGGAGGTTGTCGTCCGCGAGCCATTCGTCGACTGGGCGATCGTTGACGAATACGCGGAATTTTGATTTGCCGTTGTTCTGATCGAAGTATTCCACGTCCATGTCGTAGCGGCCTGCTGCGCGATTGAAACTAAATGTTGCTGAACACTGTTGTGCCGGCGGCGCGCACTCAATTGCTTTGCCGCCAGAGGCCGTCTCCTGCGGAACGATATCGAAAGGCGCATAGCCCTGGAGTTGCATATCTTCGGCCTCGACGCGATCGGGATAATGCCCCACCCTGCCGCGCTGGTCGGGTATGCCGGAGATGCGGAAAAACCAGTTGCAGACGGCGTCGCGCCAAACGATAGCGTGTCCGGCCTGGTAGTCGAGGCGCTTCAGCACTTCGGAGAAACGTTCATCGTCCACGCGGCCTTTTAGCGGCCGCCATTTCTCTGCGAGATCTCCGGCGGCCTCGGCACCGTCATAGTGGGAGTCGTAGATGTGCTGGATGACGGTTTCTTCTGAGTGCAAGACATAGGTGTAGGGGACGTGGTGAAAAAAGAGGAGGAGCTCGTCGGGGGTTGTGGCGAGAGACTCATAGATTTTTGCGACTAGCGGGCGATATTGATCCACATAGGCTGTGCCTGTTACGGCAGTGCGGTCCATGCCGATGCCTTCGTGGTCGGCGCGGTGCCATTGTCCCCAGCCGTTTCGTTCGGAGGATTCGATTCCTGGACCGTAATGGCTGCCGAGGATGTCGGTGAGCGTGCCCGCGCCTAGTGGGCCGGTGTAGGTTTCGTAGATGGGCCATGACCTGAGGAGCAGGCTCGTGATGGTCTTAACGACTACGGGGTCGTTTCCGAAAGTCAGACGAGTCCATTCTTCCGCGATATTCTTGGAAAAGAGACCTGGGCTCCATGCGAGCCTTGCGTAGCCATAGAGATTGGCCATGGCCAGCGGATGGGCAAGCCAGTTGGTGTCCATGCCCACGTTTACGACGGCTACAAATCCGCCGGTGGGGCGATGGAAAGTTCTGCCGGCAACGATGTCTTTTACGGGAGTGGGATGATCGCCGGCGTGCATGTCGAAATCGAGGACCTCTTTCCACATCGGCACAAGAAAACACAGGTGGTGCTGCTGGCCGGTGTATTCCTGCGTGACTTGCAGCTCGATGGCTTCGTTGGTTTTTTCGAGGCCGCTAAAAAGAGGAGAGACCGGTTCGCGGACCTGGAAGTCGATTGGGCCGTGCTTGATCTGGATGATTACGTTGTCGTCGAACTTGCCGTCGAGGGGATGAAAATTGTCGTAGGCGGCGCGGGCGCGGTCGTTGTTGGGGTCGCGCCAGTCGAGATGGTGGTTGTAGACGAAGGCGCGATAGAAAACGATGCCGCGGTGGGGCTTTAGGGCGCGTGCGATTACGTTGGCGGCGTCGGCGGGCGAGCGGCCGTAGGTGGCTGGGCCCAGGCGGCCTTCGGAATCGGCTTTGACGACGACGCCGGCAAAATCGGGAATCTGGCGGTAAATTTCGTCGAACTTTTTCTGCCACCACTCGGCGACGCGCGGATCGAGCGGGTCAAACGTGTTCAGGCCACCGATTACTTTTGGACTGCTGAGGTCGACGGAGATTGAAAGCTGGACTCCCCAGGGGCGAAAGACGTCTGCGACGCGCGCGAGTTGTGGGAGAAAATTGTCATCGAGGAGGCGCGGATCGGCGTTGACATTGTTGATGGCGCATCCGTTGATTCCTACGGAGGCGAGGAGGCGCGCGTACTCGGAGGCGCGGGTCAAGTCGGCGCGGACATGGCCATTTTCGAAGAAGATGGATGGGCCGGCGTAACCGCGCTCGATATGGCCGTCGAGGTTGTCCCAGTCGTCGACCCAGCGAATCGGGGCGGAGGGCTGTTGCAGTTCCCCGGAGAGGAGACTTTCGTTGCGCGCAATTTTGCTGAGGAGGGCGAAAACTCCGTACAGGATGCCGCGATCCGTTCTTGCCGCAACGATGAGGCAATCGAAGCCGTGAAATTTTTCTGTTATCAGCAGATAACCGTCATCGCGCAATTCTAAATTTGGGATAAGACCAGACGGCGCCGGTTGCGACGCGGAAAGCGTGCGCAGGACGATAGCTTTCTCTTGTGGCAAGGAGTTCTGCACACGCAACGTGGTCCCGAGCATGCCGTGGATGCCGCGAACTAGTTCGGATTTCGCGGAGTCAAGTACAGGAGAACTGCCTAACACCACTACAGTCGCGGGAAGGTTCGCGTACCGTTGCGCGGCTTGTTTGTCCAGAGGCGCGTAACGCAGCCATGCGTCGGCGCCATTCTCCGCGCGCGAAGTGTTCGCCCCTAAATTGAGAGAAAGGAGCGCTGCGCAAATCGCCATTTGCCGGAATCGTCCCATGGGTTTGCCTTTCGCCAACAGGCTGTTGAGGCGGCGAGTGTTTTATCGCACTCCGAGCAATAGGTCCACGGTCAATTGATCCAATCGCTCATAGGGCAGGCGCTTTTTGGAAAGCACGACGCGATCGAAGGAATGCTGCAAGAGCTTCTTCGCGTGGCCTTTGGAAAAACTCTCCATTTTCGGAAAATCCGCGCTCGGTTTGGAGATCTCCGCGAGCAACTCCTGAATGGCCCTGTCCTGCTTCCATAATCTGGCTTTTTCTTTGAGGATCAAATAGGTCTTCATGCAGCCGCGCGCGAAATCCTTCACGCCCTCGTAATCCTCCGTGCGGTAGGCGTGTGCATCGAAGTGGCGCGAACCCTGGTATCCGACATCTTCCAAAAACTTCACGATGAAAAACGCGGATTTCAAATTGTGGGCACCAAAGCGAAAATCCTGATCGAAACAGCCGGTCATCTGATCGTTCAGATCCACGTGAAACAGTTTTCCCGCATCCCAGGCCAGAGCCAGAGCATGGGTGAAGTTCAGTCCCGACATGTGCTCGTGAGCGACTTCGGGATTGACTCCGAAGAACTCGGGCTTGTCCAGAGTGTTAATGAAAGCCAGATAGTGGCCGGTCGTGGGGAAATAAATGTTAGCGCGCGGCTCGTTGGGCTTGGCTTCCATCGCGAACTTATAGCCGTAGCCACGGTCCGCTGAATAACGTTCCATGTAGTTCAAACCATCGCGGTAGCGCTTCAATGCTTCCAGCGGATCGCGGCAGGCGTCCGTTTCGACGCCATCGCGCCCGCTCCACACGACAAAAATTTTCGCGCCCAACTCGGCGCCGAGGTCCATCGCCCGGAGCACCTTTTGCAATCCATAAGCGCGCACGGCGGGATCGTTGGCCGTAAAACCTCCGTCACGAAAAACGGGATCGAAGAACGCGTTCACGGTGGCCATGGGCACGACGATGTGGTGGCGCTCGCAGGCCTTTTTAAAACTTGCAACAATGCGATCGCGTTCCTGCGGCGTGGCGTCAATCGGGACGAGATCGTTGTCGTGAAAATTCACTCCCCAGGCGCCGACTTCGGCGAGGAGAGCCACGATGTCGTCGGGTGGAAGGACGTCGCGGACAAAATCGCCGAAAGGATCGCGGCCGCGATTGCCGACAGTCCAAAGCCCAAAAGAAAACTTATGCTCTTTCTTTGGCTCATAAGGGTTTGAATCTTTGCTCATCAGGGAGTTCCTCTTTGCACGGTGCGGAGTAAGTTGGGCTAGCGAAATGCAATTAAAACGGTTAAAAGTCGACCGTGTACGTTAACGGCCGTGCTATAGTACCATCCGTTTTTCAGATAGCAAGCATCGTCGTTTTGTATCGGGGGCACTGATGAAGTTTCTCTCTTCTGGACGGATTGTACTGGCCGCACTTCTGGCTCTGCTTAGTCTCCTAATTTGCGCACCGATATATCGAGCCAGCCATGCGCAAGAGGTTCCCGCGTACCGCAATCCGAAGTTGCCGATTGAGCAGCGCCTCGCAGATTTGCTTTCGCGGATGACGCTGGAAGAGAAGGTCGCGCAAATCGAAGGAGCGTGGGAGAACCCGGCGTTCATGACGACTCCGGAATCGCGCTTCGTCGAAAAAGGCGTGTTTGTTCCAGAACGCGCCGCGGTTTTGCTGAGGGACGGGCTAGGGCAGATGTCGCGTCCCAGTGAAGTCACCCCAGGACCGCGCGAGATGGCGGAACTCACCAACACGATCCAAAAGTGGATCCAGGAAAATACGCGGCTGGGAATTCCCGTGCTTTTTCACGAGGAGTGCTTGCACGGGCACGTTGCTCCGAAGGGGACTTCGTATCCGCAGGCGATCGCGCTGGCTTCCACATGGGATCCGGATTTGCTGCACGAGGTGTTTGCGGCGACCGCAGCGGAAGTGCGCGCACGCGGAGCGCAGGAATGTCTTGCGCCGGTGCTGGACCTCGCTCGCGATCCGCGCTGGGGACGGACGGAAGAGACTTATGGGGAGGATCCGTATCTCGTTTCGCGCCTTGGAGTGGCTGCGATCAAGGGATTTCAGGGAGATGGGCCGGGTATCGACAAGTCTCATGTGATGGCGACCGCGAAACACTTTGCCGTGCATGGTCAGCCCGAAGGCGGGACCAACGTTGGGCCCGCCAATTATTCCGAGCGCGTGATACGCGAGTATTGGTTGAAGCCGTTTGAAGCCGCGGTGAAAGAAGGCCATGTACAGACCGTCATGGCTTCTTACAACGAAGTGGACGGGATTCCATCGCACAGCAACAAACATTTATTGGTTGACGTCTTGCGGCACGAGTGGGGATTTAACGGCGTGCTCGTGTCGGATTATTTTGGCGTGATGGAACTTATTCGTGTGCATCACATCGTGGGCACCAAAGAAGCGGCGGCCAAACTCGCTTTGGAATCAGGAGTCGATGTGGAGCTGCCTTTCCCGGATGCATTTCCGAGCCTCATTGAGCAGGTGAAGCAGGGGAAAGTTTCTGAGGAGGCGATCGACCGAGCGGTGACCAATCACCTGCGGGCGAAGTTCCTTGCGGGCTTGTTTGACGATCCTTATGTCGATCCGGCCTACGCGGAAAAAATCACGAATAGCCCGGAGCATCAGAAGCTTTCGCTGCAGGCGGCACGCGAAGCGATTATTCTTTTGAAGAATCAGGGCAATCTTTTGCCGCTGGATGCTTCCAAGTACAAACATATCGCTGTGATCGGGCCGAATGCCGCTGACGTTCACCTGGGCGGATACAGCAACAAACCAGGGCGCGGGGTGAGCATTCTTCAGGGAATCAAGAACCGCGTCGGAGCGGGGGCCGAAGTTCTCTACGCGGAAGGGACCAAAATTACTGAAACACTTCCGGATTGGGACGCAGACAAAGTGGTGCTCGGCGATGCCGATCTCAATGCGAAACGCATCGCGGAAGCTGTCAAGGTGGCACAAAAAGCGGACGTGATTATTCTTGCGCTTGGCGGGAATGAGCAGACTTCGCGCGAGGCCTGGGCTCCAGAGCATAAAGGTGACCGCCAGGATCTAAATTTGCTGGGCAATCAGGACGATCTTGCCAAAGCCATGCTGGCTACGCATAAGCCGGTGATTGTTTTCCTGCAACACGGGCGGCCCAATTCCATCAACTATCTGGCCGAGAATGTTCCCGCGATTCTGGAAGGGTGGTATCTGGGGCAGGAGGGGGGGACGGCGGCAGCGGAAGTGCTTTTTGGCGATTACAATCCCGGGGGCAAGCTGCCGATTACTGTGCCGCGTTCCGTGGGACAACTGCCTGATTACTATTACCAAAAGCCGTCGGCAAAACGAGAGTATCTGGACGGCGATACGAAGCCGCTCTTTCCTTTTGGGTGGGGACTGAGCTATTCGAGCTTTAAGTACGAGAATTTGCGCGTTACCCCGGGGACCGCGGGCCCCGAAGGAAAGGTGCTCGTCAGCGTGAGCGTGAGCAACACGAGCAAGGTTCGCGGGGACGAGACGGTGCAGCTGTATATTCGCGATGAAATCAGTTCCGTGACGCGGCCTATTAAGGAATTGAGAGGTTTCCGGCGAATTTCGCTGGATTCGGGACAGACAAAGACCGTGGAGTTCCCTCTTGGATTTGACGAACTGTCCTTCCTGAATCGTGACATGCACCGCGTTGTTGAGCCGGGGACATTCAAGATTATGGTGGGCGGGAATTCGGTGGATTTGATCGAAACCAATCTGACGATCGCCGACAGATAATTTTAGTGGGTTGTGTTTGCGGGCTTGGGCTCAAATGGAACGGGAAATGCCCGCCAAGGTGCGCTTTCGAGACACTCGGGCACGCCCAGCGACCATACCGATTCGGCCGGTCGAGCTAAGCAACTATCGATTCCAAACTAATATTGTGGGGCGCTAACGCGACAGCCGCTACTGGGGCTTGGCTGCGTCCTTTTCAGCGGCTGCGCCTTTGCGGTAGACAATCTTTTTCGATCCGGCCTCGCAGGTGCCGACCACTTTTCCGTCGGCGTCCTTGTCCTTATCGACGATTTCCAGGGTATAGGGCTTGACGCCCTTTGCGTCCAGCTTCTGCGCAATCTCAGATTTCAGTTCTTCACAAGGCTTCGGTCCTTGCGCATAGCTGCATGCAGGAACAACCAGCACCGCGGCGATCGTCAGCAACACTTTCATAGGGGGATCTCCTCTGTTGGGAAGTGAAGGCCTACCGCGAGGATAGCAAATCAAATTTCGAGATAGGGTTTCTCTAATTCATAGCGTGTTGATTTAGGTAAGGGCGGGATTCATTGCCATGAGCATCGTCGAGATGGCCGAAGGTTTTCTTTTTATCGAAAACGTGAGTACTCTAGTTTGTCCGTAGTGGAATTTCTGGAGACGCAGCGCAGCCGCTTCCGGGCCGCCGCGGCCGTCTAATCGAAAAAATGCTTACTTTCGCCTCCATCATCGCGCTCGGCTTTTTTCTCGGGATGCGCCACGCGACCGATCCCGATCACGTCATCGCCGTCACTACGATCGTAAGCCGCCAGCGCAGCATCAAGCACGCTGCCGTGATCGGGGCGCTTTGGGGAGTCGGCCATACGCTCACGATTCTTTTCGTTGGCTCCGGGATTGTTGTTTTCGGCCTGGTGATTCCGCCGAGAGTCGGCCTCACGATGGAGCTCTCTGTCGGCCTGATGCTGATTCTCCTCGGAATTCTGAATCTGTCCGGAATCATGCGCTGGATGACCGAAACATTTACCCCATCAAATGCATCCGCACACAGCCACGTCCATTCTCACGGCGAATATGCTCATAACCATTCGCACTCGCACACGCCGGAAAATCACGGCCACGCGGAATCCGCAACACCGGTTAGCTGGCTCGATCGAACCTTTGGCCGCCTGGGCCTCTATCAAGTGCTTCGTCCATTGGCGGTTGGAATCGTTCACGGCCTCGCCGGATCGGCCGCGGTTGCCTTGCTCGTGCTCACCACGATTCGCGTTCCGTCCCTTGCGGTTGCTTATCTTCTGGTCTTTGGTCTCGGTACCATCGCCGGGATGATGCTGATCACCGCCGCGATTGCCGTCCCATTCGCAGTATCGGCGCCGCGCTTTACTCGCTTGAATCGCGGGCTGAGCATCGCCAGCGGCTTGATCAGTTGTGCCTTCGGCATTTTCATCGTGTATCAGATGGGCTTTGCGAGCGGCCTCTTCACCGGCCATCCGAATTGGAATCCGCGGTAGCGCCAGGAAGTACATCGGCAAACCCAAGCAAGTCTTGACAAGCTGTTCCGGAACATAATTAACTCCTTCAGAGCCTCCGTTTCACCACAACGCGAGCCCAGATCACGCGTGCCGGAACCTATCCGATGGTTTGTCCACAGTGCCACTACAACAACCCGGTGAGTTCAGTGAGGTGTGTACAGTGCTCGGCGCCGCTGCCACGCATCGGGGACGATGAACCTACCGCGGCTCTGCCATTCCGAGGTTGGTCCGTTCCGGATGACATTGCGGGTGCCGCGCCGGCCAAGCCACTCGTTCCCGGCGACGTCGTCGGCGACCGCTATGAGATCAGCCGCCTGCTTGGGCAGGGCGGCATGGGAGCAGTCTACCAGGCCCGCGACCGCGAACTGGACCGCGAAGTCGCGTTGAAAGTCATACGCGCAGAGATGGCCGCGAATCCTCAGGTACTGAGCCGTTTTAAACAAGAACTGATTCTCGCCAGGAAAATCACGCACAGCAGCGTCATACGCATTTTCGATCTCGGCGAAGCCTCAGGGCTCAAGTTCATCACGATGGAGTTCATCGAAGGCGAAGACCTGCAATCGCTCCTCAGACGCGAGGGAAAAGTGAAGCCTGCGGAGGCGGCGCGCATCATGATTCAGGTGTGCCGCGCGCTTGAGGCAGCACATGCCGAAGGCGTGATCCACCGCGATTTGAAGCCGCAAAATATCATGCTCGGCAAGGGCGGACGCGCGTGTGTCATGGATTTTGGCATCGCGCGCTCCGTAGTGGGCGAGGGACTCACGGAGACCGGGGCCGTGATTGGTACGCCGGACTACATGTCGCCGGAGCAAGCCAAAGGGTTGCAGGCGGACGCCCGGTCGGACCTTTTCAGCTTTGGAATTATTTTTTATGAGCTGCTCAGCGGCAAAAATCCTTTCGACGCAGACACCGCCATGGGCAAGCTCTGGAAGCGTACCAGCGAGCCGGCCCGCCCGCCTTCGGATTTGGATAAGGCGATACCGCAGCCGCTGAGTGACATCGTGAAAAAATGCCTGGAGATCGACCCGCAGAAGCGATTTGCCGGTGCCACGGAATTGCTGCAGCAACTGGAACAGTGGCAGGGGTCAAAAACGCAAATCGCGATCCGTCAGCGAGCTTTGCCCTGGAGATGGATAACTCTCGGCGTTGCGGCGGTCTTAGCGGCCGGTGTGGTGATTGCGCTGCGCTCCAAAGTTTTATCGAAACCCGCTGAGCAGCATGCGCCAGTCACCATGTTGATCGCTGATTTTGAGAACAAGACGGATGACCCTATTTTCAACGGAACGCTCGAACCCATGTTGGGAATATCGCTGGAGGGCGCTTCGTTTATCTCTTCCTATGATCGCGGCCTGGCCAAGAAGGTAGCGTCGCGGCTGCAGCCGTCGGCGACGCGCATGGACGTATCTCTGGCGCGTCTCGTCGCGCAACGCGAAGGCATCGCGCTGGTCGTGGGCGGCACCATCCTTTCGCAAGGCACCGGCTATCAGGTTTATGTCACCACAGTCGATGCGGCGACGGGAAACTCCATCGTGAAGGAAGAGCAAATACGAGCTTCGAGCAAACAGGATGTTCTCTCCGCCACTGCCCGGCTTGCGGAGCGCATTCGCAAAGGACTGGGTGACGCAACGCCGCAATCCGCGCAGCAATCCGCTGCCGAGACCTATACCGCGGCGTCGCTCGAAGCAGCTCACGCCTACGCAGAGGCTCAATCTTTGCAGCAGGCGGGCAAATTTGTCGATGCCATCAGCGCCTATCAACGCGCGATTGAACTTGATCCAGGAATGGGCCGGGCCTACGCAGGAATCGCTTCCACCGATCAGAATCTTGGGAAAAACCGCGACGCCGAGAATAATTACCGCCTCGCTATGGCACGCATCGACCGAATGACCGAGCGGGAAAAATTCCGCACGCGGGGCGGTTATTACTTGCTCATGCGAAATGACTCGAAAGCCCTCGAGGAATTCACGGCACTGGTGAAGGATTATCCCGCGGACACGGCTGGCCATGCGAATCTGGCGTATGCCTACTTCCTTCAACGAAACATGGACAAAGCACTGGAGGAAGAGAGACGAGCACTCGCGATAACTCCTCACAGCGTCCTGCAGCACAGCAATCTGTCGCAGTACGCCTTGTACGCCGGCGATTTTGACACGGCCATGCGCGAAGCACAGCAAATCCTGAAAGAAAATCCGAGCTTTGAAACCGCGGAAGGCACGCTGGCGGTTGCCAGGCTTGCAACGGGACAACTCGACGAATCGCGCCAGGAATACATCAAGCTCCAGGCTATGAGCCCGCGAGGAGCATCCATGGCTTCGACTGGCATGGCTGACCTGGCGCTCTACAAAGGGCAAATGCAGGATGCAGCGGGGATTCTGGAAAAGGCGGTCAATACGAAACTGGCCTCCAAGGATGCCGATGGCGCTGCGAACGATCAATCGACCCTGGCCTTGACCCTGATTGCGCTGAAGAAAGTCCCGCAGGCGCGAATCATCGCGGCGCAAGCGGCAGCTGCCAGCCAGGACTCGGGCGTGTTGTACCGCGTCGCAGAAGCATTTCTTGCCACCGGAGATCAAGCTCACGCCCTGGAAGTAGTTGCTCCCCTGGCGAAGAGACTAGAGAGCGAGCCGCAACTCTATGCAAAACTGATTGCGGGCGAAGCGCAACTGCAAAGAGGTAATGCGCGCGAGGCGTTGACCACGTTTCTTGAGGCGAAGAAGCTGCTCGATAGCTGGCTCGGACATTTCGATCTCGGCCGCGCTTATCTCGATGCTGGAACGTTTCCGGAGGCGTCCACTGAATTCGACATCTGCCTCAGACGACGCGGGGAGGCTACTTCGGTGTTTTTCGACGACAACCCGAGCTACCACTTGCTTCCTGATGTTTACTACTACCAGGGCCGCGCACGAGAGGGCTTGCGCAGTTCGGAAGGCGCTGCGGATTCCTACAAAGCATTCCTGGCGATCAAGGATGAGAATTCGCAGGATCCTCTTGTGGCGGACGCCAGAAAACAGCTCGCCAAATTAAAGTAACCCAGCATCCCGCTGTAGCAAACGGCAAGTTCATCCAAAGCCGATTTACCAAGCCGCCCGGACTCCCGCTCTCCCAATACCGCAACAAAAATCAATTGACAGTAGCGGCTATGGACGTCGCCCCACTTCCGTTTGGAGTCGTGAAACCGTTGGGCGTTGTGATGATCAGATTGGTGACTCCCGCCGCCACGGGGTGGAAGTCAACAGAAGCACTGTCTAGCCCGGCATTGATCGTCACGGGACTAACAATAATCGTGCCGGCCGCGGTGTTCGAGCTGGTGATGACCACACTAACGCCAGCGCCGGTGCGGATGTTCTGGTAAGCCTGCGCGGTCAGAGTGGTGGCGTTCAACTGTGCGGCAATCACGGTCAGGTTAGAGTCCGCTGCCCCCGCGGTGGTGGAGAAACTCCCGGAGGACCATACGATGCCAGATGGAGTGAGCGTAACGGTTGCCGTGCCATTGCTGTAGCCCGGAGCCGATGCGGTGAGCAGAGCGGTTCCAGTCCCTGCCAAAGCCTGAATCGAAAATCCAGGTACGGTAAAGCTGCTCGCAGTCAGCGGCAATGTGATCGACTGGCTAAACGGTCCAGCTGGCGTGGTTGCAAGCAAGAGGGCCGCGGAACCGCTGGTGAGCGTCAGAGTGCGGCTCGTGGGCGGCACGGCAGCCAGCCCGATCGATTCGTTATCGACCTGAAGGTTTTGCCCCAGGTCGCTGACGACACCGATGCTCAAATTTGGTGCGGTGACCGTGGCGGTGATCGAGCTGGAAGCCGCCCCGTTAGGTGTGGTGAAGCCCGTGGGCGTGGCGATCGCCAGGATGGCGGTGCCTGCCGCCACGGGCTGGAAGAGCACACTGGTGAGATTCGTGTCGGGGTTGATAGTCACCGGGCTCGACACAATGGTCCCGATCGTTGTGTCCGAACTCGTGACACTCACGCTGACGCTCATGCCGGTGCGTATGTTCTGGCTGCTCTGCGCCGTGAGCGTCGCGGGATTCAATTGGAAGCTGGCAATGGAAAGACTGTTGTTCGAGGAGAACGTGGTCGTTGAGAAGTTGCCGGAGTTCCACTCAATCGCCGAGGGAGTCAAGGTGACCGTCGTGCTGCCGGTATTGTAACCCGGAGCGGACGCGGTGAGTACCGCGCTGCCGCTGGTCGCCAGGCCCTGCTCGGAGAACGCTGGAGCCGAAGGGCTCCCGGCGGTCAGCGGCAGAGTGATCGATTGACTGAACGGCCCGGCGGGTGTGGTTGCCAAAAGAAGAGATGCGGAGTTGCTGGAGAGCGTAAGCGTCTCACTGCTCGGCGGAGCCGCGCCGAGACTTATGGACTCACCATCCACCTGCAAATTCTGCCCAAGGTTGGTGGACACATTGATATTCAGGCTGGGTGCGGTGACGGTAGCCGTGATCGAACTGGAGCCAGCGCCATTGGGCGTCGTGAAGCCGACGGGAGTCGCAATGAGCAGGTTAGCAGCGCCAGCCCCCACAGGATGGAAGCTGACCGTGGTGGCATTGGTGTCCGGGTTGAGGGTCGCCGGACTGTTCACAATGGTGCCGATGGTCGTGTCCGAGGTCGTAACCGTGACGCTAACGCTCAAGCCGGTGCGGAGGTTCTGGGTGTTCTGCGCCGTAAGCGTAGCCGGGTTCAACTGATAGGAAACCAGCGTAACCGTCGTGTTAGGAGTGAATGTGGTCGTCGAGAAACCCCCGGAGGCCCACTCGATCGCCGACGGCGTGAGGTTGATGGTGATCGTGCCATTGTTGTAGCCGTTGGCGGTAGCCGTAAGTTGCGCAGTCCCGGTGCTCGCCAAACTCTGTATCGAGAAGCCGGGAACCGAGAAGCTGCCGGCAACTAGCGGCAAGGTGATGGATTGACTGAACGGCCCAGCTGCACTCATTGCGATCAGCAGACTAGATGAATTGCTAGAAAGAGTCAGCGTCTCGCTCGTTTGAGGAGCAGCGCCCAGGCCTATGGATTCGCCGTCGACCTGCAGATTCTGTCCAATATTGGTCTGGACATTAATGCTCAGGTTCGGAGCGGTGACCGTGGCAGTAATGGAATTGGAGCCCGCCCCGTTTGGAGTGGTGAATCCCGACGGCGTAGCGATGATCAGGTTGGTAGTGCCTGACGCGACCGGTTGGAACGATATGGTTGTCGTATTGGTGTCCGCGTTGAGCGTTACAGGGCTCGTCACGATGGCGCCGAAAGCGGTGTTGGAACTGGTGACTGTCACGCTAACCGGCAAGCCAGTGCGCACGTTCTGGCTGTTTTGCGCCGTGAGAGTCGAGGGATTCAGCTGATAAGCAGCCATTGTCAGCGTGGTGTTAGGCGTGAAGGTAGTCGTGCTGAAATTGCCAGACAACCATTCGATGGCCGAAGGCGTGAGCGTAATAGTAGCCGTCGCGTCGCTATACCCCGGAGCCTGCGCGGTGAGTTGCGCGCTGCCTGTCGCTGCCAAACCCTGCACTGAGAAGCCTGGGACAGAGAAACTCCCCTGCGAAAGAGCAAGAGTGATGGATTGACTAAACGGACCAGCTGCAGTGGTCGCCAGCAGCACTGTGGCGGAACTGCTTGAGAGAGTTAGAGTTGCGTTGTTGGGAGGCGCGGCACCAAGGCTGATCGACTCGCCATCGAGCTGCAGGTTTTGGCCGAGGTTGGCCTGGACATTGATGCTCAGCGTTGGAGCGGTGACGGTTGCAGTGATGCTATTGGAACCGTTGCCGGTCGGAGTGGTGAAACCGGTCGGCGTAGCGATGACCAGATTGGTCGTACCCGCAGTCAAGGGGTGGAAGCCTACCGTCGCCGTATTGGTGCCCGCATTGATGGTCACCGGACTATTGAGGATGGTGCCGACCGTAGGCGCGGAGCTGGTGACGGTAATGCTGACAGTTGAGCCAGTGCGAATATTCTGGCTGTTCGCTGCGGTCAAAGTCGTCGGGTTCAGCTGGTAGGAAGCCACAGTGAGTGTGTTGTTGGCAGAGAAGGTGGTCGTGTTGAAGTTTCCGTTAAGCCATTCAATCCCCGAAGGCGTGAGGGTAATCGTCGCGGTTCCGTTGGTATAGCCGGGAGCGGAAGCTGTGAGCTGCGCGGTCCCGGTACTGGTCAGGCCCTGCATGGAGAAACTCGGGACGGAGAAACTGCCCTGCGAAAGAGCCAGGGTAATGGACTGGCTGAAAGGCCCAGCGGCAGTGTTGGCGATCAGCAAGTTGGGCGAATTACTGGTCAACGTCAGCGTTTCATTGCTCGGCGGAGCCGCACCCAGACTGATGGACTCGCCGTCGACCTGAAGATTCTGTCCAAGGTTAGCCTGGACATTGACACTCAGGTTCGGGGCGCTGACGGTAGCAGCGATCGAGGTGGAACCGGCGCCAGTCGGTGTGGTGAAGCCAGTGGGAGTTGCGATGACCAGATTGGCAGTGCCGGAGCCCACGGGATGGAAGAGGACGGTGGTCGTGTTGATATCGGCATTCATGGTCACCGGGCTGGTGACGATTGTGCCGATTGTGCTGTCGGAACTCGTTACTGTGATGCTCACGGTTGCGCCGGTGCGGATATTTTGGCTGGTCTGGGCGGCAAGAGTTGTTGGGCTCAACTGGTACGAAGCCATCGTGAGCGTGTTGTTCGCAGAGAAAGTGGTCGTGTTGAAGTTTCCGTTAAGCCATTCAATTCCCGAAGGCGTGAGGTTAATCGTTACAGTTCCGTTGTTGTAGCCGGGCGCGGCAGCTGTGAGCTGGGCTGTCCCGCTACTGGCCAGGCTCTGCACGGAGAAACTTGGAACGGAGAAACTCCCTTGCGAAAGAGCCAGCGTGATGGATTGGCTGAACGGCCCAGCCGCCGTGTTGGCGATCAACAAATTGGCCGAATTACTCGTCAGCGTCAGCGTTTCATTGCTAAGCGGAGCGGCTCCGAGGCCGATCGATTCGCCATCGACTTGGAGGTTTTGTCCAAGGTTGGTCTGTAAATTGATGGTCAGGTTCGGGAGGTTAACCGTAGCGGAAATCGAGGTAGCGCCAGTTCCCGTGGGTGTGCTGAACCCAGTAGGAGTGGTGATGACCAGGTTGGTCGTACCCGGAGCAACGGGCTGGAAGAGCACGGTGGTGGTGTTCGTGTCAGGGTTCATGGTCACCGGGCTGGTGACGATCATGCCGAACGCGGTGTTAGAGCTGGTGACCGCAATGCTCACCGTCGAACCGGTGCGAATGTTCTGGCTGGTCTGGGCGGCAAGAGTCGTTGGATTCAACTGATACGCCGCCAGAGTGAGCGTGCTGTTCGGCGTGAACGTCGTCGTCGTTAGGTTGCCGGACACCCACTCAATTCCGGAAGGCGTTAGTGTAACTGTCGCGACGGCATTGCCGTAACCCGTTGCCTGCGCAGTGATTTGCGCAGTTCCGCTGCTAGCCAGACTCTGGACGGAGTATGTCGGAACCGATGCACTGTTGATTGCCAGCGGCAAAGTGATCGACTGGCTGAATGGACCAGCAAGCGTAGTGGCCAGCAAGACGTTCGCTGAATTACTGGTCAAAGTCAGATTTTCGTTTGCCGGCGCGCCGGCGCTCAGGCCGACCGACTGATTATCAACCTGGAGGTTCTGCCCGACGTTGGCAGTAATATTGACATTCATGGTTGGTGCCGCGCCCACGTTGATTGCCGCCGTGGTGGTCGTAATCCCGGCTGAAGTTGCTGAAAGCGTTGCACTCCCTTGGGCGACCCCGGTCACGGGGATCGTCGTGGAAAGCTGTCCCGCCGGGATAGTGGCCGACGCGGGAACGGTAGCGAAGCTGGTGTTGTCAATTGACAAGCCAAACGTTATGCCGTTCGGCTGGGGTGCAGGCGCGGAAATATTGAGAACGATGCTGCTGGTCCTGGTAGCCGGAATGGAGATTGTTGTCGTATTAAAAGAAGCACTGACAGTAACTTGGACATTCCCCGTGTCAGGCGCGAAGCCCGCGGCCGAAGCGGTGATCACGGTGGAACCGATCGCAACTCCTGTAATTTGCGGGTTGGCGGCCGGAACTTGCTGACCCTGTGGCACGAAGACGCTCGAGGTAACCGTTGCGATCGCCGTATTGCCGCTGGTGAAGTTGATGGTTATCCCGCCTGTTGGCGCGAGAGAAGACAGGCTGACAGCGAGACTCCCAGACTGTCCCGGAGCAACAGTGACGGTGCCGCTCTGAAGACTGATCAAGCTGTTGGTAACCGTCAAACTTGCTGGCGACGCATTCTGGAAGCCTGGAGCGGATGTGGTCAGAATCACGGTTCCCGTGGCCACCCCATTCAGGGTGAATGTCGCGGTCGTGCCTCCTTGCGGAATTGTGATCGACGCTGGCGAGACAGTGGCAATGGTCGTATCGCTACTGGCCAGTGTTACAGCAACGCCTGCTGCGGGTGCCGGACCCGTGAGGGTCACGGTTGCATTGAAACTCCGCCCGACCCCTAGCAACGGTCCCGGCAAGGTAAGTGTTAGATTCCCGAGAGCCACGTTGACCGAAGCTGTGCCAGAGACCAGACCGCTGGCGCTCGCGGAAACAACGGCACTTCCAGAAGAGGCACCCGGGGTGACCTGGAAACTGGCGGAATTGGCGCTAGCAGGAATGGTCACGGTCGCCGGAACACTTGCAATGGAAGCGTTGCTACTTGCAAGGTTGATGACTTGCCCGCCAGTACCCGCGAGGGTCGGTATCGTTGCGGTCATCGTTCCCGGCGTTGGAGCGGTAATAGCGAGCGGATTGGGGGTTAGCGCGATTGCTGCTGGCGCGCCGATGATAACCAATTCTTGCACGGCGGGATTAACGCTGGTCACATCGAGCAGATAAATAGTTCCTGTAGTGGCGGCGTAGAAGACATAGTGTGGCGTGCCGGTGGCCGGAATCACGCCGCGGCCGGTCGTCGCATTGTAGGAGTATGTGTTGGGAAGAACCGCTGCCGAGATCAATGTAGCGGTATTGTCAGTGGCCTCATCCTGCGTGAAGGTAACGTTTCCAAGAGCATCGAAGGTGGCGATACCAGTCAGGTTGGTAACGTTGCGGTCCTCCGAGCCTTGCGTTGCTCCAAAGGCATAGGTGCCAGCCACGGAAGCAGGGAGCGCGCCGCCTGAAAACGCGGAAACGAAACCCACGGATGCGGCGCCATCTGCCAGCATAAAGAACGCTTTATTTGGACCAATAACCCGCAACATGGGACCCGGACTTGTACTGCCAACGAAGGCCAGCGGTGTACGTCCCGCCGAATCCACCGAATACGTTCCATTGGAAGAACCCGTTGTGTATGTACCGCCGAAATCGTTGTCCAGGCTAAGGATCCAGTTGTTTGCACTCGCGGAGAAGCTGCCGACCCATGCGCCTGCGACAGGAACCGTTGTGACACCGTCGACGTAACCTGAGCCATTCAAGGCAAGGGAGTTAAATGGTGAGACTTGCTCCTGGATTTCTCCCACGAGAGGCTTGTTGTTGGCATCCGGAATTGCAGCAACAAACATCAGATTCGCACCGACCGTGTACGTCACGAAATTGGCGCTGGCGAGGGTTTGGTTTGCGCTGTACTGCTGAACGCTGGGCAATTGGATCGTGCCGCGGCTGGAGCCGCTGCCATCGAAGGCGTAGGTTTCGCTCGCCGGGAAGGCAAGACCGGTTGCGGGCCAGGTGGTGCCGCTGTCGAGGGAGTGCGTGTCGTTGAAATCCCAGGAGTTACCGGTGACAGCGCCGGTCAAGGCAGAGAAGGAGCCGAGCATCGCCCAATGGCCGACCGTCGCCAGGCTTGATGGGGTGGTGAATTCAAATGCATAGGATCCGCTCAAGTTAAGGTTCGCGATCGCGACTGGGTCCTGGTACCTGAGGAAGCCAGAACCATACGAGCCGTTCTGTTGAAAGTCGATGATGTGCCCGCTGGCAGCCAGGCCATTGCTAACGGCTGAAAGAGCGAACCGATAGGCGGAAGAGCCAGCGGACGTGGTGAGGATCAGACAACCCCGCTGATCGGGCCCTACGGTATACGAACTCTGTGCCCCAACGATGACTAGGTTCTGGGCAGCACCTCCACCGGCGGGAACATCGGTGCCAATGTCAACCTGGCCAGCGGGAATGGTTCCATTGCCGCCAAAGACCACGCTGCCGATAAGAGTGCGCGGGCCATTGGCGTCAAAGCCTTGCATCAGGATGGCGTAAGACCCATCCATCAACGACTCGCTGCCGGTACCGCAGGCGGCGGAGAAGCCGTTCACTGTCAGCGAGTAAGTGGCCTGAATTTGTGCGGGCGGAATCTCCGAGTCCGTCACGGTTAAGGTGAGGCCTGCAAATGTTCCGACCACAGAGGGCGTACCGGTGATGGCCGGAGGGTTGGAGGTTCCACTGAATGTAAGGCCGCCTGGCAGTGTTCCAGAGAGAGAGACGGCATACGGAGGCGAGCCGCCGCTGATGGTGAACGCCTGATTGTAGGGTGTGCCCAGGACTGGCGCGGCTAAAGTCAGAGGCGCAACCGCTAACCCGGTCCCCGTGCCAATGCCCACGGTATACGATTGAGGAGGAGAGAGTTGCCCGCTCGACGCCGCACTTACCGCAGTGACAGCAAAAGTGAACGACCCCGGTGAAGAAGGCGTGCCGGACAGAGTGCCTGTTTGGCTTAGCGCCAGGCCAGGTGGCAGTGAGCCGCTGCTTAGCAGGAAGAAAATGGGGGGAAGGCCGCCGGTAGTGGTTATCGTGGTGGAGGCATACGGAACTGCCAGCGTTCCATTGGGCAGCGAGGTCGTTGTAATGACCAGCGGCGGAGCGACCGAAATGAGAATGGTCTGAGTATCCGATATCGGTGGCGTCGAAGAATCCGTAATCTTGACGACGAAGGTAAAGTTACCGGGAGCGACGTTGGTTGTACCGCTTACCGTGCCGATGCTGGCGAGGGTCAGACCGGATGGAAGCGAACCGCCAAAGAGACTGAAAGTATAGGGCGCAGTTCCTGTCAAAACGGTGATCGGCTGACTGTAGGGTACGCCAGGATTGGCGGTCGGAAGAGTGGGACTTGTCAGGAGTGGCGGGACGACCTCGAGCACGTAAGACTGTGCGCCGCTGCGTGGCGGCGTGCTGCTATCCGTGACCTGCACAGTGAAGTTGGAGACACTGCTCGCAGTTGCCGTGCCGGAAAGCAAACCGGAAGAGCTCAGATTGATACCGGCAGGGAGAGCGCCCGAAGCGAGCGTCCAAGTCAGATTGCCGATGCCGCCCTGCTCCTGAAGCTGCTGGGTGTAGGGCTCATTCGCAAAGGCTAACGGCAGGATTGTTGTAATCGAGATCGGCGTGGTGGTTGCCGGGTAGAAAATCTCCACTGGGAGTGTCGTGAGCGTGCCAGCGTTGAAGCCGCCTCCTGCGACCAGTACAGTTCCATCCGGCAGAGGTGTGGAAGTCGTGTACCAGCGAGGCGTCTGCATAGCGCCCGTGAGGGTGTCAGCGGGGGTGACGTCGTTAAACGTCTCGGCGGAATTGAGAATTGTGCCTGTCGGATCGAAGCCGCCCTCGACAAGAACTCTCCCATCAGGCAGAAGACTCGCGCTCTGAGTTGTCCTCGCAGTGTTCAAAGTCGCAGCGGACGCCGTGAACGTGCCGGCGACGGGATCATACACTTCGATACTGTTCGTGGCGGTAAAGGATGTGTTATCACCGCCTTCCAGAACAACCTGGCCATTGGGCAGCAGCGTGCCCGTGTGCTGTCCATGCGGGAATGCCATCTGAGGCGTTGCAGTAAACGTCTTCGCCACCGGGTCATAAATCTCCGCCGACTGATTGACTGGACCAGTGGCTCCATAGCCGCCTGCCAGCAAAACTTGTCCATTGTTCAGCAAAGTGGCGGTCAAGGCCTCTCGCGCGGCGGTCATGCCGGTAGCAGAAGCCGTAAAAGTCTGCGCCACGGGATCGTAAATTTCGGCGGAGCTGAGATTAAGGCTGCCAGTCGATCCACCCGCAATAAGTACAGTGCCGCCAGGCAGTTGAACCGCGGAGTGCAGTGCACGCGCGGAGTTCATAGTTGCAGTGACCTGCGTAAACAGCCCGGTCGCGGGGTTGTAGATCTCTGCGGTATTGCTGGCCGGTCCGAGCTGGAAGCTCGCTCCGTTAATGGTGGTGGCGGAGCCGCCAGTTATGAGGACGGTGCCGTCCGCGAGCAAGGTTGCGGTGTGGTAAGCGCGCGCGGCATGCATGCTTCCGGTTGGCGTAAATGTATGGGCCACGGGGTCATACAGTTCGGCGGTGGCGACCACGGAAGTCGGAGAGCCAGAGGTGATTCCGCCCGTCAGAAGAACCAGGGCATTCGGGAGAGAGGTAGCGGTGGCGGCAAATCGCGAGGAACTTGGTGTCGCGGTTTGGCAGAAGCCCTCGACATTGAACGGCAGCGAAACACCACCAGCAGTAACGGCGGTGGCCGCGAGAGTGAAGCCACGCTGTCCACGGTCAATCGTGAGGTCTGGGAAGGTTGCAACTCCGCTGGCATTCGTGGTTTGCGTGAGCGTTCCGCCAAGAACGGCCGCAGAACATGGCGCACCGCTAAAGCCCATGGCCACGTTGACGCCAGGAACTGCAACGCCTGAAGAATCCGTGACTTGAACGGATACTGGGCTTCCGCCGAGCAGTTGGCCACCAATGGAATTCTGCGGGCTGTTGATAAAGCTAACGCTGGCAGCAACTTGGACCTGCGGGGCGATCGTGATCGAGTAGAACTGTGACGCGACTTGTGGCGGGACGGTCTGGTCCGTGGCCGTAATGGTAAAGGTAAATATCCCCGCGCCAGACGGCGTGCCACTGAGAGTGCCGGAAGTGCTTAAACTCAAAGCGGTTGGTAGAGCTCCTGAAGTGACAGTCTGGCTTACCGTGCCCTGGCCTCCGGTCGTAACTATTGTGGCGCTATATGGAATGCCCGCCGTGCCGTTAGGCAAGGTCGTAGTCGTAATGGCGAGCGGCGGGACGACCACGAGCATGAGAGTTTGTGAGGCGGTCTGTGGCGGTGCAGAAGAATCCGTAACAGTTACGCCAAACGTGAACGTGCCGCTGGCGGTCGTCGATCCGGTGAGAAGACCCGTGCTGCCGAGTGTAATACCCGCCGGGAGCGTTCCGCTTGTCTGCGCGAACGTGTAAGGCGGAGTCCCTCCGCTCGCCACCAGAGCGTCCGAATATCCCGTTCCAGAAATCGAGGTCGGCAGCGCTTTAGTGGTGATGGTCAAAAGATTTAACACAACGATGGCCAGAGATTGCGATGCGGTTTGCGGCGGAACGGAAGAATCGGTGACTGTGACCGTAAAGGCTGAGGTGCCTGCGACCGTTGGAGTGCCGCTGAATTGTCCGTTGGAGGCAAGGGCAACCCCGGGGGGGAACGTGCCGCTGGTTATCGCGAAATTATATGGAGTGGCGCCTCCGGTAACGGTTAGCGAAGAGGAGTAGGCGGCATTGGCAATGGCGGTATTGAGAGTTTGCGCCGGGAAAGCCAAAGGCGTAGAAGTTGCCGCTACGACCAAGTTAAGCGGCCCGCTCGTTGCCGACTTATTCGGAGTGGCGCTGTCTGTCACCTGTGCGGTGAACGTGAAAGCGCCAGAGGAAGTTGGAGCCCCGCTCAAAATCCCTGACGTGCTCAGGGTGACGCCCGGCGGCAGGGCGCCGCTGGCCAGCGTCCAGGTAAGCGGTCCGACCCCGCCTCGTTCCAGAAGCAATTGAGTGTAAGGCGCGTTCTGCGTTGCGTTGCCGACAGTGGTTGTTGTGATCGTGATGCTGGCCGGCAAACCCAGCGGATAGAAAATCTCGGAGTTGGGGACGACCGCGGAAGCCGCATTCACACCGCTGGCGAGAAGAACCGTGCCGTCGAACAGAACCGCTTCATGGAAACCCGCTTGTTCAGTAGTAAAATTCGCGGTAAGACGGAAAGTACTTGTGCTGGGGTCATAAATATCCGCGTTCGTGCCGGCGGGCAGGGCGTCACTGCTTGGGATGAAGACTGTCCCGTCAGTCAGAACGGGTCCCGTGTAATGGGCGCGAGGCAAATTCATGCTGCCGGTGACGCTCCAAGTTCCGGTGGAGGGATTGTAGAGTTCGGCTGAAGTCGTTCGGGCGACTGCGCCATCCACGACGGCGAGGCCGCCAGCGACGAGGACTTCGCCCGTGTAAAGTAAAGTCGCAGCATTATTGCCGCGGGCCACGTTCATGTTGCCGGTAAGTGTGAAGGTATCGGCGACCGGATTGTAGAGTTCTGCGGTGGCCAAGGGATTGCCGTTAGTGTCGAAGCCGCCGGAAATCAGCACGTTTCCATTTACAAGCAGAACTGCATTCTGAATCTGCCGGATGACATTCATCGGGTGGCTGGTTGCGGTAAAGGTGTTCGCGGCCGGGTCAAAAAGCTCCGCGCTGGCCAACGTCACAGTGCCGCTGGCGTTACCTCCTGTGATCAAAACCTTGCCGTTGGCCAGCAAAGTGGCCGTGTGCTCTGAACGCGGGCTGGTCATTGCATTGGGCAGCAAAGTAAATGTGTTGGTGGCGGGATCAAAAATTTCCGCGCTGGAGAGGATCGCCGTATCGTTAAATCCGCCGGTGATCAAGACCGTTCCATTCGGCAGAAGCGTCATTGTGAAATCCACGCGCGCGACATTCATGCTGTTGATGGTGGTGAAGGTGCGAGCGACCGGATCGTAGAGCTCGGCGCTCGCCAGAGCGCCTGAACTATCTGGATTGACTGCGCCCCCTGCGACCAGCACTTTGCCGTTTGGAAGCGCAATCGCGCCGTGATTGTGTCGCCCGGCGTTCATGCTGCCGGTGTCGCAGTAGCCTTCTATGTTGAAGGCGGTGGACAACGCTGTGGCATTGCCTGAAGACGCCAGCAGCGTAAACCCGTGCTGGCCGAAGTTCACCGAAAGATCCGGGAAGGATGCTGCGCCGCTCGTGATGGTTGTTTGCGAAAGCGTACCGCTGAGCGTGGCTGCGATGCACGGCGGAGTGGCATTGAAATTCATCACCACGTTGGCATTGGGAATGGGAGCGCCAGTGCTATCCGTGACTTGCACTGTGACAGGGCTGCCCGAGAGTACTTGCCCACCCACGGTGTTCAGCGGTTCCGTGACGAACGTTACTGCGGCCGCCGTCTGTGTCACACCGCCTACGGTGATCGTGAAGCTCTGCGTCGTCACTTGCGGGGGATTCGAGCTGTCGGTAATGCGAATCGTGAAGCTCGAGGTGCCTGCGCCTGTCGGTGTTCCGGAAATCACTCCGCCGCTCAAAGTCAGCCCCGCCGGGAGCGTTCCTGAGGAAATGGAGAAGGTAAAGGGACCGACTCCACCGGTAGTCGTTACAGTCTGGCTGTACGGAGCACCGGGTGTCGCCGGAGCCAGCACGGGCGGCGTGGTAATTACGAGAGGTGCCGCAATCCGAATGGAAAGTTGTTGCGTCGCGGTATTCTGCGGAAATAGGGCGGAGCCCACGTCTTGGGCCTGCACAGTGAAGGTGGTGGCTCCGGGAGTCGTGGGTACGCCGGTGATCGATCCGGTCGTCGCGTTTAAAGTCAGCCCCGCTGGTAACGCACCCGCGGTAATCGAGAATGTGTGGGAGGTGGGATTCCCACCCTGTGTAGTGATCGACGCTGCGTAGACAACATTGCTGACGCCGTCGGGCAACGACGTGGTGGTAATGATGAGAGGAGGCACAGAAATGGGAGGAGGCGGAGGAGTGCCACCAGCGGGGGTGCTCAAGGCGGTTTGCGTGTTAACGCTTTGCGAGACGGCCACCGGCACAACACTCGTCGCAGGATTGAACGTGGGCTCGTTCTGAATATCCGTGTTGACCACACGAATGATGATGTTGGCGGTTTCTCCTGGGGCCAGAGCGACGGTAGCGTTGGTGATGCCAGGATTGGTGATTCCGGGATTGGTGATGCCAGGATTCGTAGGACTGAGGAGCACCGGATTGACGATGTTCGTGACGATGACGTTGTGCGTTTCCACCGCTAGGTTGCAGCTTTGGCCAGTCGGAGCGGCGGGAGTCTGATAGAGCTTGGAAATGATCAGCTGGAGAACGTTTGCGGGAGGAACCGGAGAGCTGGAAGCCAAATTGAGAGTGTAGGCGCCCTCTGTGTTGCCATTGTTAACGATCGTCCACTGCGTATCGGAGATGCTGACGTTGGCGGGATTGACGTTGGTGATTCCCGGATTGGTGATTCCCGGATTGGCAATCGAGGCGTTGGTGATGCCGGGATTGGTGATTCCCGGGTTCGTGACGCTAGGATTCACTACAGTTTCGTTCTGGAAAGTGGAGTTGGTGATGCCGGGATTGGTGATTCCCGGATTGGTGATGCCTGGATTCGTGATATTCGGATTGGTGATGTCGGGATTGGTGATCCCCGGGTTTGTTACTTCAAAATTGGTGATGCCTGGGTTCGTGATTCCTGGGTTGGTGATGCTTGGGTTCGTGATCCCCGGATTTGTTATGTCGGGATTGAGCGTGGTGTTGCCGGTCAGCCCATTCGGAACGAGAGTGCCTTGCGGCGCAGTAATCTCCGCGATGTCCACGGTGACGCTGGCCGTAGGATCCGTGGAAACCACAAAAACTGGACGAGAGGCGCTGGACAGAGGCGGAATGCTCAAATCGAGTGTCGTCAATGGTGAAAATTGCAGAAAGGAGGCGTTTCCGCCAGCAGGCTGATCTGCAATCGTGAGGCGAAAACTCTTGATGGCTTCGGTTGTGTTTTGCGCGACGACCACAAAGGCACGTTGAAAGGGCACGGTCTGCCCGTTGAAAACTGTATTGCCAAGCGTCTTCGCGTTGGAGGGAGCGCCGAATATCAGGCCGCCGCTAATCGGGGCGGTGTAAATATTTTGGTTGCGGGTCCCTGTATAGCCCGGCTGACAGGCAGGCACCGAGGTCCCCGGCTGGAAAATACTCGTGGTGCCCAGCGAAGGAGAGAGCGGAGGAGTGTACTGTGTCCAGTCGCCGTCCGGGGGCGGCTGAACGTCGCGGTTGTCGGTCCATGCTGCGTGGAAGATCGTCGGTGTCCTGGGGCTGAGGTTGAAATGCCAGCCCTCACGGTCGTCCCCGTTGTCCCAATCGGCGTGGAGTTCGTCTCGGTCGTGCTTGGTACGCGGAGGAAGGATGAACGGCCCTGGCGCGAGGTCTACATAGTCGCCCATAAAGGGCACCGTGCCGGACATGAAGAGCGGCAGGTTTGGAGCGTTGAATTCCATCTGCTGGATGTCTGTCTGATTCGCGGCACAGCAGCCGTAGGAGTACTGGGAAACGAGAATCGAGGGAGCAAAGACTGGATTCCCAGCAGGAAGCGCTTGAGCCAACCGAAGATCGAAGGTGTGCCTTCGGAGCGTAATCGTGGAATCATCAATATATTGGTTGAAGACGGCGCTGAAATCCGGCGGATTTAGCGTGAGTTCGCCGGCGAATTCCGGGAATTCACTATAGAGACCCGTGGGCTCGCTCAAATCGAAAAGCGGAGTATAAAGGCCGTAGGTGTGGTCCAGCCGCAAATCGTAGTAAAGCAAAGTTAGTTTACCGCCTGCGAATGCGAGCGCAGGCATGATCTGATGGCCGCGGCCCGAAGGGTTGGTGAGGGGGTCAATCGCCGGGTTATCTATAGGATAGGGTTTGGTCCAGGAAGATCCGCCGAGTGAACTCGCCAACACGATGCGCGCATCTCCGCTGGGAACGGTGTTGCGGGCGGAGTAAGCAACATATACGCGGCCTTCCCGGTCTACAGCGGCGGTCGGATACGCATTGGTTCGGAAGGAAGTGTTCGTGGTGCCTTCATCAAAGGGTGTGAACGTGCTGATGCGCTGAGGGCGGCAGAAGGTCCGGCCCCCGTCAGACGAAGAAATCACGACGATGGCATCGGGCTGATTGATGGATCCCGACTGATACTGAAATTCGCGCCAGGCGATGTAGACAATACCTGTGTTGGGATCGATGGCGATGCTGGTGCCCTGATTGACGACGATGTCGTCATTGATCGAAATAGGCTTGCTCCAGGTTGCGCCGCAGTTTGTCGAGCGCACGAAATAGAGTTTCGATTTCTCCGCCCCCTCGGGTTCCGTCGGGTTGGTATCAGGTTGCTCCGCGAAGGCGGTGTAAGTCACATAGACATTGCCTGCCTCGAAGGACTGGCGCACTGCGCCGTTTCCGGGCTGATTCACCGTTAGGTTGCAGGTGGAAGCGCCCGACCGTGGAACATCCACCGCCATCGTGGGCTTATCGAGAAAGCTGGACGAACTTCCCTCAGCAACGATCGAGGTGCTGACATACTGAATGGAATCCCCATTTAAAATATCGTTCGGGTCAGCATTTTCCTTGTTATTGAGATCAATCAACCGCGAAACGATGATGGCGCTTTTCGGATTGTCGCCGCGGTTGAAGACCAGCCCCGCATAGTAAAACATGCCGTTGGTGCCGGCCCGAACCGTAGGATCGGCGGCTGCCGCGTAGCCGGCGTTCTTTACGTTGGAGGCGCCCGCGCAGATCGGTGTGTTGTAAGGACATCCCGGAAGCAAAACGCTGCGCCAAGTGGCTCCGCCATCCAGGGACTTGAAGAGCCCGAGCCAAGCGTCGCCTGTTTCCCCATTGGTGGTAAGAGCAAGATCAACCGAGCGATAGTCGTTGGCGCCCGCGAGCAAATGAAAGGGGTTGCGCGAAGAAACGGCAATCGAGGGTTCATTCTGGCGCTGAAGGAAGGGATCGCCGCCGGGCCATTCTGTGCCCGACACCATGTTTACGTTGGTGCCGGCAGTCTGCGCAGACGCAGGGGTACACAAGATTAGGATGCAGCACAGGGTGGCGATGCAGAGCCCTAGTCTGGGCCGAATCTGCAGATCCACAACGGACTCCTAGCTGGGAACAGAGCCGACAATCACTTCAGCCTGAGCGAGCACCGTGCGCGATCGGGGAGTTCAACACGCAGTACTTCTGCATTGCGGGCACCCAATAGAGGGAAAAAAAGATGCGCCGCTTTCAAGCGATGTGTGTGGGAAAGTTTCCGCTTGTACTGATTCGATGTCAAGTTAATCGTTTTCAATCAAACTGCCTAGAACGCCCAAGGCCAGGGGAATCTAAGGCCTAGCAACTCACTCCTTTGCTTCCAGCGAGAAGCTCAACAATGAGAAGGTTGCCTCTGTGCGCCCGACCAGGGCAACCAAGTCAGACTCCGCGGAGAACCAATCAATTTCAGAAGACCACAATGGCACTCGGGGAGATTTCTCGACCGCGCGCTATCGTGGTTTACATGGATTGGGTTAACATCCGGATGCTTGGGAGTGACCCGCTCGTTCGAGGATAGGTGCGCGGCGATAAATCCACATTTTTGACGATTGCCAACGAATAAAAATGCCGCACAGCTGAGGTCTAAATGGCGAATTTCGCGTTCCGGCGCCGGCGACTTTGCTATCGTCTCTTGAATCGATACGAGACGAGAGCCCGAGGTCTCAGCGGATCGGTTCGACCAGCTGTTCTTTTCTTCTGCTTCTTCCTTCTTGGCGGGTGTCGACATAGCACCTCAAAACTTTCCATCGAGTTCTCAAAGATCCCCGTGACGGCCGTCGGCGGTTTAGACAATATGGACACCATTGAGGGGCGAGTGATTGGCGTCCGCACAGGACAACAGCTCGTCTTGTATGCCAAAAGCGGAGGCCGCTGGTGGATACAGCCGTTTGCCAAGGATCCATTGTTCACCAAAATCCAAAGCGATTCGACGTGGAAGAACGTGACCCATTTGGGCGAGGAATATGCCGCTCTGGTGGTTGATCCCGGCTACGCCCCTCCACAAACTACGGAGGTGCTGCCTGCCAAGGGGGGCGCAGTCGAAGCCGTTTTGGTTGTCAAGGGCCGGCCTGCCGATTCTTCAATAGCGCCTAAAATACTCCGTTTCAGCGGCTACGATTGGCAAGTTCGCGATCTATTAAGCTATCGCGGTGGGGCCATCAACTCGTTTGCTCCGGCGAACGCCTGGACCGATGAGACTGGCGCTCTACATCTTCGGATAGCAAAGAGCCAGGACGGATGGAGTTGCGCGGAAGTCCAACTCACGCGCAGTCTAGGGTACGGAACGTATCTTTTTGTGGTGCGCGACATCTCTCATCTGGAGCCTTCTGCTGTTCTCACGTTCTTTACCTGGGATGGCATGTTGGGCACCGATGAAAATCGCAAGGAGCTGGACGTCGAAATGGGCCGTTGGGGATCTCCGAAACACGAGAACGCTCAGTACGTCGTGCAGCCCTACTACATCCCCACGAATATCGTTCGATTTAATGTACCGGCAGGCGTGATCACCCAAGCCTTCCATTGGGAACCCGGGCAGGTGACCTTTACGACCTACGCCGGCTCTCAGACTGCTGGACAAGCTCATCCTCTGAATCAGCATGTTTTCACCACGAATGTGCCCGCGGCAGGTAATGAGGTGGCCCGTATAAACTTGTACGTCTTCGGATGGGGAGAAGTGCCGCTGCAGGGCGAAAACGAAATTGTGATCGAAAAGTTCAGGTACTATCCGTGATCCACAAGCTTGGGGTGTCTCGATGGCTGGCCATTGGACTTATCCTAATCTGTTTTGTCCGCGAAGCGCGCGCCCTGGATCCAAATCGTACGTTGTCGCAGTACTTGCGTGAACAATGGACCACGGACGGCGCCTTTCCTGGCGGGGCCATTAGCGGAATCGCGCAAACGACGGATGGCTATTTATGGATGGGAACGGAAAAGGGTTTGGTACGTTTCGACGGGTTCAACTTTCGTCTGACCTCCTGGTTTCCCGATTTTTCGGACGATCTCGTCTCGAGTTTGATCACGGATAGCGCCGGCAGGCTTTGTGTAGTCTTTTGGGGTTCGGGTGTGCTGTGCTATCGCGATGGAAAGCTTGTGAACCTGGCATCGATTCTTGGCAGAACGACGGTCGAAGCCACAAGTGGATGGCGAGAAGAAGATGGGGCCTTCCTGCTTACAGACCTCACGGACGGGCTCCTCCGTGTTCGAGGTGACAGCGTCCAGGTGCTGGCTCCGCCCAGTGCTCTTCCGCGTTCCTCTCTGGTTCTTGCGATGGCAAAGACGCGCGACGGCAAAATCTGGCTGGGGACCGAATTGTCAGGCCTTTTCTATTTTGCCGACGGCCGGACTACGCAAGTTACGGCAGGTCTGTCGGCCCACAAAATTAATTGCTTGTTACCTGCGGGCGACAAGGCATTGTGGGTCGGTACAAATAAAGGTCTATATCGATGGAACGGTTCGCTGTTCAGCAAGGTTGACCTGCCCCCGGCTTTGGCCGCCATTGAGGTTCTCGCCCTTTTGAGAGACCGGGATGGCAACATTTGGGCCGGAACAACGCGAGGACTGTTGCGAATCAATGACCTCGGCGTTTCCTTCTCAGGTGAATCTGACTTTGAGCGCGGAGGTATCAATACGCTGTTTGAGGATCGCGAAGGGAATCTCTGGGCCGGAGGTGTGCGCGGCATCGAGCGAATCCGCGACGGCACATTTGTCACTTATACGGTGACCGCTGGGAGCAAGACGTCGAAACAAGACGGACCCGTCTACGTGGACAGTGAAAATCGGATCTGGTTCGCTCCCGCCGAAGGCGGTTTGTACTTGTTGAAAGACGGTCGAGCTCAGCCGTTGGAGTCCCCGCTCTTTCATAAAGTGGTGATCTACTCCATCACTGGCGGGAAGCACGATATTTGGATCGGGACGCAGAGTCACGGCCTCAAACGTCTCGAGTACAAACACGGAGCGATCGTTGGCCAGACCTACACCCAGGCGAATGGCCTTGCTGAAGATAGCGTGTTTGCTGCGTATCAAGGTAAGGACGATGCGGTATGGGCAGGAACCCTGACAAGCGGTGTCAGCAAGTTCAAAAACGGAAAGTTTGTAACCTACACAACGGCTGACGGTCTCGCGTCGAATACGGTTTCGGCGATCTTGGAGACAAGCAACGGAACGATTTGGTTTGCCACACCGAATGGACTCAGCTCGTTGTTAGATGGACATTGGAAATCCTACGAAACGAAAGACGGGCTGCCCTCAAACAATGTGAACTGCCTCTTTCAAGACTCCGCCGGCACCCTTTGGATAGGAACGTCCCAGGGACTCGCGTTCTTTAAATCGGGAAGCATAGAGGTTCCTAACAATGCTCCTGGTTCCTTGCGCGAACAAACTTTCGGAATGTCTGAAGACAAGATGGGATGGCTTTGGATCACGACCTCAAGCCACGTATTGCGCCTTCCAGCCCAAAAACTATTTACCGGACTCCTAAGCTCTGGCGATCTTCGTGAATATGGAGCTACCGACGGGTTGCCGAACATCACTGGATCGAAACGAAGCACCTCGGTGATTGCCGATTCGGATGGCAGGATCTGGTTTTCGATGGCTCGCGGCTTGTCGGTTGTTGATCCATCTCACATTACCGGCGATTCTGATCCGGCCCTGACTCACGTCGAAACCATAATGGAGGACAACCTTGCTGTCCCTGCCGCGGAAACCGTTCGAGTCCCCTCCTCTCGTAAACGCATCACGTTTATATACACCGGGCTGAGTCTTGCGGCTCCAGAGCGGATTCGTTTTCGCTATTTTCTTGAAGGCTTCGATCGTGGGTGGAGCGAGCCGACGGCAGTTCGCGAAGCTGTTTACACCAACCTAAGCCCAGGTTCGTATCGATTTCGGATTACCGCAAGCAATAGCTATGGCCAGTGGAATGGCTCGGAATCTGTGATTTCGTTCAAGATCGATCCAGCGTTTTGGCAGACCTGGTGGTTCAGCGGGATCTGCGTCGCGGTTTCTCTTATATTGCTTTGGGCGATTTACCAACTGCGCCTTCAGCAACTACGGTACCAGTTCCATATAGGGCTGGAAGCGCGTGTCGATGAGCGAACGCGCATAGCGCGGGAACTGCACGATACTCTGCTACAAAGCTTCAACGGACTCTTGCTTCGTTTCCAGGCTGTAGCAAACTTGCTTCCTGCGCGCCCTGAAGAGGCCAAACAGCGAATCGATAGCGCGATTGAGCAAGGATCCAACGCCATTACCGAAGGCAGAGATGCTGTTCACGAGTTGCGCTCTGGCGGATTGATGACGACTGATCTTGCCCAGGTGATTGGCACCTTCGGCGAGGAACTTCTGAACCAGCCCACGGGCGAGGATCTACCTGAGTTTCGCGTGCAAGTGGAGGGCACGCCGAGAACCCTCAATCCGATTGTCCGGGACGAAGCCTATCGGATTGCCACTGAGGCGCTGCGCAATGCAATTAGACATGCCAGGGCTGATCGAATTGAAGTGGAGATTCGCTACGACGAACAGCACTTGCGGCTTCGCGTCCGCGACGATGGCAAAGGCATTGATCCGCAGCTTCTCCGTGACGAAGGGCGCCCCGGGCATTGGGGTTTACACGGGATGCGGGAGCGCGCGAAACTCATGGGCGGCAACCTGGAACTCTGGAGCAATCTGCAGGCCGGCACCGAAGTGGAATTGACCATACCGGCCTCCACTGCCTATGAAATACCAACTTCTCGTCGCCGCTCCTCGTTTTTAGGGCTCTCTTTGTTTTCAGGAAAGGACCAGGGGTGATGGGCGGCGAGGGTAACCGAATCCGAATTCTGGCCGTCGATGATCACCCTGTATTTCGCCAGGGGATCGCAGGGCTGATCGAGGATCAGACGGATATGGCTCTTGTGGGCGAAGCCTCTAACGGGCGCGAAGCCATCCAACAGTTTCGCACGCACCGCCCGGATATCACTCTGATGGATCTACAGATGCCAGATATGAATGGTATCGATGCGACCATTGCTATCCGTAATGAGTTTCCGGAAGCGCGAATCGTAGTACTCACGACCTATGGTGGTGACGTTCAAGTGTTGCGGGCTCTCAAAGCCGGTGCCCAGGGGTACTTGCTAAAAAACCTGCTCCATAAGGAGCTGTTGGCGACGATTCGCGCAGTTCACGCGGGAAAGATGGCTCTTTCGCCGGAAGCATCCCACGAAATTGCTGACCATGCCACCGATGACGCCCTCACGGCGGGTGAGGTCAGTGTCCTGCGTCTGATTGCCGCTGGAAACGCGAACAAACAGATTGCTTCGCAACTTTCCGTTACGGAAGAGACCGTCAAAAGCAGAGTCAAGAACATCCTTTCCAAATTGGGCGCCAACGACCGCACACATGCCGCGACGATAGGTCTGAAGCGCGGAATCATCGAATTGTAATCACTCTAAAGAGTGAAAGAATCTCCCCTTTAGGGGCTTCCAATCGCATTCGAAACTTCCTAGGCTGGAGTGTACTGACGTGACCGAGAATTTCGCGCCACGATTGCGGGTCACTTCTTTGCGAAGACTATTTTCATCATTTGCTCGCGGCGGGCCGGGCGCTGGTTTGTTATTGATGCGGCTGGTTGCCGCCGTTGCTCTAATTGAACAAGGAATTGCCAGGCTACATAGTGGGGGCCCCGGCAAGGCAACCGTATTTGCCATTTGTACGCTCGTTATGGCGTTGCTTATACTCGCTGGTTTGTGGACCCCTATCGCTGGTGTTCTTGCCTTGATTGTTGAGTTATGGAACGCCTTCTCGCAACCTGGGGATATCTGGATTTACATTTTGCTCGGAACCTTCGGCGCCGCTCTGGCTCTGCTCGGACCTGGAGCTTGGTCTGTCGATGCTCGCCTTTTTGGGTGGAAACGCATCGATATTCAAGATCGAAAGAATTAGCCCTCCACTCCTAAAGAGGAGCTATTCCCTACCCCCTAAGAGTTATGAAACGCGACTGCATATAGCCGATCTGCGGCTCTATGTGGGGTTGTGACCCAGCCCAGCGTGTTCCACAATTGGCGCGTTCTCGAAGGAAAAACATGAGTTCAACTTTTCAGTATTTGGTCTCCCTCAATTCGCCGATGCGCCGCGCTCGGGAACTATACGGACGAGTGGTCCTGCAAGCAGCGCTTTGGCTGAACGCAATCCCCGTGGCGCAAATGCCGTGGTTAACGGTTTGTGTCGCCGGTTGGCCCTTGAACCCGTGTCGTCCGAACAAAATTAGGAGGAACTAGTTATGGAGAATCTTGACAGAGTCCTTTCACCTGAGCGGAGTTGTGCCGAAGACAAATGCGGCCAAATCATCGGCAGCAGCGCGGCTCTCAAATCCGTGCTTGCACAAATCAATTTGGTATCACCGACGGATGCCACCGTGCTAGTTCTCGGAGAAACCGGCACGGGCAAAGAATTAATCGCGCAAGCCATTCACAATGCCAGCGCTCGCTCGAGACGCCCGCTCGTAAAGCTGAACTGCGCCGCCATTCCTTTTGATCTGCTCGAGAGCGAACTCTTTGGGCATGAGAGAGGGGCTTTCACCGGAGCAACCTCGCAGAAAATCGGCCGCTTCGAAATGGCCGACACCGGAACACTCTTTCTCGATGAAATCGGGGATATTCCACTGGCGTTGCAGCCTAAGCTGTTACGGTTCCTGCAAGAGCAGGAGTTCGAGCGTCTGGGAAGCGGGCGGACGCATCGCGTCAACGTGCGCTTGGTTGCGGCCACGCATCGGGACCTAAGGGAGATGGTGAGGCACAACGAATTTCGCAGCGATCTGTATTACCGCCTGAACGTATTTCCTGTCGTGCTGCCACCATTGCGGGAGCGCCGCCAGGACATTGCACTATTGGTCTCGCACTTTGTTGGTGTTTTTTCCCGGCGCATGGGCAAACAGATTCATCATGTGCCGCAGGAAACGCTGGAAGCGTTTACCTCTTATTCCTGGCCAGGAAATGTGCGGGAACTCCAGAACTTGATCGAACGAGCGGTGATTTGCTCGAACAACGGAGTGCTTCCAAATCCTTTGCGGATATCGGCCAGAGACAAGCCAATGCTGACTCCTAAACAGGGGACTTTGAGGGATTCCGAACGAGCGCTTATATCGCAGACCTTGCAAGGGGCGGATTGGGTTACGGCCGGCGGCGCGGGCGACGAGAAGCCATTCGGAGATTGTAGTCCAGATGGCGATCGCCGAAATTTCAACTTTCGCGCCGCCGATCAAACCGGTAACCTGAACAGCGGCGCGGGCCGGTTTGGGGTCTGGCATTAGGTGTTTGTAGACCTAATTCATTTCCGGAACCCTCGGCACTTTCAGTTGACAGATAGACTAAACGTCGGAGAAACGAATTCGCCTCAACATAAAATTCTCTTATGGCAGCACCTTACACGGGTCCGAGTATCGAGGAATATCTGCTCAAGCGGCTGATGCCGGTGGAAGGTGCAATTCCGCATCTCCCAGGAATCGAGATGTATGGAAAGTCGATTCCTGCGGGAACAGTCGGCGGCGACCTGTTTGAATACATAAATTTTCAGCAGCGTTACGATATCGATGCGCGCATTCTGCGGGCCCAGAAGCTATCAAAAGAGTTTCTCGCGCCGCTCCCGCCTGGTGCGCCGCCGCGTAATTCGGTGGACGATCATGTGGACTGGTTGAAGTCAAGGCCGGGTTACCGGTCCGAAATGGAAACCGCGTACAGGGACGCACGAAGTTCGGAGCAGGTGCGTGTCGCCGAAGACCTGCACGAGCTCTTTAACACGGCGGGCGTTTTGCTGGTGGACGCCGAAGGACATGGAATTATTTCCGCGAAGATCGCCTCCACGGTCCACGATACGTTTCATGCCTTGATGCTCTCCGAACTCGATCGCTACGGCAAAACGACTCCAGCGTTATTTGAAACGATTAACCTACGATTGGCGCAATCCCTTACCGCCCGGAATGCGTTGGGCAGAACTGAGCAGGAGTACGCCCGCGAAATTGCGACTATGCTCTACGGCGAAGTGCATCCCTCCGGGCATTTCCGGTTCGTGAATTTCGGACATCCACCCCCGTTGGTGTTCTCTCTGGAATGGCGCAAGTTCGTAGCGCTTGATAAAAGCCGCATGGTGCAATTCATGCCGCTTGGCCTGGAAATTCCCGAAGATTATCCGGACCGAGACCGATATTACTCAATGCAATTCCGGCAGAGGCGAGTGAACTCCTCCGATCTCGCCGAGATCACGCTGATGACTCCGGGAGATATTCTTTTCCTTTACACCGACGGAGTTTATGACGGCAGCGACGCTGAAGAACGCCGGCAACTCGAAGCACTGATGCGCGAGCACTGCCTGCTGCCAGCAAAAGACATTTGCAAAGCATTGCTGGAATACGCCCTAAAGAAGGACGACCATCTACGCCAGATTGGCGAACAAGACCGCATTGACGATAAGACAGTATTTATCATCAGGCGAAACTGAATAATAAATTCCCCCCCCAGAGACGATGGATGCTCTCGTGCGCTTCGGTGAGAGCGGGCGGCTGGAACACCATCGAAGCCCCGCGACGAATTGGGTGCCGCATCCCTGTGGTTTTTCAGGGTGCGGTCTTTGACTTGGCCCTGGTCCAACAGGGCTATAAGCGCAGAGAGTGTAGAAGAGAAGGCAGACGGGACAGCCCCCGGTTTAAACCACGCACGTGCGGCGTGGTGTTCTCGAAGTTCGCGCTGCCGCGTAGATTCAGCGCACCGCCGACCGCGCACTTCAGGTACCGATGTGGGTTCTCGACTGAGCTCCGCCGTGGAAACGATCAGAAGGCGAAACGAGCACCAACTGTCGGAGCGAAGTTGCTGTTGTGAAGATAGGGGACGCCGGGGCCATGAGGAATGGCGATGGCCAGACCGCCTTGCACGAAGGAATACGCAAGTCCGATAAAACCGTCGAAACGCTTGGTGAAGTGATGATCCGTATAGAGCGACCCCTCGTTGAGCATGCCGGCGCAGGAAGCGCGGAAACTGGCGGGCGTGCAGGCCGGCGGTTGACGGAAGTCGTTCTGCCGCTGCTGATACCAGGACAAAGTGACGTCGGTTTTGCTGTCGGCGGCGTATTTCACGCCCGTCCACCAGATGTTCAGCAACCTTTCAGAATCAAGATTGTTGTCTTCGACCCCGCTCAAGATATAACCGCCCTGGTCCGAGGCGCCAACGCCCAACGGGTTCGACGGGTTATTCAGCCAGATGTATTCGTAGCCGGCAAAAAACTTGAACGGATCCCACGCATACTTGGCAGCGACTATAACGCCGTTGTTGTCGGTCACGATGCCATATAAGGTGTTGGTTGTTCCGATCAGATTGGCCCCGGTGATGGGGTTTGTATTGATGCTGTTGGTGGTCGACTGAAATGGCGCCGACAGACTCTGCGGCCCCAGCAAGGGGTTCAATACGCTGATCGCCTGGTTGTAATGTTGGAAGACGATGTCGGCGGAGAACTTGCCGTGGTTTCCGCCGAGGTCGAATCCCCAGGCGTTATTATGCGCCGATTCCGGCGTACAGTTGGCGGCAGTCCAGGTTGCGGAGGCCGAGAAGCAACCTCCAGAACCATCGGCGAATTTATACATTGCGCCGAAATGGACTGGGCCATAGGTGAAACGATACTTCAGGGCGTCGTCCCAACGGGAGTCTTCGGTGTCGCCGCCGCCAGCCATCGTGCCGTTATATCCGATATACGAAAAGGCATAGCTGCCGCCGGCCGGATCGTATTGGAGCATCGCATCGGTACCGAGAGAGCGCTGACGACCGAAGGTCAGCATGCCGAACTGCGTGGATGATATGCCGGCATAGATCTCGTCATTGAAGGGTTGGCCCGCGCGCGCGCCGTCGATGGCGTACGAATAGCTGGCCCTGGGAAGGCCGTTGTTGATGATGTCGGTTTGTGACGCGTTAGCGAGCAGGCCGGACTGCGGATTGATGCCGGTCGAAGCGTTGAACACAACGGACCAGCCAGGCAGAAACTCTTCCTTGCCCCTGATGCCCAGACCCGTCTGCTGCAGGTTGTTCGGTGCGACGAGGAATCGGTGTTCATAGCCATTGCGGTTCACCAGAGACGCGCCTTCATAGTTATAGCCATTTTCCGGTAAGCCGTGGCTGACCCAGCCGACGCCGACGTCATACGCACCGTACAGCGTGATGCCGTGAAAGGTGAGCGTGCAATCCGTGGTTGCGAACTCGTGGCCATTCAGGCAGGGATCGGGGGTGTGTGGAACTGCTTGAGCCGGTTCGGGGTCCAGGACTTCGTTGAGACCTGCCCGCTCGGTGGCGTTTACGCTGACCGAGTTGATGGCGGCGGTCTTGAAGCCGGTCGCACTAAACTTCACGCGATAATCGCCGGGAGGCAGCAGCGAGAACTTGTACTCGCCATCCGTGCCGGTTTTTTGCTTGCGTGCTTGGCTCGTGCCCTTATTCGTGGCCGTGACCAAGACGTTTGCGACCCCGTCACCCAGGGGATTGGTCACCGTGCCAGTGATGGCGCCGGTAGCGGCCGTTTGTGCCTGAGCCATGGACGGACCCAGGAATAGAACGGCGAAGCCCGCCAAAAACAAACCTGCCAAGATCCGTTGCGCGAAGCGAGTGTTCATCGCCATCTCCCTTTGAAGGTCTCGTTGGTGGGCGCGCGCCGCATGATTCAAAACGAAAGTTGGAGCAAGCACCGCAGGGGCACACCGCTAGGCAAACGAAACAGCGGCCCACGAGGTAGACGAATCTATACTGTCCTATACGATAAGTCAAAACGGAATCCTACGACCAACGTGAAGGAAGCGGCGGAAGAGGATTTACGGGAGATTGCACCCAAAGCAGCTTCGGTTACGGCACCGGAACCGCGGCGGCAGTCACGGCAGGATGATAGGGCCGGCAGTTGCAAGTGAAAAGAAAGGGAGATCCTTCGCTACGCTCAGGATGACAATTAGGGCGTGTCGGGTAGAAAGAGGGCACGGCTGCCGCGCCCCTACAAAGTCAAGACTGGAAGCGATTTGTGAGGGCGCGCTTGGCGCGTCAGAATGTCTACGGCTTTGGCGACTGCGCCAGCGCGACGGCTGCTTCTCCGGTTAGGAAGAGGAAGGTGAAGGATTCCTGGAGGTACAGGCGGACGGCGGTATCGGTGTGGTTCAAGTAGCCGATGGAGACATCCTGGCCGATGTGCAGGTCGAAATCGCCGCCGCGCGTGGTGAGTACAACGGCGCCTTCGATGGCGGGCGCCCAGATGATTTGATCTTTCACCAGGCGCTTGACGTGCTCCAGAACCGGATAGCCGTGATCGCTGGTCTCGGCGAGCGCGGTGTAGGCGGCGGCGCCGAGCAGCACCGCGTAAGGACCGTTGACGCCGACGAGCCGCAACTGGCTCAAGCCCTGGGCGATGGCATCGGGGTATTCGCGCACGTCCGCTGGGAGTGACATTTTCGGATTACTCGTTCCCTGACGGATGCCCACGATGCCGGCTGCGTCATAACCATCGAATATGGCTCCGTCCTCAGCGTAGGCAATCTGACGCGCGGCGTCCTTTGCCGGTTGCCAATCGGAGTCATTCGCGCCACGCGCGACGTCGTCGATCATCTGGCGATTCAACTCGAAAGGGACGCGAAGCTCGACCAGCGCTTTTACTTCGCGCTGCCTTGCAAGGGTGCCTTCCCTCGACGCCGCAATGGGGTGCAGGTGACCCGTGCCGACGGCGGAGAGCTCCGAGCCTCCAGGCCCTTGTACATCTACCACGCGTCTTCCCGCGAGGTAGCGCTTCAGCGTCCGCGTGGTTTCCTCTTCGATTTGCGCCCACGCGGCATCGGAAACAGGGGCAAGCTCGCGATGCAAGTTATTCATGGGGGATTTCTCCTTTAAGGGAACCGATATTCAGCGAACCGTCGTTATCGCGCTGGACTGCGGGAGACGGATCGGCCACTGGCAGCGGTGCGGAAGGCGCTGCAACGGCAGGCTCTTCATCTGTTACAGATTCCAAAAATGTGGCGGACGGTACAAAAAAAAGATTCCCCGTGACGGCGCGGCTGAAGTCGAGCAGACGATCGTAATTGCCGGGCGGCCGGCCAACGAACATATTCTCCAGCATCTGTTCAATCGTGCGGGGTGAACGGCTGTAGCCAATGAAATAGGTGCCAAATTCGCCTTGCGATGCGCTTCCGAAGGGCATGTTGTCGCGCAGGATCTTGACCTCTTTTCCATTCTCGACGATCGTGGTGAGCGCGCTGTGTGCCGAAGTCGGCTTGACGGCATCGTCCAGCTCAATGTCAGACAGTTTCGTGCGCCCGATGATGCGCTCCTGCGCTTCAGTAGACAGAACATTCCAGCCTTTGAGGTCGTGAAGATATTTTTGCACGATGACGTAGCTGCCGCCGGCGAACGCGGCGTCCTCCTCGCCGATGAGCACCGCGTGGGTCGCTGCCTGACCTCGCGGATTCTCAGTTCCGTCCACAAAACCCACGAGATCGCGGTCATCGAAGTAACGGAATCCGTGTACTTCATCGACCGGCGAAACGGCGTCGGCGATACGTGCCATGATTTGCGTGGCAAGCTCGAAGCATAAATCCATGCGCTTCGCACGGATGTGGAACAGCAAGTCGCCCGGCGTGGAAACGGCGTGGCGGGCACCTGCTCGAATCTCTCGGAAAGCATGCAGTTCTGCGGGCCGCGGCGCTCCAAAGATTTGGTCCCACGCGTCGGATCCAAATCCCATGACGCAGGAGAGGCCTCCCTCAAGGTCGCGAAACTCGACGGCGCGCAACAGTGCCGCCAGGCCGCCACAGAACGACCGAAGGGTCGCCCGACTCTCAGTGCCCGGTTTCAGTGCTGCGACCAGAAAGATCGCGGCACGCGTGAGCGGGGCGTCTACCGCCTGCGCAGCTGCAGGCGAGCCACCTGCTGATTTAGTCGCGCTCATAGGATCAGATTCCATCGGATATCGTCCTGGTGGGGTTGGCAGAATCTAGCTCTTCGAAATATCCCACTCGTCTTGCACGCGCGCAAGCGGACCGAAAGCTTACCATCGGCTCTTGCCGACCGTCCATGTTGCTCGCTGTTCCTTCCAGGTGCTTCTCTTCTTGTCCCCTCGAGATCACAACGCCTGGTTTGATTTTGCCAACAACGCAGGATACAGCAATCTCTCGTCCATTGAAGACACGCCTATGTCGGATTTCCGCGCGCAGATCGAAACGAACCTATTCGGGACGATTATCGTGACGAAGGCGCCGCTTCCGTACTTTCGCGAAAGGAAGGAAGGCCGTTTCCTGCAGTTTTCCTCGATAGACGGACGGATCGGACCTCCAGGGCGCGGGCCTTACTCGGCTGCGAAATGGGGTGTCGAAGGCTTCTCCGAAGTGCTGTCGCGCGAAGTGACACCGCTGGGCATCAAAGTCACGATCATCGAACCGGGTGGATTCCGCGCGGACTTTGCCGGCAGTTCTACCAAGCTGAGCGAAGGGCATCCCGAATAGAATGTTCCTGCAGAGCTGCCCGTCACTTTTCCGAGAGCTGTTTGAGGCTGCTCAGCCAGAGGTCGTGACCTTTGTGCATGGCGTCAGGGTCCGCCGTCCGAAGCGCGATAGCGCCCGGACCGATCACGACTTCCTCTGTCACAACTTTGCATCCTTCTGGAGTACTGGCCAGCAACCAGGTGTGATACGCGTCGATATCTTTCCCCTTACCGAACCACCCAGCACGCGTCTCAGGAACAAATTCGTGGACTGTGCTGTCGATTTGGAGACCGAAGGTGTTCCACTCAAAGCGGCTATTTGCTTCAAGTACATCCGTTCGCCCTTTCACGATTCGCACGTCGTGCGCGTTCGGATACCATTCCCGCCATTTCGGCGCTTCGATGATGTGCCGCCATACTGTCCAGCGTGGTGATTTGATGAGCAGTTCGTTATGGGCAAACAGGTCTGCGTCGTTCGGGGCATGTCTCGCAGGCCAATGAATGTCTGGCGACCGCTTATCCCAGTCGCCATTGCCAGTATTTGCCGCCGAGGAATGCAAAGAAATCGCAGCCACCGTTACCGTCGCGGCGAGCACGAAAAACAGCAAGGCAACTCGCCGCAATTCTGACGGACGTATCTTTCGACTTTGAATTAAATTCATATTCCTTTCTCCTCTTCTTTTCACTAAATGGCCAAACCTTTCAATTATTGTTACCCGGCGCGACGAGCGAACGTAGGACCACCTCCAAAGGCGTATTTCCTCTGAGAGAATTCGCTTCGCCCCCCTCGAAGTCGATCCAGCCTTCGTTGAAACCGTCGATCATGCGGATGCGCGGCATGGGGTTCTTCATTCCCTGGGAGCGGAACAACGTCTCCCACGTATTACGTGGAACGGACTCCGCTCGTACGGGCTGGCTAAGCGCGGCACCAAAACCTGCGGCAATATCGTTCGCGGAGTAGCGCCGAGGTCCTTCGAGTTCAACGATGCGAACTCCGGTCCAGGTTTGGTTGAGGAGTTCTGTAGCCATTTGTGCGATGTCGGCGGTGGCGATCATGGGGATGGGGTGATCGAGAGGCTGCAAGAAGCTCGGGATCGCGCCGCTTCGTGCTGCGTCGACATCCCACGCCGCGTTTTCCATGAACCATGCGGCACGCAGCAGAGCGATGGAGACAGAGGTGGTACGCAGCATCTCCTCTATGATTTTGGAGTTATTCAGAAGGTTTGGTTCTGCGACGTGTGCTCCAACCGTGGAGAGAAAGGCGACCCTTCCGGGGCGAGCGGCTTCGATAGCGCACTTAATGGCCGCGGCGGCTTCGTGCGTCCGGGGAAAGCCGGGTTCAGGATCGAAGTCGGGCGGCGTCATGAGAAAGACGCCTTCGGTACCTCGGAAGGCGTTGGTGAGAGAGGCTGCATCCTCAACGCTGGCGACTGCAATATCGCAACCTTGAGCGGCCCAGGAATGAGCTTTTGCGGCATCTCGCACAACCGCTCGCACGCTGTGACCCTGCGCAAGAAGATTGCGGGCGACCGCTCCGCCTACCTTCCCTGTAATTCCAGTGACTGCAAACATTTGTTTCTCCTTAACCGTTCTCTGTAGCGTGGGCCGTCCTACACCATAGTAGATGGATGCTTTGCCTCATACGACTCATGCATAATTGTCATGCACGTTATGCGTCTAGAGAAACCGCGGCGGGTCGACTTAAACCTCTCAGCGTGCAGAACATCCCGGACAAGCAGCTTGCTGCGTTGGGTGCAAAACGCCGACCGCCTGCCTGGCAGGCAGGCGCGCCACGCATCCTTAATATAGGGGTCCTGGCCAACTGCTTCTCCGGCAGGTGCGCACTTGCCTCTTCTTTTCATATGTGTTGAACCGTCGTAGATACCGCGATAGTGTGTACTCCCGCCTTTTGGTGCTCTTGCTTGGGAAGGAACAAGTCATGAAGACCGCGGCCCCCATCTCTTTTGCTGGTTCCCAACTCGCACAAACCCGTCACGTTTGTGCGTTCTTTAACAGCGAAGAAGAGGAATATCGCGTACTGCTCCCCTTTATTAAGGATGGATTTGAATGCGGCCACAAAGCGGTTCACGTCGTCAATCCGGAACAGCGAAGCGAGCACCTGCGACGGCTGGACGCGGCGGGGATTGACCATGCGGCGGCGGAGGGCCGCGGCCAATTCGACCTTCGCATTAATAGCGAAATCTATCTGCACGATGGCCGATTCGACCAGGATCGAATGCTGGAGGCGTTTGAACAGATTGCTAGTGGCAATGCTCCCGGAGGGTTTCCGCTTAGCCGTATCGTTTGTCGTATGGACTGGGCTGCCGAAGGGAAAACCTACATCAATGATCTGATTGAGTTCGAGTCGCGTGTCAACGACGTGTGGGAGCACCACGATGACGCGGTGATCTGCACCTACCATCTTGATCAATTTGGCGGGGATACGGTGATTGACATCATGCGCACGCATCCGATGATTATCCTTGGCGGAATTCTGCAACGAAATCCGTTCTTCGTCCCACCTGGAGAATTCCTGCGAGAGTTCCGCGAACGGCGAAGCGGACGCAGCGCATCCACATCGGCCGGAAACTAGCATGGCAGTGCAAGCCGAAAGTCCTGCCGAGGAGATCAAGCGGCTCCGGCGCTGCATCAGTGATTTAGTCAGCGTCCTGGCCCTTCCAGCGGCATGGACTGGCAGTGAGCCATCGCGGATTATGGGCAATTTGCTCGATGCATTGTTGAGCATGCTCAATCTTGATTTTGTCTATGTGCGGTTGAAAGACGCAACGGGTCCGTCGCCCGCAGAGGTGGTCAAGATAAGCCCGAGATGGGCATCCACGCCAGGACCGCAAGAGATCGGCCGGAGACTTCAAGCGTGGCTCGGCGGTGACCCGCAAGGATCGCCGCCAATTCTCGGTAATATTTTTGGAGAGGGCGACATTGCGCTGGTGCCCTTGCCGCTTGGGCTGCATGGCGAGATGGGAATCATCGTTGCAGGTTCCCAAAGATCGGATTTTCCACACCAAACAGAGAGACTCGTCTTGCAGGTAGCGGCCAACGGGGCCGCCATTTGGCTGCGAGAAGCAAGCCTCCTGAGTGAGCAGCGGCGGGTGTCGAGCCACTTGGATCAGCGGGTCGTTCAGCGAACCGCCGAGCTGGCGGCCAGCAACGAAGACCTCAGGAAAGAAATTGCCGAACGGAAATCCGCGGAAGAAAAGCTCCGGCTGGAAGAAACGGAACTCAAACGCAGTCAGGCGTATAAAGCAGCGATTCTGGACTCTTCACTGGACTGTATCGTGGCCATAGACCACGAAGGGTGTATCACGGAATTTAACCCTGCGGCGGAACGTACCTTCGGTTACCGGAGGGAAGACGTCCTGGGTAAGCACCTTGGTGACGTCATCATACCGCCGTCGCTCCGCGAAAAGCACCGCTCGGGATTCGCTCGTCACCTTGCCACTGGCGAGTCGCGAGTGCTCGGCCAGCGCCTGGAGATGACCGCACTGTGTGCCGACGGAAGAGAAATCCCCGTCGAAATCACTATCGTCCGCATCCTGCAGGACGGGCCTCCTTCCTTCACCGGCTATCTGCGTGACATCACGGCGCGCAAGCGAAGCGAATATGCGTTGCTGGAGGCCCACGCGAACCTGGCCCGGAGCGAGGAACGGTGGCGCTCGGTGTTTGAGAGTTCGGCAATCGGCGTCGCTCTGACCGACCTGAACGGCCGATTCATCGCGACGAACCCCATGTTCCAGAAGATGCTGGGATACACGGAGCAGGAATTTGCACAGCTTAGTTTCCTCGATATTACCTTTGATGAGGATCGCGATCTCAACAGCACGCTCGTCGCGGAGCTTTTGGACGGGAAACGCCGGCAATTTCAGATTGAGAAGCAGTACCGGCGGAAGAACGGCAGCTTGGTATGGGTTCGTAACAATGTTTCCGTGGTGCCCGGCTCGGAACGAGAGCCGCGATTTCTCATGGCGCTTTCCGAAGATGTAACCGAGCAGCATGCTTCCAGAGCGGCTTTGCTGAAGGCGTTCGACGAAATCAAGAAATCAGAGACGAAGCTGCGGCAGGTGATTGACACGATTCCGACCATGGCGTGGTCCGCTCATCCGGATGGCTATTACGACTTCGTCAGCCGGCGCTGGCTTGAAGTCACAGGTTTCTCGGACACGCAGGCACTCGGTTGGGGCTGGGGGGCATCGATTCACCCTGACGATGTGAACGGCCTCGTCCAGTATTGGCAATCATGTCTGGCTTCCGGCACCTCGGTGGATACCGAAGCCCGCATGCGCCGTTTCGATGGTACGTATCGTTGGTTCTTGTTTCGCGCAGATCCGTTGCTGGATGAGTCAGGCAAGATCGTTAAATGGTACGGCACGAATGTCGATATTGAAGAACGCAAGCAAGCAGAGGAGGAACTACGCCGTAAGGAAGAGTTTCTATCGAAAGCGCAACGGCTTAGCTTAAGCGGAAGTTTTTCATGGAATCTCGATACGAACGAAGTCACGTTTTCTGAGGAGGCCTATCGCATTTACGGCTTTCAGCTCGGTACCCCAGTCACCCTCGAGAGGATCGTTGATGCTATTCACCCCGACGATCGCTCCTTAATAGCGGAAAAAATCGGCGGAGCCCGCGGCCCGGGAGGCGACCAGGACTACCTTATTCGCGTTCAGACGCCTGATGGCTCAGTCAAGTACCTGCGCGGCGCGTCGGAGGAAATACAAGATGCGAACGGTCGGAGGAGATATGTTGGCGCCTTCCAGGATGTGACCAGGCGTCACTTGGCCGAAGCGGCCCTCGATAAGGCCCGCTCCGAACTCACCCACGTCGCGCGCGCGACGGCCTTGAGTGCGTTGACGGCGTCGATTGCGCATGAGGTGAACCAGCCACTGTCCGGCATCGTCACCAATGCCGGTACCTGCCTTCGCATGCTCGATGCCAGTCCTCCGAATGTCGAAGGGGCGCGCGAAACCGCGAGACGGACGATTCGCGACGGCAATCGTGCCTCGGAAGTGATTACCCGGCTGCGCGCACTGTTCAGCAAGAAGAGCACCCCATTTGAGCCATTCGACTTGAACGAAGCGGCTGAGGAAGTGATTGCATTATCGGCGAGTGAGCTTCAACGAAACAGAGTGATTCTTCAACAGGAGCTTGCCCCCGATCTGCCATCGGTGTTCGGAGACCGGACGCAGATTCAGCAAGTCATTCTGAATCTGGTACGGAATGGTTCGGATGCTGTGAGTACGGTAGACGATCGCCCCAGGGAATTGCTGATCAGGACAGAGCGCGACGAAAGCGGCGGGCTGCGCTTAAGCGTGAAAGATACGGGAGTGGGCATAGAGCCCGAAGTCGAGGAAAAGCTATTCGAAGCCTTCTACACGACGAAGGATGATGGCATGGGAATTGGGCTGTCCGTCAGTCGTTCCATTATGGAAAGCCATCAAGGTCGTCTTTGGGCGAGCAGCAACGACGGACCTGGCGCTACGTTTTTATTTGTGATTCCTTGCGCAACCAATACTTAAGTCTAATAGACGCCTCCTTCGCGGCCCCACATCCTAGGATCATGACGGAGCAGGCGACCATCGAAAAACTCCTGGTGGTTGTCGTTGATGATGACGAATCGGTTCGCGAGTCACTTCCTGACCTGCTGAAGGAATTTGGCCTTACGGTCCTTACATTCTCTTCTGCGGAGGAGTTCCTTGCGTCCGGCAGCCTTGGCCGAACGAGCTGTTTGCTCCTCGATATCGCGATGCCGGGTATGACCGGACTCGATTTACAACAGGAGCTCAATCGCCGCGGACAGAAGATTCCGATCATCTTCATTTCGGCACGAAGAGACGACTCTACGCGTAAGCGAGTGCTCGAACAGGGAGCAGTGGACATACTTCTCAAGCCCTTCAGCGACACCGCGCTGCGCCAGGCGCTGAGCAAGGCCATGGGAAGCGACTAACAACCCACCTTCCAGACGGAAGATGTACTATGACCCTAGCCGATGCCGTGGAGCACGAAATGGGTCCCCCGACCATGTTGCCCGCAAAGTCCATCGTGTTCGTTGTCGATGACGATATCTCCGTCCGCGAATCATTGGAGCTGCTGATTCGCACGGCCGGCTGGCATCCTGAGTTGTTCGCCTCAGCGCGAGCATTCCTCAACCATCCGCCCACTTCTGTCCCGAACTGCCTCGTGCTGGACATTTCACTCCCAGGGCTAAACGGTCTTGATCTGCAGAAGCGCATCGTCGGGGAGCGGCCTGAAATGCCGATTATTTTCATCACCGGACACGGCGACGTACCCAAGACAGTCCAGGCGATGAAAGCGGGAGCCGTCGAATTCCTGACGAAGCCTTTCCCTCATGAGATGTTGCTTGACGCTATCCGCAATGCGCTCGAACGAAGCCGCAGTTCTCTCAGCCAGGCGGCGGAGACGCAGTTCTTACGAGACCGCTACGCCTCACTCACTCCTCGCGAACAGCAGGTCATGAAGCTGGTAGTCTCCGGGCTCTTGAACAAGCAGGTCGGCGGAGAATTAGAGATTAGCGAGATCACAGTCAAAGCTCACCGCGGCAAGGTAATGCAGAAAATGAAGGCCGATTCCTTAGCGGAGCTGGTGAAGATGGCGGCCAGGCTCCGGATAGATGCTCCTTCGAAAGGCTGACCAAACCGTTCGATGATGTTGAGCTGTTGAACGCCATGCGGGAAGCTCTCGAACGCAGCCGCTTTGCTCTTGCTCACGAGGCGGAGATGCAGGAGCTCCGCGACTGCTACGCGTCGCTCACACGTCGCGAACGAGAGGTACTGGCATTGGTGGCCGCCGGCTTGTTAAATAAACAAGTCGGTGGGGAGCTCGGCATTAGCGAGATCACCGTGAAGGCACACCGAGGTCAGGTGATGGTAAAAATGAAGGCCAACTCCTTCGCCGAATTGGTGCAAATGGCCGGGAGACTTGGCCTCGCGCATACGCGCCCAAAGGAAAAAACTGCATCGCCTTTTGTTTTCAGTTTGCTCCCGTCGCGAGCTCATTAGGTTTCGCAAGGGGTGCTCGAGTGCCAACGATTCTGCGCCGGGGGACGCCCGGTGTATAGTGCCCTCCACAATTCGTATTTGGGGAAGCTCACAGGTCGGCTAACTCTTTTAAATGCAACACTTACAAAAATGGTGGGGGCCCCGCACAGCCTAAAGCCTTAACAATGCGGCACTTACATGGATGGGCTCGTAAGTGTTGATTCTAAAGAACTTTTTGGACTCGTGAAAGCGGTGGGTGTGGTCGAAGTCGAAGTAGGTGGTTTAGGGGGCGCGGCGCTGGGAGGCGGGACGCAGAAATGGCTCGGCTGTTATCGGTGAATGTCGGTCTTCCGCGAGACGTTTCGTGGCAGGGCGAGAAAGTGTTCACGAGCGTGTGGAAAGCGCCAGTGCAAGGCAGGCGCATCGTCCGCCGGCTCAACGTCGACGGTGACGGCCAAGGCGACCTCGCCGGCCATGGCGGTGAGCACCGAGCCGTCCTCGTCTACCAGATAGACTCCTACCGATACTGGGAGCAGCAACTAGGCCGCACCAACTTTACCTTAGGGCAGTTCGGTGAAAACTTCACGGTTGAGGGCTTGCCAGACGGCGAAGTGTGCATCGGCGACCGTTATCGAATTGGCGGCGCGCTGTTTGAAGTAACGCAGCCACGCGTGACCTGCTACCGGGTGGGAATCCGAATGGACGAGCCGCAGATGGCAGCACTGCTGGTTTCCCATCACCGCCCCGGATTTTATATGCGCGTGCTTGAGGAAGGCGAGGTCGGCTCAGGGGACGAGATCGTGAAGATCGCCGATGGACCGGAGCGCGTGACCGTCGCGGAAATCGACGCTCTGCTGTACCTGCCAGGGCGCCCACGCGAACTGCTCGAGCGCTCCTTACGCATTCCGGCATTGAGCTCTGGCTGGAAGGGTTCGTTCCAGGTGTTGCTCGAGAAGGACACAAATCAAGCATCCACAGGAAACGCGGGATCCAGCGCCGCCGCTGCTCAAGCGCCCGCATGGCCCGGGTTCCGAGAGTTGCGAATTGCCCGGGTGGAACGGGAGAGCAGCAGCGTCATTTCTTTGTCATTCGAGAGCGTGGATGAAAACTCGCTGCCTGCCCCCCTGCCCGGGCAATTTCTGGTGTTGAGATTCCGGCCCAGGCCGGACGCAGCTCCTATCCGCCGCAACTACTCGATGTCTGGCGCGCCAGAAGCGGGCACATACCGCGTGAGCATAAAACAAGAAGTTGAAGGACTGGGAAGCACGTTCTTGTGCAATCACGTGAAAGTTGGCGATGTTCTGGAAGCGAGTGCGCCGCGGGGGAATTTCACTCTACGACCCGGCGAGCGACCTGTGGTGTTGCTCAGCGCGGGTATCGGCGCGACGCCTTTGCTCGCGATGCTTCATGAACTGGGCTCGACAGCTTCGCATCGAGAGGTTTGGTGGCTGTACGGAGCCCGCAATTGTGGTGAGCATCCATTTGCAATGGAATCGCGAGCTCTCATCAGATCGCTGCAGCACGGGCGCAGCTACATCTGCTATAGCCGGCCAAGCGTCAGCGATCGACTTGGGCAAGACTACGATGCGCAAGGCCGGCTGGATGTTCCTGTGCTCAAGAAGTTGGGAGTGACGCAGGACGCGGATTTTTATTTATGTGGACCAGCCGAGTTCCTGAGCAGTCTGACGTCGGACCTCGCAGCATGGGGCGTTTCAGCACACCAGGTGTTTACGGAAGTTTTCGGCTCCGGCAAGGCCAGAACCCCTGGGATCCACAAAGCTGAAACTCGGTCACCCCATCAACCAGAAGGGACGGCTGGTCCCGGACCTCAAGTTTCGTTTACTCGAAGTGGATTGACAGTGGCGTGGCGTCCGGATTGGCACAGCCTGCTGGAACTCGCGGAAGCATGCGACGTGCCCGTGAGGTGGGCCTGCCGAACGGGGGTGTGCCATACCTGCGAAAGTGGTTTGATCGGCGGTGCGGTCGACTATCGGCCCGAGCCTCTTGAGCCGCCCGCTGAAGGAAACGCGTTGATCTGCTGCTCGCGGCCTCGAGGCGACGTCGAGATCGATCTTTAAGAGAGCAGAGCGACGGTCAGGGTTTGCCGGGCGCGATCTGTTGAACCCACTGCTTCCGCCAGGCCGGTGCCTCGAAGGGGTCCGCGAAATATTGTGTTTCGTGCACGACCTTGCCGTCGCGGAACTCCATAATGCTCACCGTGAAGGCTTGTTGTCCCTTGTACGTGATTGTGTATTCCGTGATCCAGAGCTCCGCGTTTCCGAGAATCCTCTTGACGTTGAAGCCAGACGGCTTGCCTGGATGATGACTCCGCAGAGCCTGCAAATTGCTGCGTCCGAGGATGCGCTCACCTGACTGGGGATAGTCACAAATAGCATCGTCATCGTAAATATCGTGTTCCACGTTTGCATCGCCGGCTGCCGACGCGCGCCAATGCGTATTCAGGGCTGTACGTATTTGTTCCTCTTGCATGGATTCCTCCAGGTGTGGTTTGGCTTTCAGGTTCCTCTACCTTGTCCGATGCCGCCACGGATGGTCCGGTGCGGGTGTAGTGCACCCATTCGCATCATCTTCAACACACGCACCGGACGCCTGATCCGTCCCCGAAGACTGTCGTCCTTCAGGCGGCAGTATGTTTTGCAGCCGTGTGGATTTCCCTAAGGAGACCCGTCTCCACGTCGAAAACAAAGCCCCGCACAGGGATGTCCTTTGCGATCCAAGGATGTGATCGCACCTTCTTAATCTGTTCAATAGTGTTCTCCTCAGGGTCCTTATAAGAGAAGAAGCGCATTGGAGCTGGTGACGCGTCGCCAGTAGAGCCAGCGAGTTTCGCGTTCAGCTCTTCGTCGGTGAACGTGGTGAATCCACAGCCGGTGTGGTTGAGGAGCATGATCTCTCTCGTCCCGAGAACTCGAGTGGAAACAACAAGCTCTCCGAGAACATCGTCGGTGACCGCGGGTCCGCCGGTTCGGATAACATCGATATCGGCGAGCGGCAGCCCCAGGATGCCAGGGAGGTCTGAGAGGCGGGGATCCATGCAGGTTACAACTACGATTTTGGGGGCTGGCCGACTCCCGAGCTTTGGATCGTACTTCTTTGCATAGTGGCGGTTTGCTTCTAATGCTTTGTCGATAAGACTCATCATTGGTCTCCTTTAGATTTCATGCAGGCTGAAGTCGAGTCATCGAGAAGACAGTTTTCGGTCTCACTACAGACGCGGCACCTACCTTGTGATTTCCCCGATTGCTGTTTCCTATCTGACATACTCGATGATTAAAGCAGCGGCGTGGAGGCGAAACAATCGGACGAAGGTATCGGCGATACTTTCGTATCAGCCTATGTTTTACGCCGAAGCCGCTGTAGTTTTCGCATCGTATAGCTTATCCGCCTCGGTATTCCTGCCCAATATCCGAAGGGCCGCGGCCGCGACGTGGTCTGCCGTGAAGCCGAGATGATCGAAAACATCCTGACCTGGCGCCGATGCTCCGAAGCGGTCTACACCGATGACCACCCCTTCGTCGCCGGCCCAGCGGTGCCAGCCGATCGGTGAGCCGGCCTCAATGGTGACCCGCTTCTTGATTCCTCGTGGAAGTACGCTTTCGCGGTAAGACTCCTCCTGGTCCTCGAACAGGCTCCAACTCGGCATGCTAACCACGCGCGCCTGCACTCCGTGCTCCTTCAGCTTCTCTCGCGCCGTCATACAGAGACTAACCTCCGAGCCAGTACCAATCAGGATCACATCCGGAGAACCGCCGTCGGCCTCCGCGAGCACATACGCGCCTCGTGCCACATCAGGATCTTTCGCTTGGCTCCGGTCGAGGTGTGGCACTGCCTGCCGCGTAAGAACCAGCAGCGTCGGCCCGTTATGTCGAATCGCAAAAGTCCATGCCTCGGTAGTCTCGTTCCCGTCGGCTGGGCGGATGACTGTCAGGCCCGGTACTCCTCGGAGACCGGCGAGGTGCTCGATTGGCTGATGAGTCGGGCCATCCTCGCCGAGTCCGATGCTGTCGTGTGTAAATACGTAAACCACTTTGAGGCGGCTCAAAGCACCGAGCCGGATGGCAGGCTTCATGTAGTCGGAAAACGTGAAAAACGTTGCGCTGAACGGCAGCACACCGCCATGCGCCGCCATTCCATTCACAATGGCGCCCATGGCATGCTCACGAACGCCGAACGCGATGTTTCGGCCGGCATAGCTCCATACTCCGCCCACCGCGCCGAGCGTTCCCGGCCCTGATACTTCGGGAGACTGGAAGTCTCCAAAACCTTTGAGAGCGGTTCTCGTCGACGGATTCAAGTCCGCCGAGCCACCGACGAGGTTGGGAATATGTTTGGCCAGCGCATTCATGGCTTCGCCGCCCGCCGCGCGAGTGGCGAGTGGTTTATCGGTGGGCTTCCATTTGGGAAGGTCTACGTCCCAGCCTTCGGGGAGGTTGCCATTCATGATCAGCTCGAACTCGGCGGCTTCTTTCGGAAACTCCTGTTTATACGCGTCGAACCGTTTCTGCCACTCGTCCTCTTGCCGCGCCCCATTAGGAATGGATTGACGAAAATATTCCACCGAATCCTGAGGTAGGTAAAACTTGTCCATGGTTGGCCAACCGAGGGCTTTCTTCGTCGCTTGCAATTCGTCTTCTCCCAACGGATCGCCGTGCGCTGTGAAGTTGTCTTGCTTGTGCGGGCTGCCGTAGCCGATGTGGGTTCGCGCAAGAATCAAGGACGGTCTTCGCTCCTCGGCCTGAGCCTCTTGAATCGCCCTTGCGACGTCCTCGGTGTCGTTGCCATCCGGGACGACGCGCGTGTGCCACCCAGATGCTTCGAAACGCTTCGCCACGTTTTCGGTAAAGTCGATTTCGGTAGCTCCGGCCAGTGAAATATGGTTCTGGTCGTAGAGATAAATGAGTTTGCCCAGGTGAAGATGCCCCGCGATCGAGGCAGCCTCCTGACTGATGCCTTCCATCAGATCGCCATCGCCGCATTCCGCGTAGGTGTAGTGATCGACAATCTTGTGTCCGGGCCGGTTATACCGTGCTGCCAGCCACGCCTCTGCGACAGCCAAGCCGACCCCGTTGGCGAACCCCTGCCCGAGAGGTCCAGTCGTCACTTCGACTCCCGGCGCCAGGCCGCGCTCAGGGTGCCCGGCCGCCTTGCTACCCCATTTTCTGAAATGTTTGATTTCCTCGAGCGGCAGGTCATAACCGGTCAAATAGAGCAAGCTGTACAACAGCATCGACCCATGTCCGCCCGACAATACGAAACGATCGCGGTCGAACCACTGCGGGTTCCGAGGATTGTGCTTCAGAAAACCGGTCCACAGCGTGTACGCCATCGCGGCCGCACCCATCGGCATGCCGGGATGGCCCGCGTTCGCGTACTGGACGGCGTCCGCCGAGAATATTCGTATCGTGTTGATGCAGCGATTTTCGAGATCTTTATTGATTGTCATAACTCTCCCACTGACGTCTGCCTTGCCAGTACTGACTCCAATGCCGATTAAGCCAAAGAGTCTGGCGGGAAGTCTATTGCACGAAGGTATCGGCGATAACTTCGTACCAGTCGTTCAGCAAATTGCCTCATTCCCCCCTCGCTAGCCAGCTAACTGTGCGCGTACCTCGTCCATCGTCAGCCAGGTTGGCTCAAAAATTTAAAACGCGCAGAAGAACTCCCGCAAGGCTGGCGCCGATAAGAGGGCCAACCACTGGAACGCCCGCATAGCTCCAGTCTGAGCTTCCCTTCCCTGCGATGGGAAGAACAGCATGGGCGATGCGAGGGCCAAGATCGCGGGCAGGATTGATGGCATAACCCGTGGTGCCTCCAAGCGAAAGTCCGATTACCCAGACCAGACAACCCACCAGGTAGGGCCCAAGACCCGCGGCTATGCCATCTTTCGCAACTGCCTTTGAGCCAATCGCGACGGCGACAAACACCAGGACAAAAGTGCCAATGATTTCGCTGATGAGATTGGCCGCGACGTTGCGAATCGCCGGAGCGGTACAAAAGACCGCCAACTTGGCGCCGGTGTCCTGGGTTTCCTTCCAGTGGGGCAAGTAGTGCAGCCACACAAGAGCCGCACCTACAAAAGCGCCTAACATTTGCGCGCTTATCAGCGTCAGGAGCTTGGAGTAGTCTCCGGAGGAGATTGCTATGCCGAGGGTGAACGCTGGATTAAGAAAGGCGTCCTTGCCGCCACAGGCGATCGAAACGAACACTCCCGCCATCACGGCGAATCCCCAAGCGGTCGTTATGACCATCCAGCCGGCGCCTTCCGCTTTCGAACGCTTTAGCAGGACTCCCGCGACGACGCCATCACCCAACAAAATCAGCACGAGAGTTCCCATGAATTCCCCGAAAAATGGTGAGATCATTTTTTCTCCGATAAAAGTGTGCGTGCCCAACTTGTCAGAACCTAGGCCCCTGCCTTGAATCCCCGCTCCTCGACCCAACCAAAAGATCGAGTTACGGCTTTTTTCCATTCCGCATATAGCCGCTCGCGTGTGTCGCTTTCCATGTGGGCCTTCCAGACATGATCCACGCCCCACTGTTTCCGCAATTCCCCCAAGTCCTTGTAGAAGCCCACGGCAAGTCCGGCGGCGTAGCTGGCGCCCAGCGCGGTGGTTTCCTTGATGAGTGGCCGGATGACGTCGCGATTGAGAATGTCCGCCTGGAACTGCATCAGCAGTTCGTTCTCTACCATGCCGCCGTCGGTACGCAGGGAGTCCAATTTTTTGCCGGAATCCAGTTCCATAGCCTCGAGCACTTCGCGTGTTTGATAAGCCGTGGCTTCCAGAACCGCGCGCGCCAAGTGACCCTTGTTCGCGTAACGCGTCAGCCCGGCGATCACTCCGCGAGCGTCTGTCTTCCAATACGGCGCGAAAAGCCCCGAGAACGCGGGCACAAAATAGACGCCACCGTTGTCTTTCACGGTGCGCGCCAGCGTTTCAATGTCCGCGCTTTTTTCGATGAGTCCGAGGTTGTCGCGCATCCATTGCACCAGGGCTCCGGTAATGGCCACGCTGCCCTCCAGTGCGTACTGCGCGGGATTCTGTCCGAGTTTGAAAGCCACCGTGGTGAGCAGCCCGTATTTGGAGAGCACCGGCTCGGTACCGGTGTTCATCAGCAAGAAGCAGCCGGTACCGTACGTATTCTTCGCCTGGCCGGGGTCAAAACAGGTCTGGCCAAAGAGCGCTGCCTGCTGGTCGCCAAGAATTCCGGCGATCGGGACGTCCTTCACCTCTGCCGGCTGCGCCAATCCATACACTTCGCTGCTCGAAGCGATCCGCGGCATCATGCATTCGGGGATTCCGAACAACTCAAGCTGCGCCTTATCCCAATTTAGCGTGGCCAGGTCCATGAGCTGCGTTCGGCTGGCGTTGGTCACGTCCGTAACGTGAACGCCGCCGCGGGGACCGCCGGTGAGCTTCCACACCAAGTAGCTGTCGATATTTCCGAAGAGCAGATCGCCTGCCTTGGCCTGCTCTCGGGCGCCGGTTACGTTGTTCAAAATCCAGCGGATCTTCAACCCGCTGAAGTAGGCGGCCAGCGGCAGTCCGGTGAGTTTGCGAAAGCGGTCTGGGCCTCCTTCGCGAGAAAATTCGGCCACTGTGTCTTCCACGCGGGTATCCTGCCAAACGATGGCGTTGTAGACGGCGACGCCCGTATTCCGATTCCAGACAATGGTTGTCTCTCGCTGGTTGGTAATGCCGATGGCGGCCACGTCCTTCGGGCGAATTCCGCGCTGCTGCATGGCCTCGGTCATCACTTCGTGAGTGCGGCGCCAGATTTCCTCCGGGTCGTGTTCCACCCATCCGGGTTTCGGGTAAATCTGCTCATGCTCTTTTTGCGAGACGGAGACGATGCGCCCGGTGGAGTCGAAGAGGATGAAGCGCGTGCTGGTTGTTCCTTGATCGATGGCACCCAGATAAGTCGACATGGCTAACTTTCCTTTCCCTAGACCGCCGTCGAACGGCTGGCCGATGAACCTTCGGATCGTTCCTGCTCCAAACCGGCGCGCTCGAGCAGATGATTGATTTTGTTAATGTATGCCGTGACAGCGGATTTGGCTTCTGCGTCCGACCAGTGAAGTTCTTGCGCCATCAAGGTGCCCACAGCCGGCGCGCTGTGAATGGCATCTCGCCAGGAATAGAACTGGACGCCAAGCCTTCGTGCGAGAACGTCTTCGATCGTCTCGGCAAGCTCCTCGCGCACGGAATAGACAATCTCCGCTTGAATTGGCGGATGTCCGGGAAGAATGGGCTGGGCAAGATCGCTATTTTCGCGGGTAAGCTCCAGCACGTTCCGCGCGGCCGTACCAAACTTGCTTGCCAGGTGATGCGCCGTTTCCTTGGAGATTTGGTATTCAGCCGTGAGCTTTTCCCAGAAATCACTGGTGAATCCTTCTCCACCGTGAAGGACGTGCGCTCGCGTAGGGCTTTCCGTGACGGCAACGCCGAGGGCTTTCTGAGCGGCGGTGACAGTATCCTCGGCCATAGCGCGATGCGTGGTCCACTTGCCACCCATGATGCTGATTAAGCCGCTCGCGGCGTCTATTTCGAGCACGTCGTCGCGTGCAATCTTTTGTGTGCTTTCGTTTTCTCCGGCGCTGACCAGAGGGCGCGCCCCGGCGAAGCCACTGACGATTTGTGAAGCCGTCACCGGATGTTCGAGATATTTGTTCAACTGGCCAAGCATGAAGGCGACGTCTTCCCGGCTCACATAAAACTCGTCGTCGGGCGAAACTTCCTGCTCCGTGGTGCCGACAAGAAGCCGCCCAAGCCAGGGAACTACGAAAAGGACACGGCCGTCGTCCGTCTTGGGAATTAACATCGCGTCCTGTGAGGGAAAGAGCTCGAGCGGAAAGAGGATGTGGGCTCCCTTGCTGAGACGCATGCGCTTGTGCACTGTGGGTGTGGCCATGGTGCGAACGGCGTCCGTGAAAGGGCCAGTAGCATTAATGAAGACTTTGGCATTCACGGCGAATTGCTTGCCGGCGCGATTGTCCGTTACCTTGACGCTGGAAAGACGGCCGGCCGAATCCCGGCCAAATTCCGTCACGCGCGCGTAATTGAGAGCGCTGCCTCCGGCCCCGGAAAAAGTTTGGACCAGCGCAAGGCAGTATCTCGAGTCGTCAAACTGGCCGTCCGCATATTGCACCGAACCGATTAACCCTTCCTTCTTCAAATTCGGCATGCGCTCCAGCGTTTCTTCACGCGAAACGTACTTGCTGGGAGAGATGCGCGCGGAACCGGCGAGCCAATCGTAGATTTTGAGGCCGATATCCAGGTAGGCAGCGTTTAGCCAATGGTAGCTGGGGACCACAAACTCCAGTTGCCGGGTGAGATACGGCGCGTTGTTCAGCATGCGAACCCGCTCGTGAAGGGCGCGCACGACAACTTGATATTGCTTGGGATCAACGTCCTTGATAGCTTCTTCCAAATAGCGTACGCCGCCGTGAATAATTTTGGTGGCTGCGCTCGAAGTCGCTCCGGCGAAATCGCCGGCATCGAGCATGACCGTGCGAAGTCCGCGCAACTGGGCGTCAAGGGCACACCCCGCGCCAGTCGCTCCGCCGCCGATCACGCAAACATCAAACGATTTGCCCGCGATATCCTGGAGTTGTTGGTTCCGCGATTTCATAAATTCACCCGCCCCTTTTTCAAAATGTTATTTTTGTGCGGAATCCGAATACCGCCGCGTTGGGTATGCGCGAATCTGCGCCAACGTCGACGTAATATTGAAAAACCGGTTGGATGAGGAAGTAAGGTTTCACTTGAAGCGCATAGTTTGCCTCAAAAGCCTTTTCCGATCCAAGAAGAGGCGAGCCCGTGGGTATTCCAATGGCGTCGAATGGATCGCCGATCTTGGTGTACACGAAAGCAAACGCAACTCCATCCTGCGGCCGGCTTGGTATCGGTCCGTTGTAGCGGAACCCCGCGGTGGTCTGACTGTTTTCCCGGTTGAGGTCTCCGGGGCTCCAGTCGAAACCAACCGTGGCATCGAGACCGCTGTTCGATCCCGCCTCGGAGCGGTACAACGCTTGATTCGCGCTTGCGTAGATCAGGTAGTTGCCGCTGCTTTGAACTCCGGCGGCGTTTGTAAACTTGCCGGCATTATACGTCGAGCCGAACTTGTAGGTGCCCGGATAAGTTTTTCGACGCACCTGGGTTTCGTTTTGCTTGTCGCGCGTGAAACCGATTTCCGAGGCAAACACGGGCGAATCCCGGATCGCGAAGTGGAAGCCCGTGGGATCTTGTTCGTACGGGTTGCGGTTGCCGGAGAGAACAGCCGTTTTAATGTACAGAGTTCGCCAGAGAAAGAACTGGACTTGGGCCGCGGGCGTACCTGCGGGGTTAAATGATTCGTAGGTGGTGGAGAAAAGGTTGCCGAAGGCGTAGTCGAACGGTTCGATCAGGTAGGAAGCGCCGTATTCCTGGTTCCCGTAGAAATCGAGTCCTGCAAATTGGCCCGCACGAATCAATAGACGATGATGGAAAAGCGCCTGTTGGAGCCACCAGGAATCGAGTCGCGTGGTATGAGCGCTAACGAGGCCGCTCGGGTTTGCGAGCACGCCAATGTCCGCGCCGAGATTGCCGCCGAACTGCCAGAGCCCCGTCGCATGGAATGTGAAACCATCCCATTCGTTCAGTTTCCCGAAGTCAATATCGACAGAGCCGCGAATTCGGCCCCATCCTGCCTGGCTTTGCTCAGTACCGCCTATAGGATTGGCCTGAAGGTCGGCGACATAGAAGAAGTCAAAGACAACGCCGCGGGAGGCGAGCGCGCTTCTTTCTCCGCCCCAATCCCCGAACAAGTACGACCTGCTCGGGCGCGCCGCAGAATCTTCGTCACTCGCAGACAGACTGACTTGACTTTGCGCGAGAGCCCCGCTCGCCGAACACAAAAGTAGTACGAGCAATGCCATGTAAATGATATTTCGTGTGCCCCTGACCGACGCACGGATTGCAAAAAGATTGCGAGGAGATGCGTGTTTCGTTCTCATGACTTCTACCCCAGCATTCGATTCCGCATTCCGGACAAATGGTTATAGTGATTTTTCATATATTTTCTTTCCAACAGGCGCCGCAGGCAGCGTCTCGCATGAAACACGCGGGCCTTGACGGCGGAGACGCTGAGACCGAGTTGCCGAGCGGTTTCCGCGCTCGTAAGCCCCTGAAATTCGCGAAGAAGAATCACGGTACGGAGGCCTTCGCGGAGACATGAAATCGCTTTGATTACGGCGGCGCGACGCTCGCTTTCGAGCGCGGCTTGCTCTGGCGTTGGCCGCTCATCGGCGGGATCGAAGCCCAGAGCCGACGATGCGTCGTCGCGGGTGGTTTCGGAGATGGAAGTCGTCGGGCGCCTCCGACGGAGCATCATCAGGGCCTCATTGATAGCGATGCGGGTCACCCAGGTTGAAAACGTCGACTCCTCGCGGAACCTGCCGAGGTTTGTGAAAGCGCGCTGAAACGACTTCTGGACCGCGTCTTCCGCATCCTGGTGATCGCGAAGTATCCGGAACGCAGCGCGATAGGTGCTCAGTTGATGAGATTCATAGAGCTCCTCGAAAGCGTTAGAGTGGCCGGATTTTGCTTGTGCTACGAGCGATCGCTCGCCGGCAGGCCAAGAGCTAGCAGCGCCGCTGTACGTGCATTTCTGGTGAGGATCCAACATCGTGGTCTGTTCGATTTCCATGATTGGTTTCTCCCTTGCCTCAAAACAATCTTTCCAAGGCATCTCACTTCGTCCGCGTTGTAATTGCGTGGTAAAGCGTCATCCACGTAATTCACATTCGCGATTAAGACAGGAGCGCGGAGGCAAAACAATTGAACGATGGTGTCGGGGATACTTTCGTATCAGTCTGGACGCACGGATTTGCGCACTTCCCTTTGGTCCGATACCTTCGTCTGATTGCGTCGCCTCGATGCTTCAGCTCTCATTCCGTTTCCGGATTCAAACTCTGGATCCCGCCCTGGGAGAGATAAAAGGATCAGGAGGAGAGCACATGAGCGAGACACGCGATAACGGGAACATTCATCTAGTTCGGCATTCAAATGCTTATTGGAGAGTGACATTTGATATGCCACCTCTAAACATATTTGGCCCGGCGAATATCCCGCAGTTGGAACAAGTCGTGTCAGCGATCGAAACCGATGACCGCGTCAAGGTCGTGGTGTTTGACAGCGCTGTGGAGGGATTTTTCCTTACTCACTATGATTTTTTGGCGAAGCTGGAAGATTCGACAAAATTTCCCACTGGGCCAACAGGCCTCCAGCCTCTTCCCGACATGTTTGTCCGCCTGAGCCGGGCAGACGTCGTTTCTATTTCATTGATACGCGGACGCGCAACGGGCGTCGGCAGCGAACTTGCGCTCGCAAGTGATATGCGTTTTGCAAGCCGGGAAAAAGCGATTCTCTCCCAGTGGGAGGTTGGCGCAGGTCTGGTTCCCGGAGGCGGGCCTATGGCCCGGCTACCACGTTTGATCGGTCGTGGAAGAGCCCTGGAAGTCTTGTTGGGAGCCGATGATGTCGACGGCGAACTTGCCGAGTTGTATGGTTACGTAAATCGTTCCCTCCCGGATTCGGAATTGGACAATTTCGTCGATAAGCTTGCGAAGCGCATAGCGTCGTTCGACAAGCAGGCGATTGCGGATACAAAACGCCTGGTGAATGTTGCAAGTCTGCCGCCAGATTCAGAGATAGCACCTGAATGGGGCGCTTTTCTCAATTCGCTGGGACGCACGGCGTCTCAGGAGCGTATTAAGAGGTTGATGGACCGCGGCTTTCATAAGCCCGGAGATGTAGAGAACAGGCTGGGATATTACGTCGGACAAGTAGGGTCCTGACCCACCGCTCTGAATGCCAGCGGCAACCGGAAGCCTGGTGAACATCACCACCTGTGCCCAAGGTATACCAATACTATCGTCCAATTGCTCTGCTTGTCCGCTTCTGATGTGATTGCTGCCGCGCGAGCAACGCAATCGAAACAGCCTGATTCTCACGGATGAACTCACGGGTGAAACGGATTTGAAGCTATTCCGACATAGCGTGGTGAGGATTTTGAGTGGGGGTGTGGGCTTGTTCGCCTTTTTGTGTGGTGCCGGCCGAGTTTCTGGACAGACAGCACCCGGCTCCTCTAGTCAGCCGTGGCACGCAATCGCAGAAGAAAAGATCAAAACGGATGCGAAGGATTTTCGCGATTCACGATTCAGTATGGATCCGGCCAAGACTTACACTTTGGCAGAACTGGTGGATATGGCGGAATCGCACAATCCGGAGACTCGTGTGGCCTGGGAACGCGCGCGCGCACAAGCGGCGGTCCTCGGAATCGCCCGCAGCGAGCTCTACCCGATTCTGACGGCTGCGGCGCTATCACGCACCCAGCGCGAGGACGTTTACCTTGCAACCCGGTATTACCGGCAAACGAAACAGGATTTCGAGGCGGCGCTGGAGCTGAACTATACCGTCTTCGATTTTGGCGGCCGGAGCGGCCGAATCGATGCCGCGAAAGCGGAAGTTCTGGCTGCCAACTTTGCTTTCAATAACATACATCGCCAAATCATCTATCAGGTCGAGCGCGCCTACTATCAACTTCTGAACGCATCAGGCCAGGAGGACGCGGTTCGCGCAAGTCTCGCCAATGCGCAGGCGGTACAACAAGCCGCGGAAGAACGCCTGAACAATGGTTTGGCAACTCTACCGGACGTCCTGGAAGCGCGAAGCGCAACAGCAGAGGCGGAATACGAACTCCAGGCAGTGCTTGGCGCGGAGCAGATTGCGCAAGGCGACTTGGCGACCTCCCTGGGGACATCACCGACGATTGCGATTCTTGTGCAACCCCTCAAAGACCTGCCGATTCCCGACGCCATCGCAGACTCCGTGGAAGCGGTGATCGATCGCGCGCTGACACAGCGCCCCGACCTCATGCAGCAGGTGGCCCAGATTCGTTCCGCGAATGCCCGCGTCAAAGAAGCGCGCTCCGTCTTCTATCCCGTAATGAATGTCAGTGCCCGGCCAGCCGGGCAATCGTTGTATGGGCTGCAACAAACGTTTCCCTGGGGACACACGGCGGGCCTGGGCGGCGAGCTCGCATTGAGCCTGAATTGGACGGTGTTCGACGGCGGCGCGCGGCGAAACAGTCTTGCACAAGCACAGGCCAACGAACGCGCGGCGCAAGCGCAAGTCAACACGGCACGCGATCAAATCGCCGATCAGGTTTGGGCTGCTTACTCTAATTTGAACACCGCGTTTCGGCAACACAAGGCGGCCGAGTCGCTGTTAGAGGCCAGCAGCAAATCGTACGATGCCGCGCTTGAGTCCTACAACTATGGTCTACGCAATTTTCTGGATGTTACGGCAGCGCAGCACACGCTCGCACAAGCTCGCTCGGCGGACGTCTTTGCGCGAACACAAGTACTTGCGGCTTTCGTGGACCTGGCGTTCCGAACAGGGGATGCGGTTCAGCCAACGGCTACGGTGCCCTGAGAATAATGACTACCAGAGCTAGCCAATTCGTCGCCCGTGGATGCTTGCTGCTTCTCGCTTCCTGTTTACTGGCGGGTTGCTCGCGAGCACCTTCCCTGGACATTCTGGGATCTTTCTTCCCCGCATGGCTGATCTGCCTAGTGCCGGGAATTTTGCTCACCGCCGCCACGCAACAAGTACTGTCGCGGCTGCATAGGAAGCTTGCGTTCCCAGTGCTGGTCTATCCGAGTCTTGCCTTGTTCTTCACTCTCGCGCTGTGGGCCATCTTTTTTCATTAGGAGTCGAGGTCATGGAAATCGAAACGAATGTGGCAACCGACAGGCAGCTCAGCCATTGGGTGACTGCCGGAATCGTTGCCGTCACGATTCTTGTAGGTCTCGTGGTGCTCTACCACGTCAATCACTATCCGCGAACGGATGATGCCGAAGTGTTCGCTAACTTCATTGGGATCGCCCCGCAGGTCGAGGGTCCGATCCTGCATCTGAATGTCCAGGACAACCAGTTCGTGAAGAAGGGTGAATTGCTGTATGAAATCGACGAACGTCCCTACGAGTACAAATTAGAGACCGCCATTTCCGAGCAGGCGGCTCTCGAGGGGCAAATTGCGGACGAGACGCGCAGAATTGCCGCTCTTGTCAGCGCGGTTTCTGTGTCACAGGCAGGTATCCACAGCTCCCAGGCGGAGGTCGCCAGGTCCACGGCAGCCGTCGAGCAGGCGCGAGCCGATGTCGCCAACACGGAACAAGGTGTGGAGCGGGCCAAGGCCGAATGGACCTACGCGAATAACAATTTGCACCGCCTCGAGCCGCTCCTCGTAAAACAGTTTGTCACCGTGGACCAGGTGGATCGGGCAAGAACTCTGGAAATCGCTGAGTCAGAGGCTCTGAAACAAGCTCAGTCCCAATCGCTTCTCTCGCAAGCTGCGCTGAGAGCGGCGTTGGCGCAATCGGAACGATCTGGAGCCGGCCTTGACCAGAGTACGGCCCAACACCAGCAGGCGCAGCATGCCGTCACGACTCTGGAACCGCTGGTGAGTCAGCGCGGCGCAAGAGAAGCAGCCGTCAAGGATGCGCGCTATAACCTCGGCAATTGCCGCGTCTATGCGCCCTTCGATGCTCTAGTGACCAACCTGAATATTTCCGAAGGCGCGTATGCGCATGTGGGCCTGCAGGTGTTCACTCTGATCGACGCGCGGACCTGGTGGGCCATCGGCAACTTCCGTGAAGGCCAGCTTCAGCATATCTCCCCCGGAATGCACGCGGACGTTTATGTGTTGTCGAAACCCAGCGTGCGTTTTGTCGGCGTAGTGGATAGCATAGGCTTCGGGGTCACTCCGGATCCCGACGTTATTGGCAAGTTGGATTCGGGGCTCCCCGATCTGCAGCGAACGCTCAACTGGGTACACCTGGCGTCGCGATATCCAGTCCGCGTCCGCGTACAGAATCCCTCTCCGGAGCTGTTTCGGGTGGGCGAATCAGCGGTCGTTACCATCCGTGGGAATTGAAGATGGCCACTGTAGCGCCGACTCTGCGAGATTCAGCTTCTGCCCCGAACTGGATTCGCGAATTTCTTCAAGAGGAATTATCTCCCTATCCCCGCCGTATTGAAGTGGTTGCGCGCATGGTGATCGCCGCGACGATCGTCATGATTATCTGCGAGACCTTCCGTATACCCTATGCGTTCGCGGGCGCGCTTTGTGCCCTTATCATCTCGCGCGAGAGCCCACGAACTACACTGCGGTCCTCAGCCTTGATCTTGATTAGTACTGCGGTCGGCACAATCTACGTTTTGGTCTCGGCGTACGCCTTCAGCGGTTATCCAGGCTTCCACTTTTTGTGGGTCATAGGTTCGTTCTTCGTAGGTTTTTTTGCGATGAGCGCGATGACCGACTACATTGCGGCCACGATGTTCGCCTTCGTGATCGGCGTGACGGTTCCCGTGTGGGATCGCTACGTCTCCGTCGGAACGAATGTGGAATCTACGCTGTGGGTCTGTCTGTCAGCCACAGTAGGAATCGTGGTTACCCTGGCCGTGGAGTTGCTTGTTTCGCGCGCTAGACCCGGAGATAACGTCATTTTGCCCGTAGCGGAGGGCCTGACAGCCGTCGAAGAAATGCTAATGCAACTTGCAACAGAAGGCGTGATCGACACTGCGAGCGAGAAGAAACTCGCCCGGCTCGCCATGCGTGGCACGTCTTTATCGCGGCGCCTACTGCGTCGCTCTGATAATTCGCAGCAGTACAAGGCGCAGATGAACGCTGTTGTAACGACCGTAGGGAGGCTCGTAGACATTGCCGCAACACCGGTGGACATCGCAGGTCCGCTATCCAGTGGTGGCCGGAAGCGAGCTCGAGACCTGGCGCAAAACGTCGCACACCTTCGCGTGGATCTGCTGAATCGACGAATTCCGGATCCGATTTCCTTCAGTATCAACGACGAAACCTCGGGTGATGTTCCTTTCCTGCAGCAAATGGAAAGCATCGTTTCGCTAATTCCTCAGGCGTTTGCCGACTCTCAATCCATGAGTGACTACATGCCGACCGTGGACGAGATGCCCAAGTGGAAACTCCTGAGCGCGGACGCGTTCGTTAGCACTCGACACGCCAAGTTCGCCTTGAAAGGATGCCTTGCGGCCGGTACGTGTTACGTCATTTACAATTCCCTCGACTGGCAGGGCTTGGCCACCGCGTCGGTCCTCACGTGTTTCTTCACCGCGCTTTCCACGATCGGTTCCTCTCGGCAGAAACAAGTGCTTCGCCTTTCGGGCTTCTTAATTGGTGGCTTTGTTTTAGGCATGGGTGCGCAAATCTTCGTTCTGCCGTATCTTGATTCGATTTTCGGCTTTACGATTCTATTTATTGCCGTGACGGGGCTGGCTTCCTGGTTCGCAACCTGCAGTCCGCGTCTGTCGTTCTTAGGTGTGCAGATAGCTATTTCGTTCTATCTCATCCACCTGCAGGAGTTCGCGATACAGACATCGCTCGCGGTCGCAAGGGACCGGGTGGTCGGCGTCTTGCTGGGGTTGTTCATCATGTGGCTTGTATTCGATCAGCTTTGGCGCGCTCCCGCCGCGGTTGAGATGAAAGGGGGCTTTGTTCTTAATCTTCGATTGCTCGCGCAGTTAGCAAGAGAACCGGTTTCGAGCGACCGACGAGCGGCCGTGACGCGGTCTCTTTCCCTTCGCGATACCCTCAGCGAAAGCTTCGATGGCGTGCGGGCTATGGCCGATGCCTCGCTATTGGAATTCGGGCCGTCCCGGCAGAAAGACCTCGCGTGGCGCAAGCGCATTCAAGAATGGCAGCCGCAACTGCGAACGCTTCTCCTGACACGAATCGCGCTTTTGAAATACCGCCTTCAACTGCCAAACTTCAAATTACCAACGGAAGTTTTGGCAGCGCAGCAGGAGGTCGATAACCAATCGGCCAAAGAGCTAGAGGCTATAGCGGATCGCATGGAAGGTAAATCGTCAGTGCAAAGAGGGGATCTGGAGGAGTCGTTCTCACATTTGGAGCAGGCGGCCAGCCGAGCAGACTTGGAACAATCGCACGGCATGCTTGACCCTCGGGTAAGGATGCTTCTGGTTTTGTCGGATCGAAGCAGAAAATTAACCATGTGGCTCAATAAGTGCGTTTAATTCCTGGGCACTCTGCAATGCAATCAGGGCATGAGTCGCCGCGCGCTCCGTTCGCGGCCCATGAGTGAAGCGTAACAGCCTAGGACCGCCTGCATTTCCGCCACGTCAGCAAGAGCAACGCTGCCCGCAGCGTAATTATTTCCACGGATAGCCATCTTCGAGCCAGCGCGTCTCGAAAAATCCAACCCCGCACCAGTCGAGATCGCAAATCCGACTCTGGAAAACGAGGTTCGCCAGGAGATTCTCGCTGCGTGTCGTGCCGGCCATGAGAATCCCTCTTTTTCTCAACCCTGGGTTTTGAGGAATTCTTAGGAAATGCTTTAGGAAGGAGTCCAACCCACTGAAAATAAACGTCTGGCGGAGAGGGGGGGATTCGAACCCCCGTTAGGGTGTTTAGTCCCTAAAACGGTTTAGCAAACCGCCGCATTCAGCCGCTCTGCCACCTCTCCGCAGCTAACGTGCTCCAACATTGTAACTTATAACCGCATTTGGTGAC
>Ga0209248_10000004_pt1 | contig 81900 bp, 68 predicted proteins | sample BogFormECP04_OM1_FD_188241 | JGI IMG/M metagenome (GOLD analysis project Ga0209248, IMG submission 188241) | Bog forest soil microbial communities from Calvert Island, British Columbia, Canada - ECP04_OM1 (SPAdes) (version 2) | ecosystem: Environmental > Aquatic > Freshwater > Wetlands > Bog ... | reverse complement strand
TCTTTGTACTGAACTTAAAGACACGAAAAGTGACAAGGCTGCCTAAGTCGGAGGGCATGATGGATCCTCGATTCTCGCTCGACGGGCGGTACCTCGCGGCTTTGTCGGAGGATCAAACAAAAATCATGCTCTTTGACATGCAAGCTCGCGATTGGAAAGAGATCGCGCACGGCAAGGTACTAAACCACCTGGACCGGACTTCAGAGGGGGATTACTTCTACTTTCAGGAAGTTTCAGACAAGGGAGTGCCCGTGTACCGCGTGCGCGTTGGCACATGGAAGCTCGAGAGCGTGCTGAGTTTTGAATCGTTGGCCGAGCCTACGATCGTCAAGTACAGGTTTATCGGACTGTTACAAAATGGATCGCCGATGGTGCTGGCCACTCGCGGCGGCTATGACATTTATGCGCTGGACTTGGATCTTCCTTAGAGGCGGTCGAGCTTCGCTTCCACTGAAAAATGAATAGTTGATCCCTGCGACTGCAAAAGGGCGGCCCTGGAGCAGCCGGCGAATTGCAATGAAAAGAAACAGTAATTCAGCCCATGGGAGCCTGGACAGCCAAATGGGAAATCCGGGCTCACCCGGATGCAGCCGGGTCGTGCCCTGTTTGTTATGTGGCTTTCAGCTAGAAGTCATTGAAAATGTTGGGGAAATAAAAGGAGGAGGCAAGCCAGGTCGTCTCGCCTCCTCGTTTCCCCTTTCGGGGAAGTTCCGGCCAGCCTGACGGAGGGTGGCTAGCCGGTCGTGTGTTGGCCTACCTACTTAATCCCGGCTGGGCGAAAAAAGTTCCGGTGAAAATGAAAAAAAGTGACTAGAATCACTGTGGAAATTAACCCCTGCGTGGGTGCTACCAACTTATGGCGCGAACTTCAAACCTAAGCCCCGATAACGTATTGCGTTTTCTGCAAGTTACACGAGAGGGGGCGTCGGCGAACGAAATTGGTGCGGCTCTGCACATTGGGAAGGCGGATCGGCGGCCTCTATTTAAGCAGCTGGTTAAATTGAAGAAGCGGGGAGTGATTGAGGAAATGCCTGGCGGGCGTTACCGGCTTGCTAGCCGGAAGCGGGAGAAAGAGAGCGACAGGGAGAGACAGGCGGAAGGTTCCACGGGGAACGCTGGGAAAGAGGTGGGGCCGGGGCCGCAGGGTGCTGCGGGTTCTCTGGCTCCGGGTTCGGCTTTGGCGCGCGATGAAGTGCGCGGGCGGCTGGTGTTGCATCACGATGGGTATGGATTTGTGGTGCCGGATGTGCCGATGCCGCAACTGGATGGGGACGTGTTTATTCCACCGAACGCGGTGGAAGATGCGATGCACGGCGATCACGTGCTGGTTCGGCTGCAGAGGGTGAGCGAGTCGCGTGGACGGGATTTTCGCGTGGCGGGTGCGCGCGGTGGGCAGAGGGCGGAAGGGCGGATCGTGCGCGTGCTTGGGCGGGCGCATCCTTCCGTGGTTGGATTGTTTCGGTATGGGCCGCGTGGGAATGTTGTGCTGCCTTACGACAATCGGATTCAGCATGAAATTGAGATTCCTCCTGGAGAGGAATTGACTGGGGCGTTGCGGGAAAAATTGGGATTGGGTGGGGCTGGAGGGGAGGGCGGGGCGCGTGGCAAGCGGTTGCCGCAGTTGCCTGAGCTGGATGGAGCGGTGGTGAATGTGGAGTTATTGCGTTATCCGCGGGGTGGGGCTGCGGCGACGGGGCGTGTGATCGAGATTATCGGACGACCGGGCGATCTCGGGGTGGACATTGAGATCATTATTCGCAAACACCATTTGCCGCATGCGTTTTCGCGGGCGGTTTTTCAGGAAGCGGAGTTGCGGGCCGCGCCGGTTAGCGAGGCGGAGCGCGAGGGGCGCGAAGATTTTCGGCATCTGCCCATCGTGACGATTGATGGGGAGACGGCACGGGATTTTGACGATGCTGTTTACGTAGAACGGCGCGCGGATGGCGGGTGGAATTTGCAGGTGCATATCGCCGACGTGGCGCACTACGTTCGAACGGGGACGGCGCTCGATCAGGAAGCGCGGCTGCGGGGAACTTCGGTTTATTTTCCGGACCGGGCTGTGCCGATGCTGCCAGAGGCGCTTTCGAATGGTATGTGCTCGCTGAAGCCGCGCGAGGAGCGGCTGGTGATGAGCGCATTGATGCAGTTCGACGCGAACGGCAAGATGTTGACCTCGCACATGACGGCGGGGGTTATTCGTTCGGCAGAGCGGATGACTTACACCGATGTAAACAAAGTGATTGAAGGCGACGGCGGCGCCAACATGCGTTATGGAGGGTTAGCTGGGCATTTTCGCGACATGAAAGAGCTGGCGCTGCTTTTGAATGCGCGACGGAATGAACACGGCTCGATTGATTTTGATTTGCCTGAGCCGGTGATTGAGTTTGATGAACAGCAACGCATGACCAACATTGTTCGGAGCGAACGGAACATCGCGCACCGGCTGATCGAAGAATTCATGCTGGCGGCGAACCGGGCCGTGGCGAGTTATTTGTTGAAGCGCGGGATCGCGGCGTTGCACCGGGTGCATGAGAAGCCGGATGCGAAGAAAGTGTTGGAATTCGAAGAGATGGCGCGGGCGTTTGGGTATTCGCTGGGCGTGGCGGATTTGCATCAGAGGGAAGTCGCGGTGCGGCACGGGAAGGTGCCTGCGCCGGCGAAGGCTGGGCGGCCGGATTCTTATGGGCATGGACGAGAGCGTGGGATGAAAGTGGCGCTGCCGGGTTCTACGGAGCTGCGCATCACGCCTCAGCATTACCAGAAATTGCTGCGCAAGTTGGCTGGGAAACCGGAAGAGCGCATCGTTTCTTACTTGATGCTGCGTTCGTTGAAGCAGGCGCGGTATGCGGCGGATGCGCTTGGGCATTTTGCGCTGGGATTTGACGAGTACACGCATTTCACCTCGCCGATCCGGCGGTATCCGGACTTGATTGTCCATCGCGTGCTGAAATGGGCTTTGGACCATCCACACGCGGCTGCGCCTGCGGCGAGCCATGCGGCGCGAGGCGCGGAGGCTACACTTTATTCGCAGACGCAACTAGAAGAGTTGGGGGCGGAAACTTCGGAAGCGGAACGGCGCGCCAATGGGGCAGAGCGCGAGTTGATGGACTGGAAAACGGCGCAGTTTATGGAAGGGCATCTCGGCGAGGAGTACGAGGCGCTGATCATATCGGTGCAGAAATTTGGGTGCTTTGTCGAGCTGTTTGAAGTGTTCGTGGAGGGACTGCTGCCTATCAACGCGCTGGAAGATGCCGCGGGGGCGCGCGTCGTCTTTCGCGAACGCGATCACGCCATGGTCGCGTTACCCGGGGGCGAAGCGCGGCGCGGCGCACCGAGAACTGGTCGTGGACGCGGCACAAAACCCAAAGAGCTTGCCTGGCATCTCGGGGACAAGGTGCGCGTCCGCGCCGAGCGGATTGACCCGATGCGGCGCCGCGTGGAATTCGCTATTGTCGAAGTGCCTTAAACAATTGCGACTCCCGCGATTCGGTAGTGAGTCTGTTTCCGTTTACGGCCTTCACCAAGAAGTCAGGCTGAAGCGTGCGCTAAACGCTGTGTTCAGCCTAAATTGTTGCTGCCCGCACAAAGAAGTTACAAAACGAGGCAATGAGGATGTAAATGCGTGCTTTACCGGTTCCAGTAAAAGCCAAAGCGAAGAAGTACACCGAGCAGATTGCTCCTCCCCACTCGACGACTCGCTCCATCAGCAAAATAGAAGGCGAGACGGTTCTTTTGTGAACTGAAAGGCCCATCAGTGGAAGAGCTAAGTTGTGGAACAAAAAGAAGCCAACATGACTGCGCAATTGAGTGTGCATCCCATCAAAGACATCGAAAAGGTACGTCTCCTCCAACCTACAAGTGGCACGGAGTCTTTACGAAACCATAGCCAAGCCAGGCGGACGAGCGCGAAAGGACCCACGAAGACAACCAATCCTACGAGAAGAAACAGTGGTCCCAAGTCAGCTGCCTCAGCTGGTGATTGTACATCGGACAGTTCGTGTTCATAGGTCGAATAACTAGAAGCGGACGTACTACTCGCAATTTTGCAAACTTAGAAGGGCCGCCAAGTTCTGCTATTCTGAAGTGCTGAGTAAACAGCGGAACTTGTGACCGCAGGGCTCCGCTGCATTTCTATCGAGAGGAATCACCCATCATGAGTACGACCACAGTGACTGAGCGCGGCGTGAAGCGTGTCTTCAATTTTAATGCGGGGCCGGGGGCTTTGCCGCTTCCTGTGCTTGAGAGGATTCGCGAAGAGTTGATGGATTGGCGCGGGAGCGGGATGTCGGTGATGGAGATGAGCCACAGGTCGCCGGAATTCGAGAGCATCAATGCGACGGCGGAAGCAGGGCTGCGCAAACATCTCCAAATTCCCGATGAGTACGCGGTGGTTTTTGTGCAGGGCGGCGGGAGCATGCAGTTCACGATGGCGCCGATGAACCTTTGCTTGCCGGGAAAACCGGTGGACCTGATTCACACGGGGACATGGACGGCGAAGGCGCTTGGGGAGTTGAAAAAAGGCGTATTGCATCACGTGGCGGCGTCCACCGAGGCGGAGAAATTCGCGCGCTTGCCGCGCAAGGACGAAATTAAATATTCGCCGGACGCTTCTTACGTGCACATGTGCACGAACAACACGATTGAAGGGACGCAGTGGACGGAGATGCCGGAGACGGGCGGCGTGCCGCTTGTCGCTGACATGTCTTCGGACATTGCTTCGCGGCCGATCGACGTCAAGAAATTCGGGCTTATTTTTGCCGGGGCGCAGAAGAATCTTGGGCCTAGCGGCGTCACCGTGGTGATCGTGCGCAAGGACTTGGCCGAGCGTGCGGACAAGAATCTGCCGACCACTTTGCAATACCGGACTTTCATCAAAGAAAAATCCTTGTACAACACACCGCCGACGTTCGCGGTGTACATCGTCGGGCTGGTGATGGAGTGGATTGACGCGGAAGGCGGCATCACTGGAATTGAGAAGCGCAACAACGCTAAAGCTAAGCTGCTCTACGACACGCTTGAAGCCAGCGGCGGTTTCTATAATTGCCCCGTTGAAAAGGCTTCGCGGTCTAAAATGAATGTGGTTTTTCGCGTGGCTGGCGGGAATGAAGAGATCGAAAAGCAATTTGGCAAAGAGGCGGCTGCGGCCGGGCTGGTTGGCACACCGGGGCATCGGTCTGTCGGCGGCATGCGGGTGTCGCTTTACAACGCGGTTGCGATTGAGGCAGTTGAGGCGCTCACCGGTTTTATGCGCGAATTCCAACGGACACGGATCTGATATCTCTACAATTATATAACTTTCATTAGAATCTGCTTGCAACGTGGCTCGCGAGCGTTCCATAATCATGAGGAACAGCAGGTGCCTCATGCAAGGCAATGGAAGTCGACAGAACGGGCAGATTGACGGCGATCTTCAGAAGTCAGTGATTGCCGCTCTCGAAGACGAGCAATATGACTGGCGCACCGTCGAAGGCTTGGCCGGACAAACCGGTATTCCCGCGGAAAAGATACAAGAGATCCTGAAGAGCGTGAAGAGCGAAGTAGTGCGCTCGGCGATCCCGGATGAATTGGGGCGGGCACTCTACACTACCCGGAAACACTCACGGACTCGGGTCCCGATTTCTGGCGGCACTGGCAGACAAAGTCGCGTGAACTTCTGGGATCACCGTTTTACTGCCTTCTTGTTTGGCTTTTTTGGCGGGCTGGCAGTTAATCTTTTTCCGCCTTCACCTAATCTCTCAATCTCCTGAGACAGAAAGACCGGACTTCAATTGGATTTACTGGACACAGTTTGTAGGATTGGCCATCCTTGGTGGAATAGCCGCTCTTGCGCACGATTTGTCCAACCCGATCACGGCCTTGCTGGCGTTTAACGTTGGTCTCTCAATTCCCGCTCTGATCAAAACGGCTGCTGAACTACAAGGTCCAAAGAAAAAGAGAAAGACCAACTGAGGCTGCCGTGGCTTCTTTCCCCTTGTGCTTCGACAAGAGAGGGCGTAAAGTCTCTTGTCGAAGTGACAGGGGACGAACTTGATGGCCAACAAGAGGATTGAACTTCCGCAGGGGACGCTCGACCTGCTGATTCTTCGCACGCTGGCGCTGGAGCCGCAGCACGGCTGGGCTATTTCCGAACGCATCCACCAGATTTCGAGCGATGTTCTGCTTGTTCAGCAGGGTTCGCTGTATCCGGCGTTGCACCGGTTGGAGCGGCGCGGGTGGATCAAGGCGAAATGGGGAACGTCGGAGAACAACCGGCGCGCGAAATACTACGAGCTGACAAAGGCGGGGCGGAAACAGCTCGAACTCGAAAAAGATTCCTGGAACAAGTTGGCGGGTGCCGTCGCGCAGATTCTGGAGACGGCGTAGGGGGCGTCCATGTTCAGCGACCTGTTTTTTCGCCTGCGTTCGCTCTTCCGACGCGAAACCGTCGAATCGGAAGCGGACGCCGAGCTGCGTTTTCACTTCGAGCGGCAGGTGGAGAAGTACCTCAAGTCCGGCATGTCGCGCTCGGAGGCGACTCGCCGCACCCGGCTCGAGTTCGGCGGGCACGAGCAGCTGAAGGAAGAAATCCGCGACGCGCGCGGAGTGAGCTTCATCGAAACTTTCGTGCAAGACATCCGCTATGGAATGCGCACGCTACGCAAGAATCCGGCGTTCGCCGTTATTGCGGCGCTAACGCTTGCTCTAGGCATTGGGGCGAGTGCTTCGGTCTTCAGCGTCGTAAACGCCATTCTTCTGAAGCCTCTCCCGTATCCGCAGGCAGAGCGAATCGTAATTCCCTGGCTGGTTTCTCCTCCCGGAGTAAACATAGGTTCGGAATATTTTCCCTGGGGCCAGATACAGTTTCGCTTTCTGACACACGACGACCATCCTTTCAAGGAGTTGGGTGCGTTCCAGAACGATTCATTCAATTTAACCGGTTCGGGCGAACCTGCGCTGCTGGATGGCTTTCGCACATCCGCGGGATTCTTTCCAGCGCTCGGCGTTTCACCGATGTTTGGGCGGACTTACACGGATGACGAGGACCAGCCGGGACACGAACATGTTGTTGTCCTGAGCTACCGCTTGTGGCAGGAGCGATTCGGCGGCGACCGCAATGTTTTGGGACGCTCCATTGAACTCAACGGCTACCCGTACGCGATTATCGGAGTCATGCCCGTGGATTTCGCGTTTCCTCGCGCTGAAGAGATGCCGGTGAGTTTCAATTTTCCGCGCCGGCCGCAGCTCTGGGTTCCACTGGCAATTGCGCCCACGCCTGTGGCTGGACCTTCGGAGCTTGCGGTGATCGGGCGGCTCAAGCCGGAACTCACGATCGAGCAGGCCCAAGCCCAAATGAACGTGATCACCAAACGCGCGGAGACAATCGATCCGCGCTGGAAGGGATGGTCCAACACGCGATTGACGCCGCTGGAAAAGCAAGTTGTGGGCGATTCGCAGCGTCCCCTGTTGCTGATTCTGGGTTCTGTGGGAATCGTTTTGCTGATTGCTTGTTCGAACGTGGCCAATCTGCTGCTTACGCGTTCGTTTGGACGGAGGAGGGAGTTTACTCTGCGCGCTGCGCTCGGGGCGGGACGTGCACGGTTGGTGCGCCAACTGCTGACGGAAAGTCTGGTCCTCGCGCTGGCCGGCGGTCTTTTGGGAATATGGTTCGCGGTCGCGGGCGTCAGGTTTTTAAAGGCGTTTGGTCCGGCAAATATTCCGCGATTACAAGAAGTGAGCCTGGATACGCACGTTTTCGCGTTTGCGGCCGCTATCTCCTTGTTCACGGGCATCTTTTTCGGCTTGGCTCCCGCATTGGAAGCGGCGCGCAAAAACATTTTCGAATCGCTGCGGGAGGGCGGGCAAAGAGCCGGTGCAGGATCCGCCCATCCGAGATTGCGCAACGCGCTCCTCGTTTCGCAAGTTGCGCTCGCCTTGGTTTTGGTCATTTCCGCGGGTCTGCTGGTTCGCACCTTCTACCATATGCTCAGCGTCGATCCCGGCTTTCGGCCCGCGCAAGTATTTACATTCCAACTGTCTTTGCCCGCCTTGAAGTACCCGGACCAGGCGCGCATAGTGCCGGTCTATACCAGAGTGCTGGAAAACTTGCGGGGAGTTTCAGGAGTGGAATCTGCGGGAATTGCGGAGACTTTGCCAATGGGCGGAGAGGGCGAGAGTACGGTCATTAAAATTCCGGATCATCCCGCAACGAACGACAAATCGCTGCCTTTTGCCAACTACACGATTGTTTCGCCCGGGTACTTTTCTGCTGTGGGGGCCTCGATTCTTCGAGGACGCGCTATCGCGGAGACCGACACCGGCGATTCGATGCCCGTAGCAATCGTTAACAGCGCCATGGCGAAGCTTTATTGGCCAGGCGAAGATGCTTTGGGAAAACGCGTGGCTTTGGGAAGTCCGCGCTACCCCACGTTTACGATCGTAGGCATCGTCGCGGACATCAAGCACTTCTCCATGCGCGAGGATCCCGCTCCGGAAATGTACGTGGCTTACACGCAAAAGCAGTGGCCCTCGATGCTGACGATGAACGTCGCGGTACGAACCAAAGCGGATCTGAGCTCGATGACGGCAGGCGTGCGGGAAGCCATTCATTCCGCCGACCCCGACTTGCCCATCGCGAAACTCGCTCCTCTAACGATCCTCGTGGACGATTCCATGACGGAGCCTCGCTTTGCGATGCTCTTGCTCACGTCATTTGGCGGGCTTGCTTTGCTGCTTGCCACGATCGGAATGTACGGTGTGATCTCTTATTCGGTGGCTCAGCGTACGCAGGAGATTGGCATCCGCATGGCTCTCGGCGCTGCCCGCGGCAATGTATTTGGCATGGTCCTCGCGCAGGGAGCGCGTCTCGCTGGACTCGGTATCGTGATTGGGCTCGCGGCTGCTTGTGCAGTCACCCGGCTGATGGCCAGCTTTTTGTATGGAGTTCAACCGACGGATCCCATCACCTTTGTGGCCGTGTCCGGATTGTTAGTTGGGGTTGCGCTCCTCGCTTGTTACCTGCCGGCTCGGCGAGCTACACGCGTCGACCCAATCATCGCCTTACGCTACGAATAAACCTCTCAACAAAAGAGCGCGCAGAAGCCGCTTCGTGCGAGCGATTTCTGCGCGCTCCGTTCTCTAACGTCCATACTCACGCAGCTGATTACGCCAGGTCGAAGAGAAGAACCTCGGCGTTGTCGACTCCCGTCAGCTCCACGGATTTTTCCGCAGTGATGGCCGCGCCGTCGCCGGCTTCCAGCTTCGTACCGTTTAACTTCACGGTGCCGCGCGCCACTTGGATGTACGCGTGGCGCTCTGGCTTCAGCTCATGCTCTACGGCTTCGCCTTTGCCTAGTAGCGTGGCGTACAGCTCGTTATCCTGGCGAATTTTCACGGAACCATCGCGCCCGTCCGGCGACGCGACCAGGCGCAGCTTGCCGCGCTTCTCCTCTTCGCTGAAGGTTTTCTGGCCGTAGACTGGCTTCAGGCCTTTTTCTTCCGGAAACATCCAGATTTGCAGCAGGTGCACCGGCTCGGTTTCGGACGCGTTAAATTCGCTGTGCGTCACGCCGGAGCCTGCGCTCATGTACTGCACGTCGCCTGGGCGAATCACGGAACCTGTGCCCATGCTGTCGCGGTGTTCCAGCGCGCCTTCCAGCACGTAGGTGACGATTTCCATGTCGCGGTGCGGGTGCGTGGGAAAGCCCTCGCCCGGCGCGACGCGGTCGTCATTCAGGACGCGCAGCGTCCGGAATTGCACGTGCTTCGGGTCGAAGTAGTCTGCAAAGGAAAACGTAAAGTAGGTATCCAGCCAGCCGTGGTTGAAATGGCCGCGTTCCTGGCTTTTGCGGATATCGATCATGGTCCACCTCCCGGTTTGACAGGAACATAATACTCGTTATAACGACTATTGTCAAGAGGTACATTATGACAGGCATTTTCGCTCCACGTCGGCATACCCGAACCCCTGCATCCCGAAGCACCTAGAGCAGGCCGCCGCTGGGCTAAACGCGGGGTGAGGCGTTCCATGTCTGGTGCGCCATGGCTTTGATTTGAGGCCGCTTTAGATACTGTTGGACGAATGCATTATCGGGGCGCCAGTGCGGCTCTGGATTCCAACTCCGCGCCATTGGGAATGACCGAAGACAGGGTGCGGCTTGGCCAAACAATTTCCAGCGAGGTTTGATGTTTCACCAGCATTTTGGAACGGCGATTGACGCGCACTTCCATGCTATTGCTGGCGCCGGCGCGAACCTCAGAATTATTTTCCTTCTGCACCACGACTTCTTTATCGCCATGGTAAAGAATCACTCGGAGCACGTGATCCCCGATGGCAATCGGACAACTGAATCGCAAAGTGTCGCCGCGATGCGCGGCCTCCAAAGGGGTCGTTAGAACGAGATTGTCATCGGAGTAGACTGCCAGCGTGTCGTCCACCACATCCGAGACAACGTCAATGCGCAAAGAAGTCTGCTGAATCGTTGAGACGGTCGTCGTCTTCGAGCTGGATGCGCCCTTGGCGCCGGTATTGGGGTTGCCTTCTGGAACACTACCTGCTGCCGATGTTTTCCGGGCGAGTAAGGCGGGGCTCGCGGCCGAATGCGACACGCTACGACTCGGAGAAGCAGGTTTGATGGGTCCCCGGCCCGGAAGATCGTCCGCGGCTTGCGGCGAAGTGTTAGCGCCTGGCGTGGAAGCGCTCTGTCCAAGAGAATCGACAGGAATCGCGGATTCGGAGGGGGCGGAGAAGGCCACGGCTGTGTTTGGGGCCGAAGGAGTGGCAATCGATGCCGTCTGTGAATTCGTAACTGATAGCGAAGAGGAATGATTACGCAGGGCTCGTGCGAGAGGCACGAGCGAAATTAGAAATATACCAGCGGCGGCGCTGGCAACCCAGACGTCTCGGCGCCGCACTGGACGATTCCACCAGGAAGGCTTCGTGGTCCCGGCTGTTCTTTGAGAAAACCACCGAAGCATGGCCACCGCTGCTGCCCCAACCGCCATTTTTGTGTAGGTCGGCGGCGAGCTGACGGCTTCTGCTTCAGGGGCGGGCGACGGTTGCGAAGGATTCGATTTCGCGCGCGCCAACGGATATAGAGAAGCGGCTAAGTCCTGAGCAGAGGCAAAACGCTGCGCAGGATCTTTTGCCAGACAGCGCATCACGATCTGGTCGAATTCCGCCGGCAATGCGGAGTTGTGACGAGAGGGCGGCGCGGGTGACGCGGAGATGATTTGGGCGCAGACCGCCTCGAGTGAGTTGCCGTCGAAGGGACGGACGCTCGTAGCCATTTGATAAAGGATTATTCCCAGGGAAAAGAGATCAGAGCGCGCGTCCTGAGCCTTGTCCAGGATCTGTTCTGGTGCGAGATAAGCAGGGGTGCCTCTGAGATCGCCGGAATGAGAAATGTGGTTGGCATAGCGCGCGATACCGAAGTCTCCCAGCTTCACGTGACCATCTTTGGTAACCAAAATGTTGGCCGGTTTCACATCTCCGTGAATGATTTGGGCGGCATGCGCCTGGGCAAGTGCGGAGGCAAGATCGCCGCCCCACGCCGCAGCTATTTTTAGCGGGAGCGGGGCGGACTCCAGGACCTTCTCCAGAGTTTCACCCTCGACATATTCCATGATCAAGAAGGGCAAACCACTGGCATCCGTCCCCACATCATAGAGGCTGACGATAAAGGGATGGGCGAGACGCCCGACGATCTGGGCTTCGCGGATGAACTGTTCCTCGAGGTCCCGCGAGCCAAAGCCGTTCAGGAAAGTTTTCTGGGCCACGGTGCGGCCGATCAAAGTATCGCGAGCCTTCTCGACCCGGCTGGTCGCACCGGTCCCTAAGGTTTCGATTACTTCATAGCGGTCTGTTTGGGTAGCCATGTGACCACGTCTTTACGAGCGAATCCCGATGCACAGTATCGTGCTGAGGCTTGTTGGGTGGAATGGCCCGAAGGTACTGGTGAAGAGAACCAGCGTACTGTAATCCGGCGCCCGAAAAGACGGATAATGCGGAGCCGAGCTATCGCAAGCGTACCGGTCCCATTCCCGGCGGACCGGCTTTGGTGTAGAGTGGGGAAGTAACAGGCATTTGCCGTGTCTGCTTCCGAGGATCGCTATGGAATCCGCGTCGTCTGCAACGCAAACGAGAAAGCCTGATGAAGCCGCAGCGCCCCGCGAAACGCTGACCATCACCGACAATCGAACCGGAAAGACCTACGAAATCCCTATAAAGAATGACGCCATTCGGGCGATGGACCTGCGCCAGATCAAAGTGGACCCCACCGAATTTGGCATGTTGAGTTACGACCCGGCGTACAACAACACGGCATCCTGCATCAGCAAAATCACTTATATTGACGGCGACGCCGGCATTCTGCGCTACCGTGGCTATCCCATCGAAGAACTCGCGGAAAAGAGCACTTATCTCGAGACGGCTTACCTGCTTCTGCACGGGGAGCTGCCCACCGCGGCGCAGCTCAAGGACTGGACGTACAACGTAACGCACCACACGTTTATTCACGAAAGCATCAAGAAGTTCCTCGACGGCTTTCACTATGACGCACACCCCATGGGGATGATGATCTCCACCATCGCGGCGCTTTCGACCTTCTATCACGACGCCAAGGACATTTTTGATGCGGAGTCGCGCCGCAAACAGACCTACCGGCTTGTCGGCAAGATGCCCACGATTGCGGCGTTTTCCTACCGGCACACTCTGGGCATGCCGTTTGTCTATCCGGACAACGAGCTGAGCTATCCGGGCAATTTCCTGAACATGTTGTTCCGCACGACGGAAGCAAAGTTCCGGCCGAATCCCACTCTGGAACACGCGCTGGATGTGCTTTTCATTCTTCATGCCGATCACGAGCAGAATTGCTCTGCAAATACCATTCGTGGAGTCGGCAGCTCGCACGTAGACCCGTATTCAGCTACCGCGGCGGCCATCGCCGCGCTCTATGGGCCGCTCCACGGCGGCGCGAATGAAGAAGTGCTGCACATGTTGCTGGAGATCGGCTCCGTGCAGAAGGTGCCGGATTTCATCAAGCGGGTAAAAGCCGGCGAAACCAAGCTGATGGGCTTCGGCCATCGCATCTACAAGCATTACGATCCGCGCGCGCGCATTATCAAGCGCGTGGCTTACGAAGTTTTCGAATTGATGGGCAAGAATCCGCTGCTGGAAATCGCGCTGGAGTGCGAGCGCATCGCGCTGGAAGACGAATACTTCATCAAGCGCAAACTTTATCCCAATGTGGACTTCTACACCGGCCTGATTTACCAGTCGATGGGCTTCCCGATATCCATGTTCCCTGTACTTTTTGCGATTCCGCGCACTTCCGGCTGGATTGCGCAGTGGGAAGAGATGCTTCTGGACCCTGAGCAGAAAATTGCCCGCCCCCGCCAAATCTATCTCGGCCACGATACGCGCCAGTACCTCCCCATGGACCAGCGGAGTTGAGAGCGAACCCTAATCCAGCTGAAAATGGGCTCGTAAACAGATAGTTTGCAGTATCACGATAGAAATTAACTGGTAGGCGCGTTGGCGCTCGACGTGCTCCTACAGCCCGGTATAGTTGATCGAGAGAGGCGCCATGGCAGAAACACAGACTCCGAGTACATCTGGAAATCCGTCGGTGCGCCGGCGCAGCCAGCGCGTGCTGATGCAGGTGGCCGTGCGCGTGCGTGGAAAGGACGCGCAAAGCAAAGAGTTCGAGGAAGAGACCGAGACTCTGGCCATCAACGCTCACGGGGCGCTCGTACTGACAAATGCGCGAGTAACCAGCGGCAGCAAGGTGATGCTGCAGAACAAACGGACGCAAGAAGAGCAGGAATGCCACGTGGTCTTCCTGGGTCCTGTGCGCGCGGGCAAGTCCGAGATTGGCCTTGAATTTTCCGAAGCGCGCCCCTCGTTTTGGCGTGTGGCGTTTCCACCTGAAGACTGGTCTTCGAGACATCCGGATGCCCGCCCGCTTTCTGCGACGAGGCCTGTAAAATAACTGGATCCCCCTTCGTTTTACGCCGGCTTTTTCCCTTCCCGCAAACAACGCGGGAGAAGTTTGCTTAGATCCAAATTCCTGAAATAAGCGTAAGGCGGAGGCCCGCCAGAACCATACATTTCGCGGCGCGGCAGGCGTAACATCAGGAGCGCGAATTTGGCGCAAGCAGAACTTGGGAATGCCGTGGAAAAAATGCAGCTCATGAAAAGCGCGTGGCGAAGGGCCGCGACGTCTCTTTTGCTCATTGTGATCGTTGCTGTGGGAGCGCGCCTGGCGTTTGCGTGGATAGAGGCGAAGCAAATTCCCGCGCGCGTCCTGAGCATCGTTCCGTTTCAAACGGAAACCGGGCACATCGCCTACTCGATTGCCAGCGGAAAGGGTTTTTCCTCTCCCTTTCAAAGGGATAGTGGTCCGACCGCGTGGCTGGCGCCTGTTTATCCGTATATTCTTGCAGCGATTTTCAAACTGTTTGGGATTTACACGTTCCGCTCTTTTTTTGCAGCGATTTTTTTGAATATCGTTCTCTCCGCCGGCACGTGCGTGCCGATTTTTTACGCAGGCAAACGCATCGCTGGTCTTGGCGTTGCCAGCGGTGCCGCGTGGCTGTGGGCTTTGTTCCCTAACGCCTTCATCATTCCCTTTGAATGGATATGGGATACGTCTTTGTCCGCTCTGCTCGTGGCCGCGATACTTTGGACAACGGTGGAACTCGCGGAATCGCGGCGTCTCGGCGAGTGGTGCGTCTACGGCCTCTTGTGGGGCTTTGCGGTTTTGACGAATCCCGCCGTCGCAGTTCTTTTTCCTTTTCTGCTCGGGTGGGCTGCTCTTCGCGTTCGCGGGTATATTTCCGCAACAAAGTGGCTCGCCAGACCTGCGCTGGCCACTGCACTCGCGGTTCTCTGCTGCGTTCCGTGGACCGTCCGCAACTACCTCGTCTTTCACAAGTTCATTCCGCTGCGCTCGAATTTCGCGTTCGAGCTGTACATCGGCAACAACGAAAACTACGACGAACAGCACCGCGGGCGCCCTGGCGTGGTCACGCAAGACCGCGAGATTCTGCGCTACCTGCGCATGGGCGAAACCGCCTTTATGGAGGAAGAGAAGCGGAAGGCCGCTGCGTTTATCGCGTCGAATCCGCGGATCGAGTTGTGGCTCATCTCGCAGCGCTTCGTAGACTTTTGGGTAGGCACGGCCAATCCGATCACAACCTTTCGACAGGCGGATTCGCTCTGGCTCCGCTTTATCTTGTTGTGCAATGACGCAGCGCCGTTCGGCGCATTGCTCGGAATCATCGTGCTTCTCGCAAGGAAAAATGTTTACGCATTCCCCGTTATCGCGTTTCCGCTGGTCTTTCCGCTGGTGTACTACGTCACGCACACCTCGCTGCGCTATCGTCATCCACTCGATCCTGTGGTGCTGCTTCTTTCAGCCATCGGGCTAAGCGGATTGTGGCACTGGGTCGCGCGCAATGGCGGCAAGAAGGGCCCTGCGGAGAAATCCGCCGCGAGCGCTTCGCCCGCTTAATACAAATGAAAATAGCCGTCGTGCTGGCCGAGCCGGACGGATACACCGAAAAGCGAGGAGAGCTGTTCCGCAGTAAGAATTTCCTGTTTGGGCCCATCGGCCAGAATGCGGCCCTCGCGCAGCATCACTACGCGCTCGATCTCCGGGATAATTTCCGAAACATGGTGCGTGACGAGAAGTATGCCCAGCCCGCCTAGCGCGAGCTGCCGCATCGTGTCGCGCAACTGGAGCTGCGCGGCAATGTCCAGCGCATTGCTCGGCTCGTCAAAGAGAAGCGTCTGCGGATCATGCACCAGAGCCCGCGCGATCAAGGTTCGTTTAGCCTCACCAGAAGACATTTGGGAAACGGGACGATCGGCGAGATGCGCGACTCCCAGCCGCGCGAGCGTTGCTGTGGCCCGCGCGAGATGTTCCGGGTCGGGATGATGATGCGGAAAGATGCGCGTGCTGCTGAAAAATCCGGAAAGCACGACGTCCCGCCCGGTAGCATCAGTCATGCAGGAAGCCACCAAATCAGGGGAAACGATCCCCAGGAGCGAGCGCAATTCAAAAATGTTCCACTGCTCGCGGCCCAGAATCGAAATGGAAGAACCTTCCCGGGCGAGCGGATAACACTCCCGGGTAATCGTCTTGATTAGCGTGGATTTGCCGCAGCCGTTGGGCCCAAGGATGCAAACGTGTTCCCCGGCGCCAATGCGCAGCGAAACTCCATCGAGCGCAGGCCGCGCCGCGGATTCCCCGCGCACGACAGTGACATCCTTAAGCTCTAAGAGTGGCGCCGTGGGCTTCTCGGATTCAGTCAAGGTGAGAACTATCTTAACCGAGCGGTGCCCGCTGACAAGCCGGCAAGGAAAGCCGTTTTAGGCGAATCTCAAGGAGTCCGCCCTATTTGGCTAAGCGAACGGCCGTCCACTCGCCGGTGATGCCGCTGTCGTCTACGAAAGTGCCTGCGATTTTATCTGCCGTCATTTTTCCGATGAAGCAGGTTTTCAAGCGTTTCCCGTCAGGCTGCAGGAACTTCATGGTGAAGACCACAAAATTCCCCTCCTTGTGGCCGAAATCGATCTCTTCGCGTACGCCGTTTGGGCCGGAGGTAGCACCCTCCAGCCACTCCCCTTCTGGGCCGGAATAAGAGAGTCTGAGAGTCCGCGAGGTTTCACCATGCGCGCTTTTCAATTCCGCTTTCCACTTCCCGAGACTGAACCCGGCGTAGTAGATGCTAAGTTGAGGGGGAGAAGCCTCTATCCGGACCATCGCGGGGAATTCCAGGAAAAGGAGGCGAAAACCGCGGGGTCCTCGCCTCCCGGGGTGGGGTGTTTCAGGACAATACCTTCAGTGGCCTTGCAGACTGCCCTGCCAGGCAGGTCTGCGGCCTCACTCGCGCTCGAATTGCAGCAAGGGACTCACCACCAAAGGGCTTGTCTTTTGTGGTTTTTGTAGCACTGCGCCGCGTGCGTGTCAACGGCAAAAGCAGAGGCATTCCGCGAAATAGCCCTCCCGCACCGCTCACTCGGGGGGAGCCATCGCCTTCGCCTGATCCAGAATCTCGCGGACCATGCGGCCGAGCGTCGACGGGCTATACGGTTTCTGGAGGTAGCGCGCAGCGTGGCCGACATTTTCGGCGCCTTTGGCTTCCTGCGAGTAGCCGCTCGTAAAGAGAACCGGCAGGTTGGTGAAGCGCGCTGCGAGTTTCGCGGCGGTTTCCGGTCCCCCCAGCTTGGGCATAACCAGATCCAGAATAGCCAGCGCGGGCGTCTCACTTTCGCAAAGTTTCAGCGCCTCTTCCCCATCAACCGCGGCTAAGACCCGATAGCCCAACTGGAAGAGCGCCTGCCTTGCCATCTCGCGTATGGAGTCGTGATCTTCCGCCAGAAGCACCGTCTCCGTTCCGCGGCCCACGGCCATGGATGGCGCTCTGAGAGGCAAGGCGGCGCCTTGGGGTTTTATCGCTTCCGCGACGGGGAGGTACACCCGGAAGAGAGTGCCCTGGCCCAGCTCACTGTAGACGTGGATGAAACCTCCGTGCTGCTTGACGATTCCATAGGCCGTGGCCAGCCCCATGCCGCTGTTTTTCTCATGCTCCTTGGTCGAAAAGAAGGGCTCGAAAATATGCTCGCGCATTTCGGCGTCCATGCCGACGCCGCTGTCGGAGACGGACAATACGGCGTAACGCCCCACGGTGGCGTAGGGATAGAACCGGCAATAGGACTCATCAATCTCAACTAACTCCGTTTCAATGAGCAGCCTGCCGCCCTGGGGCATGGCATCGCGGGCGTTCAAGCACAGATTCATGAGCACCTGCTCGATCTGCGTGGGATCAGCTTTAATGGGCTCGAGCGGGGCGTTGACCACTTTGAGTTCAATGTCTTTGCGGATGACTTTATCGAGGAAGCTGGCCAGATCACTGGTGACGGCGTTAAGGTCCACAGTCCGGGGCTGCAAAACCTGTCGGCGGGCAAAGGCGAGCAGTTCACGCGTCAAAGCTGCGGCACGTTCAGCTTGCTCCCGGATCCGTGCGAAGCGCTCGGCGATTTGCGGATGGCTGCGGCTTTGATCGAAGCCCAGCTCCGCCCAGCCCAGAATCGCGCCGACCACATTGTTGAAGTCGTGTGCTACGCCGCCGGCCAACTGGCCGACGGCCTCGAATTTTTGAGCCTGGTGCAACTGGCGCTCCATCGCGCGCACTTCGGTCACATCCTCGGCAATCACTTCCGCGGAGGCTGCCGGCCCCGAGGCGGAAAGCCTGCGCAAATGGAGGCGAACCGCCACGATTCCTCCATCGCGCCGGCGCCATTCGGTCTCCATTCCCTGAACGCGGCCCTCCTGGCGGCAGGCCGCCATGCACTCGGCGAACTGCGCCGGGTAGCGGAAAATGTCGCGCACCAGGGCAGGAGGGTTCAACTCTCCGGCGGACGTGCAGCCCAGAATGCGAAGCAGAGCGGGATTGGGATCCAGGAAAGTCCCCTCGGAAGAAACGCGAAAGATACCGTAAGCGGTATTCTCAACGAACTCGCGGTTCCGTGCTTCGGAAAGCGCGAGCGCCTCTTCCGCGCGTTTGCGTTCCGTGATTTCCAGAACCACGACGCTGACAGCAAAAATCACGCCGCTGCCTCCGCGAAGCGGATGAAAACTGGCCAGCCAGGTGCGGTCCGCCCCGTTCTGAGAGTCTGGCGTGCTCTGTATTTCCACGTTTTGAATCGATTCTCCGCGGGAAAAGGCGCGTCTTAAGTAATACTCGACGGCTTTGGATACGTCTGGATGAACGTCCCTCGTCATCAGGCCCTGGTGCTGGTCGGCCGCGAGGCCGTTGATGTGAGCCAACTTTTCGTTGACGCGGAGGTAGCGCAAGTCAGGACCATAAACCGCAAGGCCGATGGGTGCGGTGCGATAAATCTGTTCGAGCTCTGCGAATTGTTCGCGTGCCCGCGCTTCGCTGTCCGCTAGGGCCTGGTAAGTCCGCGCATTCTCATCGCGCAATTTCTTTTCTGCCAGCGCTCGCTTCAGCGCGGACGGCAGGCGCACCAAGTGTTCTTTCAGGATGAAATCGTTTGCCCCTTGCTTGATGCACTCGACAGCAGCCTCTTCCCCGAGCGTGCCCGTCACCAGCAAGAACGGTGTGTGCATCCCTCTGGTCCGCAATTCCTTCAGCGCTTCGAGCCCCGTCCAGCTCGGTAGACGATAGTCGGCGAGGATGGCGTCGAATTCACCATCTTTCAGAGCCGAGAGGTACTGTTCCTTGTCCTGTAATAGCGTGTATCGCACGTCAAACCCCGAAACTCGCAGTTCCAGCAGCGCGAGTTCAACGTCCTGCGGCTCGTTTTCAAGAATCAGCAGACGAAGCGGTATCGCGCTTTCCGTGCCGCGCAGTTCATCGAGCAGTAAGGACTTCATCGCGAGCTCACCGCCTGGCTTCTGGAATCTGCGGGCACGTGCGGCATCGGCTTAAACGTTCCTTCCGGTCCAAATATTTTCCCTCTGCACTTGCCTTGGCTTTTCATGGGAATTAACTGGCGCTATGTTCTGCTCCCCTGAAGCGCCTCAGCACTCTTCAGAACGGCCTCCGGTGGGCGCAACTCGGATTCCACGGCGTCGAGAAACTCCCCGAAACTCCTTGTGTCGTTTGCGCCCCAGAATCCCGCGCGAAGACGCAGCAACAGAGGGCCCCACGGCTGGACGCTTTGGTTGTGAATGGCAAGCCGCGATTCGACGCGCTGGCGCAACACCGATGCGCTCGGCTCTGCCGCGTCGATGGCAAGCGAGCAAAATTGCGATTTCCCGAGCCGCCCGATGTGGTCGCTTCGCCGGAAGCAGGTTCGCAGAAGATTCGTCGTTTCCACGGCCAGTTCTTCGCTCGCTCCGGAACCATATTCCTCGTGCACCGAAGCGAAGTTCTCGATCAGCGCGCAGAGGAGTACCAGCATGCCCCCCGAGCGAGTCGCCTCCTCCATCGCCCGCGTGCCTATCGCGGTAAACCCTTCGCGGTTGTACAGCCCTGTCAGCGGGTCCCGCAGCAGGTCCGCTAAACCTTCCAGCGTGTTGCGCTCCATCGCGGTTCGCAAAACGCGCTGCATCGTACGCGGATCCATAAATCCTTTGAGGAGATAGTCAATCGCGCCTTCAGAGATGCTCCGGGAGGCAAGATGTTTGTCCTCGATGTCCGCAATAACGATCAGTGGAATTCCCGGCGCGGTTCGGTGCACCCGCCGTACGGCTTCCAGAGGGTCCGGCCGCCCAAGCGACAGATCGAAGAAAATGGCTTCTGGCGCGGCAAGCTCCACCGTCGCCAGTAAAGTCGGGATCGTCGAAACGATGCTCAAGTCCAGATTGCCGTCGGGCTCAGGATAAAGCGCGCGCAGAGACTCAGCGGCTTCTCCGGGAACGCCCTCGGCCAGTAACACTCGAAATTTCTCTTTCGCCATCCAGGTAACCTCCCCATTGCCAACACCGCGCCGCTTGAGCGGCAATCGACGAAAAGAATGCGAGTCCGGGGGCAGTTCACCGGAGGCGCAGTTTTGCGCACAACAAAAGCATTTGGCTGGACTGGAGAGGACAGTCTTTGAAGGTACGTACTTCTAGATGCTTTCAGGAAGGGGTAGTGCTATTTTCGCGCAGCCGTTGGCAGAGTCAAGAGACGTTCACTTGGCGGATGCTGATTTGCCACTGCCAGCGGGATACGCCGCCAGCCCGGCCAGGGTCACCGCGGGGCGCTGCCCAGAACCGCTCCCACAGGATTAAAAATCTCCTCGATCTTTTCCGCAAGCACGAAATCGTAATCGCTGATGCCCTTGACGCTGTGCGTGGTCAGGTCAATCACCACCTTGTTCCACACGTTGAACCACTCCGGATGATGGTTCATCCCTTCGGCGACAAGAGCGACGCGCGTCATGTTGCCGAAAGCTGTAACGAAATCCTTGCAGACGTACTCCTGGTGCAATTTCCCATTGACGACTTTCCAGCCCTGCAGTTTTCGCAGAAGAGCTTGCACTTCGGCGTCGGTCAATTTCTTTGCGGGCATGGCGGTGGTCCTCCGGAAGCGAGCGTGGCGCTTCCATTATGAGCCGCGCGACTTGCGTCGGCAACTTCGCGCCTTTGGAGTGCGGGAGCCATGCTTCAGCTTTTGAGGCCGTGAACCGGCAAGGGCTCGCGGCTCTGACAGGTCAAAATACACCATTACCTGCGCGCGTTGACCGTTGAATGCGTTCGCGAATTCCATTAAGGTAGAGGTTTCTTTTCAGACCAAAAATGCGCGTTGTGCGCGGCGCGGCGAAAGTCGACGGGGGAAATCGTGAAGAAGAAGATTCGTGTAATCCAGTACGGCGTGGGGCCTATCGGCGCATCCATCACGCGCCTCATGCGAGAGAAGCAAGCCATTGAAATCATCGGCGCCATTGATACCGACCCCGCCAAAGTCGGCCGCGACCTCGGCGAAGTGATCGGCGCGACCGACGCTCCCTGGGGCGTGAAAGTTTCCGCCGACGCAAAAGAAATCCTCGAACAAGCCGCCGACGTCGTAATTCACTCTACATCTTCTTCTTTGCCCAAAGTAATGGATCAGTTGCTCGCTTGCCTCGAAGCCGAGTCCTGTATCGTCTCCACCTGCGAAGAACTCTCCTATCCGCTCCGCACCTATCCAGAGTTGTCCGCGCAACTGGATAAGGCCGCGAAAGATTGGGGCGTCGCCCTGGTCGGCACGGGTGTCAACCCCGGCTTCGTGATGGACAAGCTGGTCATCACGCTCGCTGCCGTTTCCCAGCGCATCGAGCACGCTAAAGCGGTGCGCATTGTGGATGGCGGCAAGCGCCGCCTTCCCCTGCAGAAAAAAATCGGCGCCGGCATGTCGGAAGACGAATTCCGCGCCCAGGTAAAAGCAGGCGTGATCAAGCACGTCGGCCTCCCAGAATCCGTCGCGATGATTGCGGACAGCCTGAACCTTCCCGTCGACGAAATTACCGAAACGATCGAGCCCAAAATCGCCACCGAGCGTGTGCAAACGGAATACCTGACGGTCGAGCCAGGACAGGCCGCAGGCGTCCACCAAATTGCCCGCGGCACAAGCGGCGGAAAAGAGCTCATCTATCTCGAGCTGCAAATGTACGTCGGCGCGAAAGATCCCGCCGATGCGGTCACGCTGAAGGGCCACCCAAACATCAGCCTGGTCATTCCCGGCGGCACGCATGGCGACGTCGCCACTGCGTCGGTAGTCGTCAACTCAATCCCGGTGATTCTCGACGCCCCAGCAGGCCTGCGCACCGCTCGCGATCTGCCTATTGGCTTCTTCTCACCAAACGCAAAGCCCTGAGCACACGCCTGACGAGCAACTCGCAGGAGTGTGTTACGCTGCGCATTCCGCAGGAGTCTTGCGGATGCTCAGGCTACAAAGCTTCGGCCAAATTCATATTTCCAGAGGGGCGCTCATGAAGAAACTTGTCCTTCTTCTCGTTTTGGCGTCGACCGGCTCATCCTGCCCCGCTTCGCCCACCTCACAATCAGCCAAGGACTTGGAACTCGCGCGTTGGGAACAGGAAGCGCAAAACGTCACCATCATCCGCGACGACTGGGGCATCGCCCACGTCTACGGCAAGGCCGACTGGGACGCCGTCTTCGGAATGATCTACGCCCAGGCGGAGGACGACTTCAACCGTGTGGAAACAAACTACATCAACGCCATGGGGCGTTTGGCGGAGGTGGAAGGCGAGTCGAAAATCTATCAAGACCTGCGTATGAAGCTTTTCATCGATCCCGAAGTAACGAAAACACAATACGAAAAGACTCCGGAGTGGATGAAAAAACTGATGCGCGCCTGGGCTGATGGCTTGAACTTCTATCTCCTGAAGCATCCCGAAGTAAAACCGCGCCTGATTAAGAGATTCGAGCCCTGGATGGTGCTGACATTCACGGAAGGCAGCATCGGAGGTGACATCGAGCGGGTAAATCTGAACCAACTCGAAGCCTTCTACGGAAAAGTCCCACTCAGCGCGGCGCATGCGGCTTCCGCGGATGACGACGAAGACGAGGAGCCGCGCGGCTCCAACGGCATTGCCATCGCGCCTTCCAATACAAAGGACCACCACGCGCTGCTCCTGATCAACCCGCACACCTCTTTTTTCTTTCGTTCCGAGCTTCAAGTGGCGAGCGGAGCGCAGCTGAACGCCTACGGCGCAGTGACGTGGGGCCAGTTTTTCATCTATCAGGGTTTCAACGAGCACGCCGGATGGATGCACACCTCCAGCGGTGTGAACGCCATCACCTTTTACCTCGAAACAATCGAGAAGAAGGACGGCAAGTTTTTCTACAAGTACGGCAAGGAAGAACGTCCTGTCCAAGCAAAGGAAATCATCGTGCCGTATATGACGGATCACGGCATAGTCGAAAAGAAATTCACCGTCTACTGCACGCATCACGGCTCCATCGTGCGCGAAGAAGACGGCAAATGGGTCAGCATTCGCCTGATGCAGAATCCCGTGCATGCGTTGATGCAGTCCTACACTCGTACCTTGTCGCTGGGTTATTCCGCTTTCCTCGGCTCCATGCAATATCATACAAACTCTTCCAACAACACGATTTTCGCGGATGCGGACGGTAACATCGCCTACTTTCACGGAAACTTTATCCCCCGCAGAGATCCCAGCTTCGACTGGACCAAGCCAGTAGATGGCAGCAATCCAGCAACGGAGTGGCACGACGTTCTTTCCGTGGATGAAACGCCGCACCTGCTGAATCCCAAAAGCGGCTGGCTGTACAACTCCAACAACTGGCCGTGGTCCGCCGCCGGTCCAAGCAGCCCCAAAAAAGAGGACTTCCCCGCTTATGTCGAGACCGGCGGCGAATCGGCCCGCGGACTGCACGCCATCCGCGTCCTGCAAGATAAAAAAGACTTCACCGTTGACTCGCTGATCGCCGCCGCCTACGACAACTACCTGACTTGGTTCGAGAAGCCCATCCCGTGTCTCATAAAAGCGTGGGATGCAGCGCCGGCTGACAATCCCCTGAAAGCGAAACTCGCCGATCAAATTGCTCTTCTGCGCGATTGGGATTTGCGCTGGGACGCGAAATCCGTCCCGACTTCCCTCGCCGTCTTTTGGGGCGAGGATGTCCAGAAGCGTGTCAGCGCCGACGCGAAAAAAGCCGGCATCTACATGAGCGACTACATCTGCACAAAAGCCCCGCCAGCTCTGCTTCTTCAATCACTCTCGGACGCATCGGACAAACTCGCGGCCGATTTCGGCACCTGGAAAACGCCTTGGGGCGACATCAATCGCTTCCAGCGACTCACCGGCGACATCCTCCAGCCCTTCAACGACGCGGCCCCAAGCATTCCCGTAGGGTTCACGTCGTCAGCCTGGGGCTCGCTCGCCTCATTCGGAGCCCACGCCTACCCCGGAACGAAAAAATGGTACGGCACTAGCGGCAACAGCTTCGTGGCAGTCGTAGAATTTGGTGATAAAGTTCGCGCCAGAGCCGTCACCGCTGGCGGCGAAAACGGCAATCCATCATCGCCCCATTTCAACGACCAAGCGCAGCGCTACAGCACCGGCGACCTGCGCGAAGTCTACTTCTACGGCGAACAACTCAAGGGCCACACGCAACGCGAATATCACCCGGGAAAATGAAGCAACCCGTTTTCCCGGACCAAGACTGCAGCAACCCCTAGCCGATAACAAGCAGCGAGCCAGGTCGCCGGCGAAGGATTGCTTGACAGCCTCCCTATTCCTTCCTATATATAGTCTGGACAGGGGAACAACATGCCCAACAACGAAATCCCGCAGCTCCTACCCGGCACACTTTTCATGCTCGTCCTGCAAGCCCTCGCGCGCGGTCCCTTGCACGGCTACGCCATTGCCCGGCGCATCAAAAATGCTTCCGATCATGGCCTGGAGATTGAGGATGGCTCGCTCTATCCCGCCTTGAACCGCATGTTGGTGAGAGGCTGGCTCAAAGCGGAATGGGGAACCTCCGAGAATAACCGCAAAGCGCGCTTCTACCGTCTGACCGCGGAAGGCAGGAAGCAACTGCACTCGGAAGCCAGGGAATTCAACAAGATGGTGAAAAGCATCCAGCTCGTGATGCGCACGGTGTAAGGAGGCCCGCCATGTCCACCTTCCAGGAATGGATAAACCGGCTGCGTTATCTGGGACGGCGCGACCGCTTCGCGAACGAAATGGGTGACGAAGTTCAGTTTCACATCGAAGCGCGCGCAGCCGAACTTCAGGAAAGCGGCCTGTCGCCGGACGAAGCTCACAAACGGGCGCGGCGAGAGTTCGGTTCGACGCAATTGGCGCTCGAAGATTCTCGCCAAGCCTGGCGATTCCAATGGTTGGAAGACCTGGTCGCGGATTTACGCGTAGGCGTTCGTATGTTGTGGCGGAGCCCGGGATTTTCTGTGCTCGCAATCCTCTGTCTGACTCTAGGCATCGGCGCCAATGCCGCCGTGTTCAGTTGGATCGAAGGTCTGCTCTTCCGGCCCTACCCCGCCGTCGTTCACCAGGAACGGCTCCTGGCCCTCTCTGGAACCTCCAAAGGCGAAACCGGCGCCACCGCGCTTTCCTGGCCCGACTTTCTCGACCTCGAAAAAAATTCCACCCTCCTCGACGCTATTTTCGTCTCCAAAATCACCGGCACCACCCTCAGCATTGGCGATCGCGCCGAACGCACCATCGGCAGCATCGTCTCTGCCAATTATTTTGACGCCATTGGCGTCCATCCCGTTCTCGGTCGCGGTTTCGAACTCGGCGAAGATGTCGGCCGCAGCGCGCATCCCGTCACTGTAATCAGCTATCAGCTTTGGCAAGGCCGCTTCAAAGGCGATCCCGCCATCATCGGAAAAACCCAGCGCCTCAACGGCGTGCTGCACACCATCATCGGTGTCATGCCTGAAGATTTTCGCGGAACCTTTGTCGGCTGGGCCATGCAATTCTGGGTGCCTGCTTCCATGGAAGACATTTTCGAGGCCGGCGGATACAAACTCGAAGACCGCAGCGCACGCTGGATTGAAGCATACGTCCGGCTCAAGCCCGGAGTCAGCCCGCAACAAGCCCAGCAAGAACTTTCTGCGATTGCCCGCCGCCTCGAATCCGCTTATCCCTTAACCAATCTCGGCTACGGCGCCAAGCTCTGGCCGCTTTGGCAAACGCCTTTCAACAATGCGGGCACGCTGCTCCCCACGCTTGAAATTATGCTCGCCGTTGTCGTGTTCGTTCTCCTTATCGCATGCGCCAATGTCGGCAACCTTCTTCTGGTCCGCTCCTTTGGGCGGCGGCATGAAATGACCGTGCGTGTCGCCGTTGGAGCAGGCCGTATGCGCCTCCTCAAACAACTTCTCACCGAAGGATTGATTCTCACTTCGCTCGCTGCGGTTGGCGGAATCGTCGTCGCCCACTGGTGTCGCCATGCCCTCAGTCTTCTGTTTCCCGCGCGGGCCGGCGTCTCTATGTACCTGCCAGGCGACATTGATTGGCGCGTGCTGGCCATCAGCGCTGGAATCTCTCTGCTTTCGACGTTGATGCTCGGTTTGGTTCCGGCTCTGCAGGCCAGCAAAATCGATCTTGCCGCCGCGCTGAAAGCCGAAATGGCCGGCGTTGTTGGTGGCCACGGAAAATCCTGGCTCCGCTCCGGCCTTGTCATTGGTCAGGTTTCCCTGAGTTTCGTCCTGCTTGTGGGCGCCGGTTTGTTGACGCAAAGCCTTCAGAAAATCCGCAGCGCCAGCCCGGGGTTTACCACCCGAGGAGTTTTGTCTACGGCTGTGGATTTAGTTTCTGCCGGCTACGATGCCCAGCGTTCCAGAGTTTTTCGAGACGCCCTTCTCGATCGCGTCACCGCGCTCCCCGGCGTCGAATCGGCTGCCTTTGCCACGATGACTCCTCTTGGTTACGGCAGCTTCTATTCGTCAAAGATTGCCGTGGATGGCTACCAGGTCCCTCCTGAAGAAGAGCCCACCGTCGAATTCAACAGAGTGGGTCCTGGCTACCTCGCGACCTTGGGAATTCCATTGGTCGCTGGCCGGGAGTTCACTCGCAGCGATGACGAGTCGGCTGCCCAAGTCGCCATTGTGAACGAAACCATGGCCTCGCAATTCTGGCGCGGCCAAAATCCGGTCGGACAGCGTATTCAGGTAACAGGCCAATGGCTGACCGTCGTCGGCCTCGCCCGGGATTCCAAATACCGTAGCGTCCGCGAACAACCAAAACCCTTTTTTTACGTGGCCTTGCGCCAGAATCCTTCCGTCAGCGGCGCTCTCATCATCCGCACACCTCTAAGCCCCGAAACGATGGCTAAAGCCATCTCCAGCGAAGTCCGCGCTCTGGACGGAAGTCTCGCGCTCTACGAAGTCATCACCCTCCAGGAACAACTCGACCGTTCCACCTCTGCACAACTCGTGGCCGTCAGTCTGGTCGGCGTCCTCAGTGCGCTGGCTCTTCTTCTCGCGGCCATCGGTCTGTACGGCGTCATGGCCTACACCGTCTCTCAGAGCACCCGCGAACTAGGCTTGCGCATGGCCCTCGGCGCGGGTGCCCCGGAATTGTTGCGCCTCGTGATGACTCGCGGTATGGCCCTGACTGCCGGAGGCGTAATTCTCGGCGGGGCGGTAGCACTCGGCCTCACACGTCTGATCGGAAACTATCTTTTTCAGGTGAGTCCGCGCGATCCACTGGCCTTCGGCTCGGCTTTCGCGGTGATGGCCCTCGCCGGGCTGGCTGCATGTATCCTGCCCGCCTGGCGCGCCGCGCGAATCGATCCCATGCGCGCGTTGCGCCAGGAATAGGTTCAATTCGAGGAAGGAGTTTCTTCCAGCTTCACATTCGAAAAAATCGCCGTTTCCAGAGTGGTGGCCACGTGCGAGCAGACTCCCAGTCCGATGTAGAGGGGATCCTTGAGAGCGACATATTCAATCGGCCCGGAGGCTTTTAATTCTTCACCGGGCTTGCCGAAATACATCGTAAAGCTGTTGCCCTTCCTCACAAGGCGCAAGCGCGACGGCCCATCTTCCGCCGCCACGACTTGATACGTCTGCTCATTGGACGCGCCGCGAAATTGTAAAGAAGTGAGCCCATTCCCATGCGAAACCGCATCAGCGTAAGATGACCCAGGATCGAGGCTCTGCCGGACAATAAGCACAGCCTTTCGGTGGTCCGCAGCGCTGGTGCCTACCCAGGTAACGTCTGCGCTTAGAGCAACGTCGCCAGAAACCTTCTTCCAAACAAAATAAAACGCATCGGAAGCAGCCCACATGTTGGCCCCGCCTCCGGTAATTGTGTATTCGCCCTTCGCTGCATCGTAGTGCGCCTTGCACCCCGCCGGCGTCTGTCCCACGCTGCCCTCATTCGTGAAGACGCCCAAATCGTTGGTCTGCGCTAACGCCACGACCATAGCCAACGCAAGGATTGTCAAAAGCGCGCAAACGCGCGCGAACGCAATAGCCTTCGGCATGATGTCCGATCCCTCCGCTCCCAGCGGGGCATTCTACATCACAGATGAGCTGGCATGGCAGATAACGCGAGGCGTGCGGGCCTGCGACGGTGAGATGGGCTCAAACCGGAACGGTTACCCGCACAGGCCGGCTCTTAGCCGCCCGCTTATTCGCATAGAGCGCCTGATCCGCTCCCGCAATCATCACCTCGGGTTGGTCCCCGGTGTCATACTGCTTCCAGCCGGCGGAATACTTGATCGGAATTTTTCGCCCGTCCCACTCCATCTCCAAAGGACCGAGCCGGTTCAAAACCAGCTGCAACTGCGTCAGATTGCATTCCGGCAGAATCAGCAAAAACTCATCCCCACCCATGCGAACCGCCAGATCCCCGCTCCGAATCACGCGATTGAGCGCCGCCGCAAATTCCTGCAGCACCAAATCTCCCGCCGGATGCCCAAACGTATCATTGATGTACTTGAATTCGTCGAGGTCCATCAGCACGACCGTCAGCGGATGCCCCTTGCGCGCCGAACGCGCCACCTCAGCGATAAGCCTCTGCTCCGCAAACCGCCGGTTATACAGCCCCGTCAGCGCATCAATCATCGCCAGATCGCGCAGCAGCATCGCGTGGTGCTGCTTCTCCGCAAGTTGGCGCCGCAAGCGCTTGATCAGTACCTGCTGGTAGATCGTGTAAATGTTGAAGAGCACCACCAGGGATACCAGCCCAAAAACCGCCTCCGTGAACCGGATCCTGAAAAATGTCGTCGCTCCCTGTGCCAGCGACGGCAACGCAAACGAAATGATCGCTCCGGTCAATAACAGCATCACGAAGATGGAATTCGCCCAAACCCACCAATCCTTCTTCTCAATCCTGCGCAAATTCTCCGCGATCTCTTCGTTAGAAGGAGCCGCGGAAAGCAGGTTTGGCTGGTCGTGCTTATTTTCCATAAATAAGATTACTTTGTGCGAATAGCTTTACTTTCCACCGTAAGATGCCTGAAACAACCAGTCAAGGCCATTTCGGGAACTGGCCCCCGGCGTCGTTACTTACGGGTTAACGCCTGTTCCAAAATGGGAATCATCACCTCCGATCCACTGCCCACGCAAGGCAGACGCAAACTGGCCGTCAGGACGGCACCTGTACTCTGGTACGGGCGTCCTATAGGTTGGAACGGAACTTGCCACCATACTATTCCCAGATCGAAGGACTATGACCGCTATAATCATTCTCGTTCTTTCCGTGCTGGCTCTACTGAGCTTCTCCATTAGCCAGTGGAGAATGATTTGGCTGACCACCGCCAACCAGCCTCTTTCCGACTCGTTGCGCGCAGCAACCGGCATAGACACCGACGCCATCGGCCCCAATGAATTCGGCAAGCTCCTCGGCCTGTGCGACGAGCTTTCCCCACTCATCAAAAAGCGTACCCCTTGGCTGCGTGAGGTATCCTTCTACCATTCCGCGCTCGCGAAACTCGAAAAGTCCGTCCGCTCGATCCAGCCCGCGGTCTCGGCCTGGGCTTCCCGCGAGATGATGATCTGTTCGCGCTACGTGGCCGTGGTTCTGGACCAGAATCTTTCCGTTGACCTCGACCAACGCGCTGCCGCGCGCACCAGCTAGAGTCTCGACGATCTCTTCACAGTCGCCTACCCACTTCGCCGCACGATCAGCGTTTATGTAAGTTTTTGATAATAAAATATTTAATAGACTCTACCTGCGCGCCGCTTCAGGATGCTGACAGCACGGAAATTCGAGTCGCCCAGCGGTTCACCGTTCCCAGAACTTCATGACCGCCGCATAGTCCAGGTCTTCCTTGGCCGCCGCTTTGACAGCCGAATACGTGCCATAGGCGGCAGCAGCGGCAGGCAACGTGATGCCAACATCCTTGGCTAGTTCCAACGCCAAACCGACGTCTTTGTGCATCAACCTCAACGGGAAGCTAGGCGGGTATTCCCCTCTCAGCAGCAGGGGAGCCTTCACGTCCAGAACGGCTGCCCGCGCCATGCTGGATTGCATGACTTCGACCAGTTTCTCCCCCTCAAGCCCGGCTCCCCTGACCAAAGCCATGGCCTCTGCCAGGGCATCCACTTGGAGCGCCAGAATCAGGTTCATAGCCAGCTTGATGGTCTGGCCCGCCCCGTTGGGCCCGAGGTGAAACCACCGCTTCCCTAGAACACTGAAAACTGGCTCGGCATCCTTCAAAACCTGGGCATCTCCACCAACCATAAAGACCAGCTCGCCTTTCTCCGCACCCCACGTCCCCCCCGTGACGGGCGCGTCCAGAAAGTCGATTCGGTGCTCCGCACAAGCACCGGCAATCCTGCGCTCAAGAGCAGGGGAAACCGTACTGGAGTCGATGTAGATGCTGCCTGCAGGGAGCGCGGCCAGAGCGCCGTCGTTCTTCCCTCCCTTGCCCCAAAGCACCTCCTCAAGGGCCGGCGGGTCGCTGACGATCGTAATCAGCACCTCAGAAGCGGCAGCAACTTCCCGTGGCGAGCCAGCCAGTTTTGCCCCAGCAGCCACGAGCGATTCGGCGCGAGACGCGGTTCGGTTCCACACCGTGAGAGCGTATCCAGCCTTGAGCAGATTGAGCCCCATAGGCCGCCCCATCAGGCCCAACCCGATTAAACCAACCTTTGTTCCCGGGCCTATCTCTCTCGTTGGATTCAAGCTAGCTCCGGGGCCTATCTTCACTCCTGGTCCGATGCTCGTGTTTGCGTTGGGGTCGGAGCTCATAATGTGCCTCCAGGTCGGCGGAGCGGTTACAAGGGCGGCCGCCGCCGCGATTTTCAGAGTTATCAGGCGCGTAGATTGTAACCGAATCAGCGAGCAGGCGTCCCGTGCAGGGTCAGAGGTGCGTTGCGTAGGGGCTGCGTTTTGCCTCAGGCGGTTTTCGGGCGGTTCTGGAGCGGCAGCATCGCAGAAGCACCGCCGGCCCCTTCAGTCGAGGATTCCCCGCCGGCTTTGTTGCGGGCCTTCGGGTCCGCAGCGGCAGGCGTTGCCTCAGTCTTCGCAGCATTTGCCGGAGCCGCACACATCCCGCCGCCGTCGGGTGTCGGCGTAGGCTCGGGCTTCTCTTCCAGGCGAACAATGTATTGGTAAGGGATTTCCCAACGGAAATGCTTGTGCTGCCCGCGCTGCTCGAACTGCTGCTCCAGGAAGATCGAACGCCCGGAGTCCGCCACAAAAGTGCCCGAGGCAGGCAGAAGGATGTCGCCGGCGCGGTATTGTACCTCTACCCGGCGCCCAAGAAATGCGGAATAGCGGGCCATGGCTGTACCTAGTCTCCAAAGTGGCGAGTAACATCGTCAATGGTACGGAAGGACTCCCCCACGCGGAGTATCGGAAAACTTCAAAAAGCCTGCATTTAACGGCGAAAAAAGCCCATGGCCCGGAACCGAACCCGAGAGTGGCGTCCTTGCTAAGGAAATAGACCCAAAGGTTGAGGCCCTGCCGCGTACTTTCGCAGATAATTTTTAACGGAGAATTTTCGCGCCGTGTTTTCCGAACTCATATAGCGCACCGTGCCAAAAATTGGCCGCTCCGGGCCCCACGGGCGGTCGTAACGCCCTAGGCACCAGAAAATCCCGCTGTAGGAATTGGGATCGCGCCCGTCGAGCGCATACTTGTTGTTGAGGTGCACGAGAATTTCCACCGCTTGCTGCGGCGTTAGCGACCATTCCAGAATTTTCTTCCCCCAAAGCATGCGCAGGTAGTTGTGCATCCGGCCTTCCCGGACAAGTTGCGTTTGCGCGGCATTCCAAAGAAGATCGTGCGTCGCCGCCGACTCGAATTGCTCGAGCGTATAAACATAAGCCCGCTCATCCCGCGCATGTTTTTGCAAAGTTTTCAGCGCCCACTCCGGAAGCGACTCATAGCGACCGTGGTCGCCGTGATGCGAAGCAAAATTAAACCCAACTTCGCGCCACGTAACGAGTTCGTCCAGAAAAGATTCCGCGTTCGCACTCATGTTCCACCAACCCTCGCGGCTTCCATTACCTCGAAGAGCAAGTTTTTCGGGTTTCCATTTTTCGCGCCGCACGAGTTCCCCAAAAATTTCGTGCACCGAGATATGTCCAAAGCGAAGATAAGGAGAAAGTCCGCTCGCAAAATCCGCATCCGGTTCGTTGCGCCGTTCGGCGTAACCGCCCAGCTTGGATTCGAAGAATTCTTTCATTAGCTCTGTCGCGCGCTGATGCCCGCCTCGGATTTTTGCCGGCGGAACGGCGTGATCGATGGGAATCGCAGCGAGCGAGGCCGGCTCTCCAGAAAGAAGAGCCGCGGACGCGGCAGGCCAACGCGCAGTAATCGCTTTCGGCAACGACGCAATCGGCAGCGCGACTTTCGCTGGCGGATCCGCGAAAGGAAATTCGGCAAGATGCGCGGGCAGCGTCTTTTGCAGAAAGCGTCGAAACGCATGCGCCGTCAGGAAAGCTTGGTCCGTGCCGCGAAGCGGCAGCAGCCCGTTGGAATCGACCGCTTCAAGACGCACGGAAAGTTTCTTTGCAGCAGCCTCAACCATCCGCGGAAGAAAAAAACAGGGATAGTCGTCGGTAACAACGAGGCAAGCCTCAGCAGCCAACGCCTCAAGCAAACCAGCCCCTGCGCCAGCAGACGCCTCGACATACGGATAATAGAAGACGCCCCGCGAGCCACAAATCGCGGCGTTATGCGCCATCCCGTCGATCACAAAACGATGCAGCCGATCGCTGGCCCAGCGGTAGCCGCAACGCAAAGCCTCAAAAATCACAAGCGGCTTGCGCAACTCCCGCGAATGTTCCAAAGCGCGGTCCAACGCGAAATTGAATCTAAGTCTGCGGCTGGCGATCATCCAATAAACAATGTATTTCCCGCCGGCACGAACGGGCTCGCCATTGCAATCGCGAATCCGGATCAGCGGTACGCCGGGCATGTCACTCTCGTTGGAAGGTAAGCGCGCACGGGCAAACTATTTTTCAAGAATACAAGACACGCCCAGAGGCCGCAAAGCCGCCGAGGAACATCTTGACTTTTTCTGGAGCCGGGCTATTGTCGGCGTTCCGAGTTTTCGCGCGTAAACAACAGGAGAAACAAATGCTGCTCAGAACCTGTAACCGAGGCGTGCTGCTCTCTCTGTGTTTGAGTCTGGCAGCCTTGCCATCGGCACTTGGACAAGCGCAAAAGCCAGTCGACAAGTCCTACGTCTTGAAAGCAGCGCGCATGTTTGACGGCAAGAGCGACGCCCTGGTGAAGCCCGGCCTCGTGGTCGTGACCGACGGAAAAATTGCAGGCGTTGGCTCAAGTGCGGCAATCCCCGCGGGCGCGGAAGTCATCGACCTCGGCGACGCCACGCTCCTCCCAGGCCTGATTGACGCCCACACTCACCTCACCGGCATGTACAGCGAGGATTACAAACAAGCCGAGCTGGATCGCCTTCAAAAAACGATCCCAGAGCAGGCGATCGACTCCACCGCCAACGCCAGAGTCACTCTGATGGCAGGCATCACCACCGTGCGCGACGTCGGTTCCGGCGACTTCCTCGATGTTGGCCTTCGCAACGCCATTCGCGATCGCATCGTCCCCGGCCCGCGCATGCTCGTCACCGTTCACGCGCTCGGAGCCACCGGCGGTCACTGCGACGGCGAGGACGGCTTTAGAGCGAACCTCTTCGGGCACGAGTCCGGTCCTCTCGACGGCGTCATCAACGGCCCCGATCAGGCGCGCTATGCCGTGCGGCTCGATCACAAATATGGCGCGGACATGATCAAAATCTGCGCCACGGGCGGCGTTCTTTCTCTCACCGACGACGTGGACACACCGCAACTCACGCAGGAAGAATTAAACGCTATCGTGGACGAAGCTCACGCTCTGCGCCGCAAAACCGCCGCCCACGCACACGGCGCCGAAGGGGCAAAGCGCGCCATCCGCGCGGGCATCGACTCCATCGAACACGGAACTTTTCTCGACGACGAAGCGCTCGACATGATGAAGCAGCGCGGCACCTACCTCGTCCCAACGCTGATGGCCCCGCACCATTTCGAGGAACTGATCAGCAAGGGGACGTACATCCCTCCTCCGATTCTCGCGAAAGCAAAAGCCGCTATGGGCGCAGCTCATCAGACGTTTCAGAGGGCACTGGCGAAGGGCGTCAAAATCGGCATGGGCACGGACGCTGGCGTGTATCCACACGGGCGCAACACGGAAGAGTTTCACCTGATGGTCGACTTGGGCATGAAGCCCATCGACGCGCTGAAATCCGGGACTTCGGCCGACGCCGATTTGCTTGGTTTGGCCAACCAGATCGGCACCCTCGAAACGGGCAAGCTCGCCGACGTGGTAGCCGTGCCCGGCGATCCAGTAGAAAATATCCGCCAGGTCGAACACGTCTTTTTCGTGATGAAAGAAGGCATCATCTATAAGAACGAGCGCGGCCCGACGGCGAAATAACTCTCGCGCTCCGCATTCCGAGTTTCACTTTTCGCATTTCGTTTTGCGCCGAACACGCAACCCGGTGGACCACCATGGCCGATCTTCACAGTACGATTGCAGCGGATTTATCAAGCTACTACGAATTTGTCGCCGAGCAGGCGCACAAATGGGTCGATCCGCTGACCCAGGAACAGTTCTGGCACAATCCGTACTCTTACGGAAACAGCGTCGGGCACCTGATCCTGCATATGACCGGCAACCTGAACTACTACATCGGAGCGCGCATCGCGGAAACAGGCTACATTCGCACTCGCGACCGTGAATTCACCGAACCAACAAAACCGGGAAAGGCGAACGTCATGAAGGCCTTCGATCAAACGATCGCCATTGTCGTGGCGACTCTACAAAAGCAAACTCCTGGCGATTGGATGGCAGGCTATTCGGGAGAACGCGAACCGGAAGCCAAAGAACGATTCATGATTTTTCTTCGCTGCGCCAGCCACGCCTATCATCACGTTGGGCAAATCATCTTTCTGGCCAAAGAATTGGCGCGAGAAAATTAGAACGCAAATCGATTTTGTCGTCTCAAGGGGGAACGCATGCGAAAGATGTCCTGGGCAACGGCTGTTCTAGCGGTTTATTGCGCCATTAGCATGCCTGCGGTGGCGCAACAGGCTCCTCCCGCAGTCGCGCCTGTGGCTCCGCCTCCCGCTTCCACCACGCCAACGATCGACCAGTCCCTCGAGATGAAAAGCGCGGCCAATCCCGAAATATCTCCTGATGGACAGCGCGTTGTCTACGAACTCTCACGCACGAATTGGGAAGACAACGCCTTCGAGCGCGATCTGTGGATTGTGGACACCGCGACGGGAGAAGGTCATCAGCTTACGGCTTCCAAAAAATCGAGCACCAATGCCAAGTGGTCGCCCGACGGCAAATGGATCGCCTTTCTCTCCGATCGTCCCGGGCAGATTTCTGGAACTCCCGAAGGCAAAAAACAAATTTACGTGATTGCGGCGGACGGCGGCGAAGCGCGGCAACTCACAAAAGTAGAGACCGGGGTGAACATTTTTGACTGGTCGCCGGATTCGAGGCACGTGGCTTTCACCGCGGACGACCCCGAGCCGAAAGCGATGAAAGACCGCAAGGAAAAGTACGGCGAGTATGAAGTGGTCCACGCCGATTACAGTATGGCGCACCTCTGGACGCTGGAGATTCCCGCAAGTGAATCTGCCGCGATTCCCGAGCCAAAGCGCCTGACGGAAGGCGCATCGTTTACCGTTGGCGAGTTCACATGGTCACCTGATGGCACGCGCATCGCCTTCAGCGGACAGTGCGATCCCGACCTCATCTCTTCCGAGACGGCGGACATTTACGTCGTGTCGTTGAGCGGCGCGAAAGTAAAGAAGATTGTGAGCACGCCGGGACCGGACCGGAATCCGCAGTGGTCGCCCGACGGAAAACAGATTGCGTTCGAGACTTCGGCCGGATCGAAATATTTCTTCTACACCAACATGAAGATTGCGGTAGTCGACGCCGATGGCGGCACGCCGCGTGTCCTGACGGACGCATTCGACGAAGATCCCGGACTGATCGGGTGGGCCGCCGATGGAATTTACTTCGCCGCGGAGCAGAAGACCTACGCGCATTTGTTTCGCCTGAATCCGGAGACGAAAGCTGTTGAAAAGTTGAGCGCGCCCGACCACCTTGCTGCGTTTTCTTTTTCCTTCACCAAGGACTACAAGCGAGTTGCGTTCCGCGCCGCGCTTGAAAACGAGTATGCGGAAATATTCACGTCGAATGTGGCGCCGTGGCAGGCGAAGAAACTCACGTCGCTCGGCGGTCAGCTGAAAACCTTAAAACTGGCGAAGCGCGAGGTGATTTCCTGGAAGTCCACCGACGGAGCCGTAATCGAAGGCGTGCTGTACAAGCCGCAGGACTTCGACCCAAAGAAAAAATATCCGCTGCTCGTCGTGATCCACGGCGGACCGACTGGAGTGGACCAACCGATTGTGAATGCCGACCGCTACTATCCAATCGAGCGTTTCATCGCCAAAGGCGCCCTGATTCTGCGCCCCAACTACCGTGGCTCGGCGGGATACGGCGAGAAATTTCGCTCGCTGAACGTACGCAATCTGGGAGTCGGCGATTACGCCGACGTGATATCCGGTGTGGACTCACTTATCGCCAAAGGCTTTGTTGACAGAGACCGCCTCGGCTCCATGGGCTGGAGCGAAGGCGGATACATCTCCGCTTTTATCACTGCCTCCAGCGACCGCTTCAAAGCTGTAAGCGTCGGCGCGGGAATTTCCGACTGGATGACCTACTACGTCAACACGGACATCACGCCGTTCACGTCGCAATATCTGCACGCCACGCCGTGGGACGATCCGGAAATTTACAAAAAGACTTCGCCGATTACGTACATCGCGAAAGCGAAGACGCCGACGCTGATCCAGCACGGAGAAAACGACCGGCGCGTGCCGATTCCCAATGGCTACGAATTACGGCAAGCGCTCGAAGACCACGGCGTGCCCGTGAAAATGGTGGTTTACAAAGGATTCGGCCACGGCATCACCAAGCCGAAACAGCAGCGCGCCGTGATGGAAGAAAACGAAAAGTGGTTCGCGAAATATATCTGGGGCGAAGAGCCAGCCCCGGTGCCGCCCGTGCCGGAGAAAAAGTAACCGGTGTTGCGCGAACGGGCACCGCTGGCGGCTACGTCTCCAGCTTGAAGCGCGTCGAAGCAAGACGATATAACCGGCGCCACAGCAAGCGATTAATGAGCACGACGATGGTCGCCATGATTATCGTGGAAGCCAGCAGCAGATCAAAGCGCCCTGCATCGCTGGCGCTGCTGATCGCGCTGCCGAGTCCGGTGGTCGAAATGATGCCCCCCTGAAAGTGGAAATACTCCGCGACGATACTGGCATTCCACGCTCCACCGGATGCCGTAACCATCCCTGTAACGAGATAAGGGAAAATTCCCGGCAGAATCAAGCGGCGCCAGCGGTCCCGGGAGCTGAAATGGAAGATGTTTGCTGCTTCCTTGAGGTCCGTTGGGATGGCCATAGCGCCGGCGATTACGTTGAAAAGGATGTACCACTGCGTGCCGAGAAGCATCAGGAGCATGGCGGCAATCTCGAACCCCGCAGGCAGACGGATGAGAAAAAGTAAAATGATGGGAAAAAGAGCGGTCGCGGGAATGGAGGCAGCGAGCTGCACGAGCGGCTGTGCGATGCGCGAGAGACGCGGATTGAAGCCGATGGCCACCCCGACGGGCACAGTCCAAATCGCCCCGATAAGCAGCGCGCCGTTGACGCGCAACAGCGTGAAACCAGCACTGCGAAGAAGCGAGAAATAATCTGCGCGGCGCAAATCGGACAGTTCGCCGATGGCGTGATAGACGGCAAAGCCGATGCCGGCGAGTATCACGGCGGCGAGAGCGATGAGCGACCAGCGGCGCGTGCTTTTGCGTTTCGGCGCGGAAAACGTCGCCGCAGCACGGGCCGCGCCGGCCGCCAGATTGACGGTGATCCAATCCAGGACCGGGCGAACGACGACGCGGAAGATGCGAATGACAAACGAAGCGCGGCCCAGAAAATCGAGCAGATTGTGCGAAGTGGATTTGGCGGTCTCGACCTGTTCAAACTTGAATTTATCCGCCCAGACGATGACCGGCCGCCAGATGAGCTGATCCAGGATGACAATCACCGCGACCATTGCGGCAAGTCCCCAGAGAATGGCACGAGTATCGCCGTTGCTCGCGGCAGTTTGCAGGTAAGAGCCGAGCCCAGGAAGGCGGAAATCGCGCTTGCCGAGGACGAACATCTCGCACGCCATCAGGAAGAACCATCCGCCGGCAACGGACATCATCGAGTTCCACACCAACCCGATGGTGGAGTACGGCAAATCGAGCTCCACAAATCTTTGCCAGCGTCCGAACCGGTAGATAATCGCCGCTTCGCGCAGCTCGCGCGGAATGCTCTTCAGCGAAGAATAAAAACTGAACGCAATATTCCAAACCTGTCCTGTGAAAATGAGCACAATGGAACCGAGTTCGATGCCCAGCTGGCTGTTCGGAAACAGCGCGACCATGGCCAGCATCACGCCTGGCAGAAAACTCAGCACGGGGATCGATTGCAAAATATCGAGCAGCGGCACCAGCACGACTTCGGCGGCTTTGGAACGTGCCGCCGCGTAGCCATAAGCCAGCGCAAACGCCAGGCTGAACACGTACGCCAGGCCGAGCCGAACCAGCGAGTAAAGCGCGTACAGCGGAAGCGCGCGCGGGCTCTGCGAAATTTCCACTCGAGCCGGGACGGGCCCCAGCCACGTGTGGCCAACAGAATAGACGCCGTAGATGGCGGCCATCACGAACAGGAAGACGGCTATATCGATCAAAAAAGACCAGGACCATCGCGAGCCGGCCGGCCGTTTCAGGGCTGGCGGGATGGCCGTCGCGGTTTGAAGAGAAACAGTGGGGGAAGGCACGGGAAGGTCAGGCCTCGGTGAGGGTCAGCTTGCCCGTGGCGGCGTCGTAATCAAAAAGTTCCGCGTAGCGGCCCCACTGGATGGCGGTTTCCAGCTGGCGCCGTGTTTCGTCTTCGCTGAAATGTTCATCGAGGAGATCGCGGAAGAATTCATCGGAGAGCGTGCGGTTTGATTTTGCTTTGAGAGCATTCTGCATCTGGCAAAGCAATGGGACGTTCGCGAGCGCCGCTTTGCGAAAGATGGCTTTGCGTCCCTGGATGTCCGCTTTCGCGAAGGCCTCGCCCTCCGGTGTGATGCTCGCGCCGCCTTCTGCGAGGCGAAGCATTCCGAGGAGCACGGCGGTGTCGATGGTAGGGAGCAGTGCGTCCACCTCGAGGCTCAATTCATCGGCTAGTTTGTGGAGATCGGCTTTGCCGCCCTGGTCCATGAGGATTTCCAGCAAGCCGGCTACGCCGCCGGGCCGCGTGTGCGGAAGCATGATGGTTTTGGCCTGCAGTGGTTTGCCGGGAACGGCGGATTTCGGCGGAGCTGAATCGTGTTCGTGATCGGGGCGAGTGAGCACGCGATAGATGGTGTCGACAAGTTCGATGAAGCTTGAAGACTTGCGGTCGCGCGGATGCGGCATATCCACAATGAAATCGGCGTGAATGTGCGCGGGGTTGCGGCCGAGGACCACGACGCGATCGGCGAGCACGACGGCTTCTTCGATATTGTGAGTGACGATGAAGATGGCCCGCGTGGGAATCTTGTGCTCGAGCCAAAGTTCGAGCAGTTCGCCGCGCAGCGTTTCCGCGGTGAGAACATCGAGCGCGGAAAAAGGTTCGTCCATGAAGAGGACTTCCGGCTCGACGACGAGAGCGCGGGCTACGCCGACGCGCTGCTTCATGCCTCCGGAGAGCTCCTTGGGATACGCGCTCTCGAAACCGTCGAGGCCGACAGCGTCAATGATGCGCAGCGCGCGTTTGTGGCGATCGATGGAAGCCATGCCGCGCGCTTCCAGAGGAGCTTCGACATTTTCAAGAACCGTGAGCCAGGGAAACAGCGCGAAACTTTGAAAAACGATGGAAACGTTGGGTGAGCCGTCGCCCACCGGTTCGCCGTGCCAGTAGACGGAGCCGGCGCTGGCGGGCGACAGCCCGGTCAACATGCGCAGCAGCGTGGATTTTCCGCAGCCTGAAGGGCCGAGCAGGGCGATAATCTGTCCGGGATAGACGGCGAGATCGGTCGCTGCGATGACTTGAATGCGGCTGCCATCGGGCTGCGCGTAAAATTTCTCAAGCTTGCGGGCTTCGATGATGGGCGCTTCTGCTGTGCTGGGAGTGCTCATGAGACCGTGTATTATCGCTCAAGTCCCTGCCAGACGCACGGAAGGATGTGGGGCGCATGGTAGTTTATTTCCCGGTTACAATGGCGTGAACGCTGCATGACAACCTCCGGCGAACCGTTGCATCCACTGCCGTGGGCCGCGCGAATTCGCGGCTGGCTTCCCGCACTTTCCATCTCGCTGCTGGTTTCTCTTCTGATTGTTTCGCCGTTTTTCTGGCTGGGAAACGCTACCGGGCATGACTTCCAGTATCACGCGGCTTCGTGGCTGGATGCGGCGGGCCAGTGGAAGGAAGGCATCGTTTATCCGCGCTGGACGGAATGGGCGAATCACGGTTTTGGTGAGCCACGATTTATTTTCTATCCGCCGAACTCGTGGGTCCTGGGTGCGGCACTGGGTTCTCTCCTTCCGTGGAACAAGGTCCCCATCGTTTTCGTTGTCCTGGTGCAAACCTTCGCTGGATTGAGCGCGTTTTCTCTGGCGCGGCGCGTATTGCCAAATCGGACTGCTCTTCTTTGCGTGGCCTGTTACGCCGCGAATCCTTATGCGCTGCTGATTGTTTACATGCGCAGCGATTTCGCGGAGCTGCTGGCGAATGCTTTTTTTCCGCTGCTGTTTCTGCTCGCGCTGCAAATTTGCGAGATGCTGGAAAATCGGTCATCCCTCCAGCCAAGGTCTCCACACTTCGCGATCGCGAGCTTCGCAATCGTCTTTGCGCTGATCTGGCTGTCGAACGCGCCGGCTGGAGTGATCGCCAGCTACAGTTCGGCAGCCGTATTTGGCTTAGCGGCGCTGACGCGGCGGAGTTGGCAGCCGTTGATGCGCGGTGCCATGGGGCTGGCGCTGGGATTCGGTCTCGCGGTCTTTTACTTGTTGCCGGCGGCTTACGAGCAGCGCTGGGTGAACATTGCTCAGGCGCTTTCGACAGGTTTGCTTCCGTCGGAAAACTTTCTTTTTACTGTGATCAACGATCCGGAACACACACTCTTCAACTGGATTGCGTCGTCCATTGCCGTGTTTCTGATGATCGCGACGGGATTGGCGGCACTTGCGTCGCGGCGGCGTAACCAGATTGGCGAGGGCACACTAGAGAGCCGCGTGTGGCAGATGCTGCTGCTCCTTGCCGGGATGGCGAGCGTGTTGATGCTGCGTTTCACTTCCCTGCTCTGGGCCGTGCTGCCGAAATTGCGTTTTGTGCAGTTTCCGTGGCGCTGGATGTCGCTGCTCTCGGTGCCGTTCGCCATTTTGCTGGCGGCCGCGATGGGGCGGAAGCGATGGGGATGGGTGTGGGCGGTGGTGGCGTTTGCGTGCCTCGGCGCAACGGGCGTTGTGCTCGTCCAGCGCGGGTGGTGGGACTCGCAGGACATTCCCGCTCTGCGCGAAGCTATCGCCAAGGGAGAAGGATTCGAGGGCACGGACGAGTATGACCCCGCGGGAGATGACCACACCAACGTGCCCGCGAAGGCACCGGAGGCGGCTGTAATAGACACGGATTCGACGCCTGGTCCGAACAGCGTGCCGGCGATTCACGTGGTGCGGTGGACGGCGGAAGAGAAAATTGTCACCGTGAATTCCAGAGAGCCGTTCGCGCTTGGCTTGCGCTTGCTGAACTATCCCGCGTGGCAGGTTGAGGTGAACGGCGCGCTTGTGAAACCGATGGACGGTGAGGATTTCCACCAGACGGTTGTGCCTTTGCGAGCTGGAGAGTCGCGGGTCATCGCGCGATTCCAGCGGACGTGGGACCGCTGGGTCGGCGGGATCCTGAGCCTGTGCATATTGCTGCTCTTGTTCCTCTGGCGGTTTGTTGCAGGCGGCGGGAAGCTGAACGGAAGGTCGGGGCAAGCCCCGCCCCTACGAGACGTTAGAGCTTAACTGCCGCTTCCCCAGTGAAGCCCCCTCCCGTTATTTTTTGGCAAGCAGGTCCAGCATGAACTGCGTACGGTAGTCAACGGTCCTGTCAGGGATGGAGCTTGGCCCTATTTTTTCGCCGCGGGCCGATTATCCAAAAACGTGTAGTCGGAAGGGATGGCGAAATAATCCGGATCCGGCTCGGAACGTGAGAGAATCTCGATCTTGCGGGCGAATGAACCGCTGCGCGGGTCAGATTTCGTTACGGCCACATCCAGATTCAGTTCGGAACAATGCCACACATCTCTGGTGATAAGCAGCGGCTCGGAATTTCCGTAAGCACCCGCGGCCACTGAGGTAGTCTCGCGTGTACCCTCGACGGTTAGAGCGTCCATCACACTTGTACCCAAACTGACGGACTGCATGGTCGAGGCGCGCGGGGCCTCCTCACCTCCTTCCGATTTCGCGTAAGCAGTCAGCCGAAATGCGTTAATCCGGCACGTTTTCGTCGAGACGTAACACGTAGTGCGCGTCTCCTCCTTCGGGTCAATGATGATGAAGTTCCACCTCGGCAAAATCTCGCCGGATTGCGTCATTCTCCGGCGACTCTCAAAATAGATTCTCCCCGAGGAGTCCCGCGCCAGCATGCTCATAAACGCGAAATGAGACGTGGATCCATCAGGACTCGTCCAGCTCACTGTCGATTTGCCCGTGAAGGGCAGCCCGGGCTTGGGGGGGACGTACATATCTTCCGCGCCGGGATTAGCGGCCACGTCGGGAATCTTGCCCGCTGGGCGAGTGCCAGCATAAGGTTCTTGAGCGGGAAGGAACGAGGCGGAAGTCGCGAATAAAGCCACCGGCAATACCAGCCACGAGACGCGATGGCGTGCCATGGGCACCTCCAAAACTCTTCCGATGATATACCGCCTAAATAAGACGTCAAGTCAGCCACTGTTTGAGGATTGCCTTTGTAAGAAGCGGGAATAAAGAAGGGAAAAACCTTACACAAAATTCGCGGAGGGCACAGAGGGCGCGGAGAATTTGCCGCGCAGATTGGTGTTAGCGGCGGTCCACGGTTGGGTGGCGGATGTCCTGGCCCTGGACGATGTAGATTACGTCTTCGGCGATGTTGGTGGCGTGGTCACCGATGCGTTCGAGATTTTTTGCGACGAGGATCAGCTCGAAGGCGGGGAAGACGACGCTGGAATCGCCCATCATGTAGGTGAGGAGTTCGCGGAAAATTTGGTCGCGGTATTGATCGACTTGGTCGTCGGTGGCGAGAACTTTTTGAGCGAGGTCGACGTCGCGGCGGACAACGGCGTTGAGGGCGTTGCGGACCATTTCTTCGGCGAGTTCGCTCATGCGCGGGAGGTCGACGTAAGGCTTCACGCGAGGATGGCGGAGGATGCGCTGCGCGGCTTGCGCGATGTTGACGGCCTGGTCGCCGATGCGCTCGAGGTCATTGTTGATGCGGGAAACGGCAAGCACGAAGCGGAGATCAATGGCCATCAATTGATGAAGGGCGAGGAGCTGGACGACGCGGTCGTCGATTTCAAGCTGCAATTCGTTGATGGCGTCTTCTTCATCGAGCACACGCTTGGCAAGCTGTTCATCGGCTTCGAGCACCGCGTGGACGGCCTGATGGACGGCGCGTTCGCCGAGGCTGCCCATCCAGAGCAGGCGCTCTTTCAATTCGTTCAAATCTCTTTCGAAGTGGCGTTCCATGAGATCTTTTCCCTCACCCAACTAAAGCGTGGCGAATATCTTAATTCTCTTCTGCCTCAGTGCATCATCCAAAGCGGCCGGTGATATAGGCTTCCGTACGCGGATCGCTCGGCTTAGTGAAGAGCTGCGGCGTGGGGCTGAACTCGATGAGCTGGCCGGTGAGCAGGAAGGCGGTGAAATCGCTGATGCGGGCGGCCTGTTGCATGTTGTGAGTGACGGTAATGATGGTGCAGAGATCCTTCAGCTGCACGAGGAGCTCTTCGATCTTTGCGGTGCTGATGGGATCGAGAGCGGAGCAAGGCTCGTCGAGGAGAAGCACTTCCGGCTCGACGGCAAGAGCGCGGGCGATGCAGAGGCGCTGTTGCTGTCCGCCGGAAAGTTCGTAGGCAGATTTGTGCAGGTGGTCTTTCACTTCGTCCCACAAGGCGGCGTGGCGGAGGCTCTTCTCGACGGCTTCGGCGATAGGAATCTTGGAACCGTTGATGCGGAGGCCGTAGGCGACATTTTCGAAAATGGATTTTGGAAAGGGATTGGGGCGCTGAAAAACCATGCCGATGCGGCGGCGCAGGAGGGTGACGTCCTGCGCGAGAATATTTTTGCCATCGAGAAGGATTTCACCTTCGAGACGGGCGTTGCGCACGGTTTCGTGCATGCGATCGAGAGTGCGCAAGAGCGTGGATTTGCCGCAGCCGGAGGGGCCGATGAGCGCGGTCACCTTGCTGGTGGCGATGCCCAAGTTGATATCGAAGAGCGTCTGCTTGGCACCGTACCAGAAGTTGACGTTGGAAATGGTCATGCGCATAGCAGCGGGAGCCGCCGTTTCACGGCTCGCGCCCGTCGTTACCGGAGGGGTTATGTTTACGGACACTGCTTGCCTCACAGAAGCGTGCATGAATTATGACCTCGGAACCGAAATGCCGCGAGAAAGAATTCCCCGGGCAACAATATTGATAACCAAAACCAAAACCAGGAGGACGAGGCCAGCGGCCCAGGCTTGGCGGTGCCAGTCTTCGTACGGCGAGAGCGCGTAGGAATAGATGACGGCTGGAAGAGAAGCGGTGGCGTCTTTCAAGCCTCTGCTCCAATAGGTGTTGCCGAATGCGGTGAACAGCAGTGGAGCGGTTTCACCGGCTACCCGGGCCACGGCGAGGAGTACAGCCGTAAGTATGCCGCGATAAGCGGCGGGGACTATCACGGTGGCGATCGTTTTCCACTTGCTGGCGCCGAGAGCCATGGCGCCTTCGCGCAAAGTGCGCGGGACGGCGAGGAGAAACTCTTCGGTGCTTCGCAAGGTGATGGGAATCATCATCATTCCGAGGGCAAAGCCGCCGGCGTAGGTAGAAAAATGTTTGAAAGGGGCCACGGCCACGGCGTAGGCAAAGATGCCGATGACGATGGAGGGGACGCCGTTGAGGAGGTCGGCGGCGTAACGCACGACAAAAGCCGTGGTGCTGCCGCTGAACTCGGCCAGGTAGATGGCGCCGAAGAAGCCGATGGGGACGCCGAACAGCGTCGCCAGCAGTAACAGTTCGCCAGTGCCGACGATGGCGTTAGCCATGCCGCCGCCAGTCTCACCGACAGGAACCGGCAGCTTGGTGAAGAAATCCCAGTTGATAGAGGTTCCGCCCTGATAGACGAGACAACCGAGAATGAAGAAGAGAACCGCGACCGAGACCAAAGCGCAGACACCGGTCATGGTAAGCATGAAATTGCTTACGAATTTGCGCCAGCGCAGACGGGCGTTCATGCGTTCCCCATTCCACTGCCGCGTTGAGAGGTGGCCAGGATGAGGAGCCTGGCGAGGCCGTTGAGAATGAAGGTAAGGAGAAAGAGGACCAGGCCAAGCTCAATCAAAGCCTGCGAATGGAGAGGACTGGAAGCCTCGTTGAATTCGTTGGCAATGGCGGCGGCGATGGAATAACCGGAAGCGAGGAGGGAAGCGGAAATTTTGGGGGTGTTGCCGATGACCATGGTGACGGCCATGGTCTCGCCAAGAGCGCGAGCGAGAGCGAGAAAGATGGAGCCCATAATGCCGGTGCGGGCGAAGGGGACAACCACTTTCCACGTGGATTCCCAACGAGTGGACCCTAGAGAAAGGGCCGCTTCGCGCTGATCGCGCGGCACGGAGAGCAGCACTTCGCGGGAAACGGAAATGATGTACGGGATAATCATGACCGCCAAAACGATGCCAGCGGTAAGAAAGCCGATGCCGTAAGCGGGGCCCTGGAATAGAGGGAGAAAGCCGAGTGTCTTTTTAAGGGCAGGCTCGATGTAACTGCGCATCAGCGGCACGATGAGAAAAATGCCGAGCACACCGTAAATCACGCTGGGCACTGCGGCGAGCAGGTCAATGAAGAACTCGAGAGTATCCGAAACGCGGGCGGGAGCGAGTTCCGCCAGGAAAATTGCGGCGCCAATGCCCAAGGGAACGGCGATCAGGAGCGAGACAATGGCGGTGACCAGCGTGCCGTAGATAAACGGAAGCGCGCCGAAGATCCCCGCGTTGGGATCCCAGACTTGCGTGACAAAAAAGGAGAAGCCGAATTTGTGACGGGCCAGCACCGATCCCTGCCACAAAGAAAGCACCAGAAGAACAGTGATGAGAACCACCGAGGCCGCGAACACAAACGTGATAGCGCGGGCGATTTCGTCCCCGTCGGTAAGCCGGCTTAAAAAGGTTCGCGAGCCCGAAATGGGGCTCGCGTCGGGAACCGGGGTGGTTGTGGTAGCCACGTTATTGAACGTTGTTTAGAGCCTTTAATTCTTTGTCTACAACTTCCTTCGGAAGTTTTGCGTACGAAAGTGCTTCGACTTCGTTCTGGCCATCGGCGAGCATCCACTTAACGAATCCCTTCAGAGCGTCGCGCTTGGCGGCATCGGAAAATTTTTGCGGGATGAGCAGCCAGGTGAAGCTGGAGATGGGATAGGCGGTTTTGCCCGGGGCGTCGGTGATGGAAACGCGAAAATCATCGGGCATGGTTTTGGCAGCGCCCGCAGCGGCAGCGGTCACGCTTTCCAGGTCGGCCTTAATGAAAGTGCCGGCCGCATTGCGCACTTTGCCGTAGGGCATTTTGTTCTGGATGGCATAAATCAATTCGACGTAACCGAGCGCGTCGGGGGTCTGCTTGACGACGCCGGCAACGCCTTCGTTGCCTTTGCCGCCGAGGCCGACGGGCCAGTTTACAGAAGCGCCCTTATTGACCTTGGCCTTCCACTCGTCGCTGACTTTGGCGAGGTAGTCGGTCCAGATGTAGCTGGTGCCGCTGCCGTCGGAGCGATGCACGACAACGATGTCATCGGCGGGAAGCTTGACGCCGCTGTTTGCGCCCGCGATGGCTGGGTCATTCCACTTGGTGATTTTTCCGAGAAAGATACCGGCCAGAGCGTCGGGGGTGAAGTTCAACTCAGCGTTCACACCGGGAATATTGTAGGTGGGGACGACGGCTCCGAGAACGGTGGGAAAGTGGAGAATGCCGAAGCCGTGCTTGTCCTGAAAAGCCTTGAGCTGGTCGTCGTTCATTGGGCCGTCAGAGGCGCCGAAATCCACGGTGCCTTCCGTGACTTGCTTGATGCCGCCGCCGGAACCGATGGACTGGTAGTTGATCTGGATGGTGGCATTTTTCTTCTGAAAATCTGCAATCCATTTTGTATAGATCGGGTTGGGGAAGCTGGCGCCGGCGCCGTTGATGGAAAGGGTGCTGTCAGCCCAAACGGCGGCAGCCAAGCCGAGAACAACGAAGGCAATTCCTGCAATTCGCTTCATCCGTCATCTCCCACACGAAAAATTTTCCGTCGACCAGGATTGTTAAAGTGTCTCTCTTCCGTGTTACAGCATTGTTACAAACCATTGAGAGTTTTTTTGATTTTGTCCGAAGGGGCGGTGCCCAACCCTAACTCTTCTGTCCTCAACAAGTTGTTGAGGCAAATGGCCAAGGCAACTGGGGCCCGAAAAAGAAAGGGCAGCCCGGTGAGGGGCTGCCCTTTTTCCGTCCACCACGGGTGGACGGGAGCGCTAGGTGTTCCCGGTTTAGGGGATGTAATAGCGGAAAGAGGTGAGGACCATGTTTTCGACGGCCTTGGGACGCGTGCTAACCTGAATTGAGCCGTTCGTGGCGCTGGCGTCGTCGCCGGACCAGCCGATCTTCGTAATGTAGGAGTACTGAACACCCCAGCGAACGCGGCCCTTGGTCCCCTGGTAAATGTTGTGCCAGAAGCCGAGAGTGCCTTCGATCACGTTGTGAACGTCTCCGGCGCACGGGCCGCTGCCTCCAGGAACGATATCAGAGGTTGGAGCGGTTTCCGTTGAGCAACCGGTGTTGTTGAAGAGTGGCGAGCCGTAACCAACGCCGACCGGGAAACCATCCGCGTTGATGTACTGGAAGTCTGTACGAGCGGCGTATTCACCACCGTAGTAGGCATAGACGTCGAACTTGGGGCTGGGGTGAAGCTCGAGTTGCGCCAAATAAGCGGCGCCACGGATGGGAGCGAGGGTGCCATTCGGGCGGGCGGTCACGTCGGACAGTTGGGCTGAGCTGTAACGGCCAATGCCGTCGCCGCCCTGGATGTGAAGAACGACATCGGCCTTCTTGGCCACGACAGGTAGCCGAGCAGTGGCGCCAGCGCCACCACCAACCCTGCCATCGTTGAATGCACCTGCCACGGAAGCGGTGCTGCCGGCGCAGTCGGCGGGAAGGTTGGCGACGATCAGCGGAACAGTGCCGCAAGGGTAGGTGCGTGAACGGAAGGGGCTAACGATTCCGACGACTTCGAAGTGGCCCCATCCCGGATCAAGAGCGGCCTTAACGAGGAAATCAGGCGACTTGTTGGTGGTGTAACCGGTAGCATCAAATGCGTTATTGAGACCGCCGCCCTGGCCGGGAGTGTTGATGAAGAAGTTCGTGCCGAAGCCGCGGCCGCCGATGGTAGTTTGTGGTCCTTCAATCGCAGCTGCCACGGCGAACTTGTCGCCGAAGCTCTTCGTCACGCGGGCGCTATAGGCGCGCTGCCAGGCCCAGCCGACGACGTACTGTGGGTCGATCATCATGGGGAAGGCTTCCTGACGATTCTCTATGCCCTTCTTGCTTTCGGTGACCAGACTCCACATCTGACCGCCCGAGAAGGCGAACCCGTTATCAAACGCGGCGCGAGCCCAGAACTGACGGTAACGGAGGACGTAGCTGTTGCTCTGGCGATTGTTGGAGGTGGCGCCGGCACCGAGAAAATCCGTCTCGACGTAGCCGGTCATCTTGGCGGAGCCAATCCTGGATTCGAGCAGTAAGGAAAGACGAGACTGCCGTGCGGAAAAAACGTTTTCCGTCACTTTGCCCATTCCGAGACCGGGATACGGGATGCCGGTGAATTGGGTGTTGATATCGTCACCGGTGGCATGAGTGCGGAAGGCTGTTTCAGCCGCGACGAAGCCGCCGGGAGTGATGGTGATGCCCTTGTAACGAATCGAGGCTGGACCTTCCTCGTCGCCCGCTGGATCGGGGTTGGCTTTCGCGGCCGTCGTCGCCACGGTGGTCTTGAGCACTTCGTTGCTGGCCTTGAGATCCGCGACGGTGTTGTTCAGCGTAGCTTCGTTGCTCTTTACTTCGGCGGTGGTGTTGACCGCTTCGGTGGCCTTGGTGGTGGCTTCCGTCGCGCGCGCATTGGCGGCCGCCGCTGCGTCGCGAGCTTCGTCAATCTGACGATCGCGCTTGGCAAGCTCTTCCTTCAACAAAGTGAGCTGTTCTTGCTGGGCTTGGAGAGCCTGACGGAGTTCCTCGAGCTCGGCAGCGATCGCCGCGTCCGACTTGTCCGCTTTCTTGGCTGCCTTGGGCTTGGCCGGCGCAGCAGGCTTGGCAGGCTGCGCGTCGGCGTCCTTCGGTGTATCAGCGAGCGCTGTTCCTACTGTGAGGAACAGCGATAGTGTGAGTGCTGCGATTTTTTTCATTGCCTCTCTCTTTGGAGCAAAATTCGACCGCTTACCGATGAGGAAAGGAACCACCCCGCGGAGAAAGGTAAAGGCCGTGTGTAACAGTTACGTCAACCGAATGTGAATATCCTGTAACAATCTAGATTAGTTGGACGTAAACCGTTGATAAATCGAAGCTTACAAAAGAGTCCGTCGGTCAACAACAGCACGAAAATGAGGCGATTTGCCGGACGATCCTGCTTTCGGCAAAGCCTCGTTCATATTCGCGCGAATTGAAAACTCGGCTCATTTTCATCTTCGAACTACGGCCTTCCGCCCTCGACGCGAGGAAGGGAACCTACTTCGGCTCAGACATAGTAAAAGCGAGGACGATTTGCGTCAAGCGATATTGATATTTGGCGTCGGTGTCGGCGATGTCGGCTTCGGTCTTTTGAAGTTCGGCCTGGGTGAACTCGACGATAGAGCCGAGACCCAGATTGTAGCGCGCCTGCGCGAGGTTGAGCGCGAGGGTGGCCTGTTCGAGAAGCTGCTGGGTCACGGTAAGGCGCTCGTAAGCCTGATTGGAATTCTGCCAGGCGATGCGGACGTCGCGGGCGATGTTGTTGCGAGTATCGAGCAACTGCTTGCGATTGAGTTCGGTTTGCAGGTCGGCGGCTTTGCCTCGAGCGTTATAGAGAAAGCCGTTGAAGACCGGGATGTTGATGTTGACGCCGACGGCGCCGTACCAGCTGGGGATGTGATTGTCGCGGACGGGAGCTTGCCCGACGACGCCGAGGGCTTCGACGGTTGGACGCCAGAGGTCGTGCTCGGCGCCGCCGAATTTTTCAGCGGACTCGACTTCAAATTGCAGCGCTTTGATTTCGGGGCGCTGCTGGAGGGCTTCTTGAATGAGGGGACTGACGTCCACGGCGGGGGGAGTGACGGAACTGGCTTCTTCCACGAGTTGGAAATTCTGCTCGTCGGGGTAACCGAGAATGGCGGAGAGGGAAGCGAGCGAGGTTTCGTGGTTATTGCGAGCTTCGAGCAGAAGAAGTTGTGCGCGAGCCAGCTCGACTTTGGAGAAACTCAAATCGATCTCGGACTTGAGTTTTGCGTCGGTCAAGGCCTGAACTTTTTGGGCGAGAGTCTGCCGCGCGCGAACCGTGTCTTCGGCAACGTGAACGAGAGCTTTCGTCTCCAAAGTATTGTAAAAGTCCTGGTCCACGACAAGAAGAATGTCGGCGCGCGTGGCCGCGGCATTTTGGTCTTCGGCTTTGGCGCCGAACTCGGAACTGGAAAGCAGATTGGTGGTGCGGCCGAAATCGGTGACGAGCTGACTGATGCTGGCGCCGCCCGCTGCGCGCGGATAAACGACCGGGTTATTGAGCGCACCGGCGGTGATGCGGCCGCCTGGATCGGCGGCAACCGCCGTCAGGCTGAGATTTGCGGTGGGCAGGAGGGCAGAACGCACTTCGCGCACGTATTGTTGGGCGACCAGGGCTCGCAACTTGCCGACGGTGATCTGCGGATTGTTTTTGATCGCGATGGCTTCGGCTTGGGCGAGGGTTAGCGACGTGCCATTCTGCTGGGGCGCGCCCATGTTTTGTGTTGCCGGAGCAGACGCCGAGGCTGGCGGCGTCTGAGCCGAGGCCCGCTGCGTTATCGCCACGACCAGGGAGGAAGCGGCTGCGAGAAGCAGCGATGCGATGCGAGCGCTCACGACGCCACCTCCGAAACGCTCGATTGCTTGCGGCCATGAACAATCAGGTAGACCGCGGGCACAAGAAAAACAGTCACGACCACGGAAATTCCCAGCCCACCGATGATGGCGCGCGCCAGCGGAGCGTATTGCTCGCTGCCAGCCTCCACGCCCAAGGCCATCGGAAGCATGCCGAGGAGCGTCGCCAGGGAAGTCATGAGAATGGGACGCAGCCGCACTTTGCAGGCTTCGACCGTTGCTTCTCGCAAGCCCATCCCACGCTCGTGCAAGATGCCCGAGAATTCAACGATCAGAATACTGTTGGAAACGACGATGCCGGTCATCATGATCACTCCCATGAGGGACATAATATTTAGCGTGGTATGGGTCAGGAGAAGAATCAGGACCACGCCGCTCAGTCCTGGCGGAATGGCGGTCAAAATGATGAGCGGATCAAGGAAGGAACGGAACTGGGCCATCAGGATGAGATATACCAGAGTGATCGAGAGCAGCAGACCGATGGCGAACCGCTTGAACGACTCATTCATGCCCACGACCGCGCCGCGCACCGTGACGCGAACATTTTTGCCGGTTTTCAGTTCCTTCAAGTTGCGATTGACTTCCGCGTTGATGGCGCCGAGGTCCTCGGTCTTGGGCATGACGTAAACATCCATCACGCGGCGGATCTGGTAGTGATCCACTTCCGTCGGGGTGTTGATGGGCTTGATGGCCGCGACGGACTCAAGCGGCGTGTAGGCCGCGGAGTTATTCGCGCGAAGCGGAATGTTCTTGAAATCGGACATGGTCATCGCACCGATTTGCTTATTGAAATATTGAACGGTGAGCATGTAGTTGTTGCCAGTGACGGGATCGATCCAGTAACTGGGGGCAATGACGCCGTCGGAAGTCAGCGCGGTGATCACGTTGTCCACGACGTCTTTGGGCGTCAAGCCCAGTTGGCCCGCCTGCACGCGATTGATGTCCAGCTCCAGGCCCGGATAATCGATATCCTGCGGAACGAGAATGTCGCTCACGTTTTTGGAGTTCTTCAGGCGGGAGGCGATGTCCTCCGCGATTCCGTGCGCTTCGGCCAGATTGTTGTCGCTGATTTGGATGTCGAGCGGCGCCGGCAAGCCTTGATTCACGACGGAATCGACCAGCCCCCCCGCCTGAAAATAGGTGCTGAGCTGCGGCAGGTCCGAAGTGAGCTTGCGGCGGATGCGCGCCATGTACTCGTAGCTGCCCACCTTGTGTCCTTCCTTCAAATTGACCTGCACAAAAGCGGTGTGCATCGCAGCGTTGCTCGTGTAGATGGCGGAAAGGTCCGGAGTAATACCGATATTGGAGACAATCATGTCCAGATCACCCCGCGATACCACGTGGCGAATTTCGTCTTCGACGCCGGCAATATATGCATCGGTCACTTCGATGCGCGTCCCCGTGGGTGCTTTGACGTTGATGACAAACTGTCCGGGATCCGTGCGCGGAAAGTACGCGGTGCCAACGAAGGGAAATAGGCCCAGCAGAACGACAAGAACCCCTGCGATGATGAACGCCACAGTCCGTCTCGGGCGATTCAAGGCTATCTGGACGTTCCTCTCATAGAACTGCAGGAGTTTCTGGAAAGATTCATTAAAGCGTTTGATCAGACGGGCAAACAGCGAGGCCTTGGCAGTTTCACCATGGAGTTCGTGAGGCTCGACGCGGATGAATTTGGCGCAATACAGGGGAACGACGGTCATCGCGAAGATGTAAGAAGCGAAAATGGAAAGCACGACGCCCAGAGCGAGGTCGATAAAGAGATAGCGGCTCACGCCATAGAAAAACGTGACCGGGAAGAAAACGATCGAGGTCGTGGAAGTCGCCGCCAGCACCGCGAGCGCAACTTCCATTCCTCCTTTTTCCGCGGCTTCGTGCGGGGCCACACCTTGTTCCATGAAGCGGAAGATGTTTTCGAGAACCACCACGGAATCGTCGATCAGACGGGAGAAAGCGAGTGCCAGTCCGCCAAGCAACATGGTGTTAATAGAGCCGCCCATGCCGTTCATGATGAGAAAACAGGTGAGCGCCGAGAGCGGAATGGAAAGCAAGACGGCGAAGGTGGCGCGCGGGCTGCCAAGGAAAAGCAGAATCATCATGCCCGTCAAAAGGAGGCCGATGCCGCCTTCCTTGATCAGGTTTTTGACGGCCAGCTTGACGAAAACAGATTGATCGAAAACCACGGCGGTTCGCAGAGAGTCGGGGATATCCACGAGATGCTTGGTGGCATCTTTGACGCCGTTCACGATGGCGATGGTGTTGCTGTCGCCGCCTTGCTTCAGCACTGGGATGTAGACGGAATGCTGCCCGTCAATGCGCACAACGTTGGTCTGGATAGCTCCAGAATCCTCGCCTTTGCCGACGTCGGCAACGAGAACGGAACCCAAGCCTACGGTCTTGAGAGGGATGCGGTTGATCTCCGCGGCGTCCGGGACCTGGCTGTTGGTGTAAATGTTGTAGTCACGGTTACCGATGCGGACGTCACCGGCCGGGAGAATCAGGTTCGAGTCGTTTACCGCGTTGACCACGTCCATTAGGCTGAGTTGGTGCGCTTCCAGCTTCACGGGGTCCACGAAAACCTGGATCTGCCGATACGTTCCGCCGAAGGGCTGGGGGACCGAGGCTCCCTGAACATTGGCAATCTGGTTGCGGACCTGAAACTGCGCCAGGTCCTTCAATTGCGTTTCGTTGAGGCCTTGCCCCTTCAGCGTCACCAGGCACACCGGCATGCTCGAAGCGTCGAACTTGAGGACGACCGGCGGCAACGTGCCGGACGGCAGGCGCCGAAGGTCGGCCATGGCAAGATTGGCGATGTTACTGAGAGCTGCGTTCGCGTCGGTTCCCGGCTTGAAGTAGACCTTGATCAGGCTGACGCCGGTCAGCGACCGCGATTCAATATGATCGATGTTGCTGCCGAGGGTGAAAAACCGTTCGAAGGTATTGGTGATGTCGGCTTCGATCTGTTGCGGAGGCATGCCCGCATAAAAGGTGGCCACAACCACCACGGGAATGTTGATCTGCGGAAAAAGGTCCACAGGCATGCGGACGAGCGTCGAAACGCCGACGACCGCGACGACCAAACAAAGCATAATGATGAAATAGGGGTAAGCGAGCGCAAACTTGGGCATCAGCGGTCTCCCGACGGCTTGGAGGAGCCGGTTTCTATTTCTTTCGCCAGAACCTTTTGTCCGGAGCGAAATTCTCCAAGGTCTCCAACAATCACACGTTCGCCCTCGGCCACACCCGCAAGCACTTCTACTTGCCTACTTTCTTCTTGCCCGAGTTTGACTTGCCGCTCTTCAATGGTGTTTTGTGAATTGACGACCAGGACTTTGGCCTGGTCGCCCTCGCGCAGGAGCGCTTCCAGCGGGACGGTCAGCACGCCCTTCTTTTGATCGTGTACAAAATATGTCTCGGTGTACATTCCGGGCATGAGCTTGCCGTCGGGATTCTGGAAATCGATTTCGGTTTCCATCGTGCGGGTCTGCTCATTCAGAGAGTCCGCAAATCGCGAGACTTTTCCTTCGAAATTCTGGTTTAGCGCCTGCACATGTACTTTCAGTGTTTTACCCACGCGAATCTGGCTGGCGGCGGACTCCGGAATCGGGAGCACCAGCCGCAATACCGAAATCTGTGCGATGCGCACAACCGGAATGGCTTGCGTGCTGCTGGAAGTGCCGGCCGCAACGAGCGCGCCGGTATCCGCGTAGCGATTGGTGATGACGCCGGCAAACGGCGCGGTGATGTGCGTGTAATCCGAGAGCGCTGAAATCTGTTTCTGATTTGCCTGGGCGACTTCGAGCGCCTGTTGCGCCGAAGAAAGCGCCGACTTGGCGCTGGCTACTTGCGCCTGGGTTTCCAAGTCCTTGGCCTGGGCGTCGTCTAAATCCTGAAGTGCCACCAATCCCTCCTGCGTCTTGGCGGCGTCGCTCAGCCGCGTATAGCCAAGATGCATCGCCGTGTGCATTGATTTCGCGCGGTCCAGATCGCCCTGGGCACGCCCTATCTCTTCGGTGGCGCGGCGCGCCGAAGCATCCGCGCCGGCCAACTGGGCGGCCAATTCCGGGACTTCCAGAATTGCCAGAGTCTGGCCCTGCTTTACGTGGTCGCCGACATCTACGTAAATCACCTTGATGTAGCCCGCGACCTTGGCATGGACATCCACATCCTGAAACGCTTTGAAAGCCCCGGAGATGGAGAGAGTCTCTCCGAGATCGTGGCGCCCGACACGCACTACCGCCACGGTTGATTCACCCGAGCCCGGAGTTTCGTGGCCGGGTCCATCGGCTTCGGAAGAGAACCGGGCAACCGTAAGCCAGACAAGAACACCGACAGCGGCGAGAGCGGCTCCGGTGAAAATCCACTTTTTTGCGGTCATGAGAAGTTCCTATGAGCAAAGGGGGCCGGTGCGGTGCAGCGGCACTACTGCCGGCAGCCCTTTGAATCCGAGAATGGGCCTAAGTAAGAGATTCCTAAAAAGGTGTCCCCGGTTGCAGAAATAATCTCAAACAGCCGGAAAAGAGCTAGACAGTGGGTGGAGGGCGAAACCGTAAATTGGCGCAAATGAACTTACGCCCAAGCGGAAGGTCCAGGCCAGGCAAGAAGAAGTGCAACGCCGTGTCTGGAACGAGAGAAAAAATGCTCGTGAAGAGGTGCGCGACAAATTCGTGGGAATCCTGGCTTACTTGAGGCGAATATTTTTCAAGTTCGGAGAATGCGACGGTCGCTCGGTAACTCGCGTGGTGACGGACATTCAGGCCGCCTTCCGAACCCGCCGCAATCAGATAGGGATTAAAAAGAAATGAGAGCGTCAGCAGCAAGCAAACGAAAATATACAGTTGAGCGCTGCTTTGGAGCGATGGACGCAATCTGCTCATATTTGCCAACACAACCAGAATAGTGGGACTGCCCGCAGGGGTCAAGAGGATGCCTGAATGGTGTGCCAAACATCCCGAGAGGGGGGAGAAGGGGATCGGAGCCAGGGGTGCGCCGATCCCCGTGGTGGGACTTTGGTACGAAGATTAGAACAACCTGAGTGTCTCAAGCTGGGGTCACATCCGAATGAAGGGCCTGTGAATTCTCCATGACCTCTTCACCCGCCTGTGGTACCTGTTTTGCCGCCTCCGTGTTCATTGTCAGGCCGCGTCCATGGCGTACATCCAGGCCGCGGACCCAGAAAATGATGTCTTCCGCGATATTCGTGGCGTGATCTGCTATACGCTCGAGGTGCCGGGTAGCAAGAATGAACTGCATGCCGGGGCTGACCAGCGCCGCCTGCTGGGTCATGCTCTGCATGAGTTGATCGAAGATGCGGTCGCGGTACTGGTCAACAACATCGTCGCTTTGAAGGACTTGCCCCGCCATTTCGACGTTGCGATAGATCAAGGCACCGAGGCTCTTGCTGACCATGGCGCGCACCGCCGAGGTCATGGGAGCCAGTTCTTCGGGCGCCTGCGTGGGCGGCATTTCGCGGAGCGAGATGACGCACTCCGCCAGATTCACGGCCAGGTCGCCGATGCGCTCCAAATCGTTGGTGATTTTGAGGGCCGCCACGATCAGGCGAATTTCGTCGTCAGAAAAAGAGCCCCGGCGAAGCAGCCGTATGGCGTGTTCGTCGATCACAATTTCCATTTCGTTGATGCGCGGCTCGAGAAGAAAAACTTCGCCAGGAAGTGCCCAGGTGCGCGCTTCGTGGACTCCCACGATGGCATCCAGGGCGCGGTTCATAGCGCCTTCGACAGTTCGCGCCATCGAGACCAGATAATTGACCAGGGTGTCGTAAAGGACGGCTTCCGTTAGTCCAGCGGCACCTGCCATGTTTCCCCTTTCAAAGAGGGGCGCTTTGAATCACACCCCTGCTCGTAGTCCATATTCTGGCAAGCGAATCGTTACAGTTTGTTCACGGAGAGATGAATACGATGATAAATCGCAGGCTACCAGCATGTTACGGGCAGATTGCAAGCTCTTGGCCTAAACTGAAATGCGGGCCGAGTCCGGGTGGTCCGGGTCAAAAATGGGCACGGAAAAGTGGAAGTGCGAGCCCTGGCCCACTTCGCTATCGACCCACAAACGGCCGCCATGTACTTCGACTAGATGTTTGGCGATGGCCAGGCCGAGGCCGGTTCCACCTGCTTCACGAGACCTCGCCGCATCCACGCGGTAAAACCGCTCAAAGATCCGGGACTGGTCAGCGCGTGGAATACCGATGCCGGTGTCGGAAACGGTCAGAATCACTTCGTCTTTCGCGGTATGCGCGCTGAGGGTGATTTCTCCGTCCGGCAGGGTGTATTGAATGGCGTTGTCCAGGAGGTTTTGCAGAACTTCCGCGAGACGTCGGCGGTCGCCGCAGATGTCCGGCAAATTCTCCGGGACCTTGACGGAAATGCGGAGTTTTTTGTCGGCGGCGCGGTGCTGGGCGGTCTCGAGGCAGCTGTCGATCAATTGCGCCACGCTGAGGCGGCGAATTTCGAGTTCGAGGCGTTCGGCGTCCATTTTCGAGAGCATGAGCAAGTCTTCGGTCAGGCGCGCCAGGCGGCGGGAATGTTCGAGGATAATTTCCAGAAAGCGCGTGCGGTTTTGCGGATCGTCGATGGCGCCCGCGAGGAGCGTTTCCGTAAAGCCCTGAATGGCGGTGAGCGGCGTCCTCAATTCGTGTGAAACGTTGGCAACGAAATCGCGGCGTACGCGCTCCAGCCTTCGCAACTCCGTGATGTCATGCAGAACAACGACCGCGCCGGTCGTGTCTCCGGCGCTTACCGCGGCCACCGTGATGGCAAAATAGTGCTGGCGGAGCGTGCCAGTGACGATTTCCGACTGGACCCGCGGCTCACCGCCAAGAACCTTGCGCACTGCCTCGAGCAATTCCGTTTGCCGCACCACTTCCACCAGCGCGCTGCCAGACGTCGGCGGCACATCCAGCCCAAGAATTTCCGCGAAACCCGGGTTGGCGAACACCAGTCGCTCTGACGCGTTCACCACCGCTACTCCTTCGACCATGCTGCCGAGAATGGCCGAGGACAGATTGCGCTCCTCAGTCAAAGTATGAATCGTGCGGTCCAGGCGTGATGCGGTGCGGTTCAGCGAAATGCCCAGGGTTTCCAGTGCATCGCCCGAGCCGTCCCGAGGCAAAGGCCGGAAGTCGCCTTCGGCAACGCGCCGCGAAAACTCTTTTAATCTTTCGACTCGGCCAGTAAAGCCGCGGGACATGAACAACGAAACGGCTCCCGCCACCAGCAGAATGAAAAACGACGACACCCACAGCCGTCGCCGGAACGAACCCAGAACCTCGCTCACGTTCTCCGTGGGAAGCGCGAAACGCAAGAGAACGGTCGGTTCCCCCGGCCAGTTTTGGCGCACTGCATAATAAAGAAATTCACGATGGAGAGTAACGCTCTGGCGAACGGAACGGCCGTCCCCCTTGGCCATTGCTTCAACGATTTCCGGGCGATTCGCGTGATTTTCCATGATCGATGGATCGGACTGCGACTCGGCCAGCACGCGGCCATCGGCGCCGATGACCGTAATTCGTACGCCGCTCGCAGCCATCTGCGTGGCCCATTCTCGCAAGGCGGACATATCTTCCGGTTGTGATGGGGATGCGGGCGACCACTGTGGCGGTCGCGCCTGGCCAAGACGGGCTATCGCGGTGAGCTTCTCGAAGCCCTCTCGCTCGTACTCGGCGCGCAGAGCGCGCTCGGCAAAGTAATCCACCGCCAGGAGCACGCTGATCAGAAGCGCCAGGAAGGCGAACGCGAATTTCCAGAATAGGTTAAGCCGCACGAGTTTCGAACAAGTACCCCGCGCCGCGCACCGTTTTCAAATGAATCGGATTTTCCGGATCGCTTTCGATTTTCTCGCGCAAGCGGCGGACATACACATCCACGCTGCGCGGAGTCACGAAACGATCCGTTCCCCAGACGGCATCAAGGAGCTGATCCCGTGTGAAAACCCGGTTTGGGCGCGATGCTAGATAATAGAGCAGCCGGAATTCCAGCGTGCTGAGCGGAACAGGCTTTCCCGAATGGCTCACGCGGTAAGACGCCGGATCGATGGCCAGCTTTCCGATCTCGATAACGCGAGGCGAATCAGCAGGCGGCTCCGCCCGGCGGAGCAGCGCCTTGACGCGCGCGAGCAATTCGCGCGGGCTGAAAGGCTTGGTCACGTAATCGTCGGCGCCCATTTCCAGGCCCACAACACGGTCGGCTTCATCGCCGCGCGCCGTGAGCATCAGAATCGGCAAACGATTCAGTGAATCGTCCCGGCGAACTTCCCGGCAAATATCGAGTCCGGAAAGTTTCGGGAGCATGAGATCGAGCAGCAGCAAATCAGGTGGCGTCTTCTTGAGCGTGTTCAGGCCAGTGCTGCCGTCAAAAGCAGCACTCACCTGAAAACCTTCGTTGGCGAGGTTGTAACGAACGAGTTCGACGATGTCCTTGTCGTCCTCGATAATCAATACGCGTTTCATAAGGTTGGCACGTTCCGCTCGCCGGCTTGGCGAGAGTTTACCGTAGGCCGTAGGAATTCGATAGGAGGTTGAATTATTTGGGTCACTTTGGGGTGTTCGTAACACGGCTGATTGTGCCAGTCGGCGTGTAACACAGCGATAACATGAATGTGAATGGAGTATGAACGCTGCTTTTGGCTGTTAATTGGCGCTGGAAGTCGTAAAAGCGAGCGCCAGGAGCGTTTTTTGCTCAAGTTCGTGCGCTTTGGCCGAGCCGGTCGCCGGGCTGGCGCTGGCGGACCGCTTCACCGAGCGTGCCTGCAGGCCTCTGGCCTGCGCCAGGCGTTCCAGGCGCGGCAGCACGTAGAACAGGGCGCCCATGTTGGCTGGCTCTTCCTGCACCCAGACGACTTCACGGGCGTTGGGATGCTCGGCGAGGGCAGCGCTGATCTCGTGCCGCGGGAGCGGATAGAGTTGGTCCAGGAAGAAAATCGCCGTCGCGGTGTCCTTCCGCCGCCGGCGCTCCGCTCGCAACTCATGGCCCACCTTGCCGCTGGCAATCAGGATGCGCTTGGCGTCCTGCACTTCCCGGTCAGGCACGAGGGGCAGAAACCGCGCGCGCGTGAAATCCTCGATGTTCGAACTGGCGTCCGGATGCCGCAACATGCTCTTCGGCGTGAAAACGATGAGCGGCTTCCTCCATACACGCATCGCCTGCCGCCGCAGCATATGGAAATACTGCGCGGCGTTGGATGGCTGGCAAATCTGGATGTTGTCCTCCGCTGCGAGCTGCATGAAGCGCTCGAGCCGCGCGCTGGAATGCTCCGGCCCCTGCCCCTCGAAGCCGTGCGGCAACAGCATCACGATGCCGGACGGCAGGTTCCACTTGTCATCGCCCGCGCTGATGAATTGGTCGATGATGACCTGCGCGCCGTTGGCAAAATCGCCGAACTGCGCTTCCCAAAGAACCAGTGCTTCCGGATAGTCACGGCTGAAGCCGTACTCGAAACCCAGGCAGCCCGCTTCGGAGAGCGACGAGTTGTAAATCTCGCAAAAAGCCTGCTGCCTCGAGAGGTGCGAGAGCGTCAGGTAGTTGTGCTCGGTTTCTGTGTCAATCAGCACGGCGTGTCGCTGGTTGAACGTGCCACGTTGCGTATCCTGCCCCGTGAGGCGCACGGGATTGCCCCCCAGAACCAGGGAACCGAGTGCGAGCGCTTCCGCAAATCCGTAATCCACGGCTCGCTTGCCATGCCCCATTTCCGCGCGCTGCTCCAGCAGCTTGGCGATTTTCGGATGCAAATGGAAGCCGGCGGGCACGCGGACGAGTCCATCCGTGAGCTCGGCGAGATATTCGCGCGTCAGCCCGGTGTCCACTTCGTAGGCCGGATCGTATTTTCCGTGTTTGTACGGCGACCAGTAATCCGGAAGTTTGCGCAGGTGCGGAATTTTCGTGAGTTGCCCTGCCTTCTGCTGCTCCTCTTCGTATTCCCTTTTCACTGCTTCAACAATCAGCGAAGTATCAATGCCCGTCTGCTCCGCATAAATTTTCCAGAGCGGCGGATGATGTTTGATCCGCTCGTAAAGCACCGGCTGCGTGATCGTGGGATCGTCGACTTCGCTATGTCCGTGGCGCCGATAACCGATGATGTCCACCACCACATCGCTGCCAAACGTCGCGCGATATTCCGCCGCGAGTTTTCCGATGCGTACGACCGCGTCCGGATCTTCGGAGTTCACATGGAAAATTGGGACGCTCTGCCGCTTGGCAATGTCCGAGGCAAAACGCGCGGAATGCTCCTGCGAAGGCTGCGTCGTGAAACCAATGAGATTGTTGACAATGATGTGGACCGTCCCGCCCACGGTATAAGCTTTTAGATCCGCGAGATTCAGCGTTTCCGCCCAGATGCCCTGCCCAGCAAATGCCGCATCACCGTGCATGACGATGGTCCAGACTTTATTCAGCGCTTCGCGCGAGCGGTCAATCACAGGCCCATCCACGCCACGCCGCGTCTGCTTCGCGCGCGCACGTCCCATAGCGACGGGATCAACCGCTTCCAGGTGGCTTGGATTGGAAACAAGATGCATGTTGATGGGCTTGCCCGTGGTAGTCGTATATGTACCCGTCGCGCCGACGTGATACTTCACATCGCCCGCGCCGAGCACGCTGCGCGGATCCACGTCTTCAAACCCGGAAACGACTTCATGCGGCGGTTTGCAGGCGGCGTGGACCATCACGTTCAACCGGCCGCGATGGCTCATGGCCATCACGCAATCCAATGCACCGAATTCGCCAGCGGTGTCCAGTATCGAATCTAGAAGTGGGATTAGGGACGTAACGCCTTCAAGCGAAAAGCGCTTCGTGCCCAAATACCGTGCCTGAAGGACCTGCTCGAAAAGGTCGGCGCGGACCAGGCGTTCAAGAATTTTTTCCTGGTTGACCTCGGGCTCAGGCCCTTCGATGCGCTCCGCGATCCAGCGGCGCCTTTCCGGCTCAGGCAGGTGCATGAATTCCACGCTGATGTTGCCGCAATAGATGCGGCGTGCCTCTTCCGCAGCCTCGCCCGTCAATTCCAGATCGGCGAGCTTCTGCGGCTGGAAAACGCCCAGCGGATCGAGTGTAGCCTCGTAATATCCCCACCGCCGAAACGCATCAAAAACGCGTTGGCGCTCTTCGTTGTTCGCTGCAGCTTTCTTGGTCCCCTTGGCGGCTTTTACGGGGCGTTCAAACGCCACAATTGTTCGGTCGGCCATAAACCCATCTCAGACAACACTCTATTTTGCCACAGAACACGCAGGTCACCCAAAACGACCGGATTCGGCAATTTCCTCAGCTATACTCAAGCCGTCTGGAAGGAAGCCGCTCAGCTAACTTGGTGGAAGCCTGTCGCTATGATCTGCCCCAACTGCGCGCAAGCGATGACAGAGTGGAAGCTCACGGGCCACCTCGGCGTGCAACTCACCGTGGATGTCTGCACGCCTTGTCAAGCTTTCTGGTTCGAGCGCCACGAAGACCTCGGGCTCACCCCCGCTTCGACGCTGCAACTCATGAAGTACATCGGCGACCACTCCTTTGCCCCCAAGCCGGCGCTACCCGACCGCCTCATGTGCCCCCACTGCGGCTCCGGGCTTACGTTGGCGCACAACATGAGCCGCAATGTGCGCTTCGTCTACTGGCAATGCTCCAGCCAGCACGGCCACTACATCAGCTTCTTTGATTTCCTCAAAGAAAAAAACTTTATTCGCCCTCTCTCTCCCGTGGAGATTCAACGCCTGCGCGAAAGCGTGCAGGAGGTGCACTGCTCCAACTGCGGCGGCTCCGTCAACCTGCAGACGAGTTCCGCTTGTCCCTTTTGCCATTCGCCGATCTCCATACTCGACCTGCAGGAGCAGCAAGGCATGCTGGCACAACTCAAGGACGCGGCCGCCTCTGGTGGGAAGCAAGTCGATCCCGCGCTGCCCTTGAAGCTCGCGATGGCGAAGGCCGAGGCCTCCGACTATTTTTCTATAAGCCGCTATAGTGATTGGTGGGCTGATCCCGGCACTACCCGCGACCTGGTAGTCGGTGCCTTGAAGGACATCGCGCGCTTGTTCACCGGCCGAATCTCTTGATCGGAGTGCCGCGCTTTATCCTCTTTTGTAAATCGTGACCGCAAGCCCTCTCTCGAGCATCCTGCTTTACGCCTCACAAATTCAGCACTCTCGCCTCTAGCATCCGCGCAATCTCCTCCGGCTTACTTCCCGCCGGGAATGTCAACGGCGCGCCGATATGCACCGTGATTTCGCCAAAGTGAGCGAGGCGGCGTCCTTCGCGCTTCATTTTCCACACCCCATCCAGCCGCATTGGAATAATGGGAAGCTTCAGGTTTTCAGTCAGCAAACCAATACCGCTCTGGAACGCCGCCATTTTTCCGTCTTCCGAATTATTCACTTCGCCTTCGGGAAAAACGAGGATGCTGTAGCCGCGGTCCGCCGATTCGCCGGCAAAGCGGAAACTTTCGCGAAAACCGGAACGCTGCGGCAGTGGAAAAACGTTGAAAAGTGCCGTGACGAGCCAGTAGCCAACTTGATAGGCCCAGCGTTTCACGAAAAACCAATCGCGCGGCGGCTGGCGCATACTTTGCAATGTCTCCCCGCTCATGGCTGTCGCAAGACGATGTCGAAAACGTTGCGGTAGAGCGGCGAGAATCAGCCCCATGTCGGCGCGGCGCGTGATGTGGTTCGAAACGATGAGCACCGGTCCTCGAACGCCCCGCAAATTCTCTCGCCCGGAAATTTTGGCGTGCCCAAGAATTTGCGTGGCTGGCCAAACCAGAGCGTAGTTGACGGCAAGCCGAAACCAGCGCACCGGTGCCCGCTGTGCCCACCGCGGATAAACATATTCCGCGTGGTGCGATGCTGGCCGTTGCAGCAGACGCTGCACGTCCGCGACGGTCTTCGCTTCGCCAAAAGATGTTTCGTTCAGTTCAATCTGAAAGCGCTCTTCGAGCGCGCTCATCAGCTCGACGCGATCGAGCGACGTGAGATTCAGGTCGTTCTCTAACTTCTCTGAATTTCCCTTCGCCGCGGAAAACTTCGCCAACAGGTCATTCAGAGTTTCCGCTGGCGCATTTGCCTGCGACGAGCAATTATCCGCGCCCGTAACGCGAGCCACGATGACGCCAAGCCGCGGCTTCCCCGTCGGCGTCCGCGGAAAATCCGGCTCCGGCCACGCAAACCAGCGCCGCACGCGCTGATATTCGGCGAGCGATGCGTTCGCGTTCTCAACCGTCGCACGGATTGCCTGATCCGCAGCGTTCGGCCCATTGTTCATCAGCAAAACGGCAAACGGCTCGGCATTCCCGCCTCGCGGATCGCCAATCACAACGCAATCGCGCACGCCCGCCTGTTTGCGCAGCGCCGCCTCCACGTCCTCGGGAAAAACGTTCAATCCCGCCGGCGTAACAATCACATTTTTCTTGCGGCCCTTGAAGCGGAGGTTTCCTTCGGCATCCACTTCGCCGATATCTCCCGTGCGCAACCAGTTGTCGCCGTCGCTCACGCTTCGCCGTAGCGCGCCGCCTTCCCAATAGCCGCTCGAAACGTTGTCGCCGCGCACTAGAATCTCGCCGTCTTCCGCTAGCCGAAATTCGCGCCCAGGCAGAACTTTTCCAATCGATCCCTCGGTCGCACGAAAAGGATGGTTCAAGCTGATCAGCGACGCCGTCTCCGTCATCCCATAACCCTGCACGACGGCGTAACCCACACGCTTGAAAAATTCCTCGGTTCCGCTGGACAGCGCCGCCCCGCCGGAAATAAAGGCCCAGAACTTCCATCCCAATCGCCGGTGAATCCGCCGGAACATCCACGCGCGCCGCAGAAACTTCTTGCCATTCGCCGCGTCAAAAGTTCGCTTCAACCAGTCTCGCTGGCCCCGCGCCTCAAATTCCCGCTCAATCCCCGCATGCAACGCATCCAGCATGCGCGGCACCGCAATGAGCGCCGTAGCGCGCTCCCGCTTCACCGCGCGAATGATCTCCCCCGGATTCGCCGACGGCTCGAAAATCACTCTCGCCCCAAGCAACGGCGGCACAAACAGCGCCATGAACTGCCCAAACACATGGCTCAGCGGCACCAGCGATACAAAACCCAGCGGATGAAGCCACCGCTCGTACTTTCGATAAGGATCGATCCCGCGCTCAAGCGGTTCAAGATTTGCCAAGAAATTCCCATGCGTCAGAACGACACCGCGCGGCTCGGCCGTCGTGCCCGAAGTGAAAAGAATCTGCGCGATGTGATTTCGCGTGATGGGCTCGTCCGCAAGGCTCTCATAGCTGGCGCGCTTCGGCGAGTTGGCGGTCGACGAGGAAGTCACCCCGCCGGCACGCGTTACAGTGTCAGCCAAATCCTCCAGTGCGAGCCTCGGGATGGCGGGATCGAGCGCTGGCTTTTCCCGCGAAGCGAAAATCAACTTAACGCCGGCGTCTCGCACGACGCGCCCAGCAAAATCAGGAGTAGCGCCATCGTCCATCGGCACAGCCACCGCGCCGCGCAACAAACAACCCCAGAAAGCCGCGGTCCACTCCGCGCTGTTCGGTCCCCAAATTAGAATTCGATCGCCTGTTCGAATTCCACAATCTTTCAGCGCCAAAGCGAGGCCAACCGCCAGGGCCGCGACCTTCTGATAGGCCCACACCTCGCGGCGATAACCGCGCCGTTGCACGAACGCAACGTCCGCCCCATATCGCTCAAACTCTCCGAAAAGGGATAGAAGATTTTCTCGCGCCATAATTCGAGTCTCTCGCGCGCCTCCAGGCACCTCGATTCTACGCCCGCCCCAGTAGCACAGGCTTCAGCCTGTGCACGGTCTAAACCAAGGCTGGACCGATCCATAAACGGGCAGCCTTAACAAGGAGGTGCAAGTCGAATGCCAAGTTGAATCTGTCGCACTTCGAGAGAAGTTATCAAGCCGTTGCGCGCAGCGGCTGGCCCGCGCGTCGATTCGCAATCCAGTTTCGAAAAAACACGCCTATCCCCGCGAGACACAGAACGCCCGCGTTGGCCAACCCCAGCATGGAGCTATTGTGCAAAGCGTCTGCGACCACGTGTGAGTCCGTGACCAACGACAACACGAAAAATAAAGTGTGCAACATGCTCGTACCCTTCCTTAATTCCCTTCCTTCGCGGTTGCGCCCACGTTTCCCGATCCCGATTGGCCTCGCAGCTGACGGATCAATTGCACCGTCCGCAGCACGATCGTCGCGGCAGAAATAATCCCCGCGCCCACTAGCCCATACAAAAAGCACTGGTTAATGATCTCCAGGGTCCGCGCGGAATTGCCCGCGCCCTCTGCCATGGACCCAGCCGCAGTCACCCAACTCCCGGCTCGAATCAGAAAATAAACGACCGTTAGGCCTCCAACATTCACGATCACGCGAACGATCCCCCGAAACAGCATCCAGTCCGGCCGCACCAGATTAATGCTCGCGCGCACAATCTCCGCGACTGTAAGCAGAACAATCAGGAAATAGACCTGATACCAAATGGGCGCGAGCTTCAAAAATGCCGCCGCCGGCCCAAGGATCAGCGCCGGATAGTTCTGCAGCTCCGTCATCCACGCAAGCGCCAACGCCGAAGCAATAATGATCGACACTGACTCGAACCGCGAAACGTGCCCCGCGCCACGTTCGATCCGCAGCCGGATCTCCTTTTCAGCCTTTAGCTGGAGAGTCAGCCCGCCGCTGATGCCATTTAATTGCCAGTGATCCGGATGCTTCTCGAGGTTTTTGTCAACAAGCGAGAAAATCAAAGTCACCACGCTCGACTGGATGAAAAGCTGCAGCAGGCAAGTCGAAAAAATATTGCCGACGCCGATCTTCTGTCCGCTGACCGCCAGCGCCGTGAAAATGACCGCAATCACGAAGAACGTCAGCCCCAGGTTGAACGACAGCACCTTGATATAAAACGGATACAAAACCGGCCCAATAATCTGCCGCCCAAACGCCACCGACCGGTGGTCCTGCCGGTACCGCGCCGCAAGCACCAGCGGATTCCCGCGCTGCTTCAGCAAAACTTCCTGCTCCGCCTCCGTCAGCTCTCGCCCAAGTTCCCGCTCCCGGTCTTCGATCTCCGACCGAATATCTTCCGTTAATTCGTTCGAAATATCCTCGCGCTGTTTTTCGGGAAGCGCCTTTGCGACAGCCTTTACATAACGATCGACGAGATCCATAACCTGCTCCTTGCCTTCTAAACCCTTCACAGCATTCCATTCAGCGAAGCATTGATGCTCTTCCACTCCGTCAGCAATTCCTTCAAAATCACCGCGCCCCCGTCCGACAACTTGTAAAACCGCTTCTTCCGCTTCTCTTCCTCGCGCCATTCGCTCACCAGCAACCCCTGCGTCTCCAGCCGCCGAAGCAACGGATACAGCGTCCCCTCATCAATCGCCATCCCCGCTTCCTCCAGCATCTTGCGCAAGGTGTACCCGTACTGTTCCTTCCGCAGCGCCGCCAAAACTGCCAGCACCAGCGACCCGCGCCGCAGCTCCAGCCGCAGGTTTTCAAACAGATCGTGGTTATCAGTACCAGGCGTCATATAGTGTACGTCACACACTGTACTGTACACAGTAAAGGTTGTCAAGTCCTTTTTTCATCTGCCCCCGATCATCTTTAGAGAGCCTCCTGAAAGGCCCATTTCCCAGCCAGACGATATTTATGTCTCCCTACACGAAATCTCCCCCTCAATCGTTGATATAAGGGAAGCCCCCAGTGAAGCCAATGACCAGCGAAGGCGAGAGCGCTTCGGCCACGAGAACGACCATCGAGCGGACCTACCGCGAGCGTGGCCGTGGCTTCCTCGCTTGGGCAAAGCGCCATGCCCCAGATCCAGCGACGGCCGAAGACATTCTCCAGGACGCCTTCCTCCGCGCCCTCGCCAACGCAGACGCCCTCTCCCCGGCTGCGGATCTTGCAGGCTGGATTTTCTCCACGATGCGCAACCGTCTCATCGACCTTTGGCGGGGCGAAGGCGCGAAGCGCAGGGCCGGCGCAACCAACCTTCCCGAGAAGGTCCTCGATGAGGTAGCCGTCGAAGTAGGCCTCGACCCCGAGGATCAGCTCCAGCGCAGCGAAATGCTCGCTGCCCTCGAAGTGGCCGTCGAGGCCCTGCCAGCGCAGCAGCGCCAGGTCATACGCGCCCAAGCCATTGGCGGGGTTGGGTTTAAGGAGCTAGCCGCAACCACAGGCGTCTCGATCGACACTCTCATGGCCAGGAAGCGCTACGCAATCCGTAAACTAGCCGCGGCGCTCGAATACTGGATCGACGATTGATTTCGCAACAAAGAAAGAAAGTAGGAGGCACAAAATGTCATATCAAGAAAACACCGAACGCCGTCACAAGAAGTGGTCCGAATGGCCCCGCGGTGCAAAATTCGCGGTTGCCGCGGCGGCCGCAATCGTTTTAATTCCCGCGTTCCTCACCCTCTTCGGAGCTGTAACCATGTGGCTCTGGAACTGGCTCATGCCCGCCATCTTCAAGCTCCCCACTATCAGTTTCTGGCAAGCGATCGGCATCCTCGTCCTCTCCCATATCCTCTTCAAGGGAAACCAGTTCGGGAAGAAGGGCGGGAGACACTGGAAAAAGGAGAAGATCCGCGAGCGCATGGGAGAAGAAGCACCCGAGCCCAAGCTGTAGTGTCGAACCTTTAGGTTCGCGGATTTATTCTCCCGGTGCGGATTAGCAAATGGACCATGCATTTGACTTAACGCGACCCAGCCAAAAGAGGTGCGCGCATGAAAGCCGCCATATACACCAGATACGGTCCTCCGGAAGTCGTCCAAATCGAGGACGTCGAAAAACCCGTCCCCAACGATAACGGAGTCCTGATAAAAGTCCGCGCTGCTAGCGTCAATCCCTACGACTGGCACTTCATGAGAGGTCTGCCTTACCTAATCCGCCTGATGGCCGGCTTCCGCAAACCAAAAGTCACCCGCTTGGGCGCGGACGTATCCGGCCAAGTCGAAGCCGTCGGCAAAAACGTAAGCCAATTCAAACCTGGAGACGAAGTCTTCGGCGCATGCTCGGGCCCCTTCTCCGGTGCCTTCGCCGAATACGCCTGCACTCCCGAATCCGCTTTGGTCCTGAAGCCAGCCAATGTGACCTTCGAGCAAGCGGCTTCCGTTCCCATCGCCGCACTCACCGCCTTACAAGCTCTTCGCGACAAAGCAAAAACCCAGTGGGGTCACAAAGTCCTCGTAAACGGCGCCGCAGGAGGTGTAGGCACGTTCGGCGTGCAAATCGCCAAATCGTTCGGCGCCGAAGTAACCGCCGTCTGCAGCGCCAGAAATATCGAAATGGTCCGCTCCATCGGCGCCGATCGCGTAATCGACTACACCCAGCAGGATTTCACTAAAAGCGCGCAACGTTACGACATCATTCTCGACAACGTTGGCAATCACTCTCTGTCAGCCTGCCGCCGTGTCCTAAATCCAAAAGGAATTTTAGTAACGGCAGGAGGCCAAGCCGGCAGTTGGATGCTCCTCGCAATAGCACGCGCGCTCACCGCTCTCGTGCTCTCCTCGTTCAGCAGCCGGAAACTATTAGGTGTTCTCGTGAAACTGAACCAAGTCGACCTGACCGTCATGGGCGAACTCATTGCCACCGGAAAAGTAACTCCAGTAATCGACAAGCGCTACAAGTTGACTGAAATCTCGGACGCCATCCGGTTCGTGGAAACGGGCCACGCCCGAGGAAAAGTGGTCATAACATGGGAATAGAACAGCAAATCTCTCTGTGAGCAGGTTGAGCTCTCGCGGGCCATTACCTTGATCTCCATCTTCTGCAGTCCAGCCGGATTCGGTATCAGCTATCGAAAAAGCAGTGTCCCCGCCATTCCCCCTGCCCGAACCTATGACCGCTGCCACCAGAAAAGCGGCGCCAAGAAACTCGCCGCAATCCGGGCAGCCAGCTTTGGCTTCATTGACGCCCGATCCGGTCAACTTCCTTGCTCACAGCAAGGCTGTCGAGACTGGAGAGCGGCAAAGCCAGCAAGAGATTTATTCTGCGGTCGAGAAGCAGGAACGCATCACGGAAGGCGCGCTCAATTTGTTCCGGCGTGCCTGAAACGTGCGCAGGGTCGGAAACGCCCCAATGCGCCGTTATCGGTTGGCCGGGCCACACCGGGCAAGCTTCGTTAGCCGCGTTATCGCAAACCGTAAAGACGAAATCCATCTTCGGGGCTCCTGATTGTGCGAACTCAGCCCAATCCTTGCTGCGCAAGCCTTCCGTCGGCAGCTTTGCAACTTCAAGCTGGCTGAGTGCTTCTGCCCGAACCTGCCCCGTAGGATGACTTCCCGCGCTGTAAGCCGTGAAATTCGGCTTTCCCTTCGCGTTGAGGATGGCCTCGGCCATGATCGAGCGCGCGGAATTTCCGGTGCAGAGAAATAGAGCGTTGTAATGTTTTGACATGTCCGCTAGTTGCAGCAGGTTGGGCCGCAGCATTCCTTTGCGGCTGGTTTGACCGCGCGCACAAATGCGCTCATGAATTTGCCGTCCACTTCCGGCGCAATGGCCTCGGCATCGATCCCAGCGGTTGTCAGGAATTCTCGCGCATCCACGGCGCGGTAAATTCGCGTCGGTTCCACATCCACTTGCTCGAATCCCGCCGCCTGCAATTTGTTCCGGTAATCCGTCTCGTCAAGCGCTCCCGCGACGCAGCCGACCCACAGAAGGACGCTCTTGCGGATTTCGGGAAGAATTTCGCCGCGTGTCACCACATCGGATACCGCAAAGCGGCCGCCCGGTTTGAGAACCCGGAACGCCTCGCGCAGCACCTGTGCCTTATCAGCCGAAAGATTGATCACGCAATTCGAAATGACGACATCCACGCTGTTATCCGGCAGTGGGATGTGCTCGATCTCGCCTCGTAGGAACTCCACGTTCTCTGCGCCGGCTCTTTTCTTATTTTCATTCGCCAGGACCAGCATTTCATCTGTCATGTCCAGCCCGTACGCCTTCCCGGACGGCCCGACTCTTTTTGCCGAAAGAAGTACATCGATGCCGCCACCGGATCCCAGGTCCAGCACAACCTCTCCAGGAATCAGTTTCGCCAGCGCCGTAGGGTTTCCACAGCCAAGCGAGGCAAGCATCGCCTCTGCTGGAACTTGGTTCGCTTGGTTTGCATCGTAGAGGTTCGAAGTGATCGGGTCCGTACAACCGGAAGTGGGGGAGGCTCCGCAGCACGAGCTGCCCCCCGATTGCGCGCGAAGCGCCGCCTGGCCATATTTTTCTCTGACGGTTTCCTTGATGTTTGTCTCGCTCACGATTCTTCCTCCTACCTGCATACCTGGATAATCTCTTTGGGTTTCAACGCTCTGTTCCGGGTACAGCATTCCGCGTAAAGGAAACGCAGCAATTCCTGAAGAGCTTCCGTGTTGGCCGTGTACCGCAGGAAAGTGCTCTCGCGCTGGACGTTTACGAGCCCCTCGCTTTTCAGTTTGTCGAGATGGTGGGAAAGCGTTGAATTAGGGATGCCCAGTTCCTCCTGAATATCCCCAACGACCAGCCCTTCCGGATGAGCCGTGAGAAGTGCTTGCATGATTCGTAACCGCGCTTCGGTTCCCATCGCGGAAAACATGTCCGCGTATCTGACGACTTGATCGGTATCGGCTTTGACCATATTTCGATGTTCGCAGAAATACAGAAATATGTCAAGCGTGCATAAATTGTCGCCATTTCACTCGCGGGCGCCTCGGGACTTGCACCCCCTAAGACTGTCCGGGCCAGAGCGTCGCGGGTGCCGCGCACGCAACCCGCGCCTTGATGCCGAAAACCATCGAGCAGAATCCCCAAGAATTGCGTACAATAGAACATTCCGGGGAAATCTTGTGGTTCCCCAGGCGCATCGAACCTACTATTAAGGGAACAAATGCCGGTACCTGTCTCTCAAATGTGGACGGTTGCAACCTACGTCCTCAAACAGAAAATCGCGGGGCGCAAGCGCTACCCGTTTGTGCTCATGCTCGAGCCGCTTTTCCGCTGTAATCTCGCCTGTGCCGGCTGCGGCAAAATCCAATATCCCGCCCACATCCTGAAAAAAGAATTGAGTCCCGAAGAATGCTTTAAAGCCGTGGACGAATGCGGCACGCCCATGGTCTCCATCCCCGGCGGCGAACCGCTGATGCATCCGCAGATCGATAAAATTGTCGAAGGCCTCGTTGCCCGCAAGAAATACATCTATCTCTGCACCAACGCCCTTCTGCTCAAGGAAAAACTCGATCTCTTCAAGCCCAGCAAATATTTAACCTTCTCCGTCCACATGGACGGCCAGCGCGACCACCACGATTTCTCCGTCTGCCGCGAAGGTGGCTATGACCTTGCTGTAGATGGAATTAAGGAAGCTCTCAATCGCGGCTTCCGCGTCACCACCAACACCACGCTCTTCGACGGCGCCGATCCCAACAGCGTCCGTGCCTTTTTCGACGAAATGATGGCCCTCGGCGTCGAAGGCATGATGCTCTCCCCGGGCTATTCCTACGATAAAGCCCCCGATCAAAAGCACTTTCTCGGTCGCGCTCGCACGCGCCGCACCTTCCGCGCCATCCTTTCCAATCGCAAAAAGTCCTGGCAGTTCAACCAGTCAAAACTTTTCCTGGAATTTCTGATGGGCAAGCAGCAATACGCCTGCACACCCTGGGGCATGCCCACGTATAACGTCTTCGGCTGGCAGAAACCCTGCTATCTTCTCCAAGACGGCTACGCCGACACCTTCCAGGAGCTGCTCGAAACAACCGAGTGGCAGAATTACGGCACCGAGTCCGGCAATCCCAAGTGCGCCAACTGCATGGTTCACAGCGGCTACGAAGCGAGCGCCATGGACCACACTTTCAGTGGCTTGCGCGGCCTCTGGGCCGCCATGAAAGCGACCTTCGCCGTGAAATACGAAGATCCAGATGCCCTCGCTCTCCTGAACGAACCGGCAAAGCCAGTCCACTCTTACAATCCGCTGATCCAAATCGATACAACGAAGGGCAGCCTCGAGGAGACCCGCGCTTGACCCGTCCTCACCACGCTGATCTTCCTTCTCAAACCGAAATTCCTCCGCAGAATCCTGATTCTTTGGAAGTTGCTCCAGGAAGAGTTCGCGAAGCCGTCGAAGGATGGATTCCGGAGCTCGCGACGGAAGCGGAATTGCGCGAAGCTCTCGAAAAGGCTTTCGACTACCGCGGCGACGTCACGCTAACCACCAAAGATGGCAAGAAGATAGAAGGATACCTCTTCGATCGCGTTGCAGGTTCGGCGCTCGCAAACTCCTTCGCTCGTATCCTTCCCAAAGATTCAAACCAGCGCTTGAAAATTTCCTATGCCGATATCGCAGCCCTCGCTTTTTCCGGCCGCGATCCCGCCGCTGGAAAGAGCTGGGAAGCCTGGGTCCGCAAGTACTGGGAAAAGAAGGCTGCTGGCGAGCGCGGAATCGCCCTCGAACCGGAATCCCTCGACTAGCCCGAATTCGCCTTTTTTCGTTCCTGACGCATTATTGAACTCCAGTTAACTCGTTTTTTATCAGTCGCTTAGAAGGAGAGACCCGTCTGTGCACCTCTCCTTCCGGCATGGACAAATGGCCAGTTTCGTGGTACTATTTCATTAGCTTTTTGTTGCTCTTGTTTGACCTTCTGACTCGTTCGCGGGGATGTCTATAAATCTCTCAACGAAGGCCAAGCAGTCGAATTTGAAGTCAAGAATGGTCCCAAAGGCCTTCAGGCTGAAAACGTTACCGGCCTCTAGGTTTTGCATTCGGTGCCTCAGCTTTCTTCGAGGCGCCACATTTTGACCGATTCCAATCGGCTTTCTATCGTCGCTAAGTGTGGTCAAGGAGGAAGATGTGCAAGTGATGGCTGAAGGACAGACAGTGAAGCACGAAACCTATGGTCTGGGCATCGTTACCATGTCCGATCAGGAGCGCACCGCGATTGATTTTGACGATCACGGTCCCAAGTTGTTCGTTACCAGCATCATGGTAGCCGAACTCATCGGCGAGGCTCCTGCCACTCCGCCGAAGACCAAGCGCCGCCGCAAGGCTTCCACGGCCGCAAAAGCTGCCAAGAAAGCCGCCGCTGCTACAGCGGCTACAGCTGCTGCTGCCGCAAGCCGTTCGTAGTTCGTTCGCCCGCTTCGATTTGTAACTTTATTTTGTAACATTTTGTAGGGGCGGCCTCCATGCCGTCCCTCTTTTTTTCCGCCGCAATTCCCTCTCGTCAATCTTGGCTCTTGTATTGAGTGGACGGCCTTTAAGTCGGCTGAAGCTCTCTTTCAACTCTTGAACCTTGAACTCTTCAACCTGATCCCATTCCTCATTTTCATGCTGTACGCGTGCTGCCTTGCGGCGCGTGGGACTGTGATAAAGTCGGCTGCATGAAGCGCTTGCTCCTGATCCTCGGCGTCATTCTTTTTGTCCTCGGCATCGTCGCGCTGATACATCCCACCTTCGAATATCAAAAGCACGAAGAGATCGCCAAAATAGGCCGCATCAAAGCAACCGTGGACAGACCCGAAACCGCAACAGTTCCCGTGGCCGCGACGGCGGCTCTCCTCATCTCGGGCCTGGTACTAATCGTCCTGGGCTCGCGAGCTGGGTAATTGCCGCCGCTTTCTGTCTTTCTCCCAATCGCAACCTTTCTTCTCCGTCCGCAAGTGCCGCAAAAGGTAATACTTACCCTTAAGATACCCTCAGTCCGATAATCGGTGCAAAGCCTCCGTCCTCGCGATAGCTTATGAACTGCACTACCGGCCCCAGTTTCCCTCTGCACGGAGAACGAAATGAAGACCAACGCTTTGCAATGGGCCTTGGAGTTGTCCCTCGTATCCGCCCTTTTCCTGGGATGTGCCTTCCCAGCCTTCGGCCAAAGCGCTCCCGGCGTCTCGGACAAAGAGATTTTGATCGGCTCCTGCTCGGCCCTCGAAGGGCCGTCGCGTTTCCTCGGCATCCAAACCGTCACCGGCGCAAAGGCCTACTTCAGCCTGATCAACGACCAAGGCGGCGTGGACGGCCGCAAACTCCGGCTCATCTCCGCCGACGACAGTTACGACCCCGCCAAGACGCAAGCCTGTTTCGATCACATGGTGAGTGAAAAAGTCTTCGCGCTTGCCTTCTTCGTGGGAACGCCGACCGCGGTGAAATATGTCCCCATGGCGGATAGCGAAAAGATTCCCCTGATCGGCTTATTCACGGGGGCGCAGACGCTTTATGTGCCGCTGCGCCGCTGGGTCATCAATGTCCGCGCTTCCTATTTTGACGAGACGCGCGAACAGGTCGACGGCCTCTGGAAGACTCTTGGTTACAAGAAGATTGGCGTGATTTATCCCGAGGATGCCTTTGGAACGACCGTTTTGGAAGGCGTCAAGGTGGCGCTCAAGGAGTATGGTGCGGATCCCGCTGCCGTGGCGTCCTACCAGCGGCAGACCGCACAGGTTGGCGGCGCCATCGACACCGTGCGCGCCTCTAACCCGGATGCCGTCGTTGTTGTAGGGCCCGCAAATACGGTCGCGCCAATTCTGAAGCAGGCCCATGCAAAGGGCTGGAAGCCACTCTTTCTCAGCGTTTCGTTCGTTGGCACGGACGAACTGATTACCGAAGCAGGTCCGGACGCCGAAGGCGTTGTAATCACGCAGGTTGTCCCGCCCTACTACATGACCGAGCACAAGTCTGTCGCGCTCTACCGCCGCGCGCTCGGGAAATATTTCCCCTCCGAGCAGCCCAATTTCGTCAGCCTCGAGGGTTTCGTTGACGCCATGACGCTGGTTGAAGGCCTCAAACGCGCTGGCAAGGATTTGACGCGCGAAGGCCTGATCCACGGGATCGAATTAATCCACGATCTCGATGTCGGTTTGGGTCCGCAGTTGAAGCTGAATTATTCCGCCAAGTCCCACAAAGGATTTGACCACGTCCTTCCGACGGTAGTTCGCGGCGGCCGCGCCGTCCCGTTCACCGACTGGTCGACCGCAGCGCCGAAACAGTAGGACAGACACTCTTGTCTGTCGGTTCTTGTTTGCTGTCCTGTACAGTCCGGCACAATTCCGAAAATTCAAGCGACGCAAAGACCACAAGCCCGGCCACTTCCGTTGCTTTTTCCGGGATTGTGTATGCCTGTGCTACTTGTGTGCGGATTCTGTCTGCTCGAAGGCGTGGTAGGACGACCGCACCAGCGGCCCGGCCTCCACGTGCTTGAAACCCATCGCCTCGCCAAGGATTTTGAATTCCGAGAACTCGTCCGGGTGAACGTACCGCACGATCGGCAGATGTTCGCGCGTCGGCTGAAGATATTGCCCCAGCGTCAAAATGTTGGTTCCTTGCGCCGCCAGATCCTGCAAAGTGGCAAGCACTTCTTCCTTCTCTTCGCCCAGACCCAACATAAGTCCCGTTTTTGTCGGAACATCCGGATGCGTTTCTTTGGCGCGGCGAAGCAGTTCCAGCGAGCGCTCGTAGAGTGCGCCTTTGCGCACCTGGCGATACAGCCGGGGCACAGTCTCCGTGTTGTGATTCAAAACGTCAGGCCGCGTTGCCAAAACGACGTTTAGCGCGTCCCAATTCCCGCGAAAGTCCGGGATCAGCACTTCCACTTTGCACCCAGGCACTCGCCGCCGAATTTCTTCAATCGTGCGCGCAAAAATCTGTGCCCCGCCGTCGGGCTGATCATCGCGGTTCACGCTCGTCACCACCGCATAGCGCAAACCCATCCGCGCAACCGCTTCCGCCACCCGCAACGGTTCTTCTTCATCCGGCGGGCCGGCGGGCTTGCCGCTTGGCACGGCGCAAAATCCGCACGCCCGCGTGCAAATATCTCCCAGAATCATGAAGGTAGCCGTCCCGTGGTCCCAGCACTCCCCCATGTTCGGGCAGCGCGCGCTCTCGCAGACGGTGTGCAGGTCGAGCGTCCGCATGATGCGCTTCAGATCCTGGTAGCGCTCCCCGCCAAAGAATTTCACGCGCAACCATTCCGGCCGCGGGTGCGCGTTCGGCGAGGGCGGCGGAATCCCCGCCTGATTCGAGATAATGTTAAAGGGTGAAGCCATGGGGTGCGCCCGAATCCCCTATTTTAGCGCCTTTCCGTTGCGCGGGACAAATCAGGCGACAGGCGAGTTGAGCAGCCCACGACTATGCCATGTGCGTTACCATTATCGACGCCCGATCTACACGGCCACAGAGGGCGGCTCTAATGGCTCTGACGCGAGATTTCAAGGAAACCATTCATGCGCCCGTAAAGCGTGATCCTGGCTTTCCCAAGACTCTTCTCCGGGAAGGAGTCGAGAATTTTCTTTCGGGTGACTCGGAAACTGGAAACATCCTTCTTCGCGATTTCATCGGTGCAGGTCTCGTGGAGAAGATAACAACTCGCCAGATTAAGGGACCGTCGAAGTAGAATTCGTGAGATGCTTCCGGGGATATTTTCGAGGCGATCGTGCGAATAACAATGCTGTTAGTTTGTCTGGCTGCTTGTTTGGCGGCTGCGGCGCCATCTAGGACGCAAGAAATCAAGGACGGCGGCGCGCTCCTGACCGCGATGCACGACCGTTACAAAGATACCTGGTACGAGTCCGTAGTCTTCAAAGAAAAAGCCATCACCATAAATCCAGACGGCACCACCAAAACCGAAATCTGGGATGAAGTATTGGTGATGCCGGGAAAACTGCGCATCAACATCGGCCCCTCCAGCGAGGGCAACGGCTTAATCTTCCTGGATTCCAACTTGACGAGGTTTAAAAGCGGCAAGAACCTGGGCACACAGCACTTCGTTCACATGCTCCTGGTCCTGGGATTTGACGTCTACCGCCAAAGCGCCGCGACAACCGTAGACCAAGTCAAAGCCGAGGGGTTTGATCTGTCGCAAATTCATGAAGAAAAATGGGATGGAGAGGATTGCTACGTCGTCGGCGCGGCAAATGGCGATTTGAAATCAAAACAGTTCTGGATTGAAAAGAAGCGCCTGCTATTCGTGCGCTTGATCGTGCCGGACGAAAAAGATCCGGCGAAATTTCACGAAAGCCGCTTCAAGGGCTATCAACAACTCGCGGGGGCCTGGATCTCCACGCGCGTCGAGTTTGACACTGGTGGCAAGAATGTCTTCAACGAGGATTATTTCGATATCAAGGCAAATACGAAGGTCGATCCCGCGCTATTCGATCTGACCAGGTTCAACGAAACCAGCATATTCAGCGACACAAAGAAATGAAGCAGCTCTCTCTAGCCTGTCATCCTGAGTGTAGCGAAGGATCTCTCTTAGGTTCTTGCTTCTCTCTTCTCTCTTCTCTGTGCTCTCAGAGTCTCTGTGCCCTCTCTGTAAATCTTTTGAATTTTGCCGCTCTCCGGAATTTCGACTCGCGCTGGTAGGGTCATCCTTCTGAGGATGACCGGGTCGACCTCTGCAAGCTGTCAGCCATCAGCCGCAAGCTCTCTTCTTCAACTCTTGAACCTTGAACTCCTTAACGTTCGTCAGTTCTCTAATTAGAGCCCCACAAAAAATTTGAGGGCGCAACACGCTTCACCGCGTGTCACGCCCTCTAAATCGAGCCGTAAAGTTTCAGGCTTCCGGATCAATCCGGCCACGCAACCGCCTTGCGGCATGCTGCGCCTTCCAAACTGAATCGTACCACCTACGAGCTATTGCGATTCGCTTCGAGATTGCCGCAGCGGTTAAGCCGCATCCACCTTTTCCGCAAACCACAACGCCCACGAGCCTCTCGATTCGGTCTAACGTCGCAACAGCCGTTAAGCTCTTGCAACCTCTAAACCGAACCGCCAAGCCTCAGAGAGTTCGAACGCTGCCCAGTTTCACAGCGGCGGTTAAGCCGTCGCAACCTTTTGACTGCGCCCTTACTTCCCTGAACTCCCCGCTCCTGCCTGGCGCTGCCAGCGCGGTGAAGCGCTTGCAAACTCCCTGCCCGATCGGGAAGCCTTTCCACTTCGCGGTTCCGTTCAGTTTCGCGACTACGGTTAAGAAATCGCGACGTCTGAACTGAACCGTAAAGTCTTTTTGCTTCCGGTTCAATCTGGTGTGAAGATAAACCTGCATGAATATTGCGTCAATGGCAATCGCCGAAAAAATCTGTGCAAATTTGTGAATGAGTGTGGAAAACTCCCGAACGTGTCATCCACTCCCAGCCCCATCATCGGCTCTCATACGTGTCATCCTGAGTGTAGCGAAGGATCTCTCCCAGGTTTTTGTTTCTCTCCTTCTGCCTCTCTCTCCTCCGTCCTCTTCGCGTCTCCATGTTCTCTGCGTAAATCTTTTCCCTCCTTTTTTCTTGAACACTTATTTAATTTTCGCGATTTTGCGCGACCGGTTCACGGATGACAGCATTGCGGAAACAATCTTCGCGGACGAAAAACGCGCTCTCCGTAGAAGTGGCCTGTTTGGCGTCCCGATTCGAGCCGCCGCGCGAGATAGCTCCGGAAAAGATCGATGCCGCCCCAGGAGACAGCGTTGCGGGCAGCTCTTCGCATCCTATTTGGAGCGTGCGAGCCCTGCTCCCGCTTTTAGAATGGGCGATGCCGGCTGGCGTATACTCGTGCCCCACGGAGGCCAGGATGAAGGGCCTTTTCTCTTGTTTTCTCGGACTTCTTGTCGCCTCGTTGGCCGCGGGGCAGTCTCGCAATCCTTCCACGGATACATCAAAGATCTCCGCGTGCAGCGTCGCGGGAACGGTAGTAAAGCTGGCGGGCAGCGTACCGGTGAAGTCCGCCACAGTGCGGCTGCAGAGCGTGGACGATGAGACGCGAACGATTTCCGGCGTCACTGACGTTAGCGGCCGGTTCGAGATCAAGGGGATCGATCCGGGCCGCTACCGCTTGCGCGTGATTCGCGACGGCTTTGTTACCCAGGAGTACGGTCAGAGAATTCCCAGCGATCCCGGTACGGTGCTCTCTCTCAGCTCCGGTCAAAATTTAAAGGACCTGCTTTTTCGCCTGGTTCCTTCGGCGATTATCAGCGGCCGCATTCAGGATGAAGACAGCAATCCTTTGCCGTGGGTCCGCGTCAGCGCCCTGCGCGAAGCATATATGCGCGGAAGACGACGCCTCGTCACCGAAGTCACCGTTGTCACCAATGATCTTGGCGAGTACCGCCTGTTTGGGCTGCGCCCAGGCCGATATTTTATCAGCGCCACCTACAGCCCAGGGCAGCGGCTCGATCCCAGTGATGACCAAGGCAGCTCCGCCGACGCCGGAAAATCCGGCTATGTGCCGACCTATTACCCGGGAAGTCCTGACCCCGCCAAAGCGGTAGCAATTCCCGTGAAAACCGGTGAAGAAATCTCTTCCATGGATCTCTTGCTCGAGCCTGCCACCGTCTACAGCATCCGTGGCCGCGCCAGCATTCTCGGCCTGCGCCGATCGTCCGACGGCGTGATTCTCATGCTGGAGCCGCGCTCCACTGGTCTTGCCTGGAGCACCGCACCAAGGCAATCGCTGGTAAACAAGCCAGACGGCTCGTTCGAAATTGCCGATGTGCTGCCGGGCTCTTACACCCTGGTGGCCACCTGGTTCGACGCAGGCCGCAGGTATCAGGCGCGGCAGACCGTGGACATCGCAGGCGGAGACGCCGACGCCATCCAACTCACGCTGACGACCGGCTGGTATGTGGCCGGCCAGCTCGTCTGGGACCCGCCGAAGCCAACTCTGGAGAGAAACCTTCTGCAAGTGATGGCCAGAAGCACAGACACTGGCGCCCCGCATGTAGCTCGCGTTCCCGTGGCGGCAAACGGCACGTTCTCGCTCCTGGAGTTGCCGGAAGGCACCTACCAGCTCACCACCGTTGGCCAGACGCAGGATTGTTACCTGAAATCAATCCGCTTCGCTGGCATGGAAGTCTCCGATGACGAATTCAACGTCATCCGCGGCACCCAGGCCACGCTGGAAGTAACCATCAGTTCCCGCGGAGCCCGCGTCCAGGGCACGGTCTCGGATTCGGACGGCCTGCCCGCCGCCGGCGTCTGGGTCGCCCTCGTCCCCGACGGCGCCCACCGCAACGAATATCGGCGCTTCAAGCAAACCAACACCGATCAAGCTGGCCGCTTCGACATCCACGGAATCGCCCCAGGCGATTACAAACTCTATAGCTGGGAACAGGTAGAACCAAACGCCTGGGAAGACCCCGATTTCCTGAAG
>Ga0209248_10000003_pt1 | contig 100873 bp, 100 predicted proteins | sample BogFormECP04_OM1_FD_188241 | JGI IMG/M metagenome (GOLD analysis project Ga0209248, IMG submission 188241) | Bog forest soil microbial communities from Calvert Island, British Columbia, Canada - ECP04_OM1 (SPAdes) (version 2) | ecosystem: Environmental > Aquatic > Freshwater > Wetlands > Bog ... | reverse complement strand
AAGGCGGCAATGGTCGGCGCCGCCATGCCCATCCCGATGCCGTTGTGTGGTCCGCCTCCCGGCGGCGCGCCCGCCGCGGCGAGGTCGGCTTCGACCTGTGACTGGAAGCCTCGCGGCAGTTCCAGCCCGCCGGAACCGCGCGGGAAATACACCCACGCGAGGCCGGCGTCGAACCGTGCTGCGAGGAAATCCTGCGGGTCGCTGGTCTTCGGATCGTGCTCGTCGAGCAGCGCCCGCACCCGGGCGCGCAGATCCTCGGCGATCGCTTGCTCGTCAGCGCTCACCGGAATCCCCCCGCGTCGCCCAGCAGCTGTCCCCCGTCGATCACCATGGTGTCGCCGGTGATCCAGCTCGCTTGGTCCGATACCAGGAAGGCGACTGCGGCTGCGACATCGGGCGGCTCGCCGATGCGCCCCAGCGCGGTCCGCTCAGACACATGGTCTTCGTGGTCCTTCCACAGCGCCTCGGCAAGCCTGGTGCGAACCACGCCCGGGCAGATCGCGTTCACCCGGACCCGCGGTGAAAGTTCCAGCGCCAGTTGCTTGGTGACGTGGATCAGTGCGGCTTTCGTCGCGTTGTACATGCCCATGTTCGGCGACTGATGCATGCCGCCGATCGAGGCGGTGTTGATCACGGTGCCGCCATGCTCAGCCATCCACGCCTTGACCGCGAGCGACGTCCACAGCAGCGGCGCCCAGAGGTTGACCTCGAAGGTCTTGGCGAACCGGGCGTGATCCTGCTCGATCAGCGGACCGTACGCCGGATTGGTGCCGGCGTTATTGATCAGGATGTCGATGCTGCCGAAGCGCTCGAGCGTCAGGTCAACACAGCGTCGGGCAGCGTCCTCGTCGACAGCGTGGGCGGCCACGCCGATCGCGCTACCGCCCACCTGTTCGGCCGCGGCGTCGGCGCTTTCCTGCTTGCGGGCGGTGAGCACGACATCCGCGCCGGCAGCGGCCAGCCGCTGCGCGATGGCCAGCCCTATGCCTCGCGAGGCTCCGGTGACAATTGCCGTTCGCCCGGTGAGGTTCTCGTCGGTCATAGCGCGTCTCCTTGCAGGCTGCGCTGATAGCGGCGCATGCCGCTCAGCCAGCGGTCGTAGTCGGTGGCTTTCTGCCGGTACATGTCCAGCACGGCGGCGTGCGGGAGGATCAGGAAGCGTTCCTCGTCGATCGCCGTCAGCACGCTGTCGGCGACGTCCGCCGGCTCCAGCACGTCGCCCGCGGTGGTCACCGCTCGGGTGGCCAGGTCACCGAGCGGGTGACCGGACTGTTCGCCTTCATACAACAGCTTGGTGTTCACCCCCATCGGGCACAGACAGCTCACCCGCACGCCTTGGTCGCCGTACGTGATGTTCAGCCATTCGGCAAAGCCGACGGCAGCGTGCTTGGTGACCGCGTACGTCGCCGAACCGAGTTGGGTCAGCAGTCCCGCCGCCGAGGCGGTGCTGATGAAGTAGCCCTCACCGCGCTCGACCCAGCCAGGTATCAGTAGTTGCGCAGCGCGGATATGTGCCCGCAGGTTGACGTCGATTGACCGGTCCCACTCCTTCTCGGTAGCCTCCAGGCCCACGACGCCGGTGATGCCCGCATTCGCGAAATACAGATCCACAGAGCCGAATCCGCTTTCTGCGAGCGTGATCAGCCGCTGGATCTGTGTGGTGTCGGTGACGTCAGCACCCGCGGCGATTGCCGCGCCGGGCCGCTCGGCGTTGATCCCCTCTGCCACCGCGCGCGCAGCGTCGGCATCCAGGTCAGCAACGACGACGCGCGCATCTTGTTGTGCCAGCTTGGCGGCCAGCGCACCGCCGATGCCGTTGCCGCCACCGGTGACAATGGCGACCTTGTCGGCAACCTTCACAACCGACTCCTTTCATCTCTGGACAACAGCCGGGTGATCCACGCGCGGGAGTCCGCCGGGTCGATCACGTCGTCGAGTTCGAAGGTAGTGGCCGAGGTGAGCGCCTTGCCATGCTGGTAGGCGGCCTCGACCAACTTGTCGAACAGGTTCTGGCGTTCGATCGGGTCGATGACCGCGGCCAGCTCCTTGCTGAATCCCAGCCGCACAGCACCTTCCAGGCCCATCCCGCCGATCTCCCCCGTCGGCCAGGCGACGGTGAACTCCGGGGCAAGGAAGGAGCCGCCGGCCATCGCCATCGCTCCCAGCCCGTAGCCCTTGCGCAGGATGATCATTCCGAACGGCACGGTCAGTCGAGCACCGACGATGAACAGCCGGCTGAACCGCCGTACCGCGGCATGTATTTCGGCGTCCGGGCCGACCATGAACCCGGGCGTATCGCACAACGAAATGATCGGCAGCCCAAACGATTCGCACAGCGTGAGGAAATCGGCGATTTTGTCCGCGGCTTCGGCGTCGATGGCCCCGCCGAGATGATGACTGCTGTTGGCCAGCAATCCGAACGCCGCGCCTTCGACGCGGACGAGCGCGGTGACCACTCCGACACCGTAATCGGACCGAAGTTCCAGCACGGATCCGACGTCGACGACCGATTCGATCGCGTGGTGCACGTCGTAAGCCCGTAACCGATTCTCCGGCACAACATGTCGCGCCCGTCGCGGATCGGGCGCCTCCCAGTCGTCGAGCTTGCCATGGAAATACGACAGGTACCGCTTGGCCAGCGACACCGCGTGCACCTCGTCGCGCGCAACCAGCCCGACGACCCCGTTGCGCCGCTGTACGTCGATTGGCCCGATGTCCTCCGGCCGGCACTCGCCGAGTCCGCCGCCTTCGATCATCGCCGGGCCGCCCATGCCGATGTTGGCGTCGGGGGTTGCGATGATCACGTCGCACGTCCCGGCCAGGGCGGCATTGCCGGCGAAGCAACGCCCGGAGACGATGGACACCAACGGGACCTGGCCGCAGAGCGCGCCGAGCGTGCGGAAGGTCGGCACATCGAGGCCGGCGATGTTGGCGAGGTCGGTATCACCGGGCCGACCACCGCCACCTTCGGCGAACAGCACCACCGGCAGCTTTCTGCGGGCGGCCAGGTCGAAAACCCGATCGGTTTTGGCGTGGTTGCGCATGCCCTGCGTGCCGGCGAGCACGGTGTAGTCGTAGGACAGCACGACCGCTTCGGCTCCGCCGATCGCCGCTAGCCCGGCGACCAGGCCATCGGCCGGGGTGTTGGCGATCAGGTCTTCCTCGGAGCGCCTGCTGCGCTGGGCCGCTAACGTCAGCGCACCGTATTCGACGAAGCTGCCCGGGTCCACCAAGTCGGCGATGTTTTCCCTGGCCGTGCGCCGATTCTGCTTGTGCCGCTTGGTAATCGCAGCCGGGCGACCCTCGTCGAGGGTGAGCATATGGCGGCGCCGAACCTCGTCGAGGTCGGCACGAGCCCGGTCCAGATCGACATCTGCGGCGCCTTCGGTCTGCGCGTGTTCCCCGGTGCGGGTGAAGACCACCAACGGATCTCCGGTTCCGACGACCTGCCCCGGCGTCACCAGGGTCCGGACCGTGCGCACCGCGTCCGGCGCCGTCAGCACATGCTGCATCTTCATCGCCTCGAGCACGACCAGCTGCGCGCCCGCCGCGAACTCCGCATCTTCCGTCGCCGCCTCGACCACGGTGCCCGCCAGTTGTGCGCGCAGCACCTCCTCACCCGGATACAGCTCGATCGACGCGACGCGGGGCTCGCTGCGCCGCGACTGCACGGCACCGACCAGGGTGGAGAGGTTCTCGTCGACGAAGCCTGTGGTGACCGGATCTGAGTGAGTTTGGCTGTGCGACAGTATCTCCCGCAAGAATCCGATGTTGGTGCGGATTCCCTCGATACCGAATTCGTCAAGCGCGGTCTGCGCCTTGCGCACCGCCGCGGAAAACGACGATCCGCGCACCCGGGTGATCACTTTGGCCAGCAGCGAGTCGTAACGCGGGCTCGGGGTGAGCCCGGGACGGCCGAAGGTGTCGACGCGCACACCGGGTCCACTCGGCGGCGAAAACACCGTGAGGGTGCCCGCCGTGGGCATGACCGACCCGTCGGCGCCCATGCTTTCCATGTTGACCCGCGTCTGGATCGCGATACCGCGCACCGCGGCGGGGGCCCCGACCACCTCTTGGCCGTCCGCGACGATCCCGGCCGGCAACCTCAGCTGGTGGAACGCTGCGCCGCCGGCGATTCTCAGCTGCACCGCAACCAAATCGATCCCGGTGACCTCCTCGGTGACCGTGTGCTCCACCTGGATCCGGGGGTTGACCTCAAGGAAGACGAACTGCTCACCCGCCACCAGAAACTCGACGGTGGCGAGTCCACGGTAGTCGGCCTGTGCACAGAGCCGCGCCGCGGCCCGGTGTAGGTCACGCCGTAGCGTCGTGGAAATACCTTGTGCCGGAGCGATTTCAACCAACTTTTGGTAACGCCGCTGAATGCTGCAGTCGCGGTCGCCCAGCGCAAGCGCGCGCGACGGCGTTGCCACGACCTGCACCTCGATGTGCCGTGCGTTGGCCAGATGCGCCTCGGCGAACAGGGCCGAGTCACCGAAGCCGAGCTGGGCTTCGGCGGCGCACTGCCGGTAGGCATCGTCAATCTGCTCAGCGCCGCGGACCATTCGCATGCCCCGGCCGCCTCCGCCGGCAAGCGCTTTGATCACGATCCCGTTCTCATGGGCAGCCAAGAATGCGCGGATGTCCTCGACGCTGCTGGGCCCGTCGGTGGCGGGAAGCACCGGCACTCCGGCGGCGACTGCAGCCCGGCGGGCCGCAGACTTGTTGCCGAACAGTTCGAGCGCGGCAGCATCGGGGCCGACGAACGTATACCCCGCCGTCGTGCACGCCCGCGCGAATTCCGGCTGTTCGCTGAGGAACCCGTAACCGGGGTGGATGAGCTCGGCACCGGACTTCTTGGCTGCCGCCAGGATCGCGGCGTGATCCAGATAAGCCGCCGGGCCGGCGCCGGGCAGGCCGATCGCTTCGTCGGCTGCGTGTACGTGCGGGCTGTCAGCATCGTCCTCGGCGTAGACGGCAACCGTGCCGAGGTCCAACTCGGTTGCGGTGCGGATGATCCGGAGCGCGATCTCACCGCGGTTGGCGATCAGCAGGCGCGTCACGTCCGGTCCTTTGCAAGGTCGACAATTTCCCATCCGGATCACATCATGCCGCTAATGCGTTTTGTCATTTTCACCGGATCATCACGTCAAACGCAGCAAACCCTCCCCGGACAAGCGCTAGCGTCATTTCATGAAGCTTTACCTCGGCGCAGGACTGGCTGCCGTGGTGATCGCAGGCGGCATGATCAGCGCGGCGCCCCCGGCCAGCGCCGGCTGCCAGTACGGAGGGATCGCTATCAGCAGGTGCGATGGACCCGTCCAGCCCGACGGCACCTCGCAACGTTGCGTGTTATTCAACTCGACCTATAGCGGCCTGCCGGGCGACACTTACAGTTATCGCACACCCGACAAGCGCTGCGACGTGATGGGCCCTGACCTGCACCCTTGGGGTCTCGCCTTCAACGATCCACCGACGCACATCGACGACTGAGCCGATAACCCTTCGGAAAAGGAGAAGACCACGAAGCACTACATCGTCGCAGGTATGGCTGCCGCGCTGATGGCCGGCGGGCTGATCACCGAGGCTCCCCCGGCGAGCGCAGGATGCCAGGATCCGGGATGGGCGGCGCACCCATTTGCCGAGATGTGCGACGGTCCCGTCAACTCTGAGGGCTGGTGGGATCGCTGCGTGACGTTTCACAACGGTGGCCCTTTAAGTCCCGCCGAGACCGACTGCTACATCATGAGCCCCGGCAATCCACCTCCCGGTGACCCCGAATTGGGCACGCCATCGACGCACATCGACCCGTAGCAGTGGACTTCGTGGAAGGAAGAAAACCACGAAGCAATACATCGGGGTAGGAGTGGCCGCCGCGCTGATGGCCGGCGGGCTGATCAGCGCGGCTCCCCCGGCGACCGCAGGATGCGTCAACGCCGGATGGGTAAGCCACCCACTTGCCCAGAAGTGCGACGGACCCATTCAGCCTGACGGCACTGGGCAACACTGGGTGACCTAGAGCAATTACAACTTCATACCTCAGAACAGCTGCGCCCAGATGAGTGAGTTCGCCGTCGACGCACATCGACGACGACCTGTCGAACTAGTAGACGCTGCCGCTTGGCGCGAATGTCTCGTGTCCAACCAACTTTGGGCGCTCCGCGTCGGAGTCGGCCGCGCACCGGGTGCGTAGCGGCCAGGCAAGCTGACGCAGATAGCCGGTCGGCTCGACGTCGTCGATACCGTACTGCGCCGGCCAGCGGTCGGCGGGAAGGTACAGGGTCCCGAATAAGGCGTCGAGAACCGGGAACTCCCCGGCGTAGTTGGTGTTATAGGCCTGCGGTTCACGGGCGTGATGCCAGTGGTGGAACTGTGGGGTGGCGATGAACCACCGCACCGGGCCGAAATTCATCCGCAGGTTGGCGTGGATGAAGATGGCCTGCACCGTGATGAGGATGACGAACGCGCCGAGGCTGATCCGGCCGAAACCCAGCGCGTAAAGCGGCAGCACCGCAGCAGAGCGGCCGAAGGTCTCGTCCAGCGGATGCAGGTGATTTGCGGCAAGCCAATCCATGTCGCGGATGCTGTGGTGCACCCGGTGGAACCGCCACAGCAGCGGCACCTCATGCGCGGCGCGGTGCCCCGCATAGCCGCCGACCGTGGTGATGGCGAAGCCGGCGACGATCTGCACCCAGGTCGGACTTGCGGCGATACCGAGACGTAGCGGTGCAGGCACGAGCGCGCGCAACACGCTGCCCACGACGACCACCGAGACCACCAGCCCGACCTTCAACGCGGCACCGTTGACCAGGTAGTGCACCAGGTCGGTACGCCACCCGCGGCGCAGCACGCGGCGGGGGCGCAGCGCGAACAGCCGCTCGAGGGGAATGAAGATGACGGCCAGAATCGCCAGTCCGAACACGATGTTGCTGCGCACGCTCAGCGCGGCCAACACCACTAATGCCGTTAGCACCGCCAACACTGCTCCGCTGACCCCGATTTGGCTTGCCGGTCCCGTCGCCGTGACATGGGCGGTCTGCGGCAACGGCTGCAGACTGGGGGCAGTGCTCCGATCGGCCGTCTTGGCCAGTCGACCCCAACCGGCGAGCACCGAGCACCCGAGCACGATCCCGATTGCACCGGCCGGCAGGTTCTGTGTGGCCACCGCGATCGCAACCACAATCAACCCCGACTGCACAGCCAGCCCAGCCACGTTCAGTGATCTGTGCCCGACGAGCAGTCGGTAGCCCTGCCGTCCGACCGGCACGATCGCAAGCAACAGCAACAGCGTCGCTAATCCCATGCCGCGACCGGGCTGTGAGCGCGCCAGACCGGCCGTCACGACCGCGGCGACCAACAGCCCGACGATCTCGACAGCGTGCAACGACACCAGGGCCGTCACCACACGACGTCCGGATCCGGCCACCTGATCAGCTGAGTGCACGACGCTCAGCATGCTCCGCGTCGCTGAGAACAACGTGAGAGCGCCGCCCGGCTATCCGGTAGACCGGTCGCGCTCGTCGCGGTAATTTCAACGGGTGCCGATTAATCGTCGCAAGGTCTTGGGTGGAGCGGGCCTGGCCGCCGGCGCGGCCGCGACCGGTGTGGGGGTTGACCGTTTTGTCTCCGGCTATCGCACCGATAAGGAACAGCCACTGGCCGATGACGCGACACGGTTTGGTGATCCCCGCCTACCCGCTGAGACGATCACCTCGAAATCGCACCTGTTCCATCTCGGCGATTCGCCCGTCAACAAGTACGACGGGGGCTGGTTTCAGCAGGCGGACGAGGACAACGTTCCAATACTCAAAGGTCAACAGGCCAGCATCGTGTCGCTCACGTTGTACCCGGGAGGTATTCGCGAGCCGCACTGGCATCCCAGCGCGTGGGAGATCAACATAGTCACCAGCGGAGTCGCGGCGTGGGTCGTCGTCGACGGGAACGGCAACCACGAGAGCTTCGACCAACATGTCGGCGACGTCGTGTTCGCACCCCAGGGTTCCTTCCACTACTTCGAGAACCGCGGGCCGGCCGACATGAAGATAGTGATCATCCAGAACACGAGTACGCCCGAATCCAAAGACAATATCGGCATAGGTGAGTCCCTCAGCATGCTTCCGCCCCGGGTGTTGTCCGCCGTCTTCGGCGTTCCCGCAGAGACATTCAAGCCCTTCAAAAAGTTCGACAACGCGATCGTCATCCTGCGATCCCACTAAGGACGAGTCAATGACCGATGACGCGGCACGCTTCGGCGATCCCCGCCTACCCGCGGAAACGATCACCTCGCAATCGCACCTGTTCCATCTCACCGCCGTGCCCCCCATAACGTATGACGGGGGTACACAGCAGCAGGCACATGAAGACAATTTCCCGATACTTAAAGGTCAAGAGGCCAGCATCCAGCTGATCACGTTGCAGCCCGGCGCTATTCGCGAGCCGCACTGGCATCCCAGCGCGTGGGAGATCAACCTGGTCACCAAAGGAGTCGCGAGCTGGGTCCTTGTCGACGGGAACGGCAACCACGAAAGTTTCGACGCCCACGTCGACGACCTCGTGTTCGCACCCCAGGGTTCCTTCCACTACTTCGAGAACCGCGGCACGGAAGACCTGGACGTGCTGATCATCCAGAACGTCAGTGCACCTGAAGACAAAGACAACATCGGCATCGGCGAGTCCGTCAGTAAGCTTCCGCCCCAAGTGTTGTCCGCTGTCTTCGGCGCTCCCGCAGAGACGTTCAACTCGTTCAAGAAGTTCGACAGCGCGGTCACCATCCTGCGATCGCACTAATCACCCCATCAGCGTCGCGGCGAGCGTGCCGCCCAGCTCGTAGGCACGCTCGCGGACTCCGGCATCGATTGCGCCGGTGATCTCCAACACGTCAGCGGCTTTGGCCAACGATAATCCAGTGGCCACTTTCTCCACTGCCGTCGTCGCACCGACAGTGTCGTTGTTGCCGTGCACCCAGAGGCCGTAGGGGCGGCCCGCCACGTGGTCCAAACTCGGGTAGTACACGGTGTCGAAGAAATGGTTCGTCGCCGCAGTGATGCAGCTTCGCTACCTCACCCAACAATCACCCCTCCATCAACTGGGCAGCGACCGTCGCGCCAAGGTTCCAACACGCCTCGACATCGCTCTTGCTCGGTTTACCTGAAACCACCACGGTCTCTGCGGCTTTGACCCAGCCCAGCCCGGTCGTGATGGTGTCGACCGCGCGCTCGGCCCCCTCAGTGCCCTCGTTGCCGTGGAGGTACAGGCCGAACGGTCGGCCGCGTGTCGAATCGAGCAGCTGGTAATAGGCGCAGTCGAACGCGTGCTTGAGAGCACCCGAAATGTAGCCGAGGTTGGCCGGACTGCCCAGCAGGTAGCCGTCGGCCTCAAGCATCTCGACGGGTGACACGGTGAGCGCCGGTCGCCGCACGACCTCAACGCTCTCGATCTCGGGGTCGGTCGCCCCGGCCACTACCGCCTCGAACATCTCCTGTGTATGCGGAGACGGCGTGTGGTGGACGATCAGCAAGCGCGGCATTGACAACCTCCGGTCTTCTACTCCAACTGACCAATGAGCACGACCACCGATGATGTAAACACCGCATTGCGCTGCACCGCTACGGGGCATGGTCGATGAACACCCCGGTTGCCCGACGGGCCAGCCGAGCCGCGTGTGGCGAAGACACCAACGATGCTCGCAATCTGCGCTGCCACCCGCGTGCGACCGGGCGGACGCCGCTTACGACTGCTGACCACGATCGGCGCGACGACGCACCGTGACCACGCGGCGCACACCCCGGAATGCGTAGCCGGCCGCCACGACCGACGCCGCAATCGTGGTAATGAACACGGGCAGCCAGCTGTCCCGGTCGTGGTCGACAGACCACCAGACAATCGAGAAGAGCACCGTGCAGAGAAATAGGACGATGTCACGCCAGTTTCCTTCATAGGAACTGGCGGCGGCGCGCAGCCGGCGTGCCTTGTCGTTCGCCGCGACCAATTCATCGATGCGTTCGTTGATGCTGCGCCGCAGCGCCTCCCGCCGGGCCACCTCGACTTCAGGCAGCTGCTCGAGCAGCTCCAGGTCTTGTTTGATCCCCTCCCGCAAGCCGGGACCCCTGAGTTGCCCCACCGCAACGCCGAGCAGCGCACCACCGAGGACGGGAGCTGCGCCCATCGCCATCGCCGCCATACCGGGCATTGTGACCTCCACCTTCCTCTCGCTCCGCAATCCTTTGCATCGACCCCACGGTGACGTTGCGATCAGCGTTTCGTTTCAATGCCGGTGGGGTCGGGTTGGCTACCGGCGGCCAAACCGCCGGAACATCACTTCATGATGGCAAGGTTGTGCCAAAAATTCTTGAGGCTGTCGGTACCGCCGAAAAGCGTGGTGAAGTTCGTGGAGTCGACGAGGACGATGTCGCCGGCACGCCAGCCCGACGCCGGCATCCAGATCAGCGCGTTGAATTCGGTGTTGCCCGCCGCGGTGAAGGGATGGGGCCTCGAGGGATCGATCCGTTGACGACCCAACACCCGCACCGAGTCGCTCTCCGGAGCGGTGAGTTCGTAGTGCGGCAGGTGGGGATGGAAGTTGAACGTGGTGACGTTGTCGAGCAGCCTCGCGGCGTCCAGATCGCGGACCGCGGTCAGGGGTGCGATCTGCTTGGTGCCCTCGACAACAGCGGGACGCAGCCCCCAGGTGTTGTGCACCGGGACCTCGAGGGCCGTCATCAGGGAGCGGGTGTACTGCCCGAATCGCTGTTGGCGAGGCACTAGCGGGTCGCCGTGGTGCTGGTATTCAACCTGACGCTGAGCGAAATCGTCGGTAAAGCCCACGTCGTGATGCGGGGCCAATAACAAGCAGGTGCCCTCGCGCTGCAGCCATTCCCGCATGGCGCTGATCTCTTCCGGTGCAGCTTCTTGTTCCGACAAGATGTGGTCAAGCCCGAACACCATCAGGGTGTCGGTGTCGGCAAGGATCCGCTCGTCGATCGGGAGTTTGTAGCCCGCCTGGTCGATGCGCTGGAAGACGGCGACCGGATGGCCGGTGGCTTCGCCAGCCAGATCCTGGAAAGCCAGCGCCGAGCGGTGGAAAAGTTCCAGGGTGCCGGCGATCCCTTGGAGGAAGTGTGCCTCATCGTATTCCGGTGTCTCGTAGCCCGGCCATAAGGCGTTGCGGACTTCGGTCATGGTGGAGAAGCGGTTGTACATCGCGGCCGGGTCGCGTTGGGCTTCCCACGGGTAGCTCCAGGTCCAGTAGATGCTGATGCGCCGCTGACCTGGAGTGTGCTTGCGCGGGATGTGGCTTTGGTTGTAGGTCCGCGCCGGTGGAAGTGCGCCCATGGTGGTTCCTTAGTGTGATCAGTCGAGCGCCGCGAGGTATCGCATGGCGTTGATGCCGGGCAGGAAGAAGTACGCCCCACCCCTGAGGGTGGTGAATGCCGGCAAGCCTTTGTGGACTTTGCGGATCGGCCGCTTGGGAATCGTGAACTCCAGTGTGCCGTCCTGGGTACCGCATATCGGGTCGTGCTCGTTGCCGAGCTCGTGGAAGGTGCGGTCGTTGATCCAGACGTTCTGGGCGAACTCGAATTGCCGAACCAGGCTGGCGCAAATGATGAACGCGGCGATGCCACGATCGACCCCGCCGTCAGGCGCGCCCTCGGGCAGGGCAGGACCGTAGGTGGCACCCCGGCGAATCATCCTGCGCCGGTTCATGTAATGCGCGGTGTCGCGTGGGTTGAGGCGTCGCGCGTGCGATCCGAGCGGGCAGGCATACCCGAGTGGATCCATCTCCTTGTAGTTGAAGTCGTTGTTGCGCATGGGATCCGCGCCGAGCTCAGGGTCATCCTTGTCCGGTGCCAACACAAGTGGTGCGCCGCTGCGCCAGCGTCCCATGAACTTTGCCGCGAGTAGCTCCTCATCGTCCGGCGTCTCGGCCTTCTCCCGGATATAGTCGCGGAACAGTCCAACGTGCTCCTGCAACCGCCGGTAGGCCATGTAGCTTCCATTGCGGGCCAGGACTTCTGGCTGCGGCAGGTTGACCGGCGGCCCCTTCTCGTCGGGGTAACCCAGGATGAACTCGCCGGGCTTGAGCGCCGCGCCCGAACCCGGCGTCGGCTCTTCGCCCGATCCCTCGATCACCGGCTGCGACAACCTGTCCCGGAACCCGAAGTGATCATGGGCAAAATTGAACGGCGGCGTCGCGTTCAGATCCAACACTGACAGACTGCGCACACCGTCGCACCGGGCCACCAGCTCGTCATGCACCCCGGTTGCCCGCGCATGTTCGGCGTCGTCGCGAGCAAACAGGATCGCGATCGCGTGCAAGTCTGCACCCGCCAGTCCACCCACCCAATTTTCTGGGCGGGCGGACCCGGTATCGCCCAAGATGTCGGCCCGGGCGGCCATGCCCTGGCGAAACTCCTCCGGGAAAGTTTCGAGGGATTCCTCGGGAACCCCGAGCGCCCGCAAGCCATTCCACGTGAATGCCAGCGTGACCCACCGCTTGGTGCTATCCATCGAGGCTTGCGCCGCGGCAGCAGATTCGACCACGGGGATCAGCTCGGACAGCCACGCCCGACCCCCGGCCGGGTTGCTGAACGTCAGGAACTCATAGCGCCCGGTCATCGCCGGTGTACGGGTCAGCAGAATGTGCTGGATATCGTCGAACTCAAGCATCCGCGCACCGCCTGGTGCGGATCACTGCATCTGATCAAGCATGTCGGAAAACGCCGCTTTGAGCCGCAGGGCTTTTTTGATCTCGTCGGCCGTAACGTACGGGTACGCACCGTACTCCAAGAAACTGGGGCACTGGTGCTCACGAACGAACTGCACGAAGGCGTCAGGGTTCTCTTTCCAGTCTTCTGGGAAGCCCTCCAGGTTGGTGAAGACGGTCGTGATGCCTGTCTGGCTGAACAGCTGAACCGCGTCCTCGGTGTACTTGTCGAAGTCGGTGTCGAAGATGCCCTGGTACTGAAAATGCAGCCCCGAGCCGACGTCGAACAGTACCCACCGCAAGTAATGCAGCCGCAGCGGCGCCAGCACGTCGGGACTCCCGGCAATCGCTTCCTCGATCTGCTTGCCGTACGCGCGGACGGCCTCTTCGCGCCCCTCCTTGACCTTCGCGATGATCGAAAAGCCATAGCAGGCAGGAGTTCTCGGATAGACCGGACCGTATCTGCCCCGCTCGAGCTCGAAGTACCCTTCCTTAGGAATCGCCTTCGCCGCTGGCTTGCTCCAATCGTGATCGCTCGTCGGCATCCTCGGACTCCCGTCTATGCATCCGTGCCGAACACTACGCCCCCTGGACCATTTCGTCGGCGGCCATTCGACCAGGCGACCACTGTTGCTTCGGTGTTCATCGGGGAGGCTCCGTCGGTCATCCCCGCTAGTCCTCAGTTCCTCGACAGCCCTGCGCGAGCCAACAGCAAGCCGCTGACCATCAACACCCAGACGGGGTGGGCTGCTTAGCAGGTAGCCGTCAGCCTCAAGCATGTCGACCGCCGCGCCCTCAATCGCGGCGTCGGTCGCACCGGCCGCCACTGCCTCGAACATCTCCTGCATATACGGCGACGGGGTCTGGTGAATTACCAAGAGTGTTTTGCTCATTCGCGACGTTGCAGTTCGACGGCGTTCCTCATGGCTTCCCGCGCGCGGCCGCGATCTCCGGCGTAGTCGTAGGCGCGTGCCAACCGGTACCAGCGCCGCCAGTCGTGCGGGTCACTGTCCAGTTCAGCACGGACCGTGTCGAACAGGGCATCGGCCGCGTCCCGGTCGATGCGACCCGACGGCCGCCGCGGCAGCGCGCTGACATCGAGCTCCATCCCGTCCTGGGCGACGAGCCGGGCCAGCTTCTGATGGGCGAAGCCGGCCCGCAACGTGGCGATCATCGCCCACAGCCCGATCGCGGGCAGGATCAACACCGCCACACCCAAGGCCACCGCGACGAGGCGCCCCGAGCCGATCATCAGCACGGCCGACCGGCCGAGCAACGCGATGTACGCCAGCAGCGCCGCGCACATGAACGCGATCGTCAGCTGGATGCGCACATTGCGCTCAGGTGTTCCGTTCCCGGTCATTGCAGGTTGAGCAGCGCTTCAATCCCTACCGTCAGGCCCGGATGTTCGGCGACCCGGCGGACCGCCAAAAGCACACCGGGCACGAACGACGTGCGGTCCATGCTGTCGTGGCGGATGGTCAGGGTCTCTCCCGCGGTGCCGAACAACACTTCCTGATGGGCCACCAGGCCGGCCAACCGCACCGAGTGCACGGGGACACCGTCGACGTCGGCGCCGCGAGCGCCCGGCAAGCCCGTCGTGGTGGCATCCGGGTTGGGCGGCAACTCTTTTCGCGCCTCAGCGATCAGCGCGGCGGTTCGAGCCGCGGTTCCGGACGGGGCATCGGCCTTGTGCGGGTGGTGCAGTTCGATGACCTCGACCGACTCGTAGAACGGTGCCGCCTGCTTGGCGAAATGCATGGACAACACCGCCCCGATCGCGAAGTTGGGCGCGATGAGCATCGAGACGTCCGGTTTGGCCGCCAGCCACGCCCGCACCTGTTGCAGCCGTTCGTCGGTGAAGCCGGTGGTTCCGACGACGGCGTGAATTCCGTTGTCGATCAGGAACTTCAGGTTGTCCATCACGACATCGGGATGGGTGAAGTCGATGACGACCTCGGTTTGGTTGTCGGTCAGCAGGCTCAGCGAGTCACCAGCGTCGACCTCGCCGGACAGCGTGAGATCCTCGGCGGCCTGCACCGCCTGCACCATCGTTGCGCCGACTTTGCCCTTCGATCCGAGCACTCCTACCCGCATGCCTTCACCCTAGAGCGTGTCGAAGTTGTCCACAGTTGCGCCTTTATCCACAATTGACGCTTCGGCGGCGGTCGCGCCCGGTCTGCGCGGGTAGCGTTTCGAACATGGGTTCGATTTGTATCGCCGTGCCGCCCGAGGTGGCCGCTGCCCTCGATGCGCTTGATGCAGCGGTGGCGACGATCGGTGAGATGAACCTCGACAACTACGGGGCTAGAGTGCGGCTGCACGCACTCGAGCGGCTCGAGACTGCCCGACGCCAGCAGATGGTGCCCAGCCATGACCTCATCGTGGGCCTGGTCAAAGAGGATCCGGCCGACATCGGTGGCCCGGTGCATAAGGTGATCGCCGACTGGCTGCGGATCACCTGCGCCGAGGCGCGCCGCCGCACGCGCGATGCCGAACAGCTCGCACCGCGGGTGACGATCACCGGCGAGACGTTGCCACCAGAGTTGCCGGCGACTGCCCAGGCCTGGCGAGACGGTGTGCTGGACCAGCAGCACTTGCGAGTGATCCAGACATTCGTTCGTGACCTGCCGGCGGACACTCCGGTCGACACCGTCGAGTGCGCGGAGCGCTTCCTGGCCGAGCAGTCGGCCGAGCTGCGGCCCGACCAGTTGGAGAAGGTGGCGAACCGGTGCGCAGTGCTGATCAACCCCGACGGCAAGTTCTCCGACGGCGATCGTGCCCGTCAACGTGGCTTCATCTGGTCGGCGCAGCGGTCCGACGGCATGAGCATCGGCAAGCTGGTCGCTTCCCCGGAGCTGCGCGCAAACCTTGACGCCTGGCTGGCCCGGTTCGCGGCCCCGGGCATGTGTAACCCCGATGACGAAAGTCCCTGCGTGACGGGCGAACCCGATCGGGAAGTCGCGAGCAAGGATTCGCGTAGCCATGCCCAGCGTCAACACGACGCGCTCAATGCATTGGTCCGCGGCCAGTTAGGTGACCCGAAACTCGGGGTGCACAACGGATTGCCGGTGACGGTCATCGTGTCAACCACGCTGCAGGAGCTTGCCGCAGGGGCGGGGCGGGCGATGACCGGCGGCGGGACACTGTTGCCCACGCGTGACCTGATTCGCATGGCCAGCCATGCCTACCACTATCTGGCGGTGTTCGACGAACACCAAAGCCGTCCCTTGTATTTAGGCCGCGCTCGCCGCATCGCCTCGGCAGATCAGCGTGTGGTGCTCTACGCCAAGGACCGCGGCTGTACGGCCCCCGGCTGCGACGTCCCCGGATACTGGACGGAAGTTCACCACGTCGACGACTGGGCCCGCGGCGGCCGGACCGACATCGACAAGTTGACCCTGGCCTGCAAGCCCGACCACAAGATGGCCGATAAAGGCTGGCGAACAATCAGACTCGCTAACGATCAAACCCAGTGGATCCCACCGCCGCACCTCGAACACGGGCAGGCCAGGACCAACGACTATCACCATCCAGAACGCTTCTTCGGCGATCAGCGGGTCAAGCGTCGACCACCACGCGACCGCCTGTAGCGCGCGACACGCAGACCAGCATCTCGCCGTCGCCTTCCGCGGTGCGACCGCGGCGATCGACCTGTCCGCCAACGACCTTGACCTTGCAGGTCCCGCAGAATCCTTGTCGGCACGAATATGCCGTCGTCGGATCGTCGTCGAGCATGGCGTCGAGCGCGGAGCGGTTGGCGGGAACGGTGAGGACCCGGCGGGACCGGGCCAGTTCCAGCTCGAACGGGACGCCATCGACGACAGGGGGTGGGCTGAACCGCTCGTAGTGCAAAGGCGCATTGGCGTATTCGTCGCGGGCGATGCGCACCGATTCCAGCATCGGCGTCGGCCCGCAGACGTACACCGCAGTCGCCGGCCCGGCATCGACGAGCAAATCGTCGGCAGTAGCGAATCGGCCATGCTCGTCGTCGGCCCACACGGTGACTCGGTCGGGAGCTACCGACACCACCTCATCCAGCAGCGGCATGTATTCCCGGCTGCTGCCGGCATAGACTGCGCGCCAGTTGATTCCACGCTGCCGCGCAGCATGCAGCATCGGCAGGATGGGGGTCACTCCGATGCCGCCGATCACAAACAGCACGTCCCGCTCGCCGGCGCCGAGATAGAACGCGTTGCGTGGACCTTCGAAGACCAGCGAGTCGCCGACGTCGAATGCATCGTGCATCTCGATCGAACCGCCACCGCCGTCGGCGATCCGGCGCACCGCAATGCGGTAGTCGGTGCGCCGACCGGGCGGACCGCACAGCGAGTACTGTCGGCGACACCCGGACGGCAGCTGGACGTCGATGTGCCCGCCGGGCGTCCACGATGGAAGTAATCCGCCGCCCACGTCGGCCAACGTCAACGCCACGACATCCGGGGCGACGAGCTCGCGTTTGGTCACGACGGCGGTGTGTGTCCGCCGCACCGGCACGACCCGTGACGGCTTCCAGCGTGTCGCCGCGGAGAACCATCTGAGCACTACGCTGATGCCCCACAACGCCGTGTAGAGACGGTCTCGCTTACGGCGACCGTAGATGTCGGCGGGCCTGCTGGCCCAAATCGATTCCGTCACTGCGTTACCCAGTGTTCTTAGTTCTTCCTGATGTCGTAACGCGCGAGCAGCCGCACCAGCGAGGGACTGATGCGGCGCATCGCATAACCGACCTTGGATTCGGCCGCGATCGGCAGCACAGGCGGGCCCTTCTTGACGGCCTTGACGATCGCCTTAGCGGTGGCTTCCGGTGTGTAGTTACGACGCCGATATACAGCGTCAGCCTTTTGCCGGGCGCGCTCCTGCTGGTCGGCCGACATACCGGCGTACACGGTGCTTTTGGCGATATTCGTGTTGACGAATCCCGGACACACCGCCGTGACGGTGATGCCCTCGTCGGCCAGATCGGCGCGCAGTGACTCGCTGAACGCCAGCACCGCGGCCTTCGTTGTGCCGTAGGCGATCATCGACTTCGACGGGAGAAACGCCGCGGCCGATGACACATTGATGATGGTGCCGCCTTCGCCGCGGTCGACCATCTGCGTAGCGAACACCCGGCTTCCGTTGAGCACGCCGCGCAGGTTCACTGACAAAATGTTGTCCCAATGCTCCGGCGTGGTCTCCAGGAATCGACCCGCCATCCCGATGCCGGCGTTGTTCACCAGGATGTCTACCACCCCGTGCTCGTCGTTGACTTGTGCGGCAAGCTTATTCATACCCATCTCGTCACCGACGTCGGCCTGATAGACCGCGGCATTGACACCGATGCCCCGGACATCTGCCGCAGTCTCCTCCGCCGCGACGAGATCCCGGTCGACGATCACGACGGTGCGGGCACCTTTGCGGGCCAGTTCCAGCGCGGTGGCCCGGCCGATCCCGGCGCCCGCTCCGGTGATCAACGCAAGCTTGCCCCGCACGTCACGCCGCCCGCTTCCCACGACGGATGCACTCGTCGCCGCCGCACCGCTGACGACTCGGTCGATCCATTCGGCGCCCAGCCTGGCGACGACGTCGGGACGCGAGGTCACCACCCAGTGGCCGCCTTCGATCGGAATAACCCTGCTGCCCAACGGGATTGAGCCGGTGAACTGCTGCAGCGCGGGTGTGACGAAGATATCCATTCGCGGCACCAACACTTGGACTGGAACGTTAGTGTGCGGCACCTGCGTGCCAGGCGCCAGGAACGGCGCAGGCATGTTGGCCCGGTACAGGTTGAGGCCGTTGACGTAGTCGCCCCTCGACCGTGGTGGCGCGAGAGTCTGGGTCCGGGTGCTCGAGTTGCCGATACGCCCAAAGGCGTCAATCACTTTCACGCCCAATCCGGACCGGATCATCAACTCCGGTAGTCCGGGGCACAGAAAGAACCAGATGTATCCCGACGCCATGAACTGCCGGACGACGTCAAAGAGGCCGCGTGGAGTACGCGCTGACCGCAAGAACTTGCCCGCATAGTTCAAATGCGGCCCCGAGATCGACGTGAACGATGCGACCTTGCTCATCACCGCGTCGTCAGTGACGGCGGCCCAGCCCTGAATGGACCCCCAGTCGTGGGCCAGCAGGTGCACCTGGCCGACACCCAGGTTGTCGATAACCGCGCCGACATCGGAGATCAGTTGGGGGAAGCGGTAACCCGACCGGCCCGGTGGACGCTCCGAGTCGCCGGCTCCACGCACGTCGTACGCCACAACGTTGTATTTGCCGTTGTGGTGGTCTTTTAGCTGCCCGGCCACCCCGTCCCACAGATGATGGTTGTCTGGATAACCGTGGATCGCCAGGACGGTCGGCCGCTGCGGGTCGATCTCGGTGTAGGCGTGCACGGCCAGCGTGATGCCGTCCGACGCCGTCACGGTGGTGCGGGTCATCGATTCCTCTCGGCTCAGTGGGAGGCGCGGGCGGCGGGCGAGACGGCGAGGTAGTCGACCGCACGCTCGACCCCGCCGAGCTGTGACGGATGGAACTTCGGCTTGTAGTACGCGCCGATCACCCGTAGGAATCGCAGCGGCCCGGGCACCAAACCACGTCTGGCCGCCTTGAAGTAATCCCGCCAGCGCGCTTTCGCGCCGGGCGGCACTTGCGGGTCCACCGAGTACATGAAGCGCACCCCACGTATCCACAGCAGCAGCATCATCGGTGTGACCACCAGCTGGGTGCGCACCTGCCGCCAGTAGCCGGCCCGTAGATGCTTCATCACGTCAAAGGCGACGGCCTTGTGCTCGACTTCCTCGGCGCCGTGCCAGCGAAGCATGTCCAGCATCACCGGGTCGGTGCCGATCGCGTCGTGCTGGGGCGTGTCCAGAATCCATTCCCCCAGGATCGCGGTGTAATGCTCGACGGCCGCGACGAGCGCCACCTGCTCGAGCAACCAGCTGTGCCGTCGTCGCAGACTCCACCGGGGCCGCTCGCCCATCAGCTTTCCGAAGAGCCAGTCGATCTGCTCGGTGTAGGGCGTCAGGTCGACATCGTTGGCCGCGAAGTAGTCCTGCACGCCGGAATGCGCCTGGGAGTGCATCGCCTCCTGGCCGATGAATCCCTGCACATCAAGCCGCAGTTGGTCGTCCTTGATCAGCGGCAAGGTCTTCTTGAACACGTCGACGAAGAACTCTTCGCCGGCGGGCAGCAGCAGGTGCAGGACATTGAGGACGTGGGTGGTGAACGGCTCGCCCGGTACGTAGTGCAGCGCGAGCTTCGCCCAGTCGAAGTCGACATCGCGGGCTTCGAGGACCAGTCGTTCGTGGTCGAGCCCCTCTTGATGAGGCCGAGCCCCTCGGCGGGATTGATGCGGACCGACAGCGTTGTCGTTGACCGTGAACATCGCAGCAGCATACCCGGTACCCCCGGTATCGGGAATCCCCGTGTGACTAGATCGGCGCCGCTCCCCGGAGGTGCTCGAAGATCAGCGACGTCTGGGTGCCCGCGACGTCGGCGTCCGCATTGAGGTTTTCGACGACGAATGAGCGCAGGTCTTCGGTGTCGCGAGCGGCCACGTGCAGGATGAAGTCGTCGGCCCCGGCCAGGAAGTAGACATCCATCACCTGGGGTCTGCGACGGATCTGCTGGATGAAGTCACGGATCTTGCCGCGGGCGTGCGACTGCAGGCTGACCGAGATCATCGCCTGCAGTGGCAATCCGACCGCGACCGGGTCGATGTCGGCGTAGAAGCCGCGAATGACGCCCATATCCAGCAACCTCCGGACCCGGCCGTGACAGGTCGACGCGGCGATGTCGAGTTCTGCGGCCAGTGCGCTGTTTGTGATGCGAGCGTCCGCGTGTAGCAGGCTCAAAATTCTGCGGTCGAGATGATCGAGACCCGCAGGCTGAAGATCCTTCGACGCAGCCTGGGCGGCTGCCGTCACTTCCGTTATTTCTACGGGCATTATCCGATTCTACAGCTGTGTCTTCAGGCTCTTTGAATGTTCTTCGAACTTTCTTCACAATTGAGTGATGTACGTCGGAATCCCCACCGAGACTAAGAACAACGAGTTCCGAGTGGCCATCACCCCCTCCGGCGTTACGGAGCTGACCCGCCGTGGTCATGACGTTGTGATCCAGGCGGGCGCCGGAGAGGGCTCGGCAATCGCCGACAGCGATTTCAAGGCGGCGGGCGCGCAACTGGTCGCCACCGCAGACGAAGTGTGGGTCGAGGCCGACCTTGTGCTCAAGGTCAAGGAGCCGATGCCGATCGAGTACGTCCGGATGCGCCGCGGGCAAACCCTGTTCACCTACCTGCACTTGGCCGCCTCCCGTGCCTGCACCGAGGCGCTGTTGGCGTCGGGCACCACATCGATCGCCTACGAGACCGTCCAGACCGCCGACGGCGCGTTGCCGCTGCTGGCCCCGATGAGCGAGGTCGCCGGCCGGCTGTCGGCCCAGGTCGGCGCCTATCATCTGATGCGCACTCACGGCGGACGCGGCGTACTGATGGGCGGTGTGCCGGGTGTCGAACCGGCCAACGTCGCCGTAATCGGTGGCGGCACCGCCGGCTACAACGCCGCCCGCGTGGCCGTTGGGATGGGCGCAACGGTCACCGTGCTCGACGTCAACATCAACAAATTGCGCGAGCTCGACACCGCGTTCGACGGCAGGGTGCAGACCCGCTACTCGGCCGCCTTGGAGCTCGAGGAGGCCGTGAAACGTGCCGACCTGGTCATCGGCGCTGTGCTGTTGCCGGGTGCCAAGGCTCCCAAATTGGTGTCGAATTCTCTTGTCGCGCATATGAAGCCAGGTGCGGTGCTGGTCGACATCGCCATCGACCAGGGTGGCTGCTTTGAGGACTCACACCCGACCACGCACGACGAGCCGACGTTCGCCGTCTGCGACACGCTGTTCTACTGCGTGGCGAACATGCCCGCTGCGGTGCCGAAAACGTCGACGTTCGCGTTGACCAACTCCACCATGCCCTACGTGATCGAGCTCGCTGACCGCGGATGGCAAGGCGCCTGCCGGTCGAACGCTGCCCTTGCCAAAGGCCTTTCGACGCATGAGGGAGCGCTGCTGTCCGAGCGGGTAGCCGCCGACCTGGCGCTGCCGTTCACCGAACTCGCGGACGTGCTGGCCTGACCCGCACGTCGCGTGCTACACAAGCCGCGTGAGCTCAATTGCCGATGACACTCGCTGGATGGATGCGATCGACCAGGCCGCGTTGGTCAAAAAAGGTGAGGTGACGCCGCTCGAGTTGCTCGAAGCGGCCATCGAGCGCATCGAGCGCATCGATCCCGTCCTCAACGCGGTGGTCATCCGCTGGTTCGATCATGCCCGCGACACCGCCCGGGCAGAGCTGCCCGACGGGCCATTCCGTGGCGTGCCGTTCCTCATCAAGGACCTGTTCGCCGGTTATGCCGGTCAGCGCATCAGCAACGGCAATCGCGCGCTCAAAAACGAGAAGGCGATCTCCGAGGCCGACACCACGTTGGTCAGTCGCTACCGCAGCGCCGGTTTGGTGATCGCCGGCCGGACCAACAGCCCCGAACTCGGCAGCGTGCCGACCACCGAACCGCTGGCCTGGGGCGCTACGCACAACCCCTGGGACGTCAGTCGCTCGCCCGGCGGCTCCAGCGGTGGCTCGGCCGCCGCCGTCGCCAGCGGCATGGTCCCGTTCGCGCATGCCAGCGACGGCGGCGGCTCCATACGAATTCCCGCTTCGTGTTGTGGGCTGGTTGGACTGAAGCCCAGCCAGGGCAGGATCTCGCTTGGCCCGATCCGCGACGAAACCGCGCTGTCGGTCGAGCTTTGCGTGAGCCGCACGGTGCGCGACACCGCGACACTGCTCGACGCCGTTCGCGGACCCGCCATCGGCGACACCGTGATCGCACCTGCCCCTGCGCGCCCGTACATCGACGAGGTTGGTGCCGACCCGGGCCGGTTGCGCATCGGTCTGCTCGACCACCATCCGCAAGGTGGACCCGTCGCGCCCGACTGCACCGCGGCCGCGCGGTCGGCTGCCACGTTGCTCGAATCCCTCGGCCATACGGTCGAACCAGCATGGCCCGCAGCGCTCGAGGACGCCACGTTGAGTTCGCGCTTCGGGGTCATGTGGAGCACCAACATGGGCGTCACCCTGCGGCGATTCGAGGAGCAACTCGGACGGCCACTCGCCGAGGACGAATTCGAACCGATGAACCGCGTCCAGGCCGAGTTCGCCGCGCATATCACCGCCATCGACTATGCGCTTGCGCTGGCGGCCACCACCCACTTCCGCCGCGCGCTGCAGTCCTGGTGGGCCGATGGCTGGGATCTGTTGCTCACCCCGACAGTGGCCGAGCTTCCGCTGCCGCTGGGCACCATCGCCAACAACCCCGATCACCCGATGGATGCCATGGAACGCTCGGGCCGGTTCATTCCGTTCACCCCGCCGTTCAACATGAGCGGCCAGCCGGCGATCAATGTGCCCGTCGAGTGGACCGATGGTGGGCTGCCGGTCGGGGTGCAAGTGGCGGCTGCTTATGGCCGCGAGGACGTCCTGCTACGCGTGGCCAGCCAACTGGAATTGGCTAAGCCGTGGGCACAGCGCAAGCCCAACGTGTGACGCGTTAGACGTCGCCGAGCGTCTTGACGATGTCCTTCGCCGGCCCGGAGCGCGCCTCCCGATATGCCGTTCCTGCCCAAAGATTGGTGCCGTGCGGGTCCTCCAACGCGACCGAGGCCTTCCGGATCGGCGAGGTCATCTGGTTGACCTCGGGGTAGCCCAACGGTGCTATCTCGTCGAACAGCCGGGTGAAGTCGTTCTCCAGACCGCGCGCATAACGACCCGAGAAAGCCCGAGTGACAACGGTTTTGACGAACTCCGGATGCTGCAACGCGGCGCGGTGTGCGGCGTTCGTGCCGGCTTCGTCGGACAGCAGTAGCCCGGTGCCGATCTGGGCGGCCACCGCTCCCCTGTTCATCACCGCGGCCACATCTTCGGGAGTGCCGAGTCCGCCCGCTGCGATGAGCGGGACGTCGTGGGCGCTGCGGATCCGGGCAAGCAACGCGTGCAACGATTCTCTACCAGGGTCCATGTCCGGCGCGAACGTGCCGCGGTGCCCACCGGCATTCGGGCCCTGGACGACCAGGCCGTCGGCACCGGCGGCGAGCGCCACTCCGGCCTCGTAGGCCGACGTCACCGTGACGAAGAGCAGCATCCCCAGTGCGCCGAACCACCGCATCACATCCGGGGACGGGGCACCGAAGGTGAACGACACCATCTCGGGCCGTAGGTCGGCCACCACCTCGAGCTTTTGCTGAAAGCCGTCGTCGTCGCCGAACTTGGGGTAACCGATCTCGACCCCGTAGTGCTCGGCGAGCTCGTCGAGCGCCTCCGCGTAGTGGTCCAACGCATAGACGTCGGCGACGCTCGGTTGCGGCACAAACAGGTTGACGCCGAGCGGGCCGGTGGTCGCGGCGCGGGTGGCTGCGATGTCGTCAGCGAGGCGCTCCGCACTCACGTAGCCACTGGCCAGGAAGCCAAAGCCGCCTGCGTTCGACACCGCCGCCGCCAGCGCCGGCGTTCCGGGGCCGCCTGCCATCGGCGCTCCCACGATTGGCACCTCGAGATCCCAGAACCCCAGTACCATCGCGCTACCTTGCTATCGCCCGAAGCTGTTGAGGCAGCGACCTTTTCGACTGATGCGGGCCAAGAACTGCCACGGCGTACGGATTGCCCAGCAGCCGGCGGGCCGTCGCATTAACCTCTTCCACGGTGACCTCGTCGAGCTCCTGCAGCGTGCGGTCGATACTTCGATGCTCAGCGTAGTTGAGTTCGCTGCGGCCGATACGGTTCATCCGCGAATTGGAGTCCTCCAGGCCGAGCACCAGCCCGCCGCGCAGCGAACCCTTCGCGATCCGGCACTCCGCCTCGTTGATGCCGTCGCGTGCCACCGTCTCGAGCACCTCGGTGGTCACCCGCGCCACTTCGCCGAAACGCTCGGGCAGGCAGGCCGCGTACACCGACAGCGCACCGCTGTCGGAGAACATGTCCAAGGACGAATAGACCGAGTACGCCAACCCGCGGGACTCCCGAACCTGTTGGAACAAGCGTGAACTCAAGCCACCACCGAGCGCGGTGTTGAGCACCGAGAGCGCCCAGCGATGCTGCCAGTGCCGGCCCGGCGTGCGCACCCCCAGGCAGACGTGGGTCTGCTCGGCAGTGCGGTTGGCCAACATCAACCGCGGGCGACCGGTGATGCGGCCGGCGCCCTTGCGCGGCGGCACCGGCCGCCGATCCCGGACCAGGCGCGGCCCGAAGTGCGCGCGGACCAACGCCACCACGTCAGCGTGGTCGACATTGCCGGCCACCGCGACGACCATCCGCTCGGGCGTGTAGCGCCGCATGTGAAACGAGTGCAGTTGACCGCGCGTCATCGCCGACACCGATTCCACGCTGCCGATGACCGGACGGCCCACCGGATGATCACCGAACAGCGCCGTCAGGAACATGTCGCCCAGTGCGTCCTCGGGGTCGTCGTCGCGCATCGCGATCTCCTCGAGCACCACGTCGCGCTCGAGCTCGACATCGTCGGTGGCGCAGCGTCCGTTGAGCACCACGTCACCGACCAAGTCGACGGCCAGCTCCAGATCGCTGTCGAGCACGTGCGCGTAGAAGCAGGTGTGCTCCTTGGCGGTGAACGCGTTCAGCTCACCGCCGACCGCATCCACCGCCTGGGCGATGTCGACAGCGGTACGCGTTGGCGTCGACTTGAACAGGAGATGCTCGAGGAAGTGCGCGGCGCCGGCCACGGTCGCACCCTCGTCGCGCGATCCGACGCCCACCCAAACCCCGACCGACGCGGAGTGCACCGCCGGCAGGTATTCGGTGACGACCCGCAGTCCCCCGGGAAGGGTGGTGCGGCGGAACGCCGAAGACGGCTCGGCGCTGTGCCGGCCGCGTCGCAGCGGCTGCGTCCCCGGGCTAACTGCTGGCCGTAGCGGCATCGGCCGGCGCGGTCTCCGAAGTGGTCGCGGCTGCGTCACCGTTGCCGGATTCGCCGGCTTCTTCGTCGACGAGCACCAGCGAGATCTTGCCACGCTTGTCGATGTCGGCGATCTCCACGCGCAACTTGTCGCCGACGGTCACGACGTCCTCGACCTTCGCGATGCGCTTGCCCCTACCGAGTTTGGAGATGTGTACCAGCCCGTCGCGGCCGGGCAGCAGCGACACGAACGCGCCGAAGTCGGTGGTCTTGACCACTGTTCCGAGGAATCGCTCGCCGGTCTTGGGCAGCTGCGGGTTGGCGATCGCGTTGATGCGGTCGATCGCAGCCTGCGCCGAAGGTCCGTCGGTGGCGCCGACGAACACGGTGCCGTCGTCCTCGATGGAGATCTGCGCGCCGGTTTCCTCGGTGATGGCGTTGATGATCTTGCCCTTGGGACCGATCACCTCGCCGATCTTGTCCACCGGCACCTTGATCGTGGTGACTCGCGGCGCGTACGGGCTCATCTCGTCGGGACCGTCGATGGCCTCGGCCATTACCTCGAGAATCGTCAGGCGCGCATCTTTGGCCTGGTCTAACGCGCCCGCCAGCACCTGCGACGGAATCCCGTCGAGCTTGGTGTCCAGCTGCAGCGCGGTGACGAAGTCCTTGGTGCCGGCGCACTTGAAGTCCATGTCACCGAATGCGTCTTCGGCGCCCAGGATGTCGGTGAGCGTCACGAAGCGGCGCTCGGTGCCGCCACCGTCGACCTCAACATCGTCGGACACCAGACCCATGGCGATGCCGGCGACCGGCGCCTTGAGCGGAACCCCGGCGTTGAGCAGCGACAGCGTCGACGCGCACACCGAGCCCATCGACGTGGAACCGTTGGAGCTCAAGGCTTCCGAGACCTGGCGGATCGCGTAGGGGAACTCTTCGACGCTGGGCAGCACCGGCATCAGCGCCCGCTCGGCCAGGGCGCCGTGTCCGATCTCACGCCGTTTGGGCGAGCCGACCCGACCGGTTTCGCCGGTCGAGAACGGCGGGAAGTTGTAGTGGTGCATGTAGCGCTTGGAGGTCTCGGGCCCCAGCGAGTCGATCTGCTGGGCCATCTTGACCATGTCCAGAGTGGTCACACCCAGGATCTGGGTTTCGCCACGCTCGAACAGCGCGCTGCCGTGCGCCCGCGGGACAACCGCGACTTCTGCCGAGAGCGCGCGGATGTCGGTGATGCCGCGGCCGTCGATGCGGAAGTGGTCGGACAGAATGCGCTGCCGCACAAGCTTCTTGGTCAGCGCACGGAAGGCCGCCCCGATCTCCTTCTCGCGGCCGGCGTAGGTGTCGGCGAGCCGCTCGAGAACTTCGGCCTTGAGCTCATTGGTGCGCTGGTCGCGCTCGGCCTTGCCGCCGATGGTCAGCGCGGCGGACAACTGCTCGGTGGCTACCGAAGACACCGAGTAGTAGACGTCGTCGCCGTAGTCGGGGAACACTGGGTATTCGCCGGTCGGCTTGGCGGCCGCGTCGGCAAGTTCCTGCTGGGCGACACACAACGCCGCGATGAATGGCTTGGCGGCCTCCAGGCCTTGCGCCACAACGGCTTCGGTCGGCGCTTGGGCACCGCCCGCGATGAGTTCGATGACTTTGTCGGTGGCCTCGGCTTCGACCATCATGATGGCCACGTCGGCGTTGTCGCCGCTACCGGACACCACGCGTCCGGCCACCACCATGTCGAACACCGCACGCTCGGTCTGCTCGACCGTAGGGAATGCCACCCAGGTGCCGTCGATCAGCGCCACCCGCACACCGCCCACCGGGCCGGAGAACGGCAGGCCCGCGAGCTGGGTGGACGCCGACGCGGCGTTGATCGCCACCACGTCGTAGAGCTCGTTGGGATCCAGGCTCAGGATCGTCACCACGACCTGGATCTCGTTGCGCAACCCGTCAACGAACGACGGGCGCAGTGGGCGGTCGATGAGCCGGCAAGTCAGGATCGCGTCGGTGGAAGGCCGGCCTTCGCGACGGAAGAAGGAGCCGGGGATGCGGCCCGCGGCATACATCCGCTCCTCGACGTCGACGGTCAGCGGAAAGAAGTCGAATTGCTCTTTGGGGTTCTTGCTGGCGGTGGTCGCCGACAGCAGCATGGTCTCGTCGTCGAGGTAGGCGGCGACGGCGCCGGCGGCTTGCTGGGCCAACCGGCCGGTTTCAAAACGGATGGTGCGGGTGCCGAAGCTCCCGTTGTCGATGACGGCGGTCGACTCGAACACGCCTTGGTCAATTTCAGCTACAGACATAGGTGTCCGTATGGCCTCTCTGGATTTATTCAGCTGTTTCGCGTGATCACGCTAAACCCGAAGGCTCCAGGGCCTGGATGCGGCGACGGCCGTCGATCGAAGCTGCCGACCTGCCCCGAATTGGGAGCCCGGCAGCCACTACCGAAGACCGCGCGATACAGGTCCCCTGTGACTCGCTGGGACGGTGCGCACGGATCGCGCGCGCCGCACCTGCTCGGGCCGATACAGCCCAGAACGCCCTTACTCTACACGCCGACCTGGCGATTCCTAGCCCGGCGACGATGCGGGCCGCGCAGCTGCCCGAGGTGGGGGCACCTCCCGCTTGCGGGGGAGAGTCGGGCAATCAGCACCAGCCCGCGGGGCAGCCTCAGCGGGCGGGGGTCAGCGGCGCAGACCCAGCCGGTCGATCAGCGAGCGGTAGCGCTCCACATCGATCTGGGCCACGTACTTCAGCAACCGGCGCCGCCGTCCGACCAACAGCAGCAGACCGCGCCGCGAGTGGTGGTCGTGCTTGTGCACCTTGAGGTGCTCGGTGAGGTCGGCGATCCGCCTGGTCAGCAGTGCGACCTGCGCCTCAGGGGATCCGGTGTCGGTCTCATGCAGGCCGTAAGAGCCCAGGATTTCCTTTTTCTGGTCGGCAGTCAGCGCCACGAAATATCTCCATCAATCGGTCCGCGATCATCGATCCAGGCTGCGGCCGCCGCGAACTGCAGCACGCGCCATGTCGTCGGGAAGTCTAACAGCGGTCCCCCTGTGGACCTGAATCCGCAGGTCAGCCCGCGGAAAGCAGGGCACGGGCCTTGTCGGTGTCCTTGTCCATCGCGGCGACCAGATCCTTGACTGAGCCGAACTTCTTCTGTCCGCGGATACGCGCGACGAAGTCCAGGGCCACATGCTGCCCGTACAAGTCGGCGGCGGTGTCAAGCACGAACGCCTCGACGGTGCGGGTGCGTCCGGAAAAGGTCGGGTTGGTGCCCACCGAAACCGCGGCCTGGTAGCGCTCGCCCGGGACGACCGTGCCGGTCACCGGCCCGTGCCCGAGGACGGTGAACCAGGCGGCATAGACGCCGTCGGCCGGGATGGCCGAGTACATCGGCGGTGCCACGTTGGCGGTGGGGAAACCCATCTCGGTGCCGCGGCCGTCGCCGCGCACCACCACGCCCTCGACCCGATGCGGGCGGCCCAGCGCCTCGGCGGCCGCAACCACATCTCCGGCGTCGACGCACGAGCGGATGTAGGTCGACGAGAACGTCACGGTTTCGGTGTTGTGGTGCTCGGAGACCAATGACATCGATTCGACCGCGAACCCGAACCGCTCACCGGCGCGGCGCAGCGTGTCGACGGTGCCGGCGGCTTTTTTGCCGAAGGTGAAGTTCTCCCCCACCACGACTTCGACCACGTGCAGGTTTTCCACGAGCAATTCGTGGACGTAACGCTCGGGCGTGAGCTTCATGAAAGTCGTGGTGAACGGCATCACCAGAAACACGTCGATGCCGAACTCCTCGGCCAGTTCGGCACGTCGGGTGAGCGTCGTCAACTGGGCCGGGTGACTGCCGGGGTGGACCACTTCCATCGGATGTGGGTCGAACGTCATCAGCACGGTCGGCACTCCGCGTGCGCGACCCGATTTCACCGCATGTTCGATCAGCTCGGCGTGCCCACGGTGCAGACCGTCGAACACTCCGATAGTGAGCACGCATCTGCCCCAGTCCGTGGGTATCTCGTCCTGGCCGCGCCACCGTTGCACAACAGCTAGCCTACGGCGCAAGGTAGCGGCTAATCGTGCGAGAGCCCCAGATCAGGTGAGGATTGCTTAAACTTCCGTTGTGCGCCCTGACTCTCCTGGTGATGAGCCCAACGAGCTCACCGCGGTTGCCCAGGACTATCTGAAAGTCATCTGGAACGCCCAGGAGTGGTCGCTGGAGAAAGTCAGCACGAAAATGCTGGCCGAGAAGATCGGGGTGTCGGCCAGCACCGCCTCGGAATCCATCCGCAAACTCGCCGAGCAGGGTCTGGTCGACCATGAGAAGTACGGCGCGGTGACGCTGACCGAGTCCGGGCGTCGGGCGGCGCTGGCGATGGTGCGCCGCCACCGGCTACTGGAAGCCTTCCTGGTCAAGGAGCTGGGTTACAGCTGGGACGAAGTGCACGACGAAGCCGAGGTGCTCGAGCACGCGGTGTCCGACCTGCTGGTGGCGCGCATCGACGCCAAGCTTGGTTTCCCGCAGCGCGACCCGCACGGTGACCCGATCCCGGGCTCCGACGGGCAGGTACCTACGCCGCCGGCCCGCCAGCTGTGGTCATGCGCCGACGGGGACACCGGCACGGTGGCGCGGATATCCGACAAAGACCCCGAGATGCTGCGCTATTTCGACAGCATCGGTATCAGCCTTGACTCACGGCTGCGGGTGCTGACCCGCCGCGAATTCGCCGGGATGATCTCGGTCGCGGTCGAATCGGCTGACGGCGGGCCCACCACCGTTGACCTGGGAAGCCCTGCCGCGCAGGCTATTTGGATGGTGGCCGGCTAGCTCGAGGCGATCCGGCGGTGGTAGGCCGCCCGGGCCTGCGGATCCAGGTCGGTGAAGGCGGCGTGGAAATGCGCAGCCCGTCCGATCCGGTGCCGGATACCATCCGGCAGCAGGCCCATGGTCTTCAGCATCACGCCGAGCCGGGCCGGAACTACCGCCTTGGTGCGGCGACTGCCGACCACCGCCACCACCGTGGCCGCGACGCCCTCGGGCTCCACGTCGGTCATCGGGCGTACCCACCGCGGCGCCCGGCTTCCCGCGGACAGTTCGGTGTGCACCAATCCCGGCAGCACCGCGGTGACGCCGATCCCTGCGTCGGCCAGCTCCAGGTGCAGCGTCTCGGAGAAGCCGACGATCGCGTGCTTGGTCGCGCAATACGTTGCCACCCCCGGAAAGCCGGCCACCCCCGCGACCGACGCGATGTTGACGATGTGACCACCCCGGCCGCCCAGCCGCTGCGCGGCCAGCTTCGACCCGTTCAGGACTCCACACAGGTTGATGCCGAGCATCCGGTCGGTCATCGCGTCGTCTTCGTCGACGAACCAGCCGGTCGGCATGATGCCGGCGTTGTTCACCAGGACATCGAGTGGGCCGAGGCGGGTCTCGGCATTGTCGAGAAACGCCGCGAATGCTTTGCGGCTGGTGACGTCCAGCGCCAGGCCGCAGACTTCGCCGCCGGTCACCTCGGCCAACTCGACCGCGGTTTTCTCGACCAGCTCGACGTCGATATCGCCGAGCGCCACTCGGGCACCAGCACGCAGAAACGCCTCACCGGTCGCCTTGCCGATGCCCCGGGCGCCTCCGGTGATCGCGACGCCTTTGCCTCGGATATTGTTGTGGCGACGTGTCATTGGTGATCCTTCAGCTTGGACTTCAGCACCTTGCCGGTTTCGTTGCGAGGCAGCTGCGCGATGAACACGACATCTCGCGGCACCTTGTGCCGCGCCAGATGCGAGCGGACGTAGCCTTTGATGTCCTCGCCGTCGAGGTCTGACATGGAGTGCTTGACAACGTAGGCGGCGAGCCGCTTTCCGAAATCGGTGTCGTCGACGCCGACCACAGCGGTCTCGACGATGTCGGGATGGTCGATGAGAAGGTTCTCGACTTCGAGCGGGAAAACGTTCTCGCCACCGGAGACGATCATGTCGTCATCGCGGCCGTCGACGAACCACAGCCCGGTTTCGTCGAAATGCCCGGTGTCGCCGGTGGATAACAGCCCGTCAACGATTTCCTTGTTTTTGCCGTCGGTGTACCCGGCGAAGCTCAGACCGCTCGACACGAACAAGGTCCCCGTCCGGCCGGGTTCGATGATCTTGCGGCGCTGCTCGTCATAGCAGGCCAGTTTGCAGCCGACGGGCGGGCGGCCGACGGTCCCCGGCGCGGCGCGGAGTTCTTGCGGCGTCGCAACGGCGGCGGCGGCCACCTCGGTCGAGCCGTATAGGTTGTACAGCACGTCGCCAAACACCTCGGCGGTGCGACGGCACACGTCGGGATAAAGCGCCGAGCCCGCGGCGAAAACGATATCCAGCGACGAAATATCATACCGGCCAAGCGTTTCCGGTGGCAGGTCGAGAATGCGCTGCAGCATCGTCGGGACCAGGACGAGGGCGTCGGCGCGATGCTGCGCGATGGAACTCAGCGTCGACTCGGGATCGAAGCGCCGCGCCAACACGACGCGGTTACCCAGCGCCAGACCCAGCGCACACGTCGCCAGGCCGGTGGCGTGGAACAGCGGCGCCGCGACGCAATAAGCGCCATCGCGTGGCCAGGGGATCCGGTCAAGCAGCTGCGCCGACTGCAGTGGATCAATCCGGTTGCGCGGCGCTCCTTTTGGCGTGCCGGTGGTTCCGCTGGTCAACAGCACCATGCCGCCCGGCCGGGACGGAGCGGGTAGCGAGGACCGCGACTGACCCTCGATCAACTCGTGCTGTTCGCGGCTGCCGATCCGCATCGTTTCGTCAGGCAGCACGTCGAGCAGGTCGGCGAATTCGTCGTCGGCGATCACGCAGCGGACCCGTTCCCGGGCGGAGACGTCCGCCAGCTGCGGCCCGGCGAACCCCGTATTCATCAACACCGCTCGAACGCCGATTTTGTTCGCCGCACTCAGCGTGAGCAGGACGGATCGGTGATTGCGGTTCAGTAGACCGATCACCCCGCCGGGCCGAACTCCGTTGGCCTGCAGCCCGCGTGCCAATGCGTTGGAGGTCTGGTCGAGCTCGCGGAAGGTGATCGTGCCGTCTTCGTCGGTGATGGCCGGCGCGTCGCCGTACCGCGCTGCGGTGTAGGCGATGAGTCCGCCGAAAGCGCCGTAGCGGCGCATCGCCACAAATGCGCGCAGCGCTTGGTCCGGGCGAACTGGGTCGACCATGCCGCGGCGGGCCAGTACTGCGGCCGCGGACAGCCGATCGCGCAGCTGGCCGAGAGCGTTCATCGACGGGATCACGACGCGGTGTCGGCTTCGGCAACCGCGGTGCGCAGAAACAATCCGGCCGTCTCGAGACTGGTCCGGCCTTGGTCACGCGGCCAGAGCCAGTAGCCATGCATCAGACCCGGCCACACCTGTTCTTCGCAACGACCGCCCGCCGCTCGCACCAGCTCGGCGAAGGCCTCAGCGTCGGCGCGCATGACTTCCCGTGTGCCGTAATGGATCTGAATCGGCGGCAGGCTGGACAGATCGGCGTTCAGCAGACACAGCCGCGGGTCTGCGGGATCGAAGTCCCCGACATACAGCGCGATAGCGCGAGCGGCGGCACGCGGGTCAAGCGGTTGCTGCCGGGTGCGTGCGTCGACAATGCAGGCCCGGTACGCCGGATCGATCAGCGGCCCGAACAGGGCGAGCGCTGCCGGTGCGGGCAGCCCTTCGTTGCGCAGCCGCAGCGCGAGCCCGACGGCGAGGTGGCCGCCGGCCGAGTCCCCTGCGACGACGATCTTTGCCGGATCGTGTCCTTGCGCAAGGAGCCAACGATATGCGGTGAAGGCGTCGTCCTCAGCTGCGGGAAACGGATGTTCGGGCGCGAGCCGGTAATCGATGGCGAAGGTCGGCATCCCAGAGTATTTCGACAGGTGCGAAGCGAACCCGCGATGGGTGCGCGACGAGCAGATCAGATAGCCGCTGCCGTGCAACACCAAGACCGCCCCAACGCCGTCGTCCGCTTCCGGCGCCCACACCCACTCGCCGCGCACCGGCGCGGAAACCGGTCTGACGCGAATACCGGGAACCACCGGCGTGGTGCGGGCGATGACATAGTCGGCCGCCGGGCGGACCCCCGCGAACAGCCATCGCTGCGAGATCAGCACGTTGAGCATGATGTTGAAGGTCAGCCGCGAGATCGGAACATAGGGCAGCCGGTCAAGTGCGGCGATCGAGCTGCGCCGCAGGGTTTTTGCGGTCGCCCGGACGCTCATCCGGCGAGCAAGCCCTTGGCGATGTGGGTGACCTGGACCTCATTGCTGCCGGCGTAGATCATCAACGACTTGGCGTCGCGGGCCAACTGTTCGACCCGATACTCGGCCATGTAACCATTGCCACCGAAGAGCTGCACGGCCTCCATCGCGACATCGGTAGCGGCCTCGGATGAGTACAGCTTGATCGCCGACGCCTCGGCCAGCGAGGGGATCCGGCCGGCTTGTGCTTTCTCCAGCGTCTGAAACACCATGCTCTGCACGTTGATCCGGGCGACTTCCATCTTGGCCAGCTTGAGCTGAATGAGCTGGAACTGACCGATGTTCTTGCCCCACAGGGTGCGGGTTTTGGCGTAATCGACGCAGAGCCGGTGACATTCGTTGATGATTCCCAACGCCATCAGGGCGACGCCGAGCCGCTCGGCGGAGAAGTTCGCCCGCGCGCTCTCACGACCGTCCCCGCTGCTGTGCTGCTCTGTCTCGCCGAGCAGCCGGTCGGGTGTCAGCCGGACGTCGTCGAAGAACAGTTCGCCGGTCGGCGACGACATCATGCCCATCTTCTTGAACGGCTTGCCCTGAGTGAGCCCGGGCATGCCGGAATCGAGCACGAACGGCAGCACCGGTCGATTGCGCCGGTCGGTGGAGCCCTCGTCGAGCTTGGCGTAGACGATCAGGACATCGGCGTACGGGCCGTTGGTGATGAACGTCTTCTGCCCGTTGAGCAGGTAGGCCCCATCTTCGTCGCCGGAGCGCCGAACCGTGGTCTTCATCCCGCCGAAGGCATCCGAGCCGGAGTCGGGCTCGGTGATCGCCCACGCCGCGATCTTCTCGAGCGTCATCAGTTCCGGCAGCCAGCGCTCCTTTTGGGCGAGCGTGCCACGACTCATGATCGTCGCCGCACCCAAGCCGAGGCTGACCCCGATGGTGCCGAGCAATCCGAGACTCACACCGGCGAGTTCGGAGACCAGCACCGCGGCCATCGACGCCTGCGCGCCCAGGCCGCCAAGCCCGCCGGATGACGGCTTCTCGGTCTCCGTTCCTTGCTTCGCCCGCTCTTTGTCCAGCATCGTCTTGACCGCTTCGGCGGCCAGCACGTCCAGACCGAATTCGCTGAACAGCTTGCGCGCAATCGGATACGGCGACAGCTCGCCGGTCTCCAACACGTCCAGGTGCGGCCGGATCTCCTTGTCGATGAACTCCCGCACCGTATCCCGCATGATCAGGTCGGTGTCAGACCATTCGAACATCATTTGCTCCTGATCACTGAGGCAGCCGGGCGGAGATGTCGTCGATCTGCCAGCGACCGTCGGTCTCGATGGTTTCGGTATCGTGCCAACCGGACAGCGCCGAAATCGCCCCGCCCTGAACCGCGTACACCCTGCCGGTGATCGGGCACTTCTCCGTCGCCAGGTAGGCCACCAGGGGCGAGATGTTGGCCGGACTGAACAGGTCGAGTTCGCCCTCCTCGGGTTCGGCCATCAGCGAACCCATGCCGGGAGTGGCCAGCGTGAGCCGGGTGCGGGCGATCGGCGCGATCGCATTCACCCGCACGCCGTAACGCTCCAATTCCTCGGCGGCGATCAACGTCATCGCCGCGATTCCGGCTTTGGCCGAGCCGTAGTTCGCTTGCCCGGCATTCGGCAGCGTCACCCCGGAGCCCGACGCGGTGTTGATCACCGCGGCGTTGGGCTGATCGCCGGCCTTCGATTGCGCCTTCCAGTAGGCGGCGGCATGCCGCAGCATCGCGAAGTGCCCCTTCAAGTGCACGGCGATTACCGCGTCCCAATGCGATTCCTCCATGCCGGCAATGAACGAATCTCGCAGAATACCGGCATTGTTGACCAGGACGTCGAGTCGGCCGAATTCGGCGATGGCTTGTAGCACAACGCTTTCCGCGCCGCTCCAGGTGGCGACATTCTCGGCGCTGGCGACGGCGGTGCCACCGGCGGCAGTGATCTCATCCACCACGTCCCGAGCCGGGCCGCTGTCGGCGCCATTGCCGGCGTTGTCGCCACCCAGGTCGTTGACGACGACCTTGGCGCCTTCGCCGGCGAACAGCAACGCGTGTTCGCGCCCGATGCCACGGCCCGCACCGGTGATCACCGCAACCCGGCCTTCTAATGCACGCATTGATGTGGACTCCCTCGTTGTTGGTCAGGTTGTCAGTCGGCTATTACCGCGAGCCCGTCGGTGATCACGAAGTCGTGGCCACCGTCGTGGCCTCTTGCCGTCTCGAACGCATAGCTGGTGGTTCCGTTGGCGCTGCTGACGTCCCAGACCCGGGTTTCCAAGTCGTCGCCGGGCAGCACCGGCTTGGAGAATCGGACCGCGAACCGCTTGAGCCGGTTGACATCCGCGCCGGCCAGCTCGGTGAGCACCGCCCACGAGGTAAATGCCATCGTGCACAACCCGTGCGCGATGATTCCGGGCAGCCCAGCGTCTTTGGCCACCTCCTCGTCGAGATGGATCGGCATCGGATCGCCGGCGGCCGGCGCGTAGCGGAAGGTCTGGTCGCTGTCGATGTGCTGCACGACCTTCGCCACCGGCGCCCGCTCGCGCAACTTCTCGTCGAACTTGTGGTCGGGACTCAGTTCGCCGACCGCCTTGCCGACGTTGAAGCCGCGGACGAAGGTCGTCACATACTGTTCGTTGACCAGCTCACCGTCCTCGGTACGGCATTCGAGCACGATTGCGGCGCGGGTGCCCTTTTCCAGCCCCTGGTATCCGATCATCTTGCCGCGCGAGACGAGTTTGTCTCCGGGGCGGATCGGCCGGTGGAAGTGGAAGTCTTGCTCCCCGTGCACGACTCGTGGGATCGCCTCGATCGGCATCACATCGACGGCGGGCATGAGCAACGCCTCGAAAACGGGGACGATCGCGAACACCGGCGGTGCGATGTCCCCGCTGCGGTGCGCCTCGATCGGGTCGTTGGTGGCCGCCGCGTACTCTGCCAGCCGCTCCCTGGTGACCTCGAACCGCTCGTCGTCGGTCCAGCGGTTCAGCCCGGTGTCGTCGAACTCCATCTGCTCAGTCATGCTCAAGCCGACGCCGAGGCCAGCGCGTCGAGCTGATCGAGCGTCTTGTTGAGCTGCTTGACGCCGTCCTTCTCCACGGCCTTGCCCAACGCGCCTTTGATCAGCGCGCCCTCGAAATCACCGAACACCGTGAATTTGGAACCGCTTTCGGCCGGGTCAATCGTGAACGTGAATTGCGCTTTCACGCCGGCCATCCCGGTGCCCGACAGCACCAGGCTGCGCGGCGAGTCCACCGATTCGATCGTCCACTCGATTTTGTTGGCCATCCCGAGCATGACGATCTTGGCGGTCAGCTTCGACCCTTCGCTGAGCGTGGCGGGCGGCTCCTCCAGCCACTTCTCGTGCACCGTGAACCACTTGTCCCAGTTGGCAAGGTCGCTGACAGTTCCCCACAGCGCCTCCGGGCTGGCGGACAGTTCTCGGGCGGCTTCGATGTGTCCCACGGGTGATCCTCTCGTAAGTCGTTGGTTGGGTTCAGCGTTCGGCCCGCTGATACGCGGTGATGACGGCAGCGCCGCCGAGTCCGATGTTGTGCTGCAGCGCGGCGGTGACGTTGTCGACCTGCCGCTTGTCGGCGGCGCCGCGCAGCTGCCAGTTGAGCTCGGCGCATTGCGCCAGGCCGGTGGCCCCCAGCGGGTGTCCCTTGGAGATCAGCCCGCCGGACGGGTTGACCACCCAGCGTCCGCCGTAGGTGGTGTCGCCGTTGTCGATCAGCTTGGCCGCCTCGCCCTCGCCGCACAGCCCCAACGCCTCGTAGAGCAGCAGCTCGTTGGCCGAGAAGCAGTCATGCAACTCGATCACCTGGAACTCCTCCGGGCCCAGGCCGGACTGGTCGTAAACCCGTTGGGCGGCTTGCACATTCATGTCGTAGCCGATCAGCCCCTTGCAGGTGCCGTCGAAGCTGCTGGCGAAGTCGGTGGTCATGGCCTGCCCGACGATCTCCACCGCCTGCCCGGCCAGGCCGTGCTTGTCGACGAATGCCTCGGAGGCCAGGATCGCCGCGCCCGATCCGTCAGACGTCGGCGAACACTGCAGCTTGGTCAGCGGGTCGTAGATCATCCGCGACGCCAGGATGTCGTCGAGCGTGTAGGACTCCTGGAACTGCGCGTACGGGTTATTCACCGAATGCTTGTGGTTCTTGTAACCGATCTTGGCGAAATGCTCCGCGGTGGTGCCGTATTGCTTCATGTGCTCGCGACCGGCGGCCCCGAACATCCACGGCGCCGGCGGAAAGAGCACCTCGGAGATTTCGGCCATCGCCATGATGTGCTTGTCCATCGGCTGGGTGCGGTCGTCGTACGTCGATGCCAGCGAACCGGGCTTCATCTTCTCGAACCCCAGGGCGATGGTGCAGTCGGCGAGCCCACCGCGAATCGCCTGGGCGGCAAGGTACAACGCGGTCGACCCGGTCGAGCAGTTGTTGTTGACGTTGACGATCGGGATCCCCGTCATACCCAGCTCGTAGAGAGCCCGCTGGCCCGATGTCGACTCACCGTAGACGTATCCGACGTAGCCCTGCTCGACCGCGGTGTAGTCGATGCCGGCGTCCTCGAGTGCCTTGGTGCCGGACTCGCGGGCCATGTCGGGGTAATCCCAGCCCTCGCGACGGCCCGGCTTCTCGAACTTCGTCATCCCGACACCGACCACGTAGACCTTGTTAGACATCGCACTCCTTTGGACGAGGTTGAGACAAGCGGCGAACCGCTTCCGTCATAACATACATAGCTGATTGTATCTTTACTAATCCTCCGGGACAGGTCATCGTCTACGGCTAGCCCAACGCCTGCGTGGGCAACACATCGGCGAGCAGCACCCGCAGGTGCTCGCAGGCCCGGTCCCAGCGGCGGCGCGCACGTTCGGCGTCCCGATCGACGAAACTGGCCACCAGGATTCCTCGCAGGGCGTCCATCGCCGTGTAGACGACGTTGCGAATCTCTCGTTGCGCGGCGTGGTCTGGTACCAGCTGTGAGATCGCGGCAATCAGCGTGCTGTTGACGACCGGTTCTACCCGTTCGATCTGGCGGGCCAGCACGGGATCTGTGCGTGCTGCCACCCAAAGTTCAAGCGTAGCAACAAACATCGGGCCTTGGTGCGCCTCCCATAAGAAGTCCAGCACCATCGACACCGGGTCGGGACTCTCCTGCACGCGACCGAGTTCGCGGATGGCGCCCTGTGCGCGCTGCTGAGCGAGATGCTCGATGGCCGCGACCACGAGATCTTCCTTCGACCGGAAGTGGTGGATCTGCGCGCCACGGGTGACGCCGGCGAGCTCGGCTACCCGCGGCGTGGTGGTGCCCGCGTAGCCGTAAGTCACCAGACACTCGATGGTGGCGTCCAGCAGCCGCGTCCGCATGGCGGCAGTGCGTTCTGCCTGCGTTCGCCGAACGCGCTGTCCGTTGACTTCCGCCGCCATTCCGACCCCCACTCCGGGATACTAACATTCTGGCCTGAAGGTTATATTAGCGGAGATTTCCAGGTCGACGCTCCTTACAGCGTGGCCGGCCGGATGACGACCACCGACTTCGTCCTCGGGCCGTCGTCGCGGAGCAGCGCGATCACCCGGCCGTCGGCGTCCTGCGCGGCGTAGACACCGTCGATGCCGGCCGCCGTGAGTGCGCGGCCATTGGCGGCCGCGTCGGCCTCCTCGGCGGCGAGGTCGCGGCGCGGAAACACTTGCAGGCAGGCCTCGTCGAGGGTGAAGCTCAGCTGTGGTCGCTCGGCCAGCTCGTCGAGCGAGCGTGCCTGGTCCAAACCGAACCGGCCGACGCGGGTGCGCCGCAGCGCGGTCAGGTGACCACCGACCGCCAGCGCGTCGCCGAGATCGCGGGCAAGGGCACGGACGTAGGTCCCCGAGGAGCAGTCCACCACGACGTCGAGATCGACGCAGCCATCGCTCCCCCGGGGCAGCGCCAGCATCTCGAACCGGTCGATGCGCACCGGCCGGGCGGCCAGTTCAACGACCTTGCCCTCACGGGCGAGCTTGTAGGCCCGCTGACCGCCGACTTTCACGGCACTGACCGCCGACGGCACCTGCATGATGTCGCCGCGCAACCCGGTGATCGCGGCGGCAATGGTCGCCTCGGTCAGATGCTCGGCCGAAATCTCCTGCAGGCGTTGGCCTTCAGCGTCTTCAGTGGAGGTAGTCTGACCCAGTCGGATGGTGGCCGCATACGACTTCGAGCTGCCGGTCAGCAACCCCAGGATCTTGGTGGCACGCTCGATCCCGACGACCAGCACACCGGTTGCCATCGGGTCCAAGGTGCCGGCATGACCCACCCGCCGGGTACCGAAGATGCGCCGGCACTTTCCGACCACGTCGTGGCTCGTCATTCCGGAAGGCTTGTCGACGATGACGAGGCCTGCGTTCATAGCACGATCGCCGTCAGCACCAATTCCTGTTCGACCGACCATCTTCCGGCCAGCGATGTCAGCGGCGGGCCCGACAGCGTGGCACCGTCGATCAGGATCATCGACTCGAAAGTGCCGCCGGAGCCCGACTCGTCGATGTCGAATGTGATGTGCGCGTCTTCGAAACCAAGCCAGCGCTTGGTCAGCGGAAACCACGCCTTGTACGTTGCTTCCTTGGCGCAGAACAGGACTCGGTCCCAATGCACACCGGCCGGCAGGGAAGCCATCTCATTGCGTTCGGCCGGCAAACTGATCGCGTCGAGCACGCCGTTGGGCAACACGTCATGCGGCTCGGCGTCGACTCCCACCGAGCGCACCACGGCGCCGCGGCCGACCACCGCACCACGGTAGCCCGCACAGTGGGTAAGGCTGCCCACCACTCCGTCGGGCCAGCATGGTTCGCCCTTGTCCCCCTTGAGAATTGGTGCCGGCGGAAACCCGAGTTCGCCCAGCGCGAGACGAGCGCAGTAGCGGACGGTGATGAACTCGTTGCGCCGCTTGGCCACTGACCGCGCGATCAACGGCTCTTCTTCGGGCATCGGCGCCAGCCCCGGTGGGTCGGAGTACAGCTCAGCAGACGCCAGGTTGTCGACGGACTCGCCGGTGCCGGGCAGGACCGACGACATCAGTTTGCTCAACGTCATCGCGGCTGCCGCTGGCGGAGCCGCTCTCGGAACTGCTGCGCCTGCGCCCGCATCTCCGGGGTGATGACGAAATGACCACCGAAGTCGTTGAGGTAGCCGGGCGCATACTGCGGATCGGGCAACACTTGGCGAAGCCAGCTGAAGGGTTTGCGCCGGCGCCACTCGCGCGGATAACCCACCGAGACCTCTTCGAAGCGGACCCCGTCGTACCAGGTGGTGCGGGGAATGTGCAGGTGGCCGTAGACCGAACAGATCGCGTTGTAGCGGGTGTGCCAGTCGGCGGTCTCGGTGGTTCCGCACCACAGCGAAAACTCCGGGTAGAACAGCGAATCGCAGGGTTCACGCACCATCGGGAAATGGTTGACGAGCACCGTCGGCGTCATCCAGTCGAGGTCTTCGAGCCGCTTGCGGGTGGCGACCAGGCGATCACGGCACCACGCGTCGCGAGTGGGATACGGCTCGGATGAGAGCAGGAACTCGTCAGTGGCCACGACGTTGCGTTCTCGCGCGATCGCCAGCCCCTCGGCTTTGGTGGTCGCGCCCGCCGGCAAGAACGTGTAGTCGTACAGCAGAAACAGCGGCACTATGGTGGCCGGGCCGCCGCGCTCGGTCCACACCGGAAACGGGTGCTCCGGTGTCACGATGCCCATCTCATCGCACATGTTGACCAGATAGTCGTAGCGCGCCCGCCCGAAAATCTGATTCGGGTCCTTATTGGTGGTCCACAGCTCATGGTTCCCGGGCACCCAGATCACCTTGGCGAACCGTCGCCGCAGCAGACCCAGCGACCACCGAATGTCGTCGGTGCGCTCGGCGACGTCACCCGCGACGATCAACCAGTCGTCCGGCGATGACGGGTACAGCGATTCGGTGACGGGCTTGTTGCCGAGGTGACCGACGTGCAGGTCCGAGACCGCCCACAGCGTCGGCTGCCGCGCCGTCGTCGGCTCCTGCCCGTGTTCTTGCCCAGCCACGACTCCCAAGCCTAGCGATGCCGCCGCGGGATGGTTCGCCGCAGTACTAGAACAGGTTCTCGTTTCGGATGTGACGGGCTCGTCGCGACTTGTCCACTCCCCGCAAAGGCAGACCGACTCGAGGGGGTGTCATGGTCACCAAGCTGCGTCTACTCGCGGCGTTAGGTGCCCTGGTCACTGCGCTGGTGGTGGTGTGGCAGAGTGCACCGCCCGCCAAAGTCGGTATTCCGAAGGTGCAACTACGGTCCACCGCCGCACCGATGGATCCGCCAACGACAATGAAGAGCCCGATCGTGGCGACCACCGACCCGAGTCCTTTCGACCCTTGTCAGGACATTCCGTTCGACGTCATTTCCCGGCTGGGCCTGTCCTTCACGCCGCCGGCGCACGAGGAAGGGCTGCGCTGCCACTACGACGCGGGCAACTATCAGTTGGCGGTCGAGCCGATCATCTGGCGCAATTACGACCAGTCAGTACCGGCGGACGCCGTCGAGACGACGGTCAACGGCCACCGCGCCGCCCAGTACTGGAACCTCAAGCCCACGTACCACAACAGCTACTGGTACATGTCCTGCATGGTGATCTTCAAGACCAGCTATGGGGTCATCCAGCAGTCGCTGTACTACTCGACGGTCTACTCCAGCCCCGAGGTCGACTGCCCGTCCACCAACCTGCAGCGGGCAAACGATCTTTCTCCGTACTACAAGTTCTAGCCCACATACTGTGGTGCGGCCATAACCTGGTCTCGTGACCACCACATCCACCCGCACCACGGGGTCGGCGCTGAGCTCACTGACCACACGATTCGCCGGCCGTGCCCTCGGCCGGGCATTGCGCCTGGCCGGGCCGACCACCGGCTATACGGTCAGCCGGGTCGCGATCCCGATGCGCGACGGCGTCGAACTGGTGGCCGACCACTACGTGCCCACCGGAGACACCGAACCGGTCGGCACCGTGCTCCTCCGCGGACCCTATGGCCGCGGGTTTCCGTTCTCGCTGATGTTCGGTGCGCTGTACGCCGCCCGTGGCTACCGCGTGCTGCTGCAGAGTGTGCGGGGGACATTCGGCTCGGGCGGGATCTTCCAGCCGATCGTTCACGAAGCAGCCGACGGCGCCGACACGGTCGCGTGGCTGCGGGAGCAGCCGTGGTTCAACGGTCGCTTCGCCACCATCGGAATTTCCTATCTGGGGTTCACTCAGTGGGCGTTACTGCAGGATCCGCCACCGGAATTGGCCGCGGCCGTCATCACCGCAGGTCCTCACGATTTCAGCACTTCGGCCTGGGGCACCGGCTCGTTCACCGTCAACGACTTCCTGGGCTGGAGCCATCTGGTTGCCCACCAAGAAGATCCCGGACGAATCCGCGCCCGCATCCGCCAGCTGCGCGCGCAGAAAACGGTGGTACGCGCCGCCGGTGAGTTGCCGCTGGGTGCGGCCGGCCGGGCGCTGCTGGGTGAAGGCGCGCCGTGGTGGGAGTCGTGGCTGGACCATCCCGATGACAACGAGCCGTTCTGGGAGTCAATGCGATTCGGCGCTGCACTCGACCGGGTGCAGGTGCCGGTGCTGCTGATCGGCGGCTGGCAAGACCTATACCTGCAGCAGTCGCTCGAACAGTATCGGCATCTTCGCGATCGCGGTGTCGACGTGGCGCTGACCCTCGGGCCGTGGACACACACCCAGTTGCTCATCCAGGGCCTGCGCACCATCGCCCAGGAAACACAGGACTGGCTGGACACCCACCTCGGCGGTCGCCCGGGCACATCGCGACGCAGCAGAGTTCGCGTCTTCGTCGCCGACGAGGGCTGGCGCGAGGTGGCCGACTGGCCGCCGAGCACCGGCGAGCACGCGCTCTACCTGCAGCCCTGCGGCGGCCTGGCCGACACGCCGCCGTCGTCGGCTTCGGTGTCGTCGGTGAGCTTTCGCTATGACCCGACCGATCCGACGCCGACCATCGGGGGTCGGCTGCTGTCGCCGGACGGCGGTTACCGGGACGACACCCTGCTGGCCGCCCGCAGCGACGTGCTCAGCTTCACCACCGACGCGCTCACCCAAGATCTGTGCGTTCAGGGCAACCCGGTGGTCAAATTGGCGCATACCTCCGACAATCCCCATGTCGACGTGTTCGTCCGTCTCAGCGAGGTCGACGCCAGGGGCCGCTCCCGAAATGTCAGCGACGGCTATCGGCGGCTGGCCGAGGCTACGGACTCGGTCAGCGTTGAGCTCGACGCGATCGCTTACCGGTTCCCCGCCGGGTCACGCATCCGCGTGTTGATCGCCGGCGGCAGCCATCCCCGCTACACCCGTAACCTCGGGACCGGTGAGAAGACGGCGACCGGCAGCCGGCTCGAGCCCGCTACCCACGAGGTGCACTTCGGCACTTCCCGGGTCGTGCTTCCGGTCGAGAACACTTAACCAATGGACATCTTCGATGACTGGCGAAGTGGCGGAACCCAGATCCGCTGGCGGTCATCGACCGCGGCGAACGATGCAGCCGAAGTCACCGTCTTCACCCGTCGCTGCGGTACACCCCGTGCACCGGCATTGGTGTGCGTGCACGGTTTCCCGACCGCCAGCATCGACTACTTCGCGGTGACCCGCGAGCTGGCCGCCGAGTTCGACATCTTCCTGCTCGACTTCCCCGGCTACGGACTCTCGGATAAGCCACCCGCACCGTATGTGTACTCGCTGTACGACGATGCGCGGCTGCTGATCCACGCGATCACGAACGTGTGGCAACTGCAGCGATACACCATGCTGACCCATGACCGAGGCACCAGCGTCGGCATGATCGCGCTGTCCATGTTCGCGACGCAGGATCAGGGAAACGCGCCTGCCGAAGTCATCTTGACGAACGCCAACATCTATCTCCCGTTGGCCAACCTCACCGCGTTTCAGACTGCGCTTCTCAACCCCGCCACGGCACGGAGCACGGCGGGCGCGACGACGCCGGAAATGCTTGCCGCCGGCATGGGAGCGACCACGTTCATGCCACGACGAACACCCACCGATCCCGAGATCACCGCTCTGACAAAGTGCTTCGCGCACAACGACGGGATCGGGGTGCTACCGGACACGATTCAGTACCTGAATGAGCGCGCTGCCGACGAAACCAGTTGGCTCGCTGCGCTTTCCGAAAACGAGATCAACACCAGCCTGGTGTGGGGGTTGCACGACAACGTCTCCCCTATCCGGGTCGCCAACTTCGTGTGGCAGAAGTTCTTGCATGACAAGCCCGGACGAAACCGCTACTGGATACTCCCGACCGCCGACCACTACCTGCAATGCGATGCGCCAGCGCAACTGGCGCAGCTGGTGCGACTCACCGCAGCTGGAGAGACGACTGCGCTGTGCACCCTCGGCGGCCGACCTGACGGTGCGGTGCTGGTCGATCAGACCCCTTGAAGCTCAGGGTCACCCGACGGCATCGCGGACGCGGTCAGCGACTCGTCTTAGTACCAGTTCATCGTGCACCGGAACGCCCAGCGACGGCGTAACCGGCAATTCCACCCAGCTGGTGCAGCCGGCGTAGTCCGGAGTGCGGGGCAATTGCACCGGCTCGACTAACGGTATGGCCTGCACGACCAGCACCGCCAACCGATGTTTGGGGCGAAAATCCAGCCGGTCTTCGCGCACCGACTGGGCGGTCCAGATATGTAGATCCTCGATCGCCTCGATGTTGTCGGGCCGGTTGACCGCCAGCGCCGCAACAACTTTCGCTGCTGCCCGCAGCACGACACGGTCATCGGCGCTGTCGGCCGCCGCAGCCGTGAGGAAGTCCCGGAATTCGGGCCGGACCCGCTCGGCATGACTGTGCGCGACCGTCGGGAACAGCATGAACTCGCGAGCGGCCACCTCGAAACGCTTCTCGCCGATCCCGCCTTTACGCAACAGCACCGACTGCCGGCCGTCGAGCAATGCGTGCACCACCGCGCTCCACTCCTTGAGCGCGGTGGTGGTTTCCGTCATTTCATCGCCAGCCGACGCAACGGCGGGGAGGTCTTCGGCGGCTGGCGGCGTGGCGGCAGTGCATCTAACAGCCGTGCCGTCGTCGCCGCGACTTCGGCCACCGCGACTTCGAAGGCCTCGGCATTGGCCGAGGACGGGTGGGTGATGCCGCTGACCTTGCGCACATACTGCCGCGCCGCCGCGGCGATCTCCTCGCTCGTCGCCGCAGGCTCGAGGCCGCGCAATTCGGTGATGTTTCGGCACATTCCTCAACGATAAGCCGGTCGAGGCGCGGCAGGTCGGACTGACTACGGTGGCGCTTATGACTGACGACATCCTGTTGATCCACACCGACGATCGGGTGCGCACCCTGACCCTGAACCGACCGCAATCGCGCAACGCGTTGTCGGCCGCGCTGCGGGACCAGTTTTTCACGGCCCTGGCCGACGCCGAAACCGACGACGCCGTCGACGTCGTCATCCTGACCGGCACCGATCCGGTGTTCTGCGCCGGGCTCGATCTCAAAGAGCTGGGCGGGCAGTCGGCGCTGCCGGACATTTCGCCGCGCTGGCCACCGTTGACCAAGCCGGTGATCGGCGCGATCAACGGCGCCGCCGTCACCGGCGGGCTGGAGCTGACGCTGTACTGCGACATCCTGATCGCGTCGGAGCACGCGCGATTCGCCGACACCCACGCGCGGGTAGGCCTGCTGCCGACGTGGGGGCTCAGCGTGCGGTTGCCGCAGAAAGTGGGTATCGGGGTGGCGCGTCGCATGAGCCTGACCGGTGACTACCTGTCCGCCGAGAATGCGCTGCGGGCCGGTCTGGTCACCGAGGTGGTGCCACACGAGCGGCTGCTGACCGCCGCGCGGGAGGTGGCGGCGAGCATCGTCGGCAATAACCAGAGCGCGGTCCGGGCTCTGCTGGCGTCCTATCACCGGATCGACGAATCGCACACCAGCGAGGGGCTGTGGCTCGAAGCGATGGCGGCCAAGCAATTCCGAACCTCCGGCGACGACATCGCCGCCAACCGGGAAGCGGTCTTGCAGCGCGGCCGGGCGCAGGTGCGGTAGACAGCAATCTGCCCCGCTTCCGGAGGAGGCAGAAACGGGGCAGAATGCGTCGGCGCCTGGTCCGCTTGATCAGGGGATGAGGGCGCGGACGGGGTGTCGGACAGTCCAAATGGGGTGCAGGACATCCGCCGCGTAGTGGCGGATCGGGTGCAACGGTCCGGTGCCCGGCACCCACGGGTCAGCCGACGCGACGGCCGGCGCCAGCGACCCGAGGACAGACAGACCGACCGCGGCCAGCAGGCCGGCTGCTCCGACGCGCATCTTGGAAACTTTCTTCGACTTCATGGTTACGACTCCTTACCGCTAGGGTCGGTTGCTTTCCCGACATCACTAGCGTGCAGCAGGTGGCTTGCGGAATTCTTGCGGAATTCTTGCGCTTGCTGCGCAGCTCAGCGCTGGCTGATTTCAAACGTGAATTCGTGGTCGCCGATGCGGATATGGTCACCATCCGTCAAGGTGGCGGTGCTGCGGATGCGCCGGCCTTGGACCTGGACTCCGTTGGTTGAGCGCAGATCGCTGATCACGAAACTGCTTCCGGTGTCGATGACGACGGCGTGGTAGCGACTGACGTCATCGTCGTCGAGAACGATGTCGTTGTCGGTCCGGCGGCCGATCCGGGTCGACGCTTGCAGCCGATACCGCTTGCCATCCCTCCCTCGCAGCTCGGCGACGGCCGATCGACCGGCGACCGTGCCGGTGTGCGGGCTGAGATCGACGACGCTGTTCATGGCGGTGGTTCGGGCGGTGCGTTTGGTGTCAAGCGGCTCCTGGCGCAGGATCCGCTCATGCAACGCCCGCACCTTGGGACCGGGGTCGATCCCGAGGTTTTCGGCCAGATTCGCTTTCAGTCGCCGGTAAGCGTCGAGGGCGTCGGATTGGCGCTCGGCGACGTAATAGGCGGTGATCATCTGGGCCCACAGCGGTTCCCGGAACGGATGTTCGGCGGCAAGCGCCTCGAGGCGGACGATCACGGCGTCGGCACGCCCGCAGGCGATCTCGGCTTCGGCGAGGCCAATCTGGGCCACGACTTTGACCTCGGACAAAGCGGTGGCAAACGTATCGACGAAGGCGAATTCGCGTAGGTCATCGAGGACGGGCCCGCGCCACTCGGCCAGCGCAGCCGCCAGGAAGCTGCTGGCATCTTCGAAGCGTCCTGCGGCGGCGGCGTGAACGCCCGCGTTCTTCTCGGTGATGAAACGCCCAAGATCGCAGTTGGTGTCATCGACGCTGAGATGATAGCCAGGCGGGGCGCTTGCGAGCACCTTGTTCGAGTCGTACCCTGCGCTGCCGAGCAGTCGGCGCAGATTGGACACGTAGGAATGGATACTTGTCCGTGCTGCGGGCACAGGCGACTGGTCCCAGACCGCGTTGATCAGCGAGTCGACCGACACCGGCCGGTTGCGGTTCATCACCAGCATGGCCAACACCGCCCGCTGCTTCGGGGCGCCCAACGGCACCGGGTTGCCGTCCGCGATCAGCTGCAACGGTCCCAGAACACCGAATTGGAGACCTGCGTTCCACATCGCGCGGCAGCCTTTCGGGTCGACTTGGGCGTCAGCTCACCATTGTGACCTTGATTGCCTGCCGCGCGATGTTGCAGCGCCCCAGGCGTCGCGACAAAGCGCTCAGCTGCTCGCCGTCACGCTCCAGCAGGCGCTCCGTGCATCACCCCGCCAGGCGACGGCGCGAAATCCCGAGCGAGCGTCAATTACACACCCGGACATGATATGCACTCACTTCAACGGCGCGGCGCGCGCCGACGGCAAAGATCGCCACGCTAATTCAAGTCCCGGTCACTGCCCAGCGGCCCGACACCGCCCGCCACCCGACGAAAATCAGTCGCAACACAATGAACATGCTCAGTCCCGACCAGATGCCGGCCAGCCCCCAGCCGAACACCAGCGACAGCCAGGTCAACGGTAGAAAGCCGACCAGCGCGCTGACCACGGTCGCGGTACGCATGAACGCGGCGTCCCCGGCGCCCAACAACACCCCGTCGAGGGCGAAAACAATGCCTGCAAAAGGCAATTGGGCTACCAGGAACCACCACGGAATTCCGATCGCGGCCAGCACCGAACTGTCATCGGTGAAGAGTTCGGGCAGCACGGAGGATCCGGCGGCGAACAACGCAGACAGCGCGCCCGCCGCGACCGCCGACCACGCCGTGACGCGCCGGGCCACCGCTCTGGCACGCGGCGCATCACCGGCGCCCAACGCCGCACCAACCAATGCCTGCGCGGCGATGGCCAGCGAATCAAGAACCAGCGCAAGGAAACTCCACAACTGCAGCACCACCTGGTGGGCGGCCAACGCCGCGGCTCCGAACCGGGCAGCGACCGCGGCGGCCGAGACGAAGCAGGCCTGAAAAGCCAACGTGCGCACCACCAGGTCGCGGCCCATCACGGCTTGGGCTCGTAGCACAGCACGGTTGGGGCGCAGCGGAACTCGTTCGGCCAGCAACGCGCGCCCGAACAGCAGCGCGGCCAGCCATTGGCCCGCCAGGTTGGCCACGGCCGACCCGGCCAGCTCCAAGCGAGGTAGCCCCAGCCAGCCGTACACCAGCAACGGGCACAGCAGCGCGGACAGCCCGAAGCCGGTGACCACATAGCGCAGCGGGCGCACAGTGTCTTGGACGCCGCGTAGCCATCCGTTGCCGGCCAGCGACACCAGAATTGCGGGCGCGCCCAGGATCGCGATGCGCAACCACGGCAGAGCTGCGTGCGCGATGTCGGCCGAGCCGGCGATCGCTGCCACCAGCGGCACCGCCGCGGCCTGCACCACGACGACGATCAGCACGCCCAAGCCCAGGCCCAACCAGGTCGCCTGCACGCCTTCCGCCACCGCCGACGCCCGGTCGTCGGCGCCGAAGTAGCGGGCCGAGCGCGCTGTGGTGCCGTACGACAGGAAGGTCAGCTGGGAGCCGACCATGCCGAGGATCAATCCGCCGATGGCCAGCCCGGCCAGGCTCAACGCACCGAGTCGGCCGACCACCGCGGTGTCGAACAGTAAATAGAGCGGCTCGGCCGCGAGTACACCCAACGCCGGCAGGGCCAGCTGCGCTATCTGTCGGCCACCCGCGTGCGGCTGGCCCGGCGCGGTCACCCTAGGGCGGCGCGCAGCGAGGTCACCACATCATCGATCGAACCGGTGGTCGAGTAGCCCGCGGCCAGCTTGTGACCGCCGCCGCCGAATGTCGAGGCGACGGTAGAGAGATCCACTGCGGCCTTCGCGCGCATCGACACCGACCACTGCTGCGGCTCGATCTCTTTGAACACCGCCGCCACCTCGGCCTGCTGCGTGGTGCGGACGATGTCGACGATGCTCTCGACTTCTTCCGGGCGTGCGCTGATCCATTCCTGGTGTCCGACAACGGCGTACACCAGGCCGCGGCCGTCGACGTCGTCCGCCAACAGCTGCGCCGAACCCAACACCCGCGACAGCATCGTCAGCCAGCGGAAGGGATGCGTGTCCATCAGTGACCGGCTGACCGCCGCGTTGTCGACACCGAGGTCGACCAGCCGCGCCGCCAACCGATATGCCCGCGCGCTGGCCCACCGGAAGGACCCGGTATCAGTGGTCAGTCCCGCGTAAAGGCAGTGCGCCACGTCGGTGTCGATCGGCTTGCCCCATGCGTCGAGCAGCTCGGCCACCAGCATGGTGGTGGAATCGGCCGACGGGTCGACGAAGTTGGCGGTGCCGAACAGCTGATTCGACGCGTGGTGGTCGATCACCAGCAGCTCCTGCCCGCTATCGGCCATTTCGCGCAGGTCACCGAGCCGGTTGATGCTCGGAATGTCCACCGTCACAACCAGATCGACGTCACGACTCATGGCCGCAGGGTCGACGAGCAGCTGGCCGCCGGGCAGCGACCGCAGCGACTCCGGAAGTGCTGCCGGGGCCGCGAAGCTGACCTGGACCGTCTTGCCGCACCGGTCCAGCACCAGACCCAGCGCCAGCCCGGCGCCGATCGTGTCGGCGTCGGGATAGACATGGCAGACCACTGCGACCGTGGCGGCGGCGGACACCACCTCGGCGGCTTCGACGGCGTCCACGCGTCGCGCGGTGGACTCAGTCTTCGAGTTGATCGTCGTCACCGGCATCCTCCGCTGCACTGTCAGATTGCCCGCTTTCTTCTCGGGCTGGCGCCCAGCCCGCATCGTCAGCGGGCGGAGTCCGGTACGGGTCGGCCTCACCGGCCGGCTTGGCACCTTCGCGAACCCGAGCCACATCGGCATCGGCGGCGCGCGCTCGGGCCAGTAACTCTTCCATCCGTTGCACGGAGTCGGACACCGTGTCCCGGGTGAACGTCAGCGTAGGAGTGAACCGCACGCCAGTGCCGGCTCCGACCTTGGTGCGCAGCACACCCTTGGCGCGTTCCAGCGCCGCCGCGGCGCCTTCGTAATCGGCCTCGTCATCCAGCGTCGATCCCATCACCGTGTAGTACAGCGTCGCGTCGTGCAGATCGCCAGACATCTTGGAGTCGACGATGGTGACCCCGGCCAGTCCCGGGTCTTTGATCTCGTATTCGATCGCCGAGGCGACGATTTCGGAGATTCGCTTGGACAGCCGGCGGGCCCGGGCCGGGTCAGCCATGCCACGCGTTCAGGTTGTCGGGACTCATCGTCAGGCGCGTTCCTTCTGAACCAGTTCGTAGGTTTCGATGACGTCGCCTTCTTTGATGTCGTTGTACGTCAGCGTCAGACCACATTCGTATCCGTCGCGGACCTCGGTGACATCATCCTTCTCCCGTCGCAACGACTGTACGGTCAGGTTCTCGGCGACCACGATGTTGTCGCGCAGCAGCCGGGCCTTGGAGTTGCGACGCACAACACCGGAAGTCACCAGGCAACCGGCGATCACGCCGACCTTCGACGAGCGGAACAGCGCGCGAATCTCGGCGCGGCCCAGCTGGTTCTCCTCGTAAATCGGCTTGAGCATGCCGCGGAGAGCCTTCTCGATCTCGTCGATCGCCTGGTAGATCACCGAGTAGTACCGGATGTCCACACCTTCGCGGTTGGCCAGCTCGGTGGCCTTGCCCTCGGCGCGCACGTTGAAGCCGATGATCACCGCGTCCGACGCCGACGCCAGGTTGACGTTGGTCTCGGTGATGCCACCGACGCCGCGGTCGATGACGCGCAGTTCCACCTCGTCGTCGATCTGAATCCCCAGCAAGGCCTCTTCCAGCGCCTCGACCGTACCGGCGTTGTCGCCCTTGAGGATCAGGTTCAGCTGGCTGGTTTCCTTTAGCGCCGAGTCCAGGTCCTCGAGGCTGATCCGCTTGCGCGACCGCGCCGCCAGGGCGTTGCGCTTGCGGGCGCTGCGCCGGTCGGCGATTTGGCGGGCAATCCGGTCCTCATCGACGACCAGGAAGTTGTCGCCCGCGCCGGGCACCGACGTGAAGCCGATGACCTGGACAGGACGTGACGGCAGCGCCTCTTCGATGTCGTCGCCGTATTCGTCGACCATTCGGCGGACCCGGCCATAGGCGTCGCCGGCCACCACCGAGTCGCCGACGTGCAGCGTGCCGCGCTGCACCAGCACGGTGGCCACCGGACCGCGGCCGCGGTCCAGGTGCGCCTCGATCGCCACACCCTGGGCTTCCATGTCGGGGTTGGCCCGTAGATCCAGCGCGGCGTCGGCGGTCAGCAGCACCGCCTCCTCCAGCGCCTCGATGTTGGTCCCCTGCTTAGCGGAGATGTCGACGAACATCGTGTCGCCGCCGAAATCCTCTGCCACCAAACCGTATTCGGTGAGCTGAGACCGGATCTTGGCCGGGTCGGCGCCCTCCTTGTCAATCTTGTTCACCGCCACCACGATCGGCACGTCGGCGGCCTGCGCGTGGTTGATGGCCTCCACCGTCTGTGGCATGACGCCGTCGTCGGCGGCGACCACCAGGATCGCGATGTCGGTGGCCTTCGCACCGCGGGCACGCATGGCGGTGAACGCCTCGTGACCCGGGGTGTCGATGAAGGTGATCAGCCGCTCTTCGCCGTCGAGCTCGACGGACACCTGGTAAGCGCCGATGTGCTGGGTGATGCCGCCGGCCTCGGCCTCGCGGACGCTGGCGTTCCGGATGGTGTCCAGCAGTCGGGTCTTACCGTGGTCGACGTGACCCATCACGGTCACCACCGGTGGACGGGTCTGCAGGTCCTCTTCGCTGCCTTCGTCTTCGCCGTAGGAGAGGTCAAAAGACTCCAGCAGCTCGCGGTCTTCGTCCTCGGGGCTGACGACCTGGACGACGTAGTTCATCTCGCCGCCCAGCAGTTCGAGCGTCTCGTCGCCGACCGACTGGGTCGCCGTCACCATCTCACCGAGGTTGAACAGCGCCTGCACCAGCGCGGCCGGATTGGCGTCGATCTTCTCAGCGAAATCGCTCAGCGACGCGCCGCGGGCCAGCCGGATCGTCTCGCCATTGCCGTGCGGCAACCGCACGCCACCGACGACCGGCGCCTGCATGTTCTCGTACTCGGCACGTTTCGCCCGCTTGGACTTGCGACCGCGCCGCGGCGCGCCGCCGGGACGGCCGAACGCACCGGCAGCACCACCGCGCTGTCCGGGACGGCCACCGCCGCCTCCTCCACCTGGACGGCCGCGGTAACCACCACCGCCGCCGCCACCGGGCGGGGCACCGACACCGCCGCCACCACCACCGCCGCGGTAGTTGCCACCACCGCCGCCACCACCACCGCCGGGCCGGCCACCGGCCGGGCCGCCTCCTGGCCGGGCGCCGAAACCGGGGCGCGGCCCGCCGGGACGCGGAGGTCGACCTTGCCCACCACTGGCGCCGCCAGGACGGGGCGGCATGCTGCCGGGCGATGCGCCCGGGCGCGGGGCGCCGGGACGGGGGGCACCGGGACGGGGCGCCGCTGGACGCGGAATTGGCCGTTCGACCGGCTGCGCCGTCGAGAACGGGTTGTTGCCGACGCGCGGCGCGCGAGCCGCTGGCCTCGGGGCCGGGCGCGGGCCGGGCACAGGTCCGGGGCGTGTCGGGGTCGGCGCCGGGGCCGCCTGCGGCTGTTCAGCAGCCGGGGCCGGCGGTGCGGGCGGCTCGGGCGCCGGCGGGGCGGCCGGTTTGGGGGCCGCGGGTTTCTGCGCCGGAGGGGCCACATCTTTGACGGCGGCTTTAGCCGCCGTCGCGCCGTTGCCGGCGGTCTTGTCCTGCGCGGGCTTGCCGCCGCCGAATGACTCACGCAGCCGACGCGCGACCGGCGCTTCTACCGTCGACGATGCGGATTTGACGAATTCGCCCTGTTCGCTGAGCCGGGCGAGAACTTCCTTGCTGGTAACACCGAGTTCCTTCGCTAACTCGTGTACGCGGGCCTTGCCTGCCACTACATCTCCTGTCTATGAGGCGACAGCGGTGGTAGGCCGCGCCTCGCGGTTTAGCTATGACGCATGGTCATCGGGACTTCACGGTGTGCTCATGTTCTTTGCTACCTGTTCTGTTGGCGGGTGGGTCGGGTGCGTCGAGAGACTCGACGTACTCGATCACCGCTGATACATCCGGTGTTCCGGCGATCCGTAACGCTCGCGCGAACGCTCGCCGCCGGACCGCTTGCTGTGCGCACTTCGGAATGGGATGCAGCCATGCACCCCGCCCCGGAAGACTACCCGCTGCATCAACGGTCACGGTGTAACTACCGTTTCCCGCTGACACAGCTACCACTCGAAGCAGTTCGACGGCCAACTCTCGCTTTCGGCAACCGACACACGTCCGCACCGGTCCATCGATGCGTCGATGTGCGGAGGCCGAAGTCTCGCGCTGGATCACGGCTTAGTTTACCTTCACCCAACTAGTGGTCAGAACCACCCGCAATGTCGGCCAGGCAGGTACGACCGGGCAGGTCAGCTGGGCGGTTCCATCGCCTCCGCGCCCACCTCGAGATCGTCGGCGTCGGGCAACGGTGGGCGCGCCGATGGGCGGTCCAGGTAGAAGATCGCGGTAGAGGCAATGTCGTCGTGCAGCGGCCGGTAGCGGCGCCCCGACATCCAACCGAGGGCCTGGATGTCGACTCGCAGATCGACGCGGAAGTTGATCGAGCGGGACTGGGCGCTGCTCAATCGGGCCAGCGAACGGAGGTCGGTCACAAGTGTCGCCGGGCTAGCGGTCGTGCGCCATCCCGTGGGCGGCACCGTGCTCGGGGTGGTCCTCCGGCTGGTCGGGCGAATCGCCGCGGATGTCGATCCGCCATCCGGTGAGCCGAGCCGCCAGTCGGGCGTTCTGGCCCTCCTTGCCGATGGCCAACGACAACTGGAAGTCGGGCACCACCACCCGGGCCGCCCGGGCGTTCTGGTCGATCACGGCCACCGAAACCACCTTGGCCGGCGACAGCGCGTTGGCGACGAACCGGGCCGGGTCCTCGTCGTAGTCGATGATGTCGATCTTCTCCCCGGACAGCTCACTCATCACGTTGCGCACCCGCTGACCCATGGGGCCGATGCAAGCGCCCTTGGCGTTCAGGCCGGGAACCCGAGAAGCTACCGCGATCTTCGAACGGTGGCCGGCTTCGCGTGCCACCGCGACGATCTCCACCGACCCTTCGGCGATCTCGGGGACTTCCAGCGAGAACAGTTTGCGCACCAAGTTGGGGTGGGTGCGGGACAAGGTGATCACCGGTTCGCGAGCACCGCGACTGACTCCCACCACGTAGCAGCGCAACCGCTCACCGTGCTCATAGACCTCACCGGGAACCTGCTCGGCCGCCGGGATCACACCCTCAGAGCCCTTGGCCTCGCTGCCCATTCGGACGACGACGAAACCGCGCGCATTGGCCCGGCTATCTCGTTGCACCACACCGGCGACGATCTCGCCCTCGTGGGTCGAGAACTCACCGAAGGTGCGCTCGTTCTCGGCGTCGCGAAGTCGCTGCAGCATCACCTGCCGTGCGGTAGTGGCCGCGATTCGCCCGAAACCCTCAGGGGTGTCCTCCCATTCGCTGAGCACAACGCCGTCTTCGTCGACCTCGCGGGCCAACACCTGCACCGCACCGGTTTTGCGGTCAATTTCGATATGGGCCTCCGGTTGATGGCCCTCGGTGTGCCGGTATGCGCTGAGCACCGCGGCCTTGACATCCTCGAGTAAGTCGTCGAAGGAGATTCCTCGCTCCACCACGATCGCATGCAGAGCGCCCATGTCGATGTTCATGTTCTGCCCTCCGTCTCCGCATTACGGTCGACAGCCGCCAACTCCAGTTCACGTTGGGAAGGAGGCGAAAACTCAACCTGGACAACCGCTTTCACGACCTCCCCGATGGGCACCGGACGCACCGTCCAGTCGCGGGCCCGATCGTCGCGGATCACCAGCATCAGCGCGTTGTGGGATATCTCGCCGACTCGACCGGTGACCGCCGTTCCGTCGGCCAGCGTCAGTTCGACCTTGCGGCCCCGCGCGCGGCGAAAGTGTTTCTCGCTGGTCAGCGGGCGGTCTATGCCGGGCGAGCTGACTTCCAGCACGTACTGACCCTCAAGGTTTTTGACCTCGTCCAACAAGCTCGACGCCGAACGCGACAGCGCGGCGATGGTGTCCAGGTCGAGTGCAGTGTCGCCGTCGGCAATCACGGTTATCCGCGGCGGACGGGCCCGCGGATCGATGACGACATCCTCAATCTCGTAGCCTGCGCGCGCGAACTCACCATCGAGTAGCTCGATCACCTGCGTCTGCGACGGTAGCCCGATGGACACGGCGAGCTCCTCATCTTGAGTTGTCCGGTCGGCGGCCCTCCAGTTCGCAGTAATCCAAGCCGCGTGCCGGGTGAACCAGCCATTAACGATACGCCAGGAATCTCGTATCAGCCGTGATCGCGGCCAGGTCAGCCACGGTCACGCCCCGGGCGTCCGACGCGCCGGCCCAGCAATGGCAGGATGTTGCTGTGCCACGCACGCTGCCCGGTGTCAGACCGGTTTTCAGCAGGCGGCGGGTGCTGGCCGGTGGCGCCGCTCTCGCCGTGCTCGGGATGGCCGCGCCCGCCTGCAGTTCGCCGCCCGCACCGCCGGCGGTGGACGAACTCGAGGCGCAGTTGCAACGCGCGCGACACGACAGTGAACTCGCCGCAGCGGCGGCCGTGGCCGCGGCCAAGCCGGTCAGCATGGCGTTGACCGAGGTCGCCTCCGAACGCGCTCGCCACGCACAGGCGCTGACTACCGAGATCGACCGCCTCGCCGTCAACCCGACGTCCACCTCCAGCCAGACCACCAGCCCGACATCGACCACGTCGGCCGCGGCCGCACCCCCACCGACACTGTCCGACGTGCTCAATTCCCTGCGCGGGTCCGCCGCCAGCGCAAGCCATTTGGCGACCACGTCTTCGGGTTATCGGGCGGGCCTGCTCGGCTCGATCGCCGCCGCGTGCACGGCCTCCTACAGCGTTGCGTTGGTGTTCGCAGGAGCGGCCTCATGACATCCGCTGAGCCGTCACCCGCCAACACGCCCGCCGACTCCGCGCTGTGCGCTGCGCTGACCACCGAACACGCCGTGATCTACGGCTACGGCGTCGTGTCCGCCCACTGCCAACCCGACGTCAACACCCTGGTGTCTTTCGTGCTGAATCAGCATCGCCAGCGTCGCGACCAGCTGATCGCGATGCTCGCGGGCCGCTCGGTCAGCGCTCCGGTGGCCGCCGCGGGCTACCAGCTGCCGTTTCCGGTCAACAACCCAACCGACGCGACGCGCCTGGCCACGCGGATGGAGAAGGACACCGAAGTGGCCTGGCGCGCGGTCATCGAGCAGGCGCAGACGCCGGAGGACCGCAAGTTCGGCGTGACCGCGCTGACTCAGAGCGCGGTGCTGGCTGCCCGCTGGAATCAGGTGCTGGGCGTCAACCCGATCACCACGGCGTTCCCGGGCGCCGACTAGTCGCCTGACACCGCAACCGTGATGTCGGTGGGCAGCCCGGCACCGACCGCCAGTTCACGGGTCTCGCCGCTGAACCGGTTGCGCAGCTCGACCGTCCCGTCCGCCCAACCGCGTCCCACCACGACGATCCACGGCACACCCAGCAGTTCGGCGTCCTTGAACTTCACTCCTGGCGAGGCCTGCCGGTCGTCGAGTAGCACTTCGATGCCCAGCCGATCAAGGTCGGCGGCCAGCGCGATGGCACCGCTACGTGCCTCGGCGTCCTTGTTGGCGATCACCAGATGCACGTCGAACGGCGCAATCTCGGACGGCCAACGCAGCCCTAGCTCGTCGTGGTGCTGTTCGGCGATCACCGCTACCAGCCGCGACACCCCCAGGCCGTAGGAGCCCATGGTCAGCCGGACCGGCTTGCCGTCCTCGCCGAGCACGTCGACGGTGAAGGCGTCGGTGTATTTGCGCCCGAGCTGGAAGATGTGGCCGACCTCGATGCCACGCGCCGACACCAGCGGTCCCGCGCCGTCCGGAGACGGGTCGCCGTCGCGCACCTCGGCGGCCTCGATGCTGCCGTCGGGGGTGAAATCACGGCCGGCCACCAGCCCGACGACATGCTGCCCGAGCTTGTCGGCGCCGGTGATCCAGCTGGTGCCGTCCACCACCCGCGGGTCGACGAGATAGCGAACGCCGTTGTCCTGCAACGCCTTCGGGCCGATGTAACCCTTCACCAGGAAGGGATACTTGGCGAAGTCGGCATCGTCGAGGAACGCGTGATCGGCCGGTTCCAGCGCCGCGCCCAGCCGCTTGTCGTCGACTTCGCGGTCGCCCGGCACCCCAACGGCCAGCAGCTCCCAGTCCCCGCCCGGTTGGCGCACCTTGAGCAGGACGTTCTTCAGGGTGTCGGCGGCGGTGACGGTGCGGCCCAGGTCGGCGCCGTTGGCCCAGTCCACCAGGGTGGCGATCGTCGGGGTGTCGCCGGTGTCGTGCACGACCGCCTCGGGCAGCCCGGCCACGATTTCCGCGGGCCGCGCCTCCGGACGGACGGTGACGACGGCCTCGACGTTGGCCGCGTATCCGGACTCCAGACACCGCACGAAGGTGTCCTCGCCGACCGGGCTCTCGGCCAAGAACTCCTCGGAGGCGCTGCCGCCCATCGCGCCCGACACCGCCGACACGATGACGTAGCGCACCTGCAGACGTTCGAAGATGCGCTGATAGGCCTCCCGATGCGCGTGATAGGCGGCCTTGAGCCCGGCGTCGTCGATATCGAAGGAGTAGGAGTCCTTCATCAGGAACTCGCGGACACGCAGGATGCCGGCACGCGGCCGCGCCTCGTCGCGGTACTTGTTCTGGATCTGGAACAGCAGCAGCGGAAAGTCCTTGTAGGAGCTGTATTCGCCCTTCACGGTCAGCGCGAAGAGCTCTTCGTGGGTCGGACCCAGCAGGTAGTCGTTGCCGCGGCGGTCCCGAAGCCGAAACACCCCGTCGCCGTATTCGGTCCACCGGTTCGTCGTCTCGTAAGGCGCCCGCGGCAGCAAGGCCGGGAACAGGATCTCCTGCCCGCCGATGGCGTTCATCTCGTCGCGGACGATGCGTTCGATGTTGCGCAGCACGCGCAGCCCGAGTGGCAGCCAGCTGTACAGCCCGGGCGCGACCGGTCGGATGTAGCCGGCGCGGATCAGCAGCTTGTGGCTGGCAACTTCGGCGTCTGCGGGGTCGTCGCGCAGGGTGCGCAAGAACAGCTCGGACATCCGGGTGATCACAGCGCGCAAGCCTAACGGTGAGCCTTGTCTGTCCGCCAAACAGCGGCCACGGCTGCGATCAAAAGCGAATCACGACCGTGGCTTCTGCCTCGCGTCACACAGCCCGGGGCTAGATCTCTCCGACGTCGATGGCGTGCTGGACTTCCTGGGCGTGGGCCACCTGCTTGGAGGTGTATCCGATGAGCAGTGCCACACCGCCGGTCAGGACGGCGACCCCGGCCACCCACAGCAGCCCGTAGGTGTAGCCGTGGTCGAGCGCATGCAGCTGAGCGGCGTTCATGTTCTTCACCGGGCCATTGGTGCCGCCCAAGTACAACGTGCGCGACGTGATGACGGCCTGGATGACGGCGAGCACCACCGGCCCACCCAGGTTCTGCAGCATCATCACGATTGCCGATGTCGGCCCGATCCGGTCGAAGCCGACGTCCGTGATCGCCGAGAGCGCCAGCGGCACGATGATCATGCCAATACCGATGCCGCCGAAGGTGATCAGCGTTACCAGGGTCGGGAAGTACGGCATGTCGCGATCGAGCGTCGAACCGTAGAGCATCGCACCCACCACCAGAACTCCGCCGGTGATGACCACGACCCGCGGCGAGAACCACGACACCAGCTGCGAGGACGCGCCCAGACCGATGCCCATGGCGATCGTGAACGGGATGAAGCCGACGCCGGCGCGCAGTGCGCTGTAGCCCATGAGCTCCTGCACGTACAGGCCGATCAGCACGGTGACGGTGAACAAGACGCCGCCGCCCAGGAAGATGGCCACAAAGGTAGCCAGCCGGTTGCGGTCGAAGAAGAGGTCGAGCGGGACGACCGGGTTCTCGGCGGTGCGTTCCACAATCGCGAACGCGACGAACGCAGCCAACGCCACCACACCCGAGCCGACGGTGGTGACGGATATCCAGCCCTTCTCGGGGCCGATCGAGAAGGCGAAAACGGCAGCGGTACAGGCCAGCGTGGCCAGGACGGCACCGGTGGCGTCGAGCTTCATGCGCTCCCGGTGCGTCTCCCGCAGCGCCATGCGGGCCAGGTAGATCATGACGATCCCGATCGGCACGTTGACCAGGAACGCCAGCCGCCAGGAGAGCTCGGTCAGCGCCCCGCCGACTACCAGCCCCATCACCGAGCCGACGCCGGCCATCGCACCGAACACGGCTGTTGCCGCGTTGCGGGCCGGGCCCTTGGCGAAGGTGGTGGCGATCAGCGCCAAGCCGGTGGGAGTAGCGATCGCGGCGCCGACACCTTGGAGCAACCGTGCGACGACCAGGGTCGGGTCATCCCAGGCGATACCGCACAACGCCGAGGCGATGGTGAACAGCGCGACGCCGACGGTGAAGGTGCGCTTGCGGCCGATGGTGTCACCAAGTCGGCCGCCGAGCAGCATCAATCCGCCGAAGGTCAGCACGTAGGCGGTGATCACCCAGCTGCGGCCGGCATCGGTCAGGCCCAGCTCGTTCTGAATCCTGGGCAGCGCGACGATTGCGATGGTTCCATCCATCGTCGCCATCAGCTGCATGCCGCAGATGGCGATAACAGCCGCGAAAAAGCGCCGAGTCGGCCGCCACGTCGGTTGAGACCCGCTGGCGGGGCTCGCAGTGCTCTTGGCGGCGGTCTTGGCTGAGTGCGCTGGGGGCATATGAACTACTCGCTCCGAGGGTTCAGACGTCCATTCTCGGACAGCCCGCTCTGCGTCGTTGAGAGCCGTCATAAGAACTTACCCTACAGTAATCTTAGAAATCTTTTAAACGCCGAATGCCGCTACGGTACCGATCACGATGATCGCAGGGGGCCGAATTCCCTCCGAACGGATCTTTTCCGCGACATCAGCCAGGGTAGCCCGCAACGTGTGTTCAGCGGACGTCGTTCCCTGCTGGACCACCAAAACCGGCGTATCCGCAGGTCGGCCGCCTTTCAACAGGACGTCGGCAAAAAGTTCGATGCGCTCGACCGCCATCAGCAAAACGATGGTGCCGGACATCGCCGCTAATGCATCCCAATTCACTAACGATTCGGGGTGCTCTGGCGCAAGGTGGCCGCTGACCACCACGAACTCGTGATTAACGCCGCGGTGCGTGACCGGGACACCGGCCGACGCGGGAACCGCTATGGCACTGGTCACACCCGGCACGACCGTCACCGGAATGCCCGCCTCGACGCACGCCAGCACTTCCTCATATCCGCGAGCGAACACGAACGGATCGCCCCCTTTGAGGCGCACCACAAACCGACCCGCCCGGGCCCGCTCGATCATGACGTCGTTGATGGCGTCCTGGGCCATCGCGCGTCCATAGGGGATCTTGGCGGCGTCGATCACCTCGACGTGCGGGGGCAGCTCGGCGAGCAGCTCCGGTGGCGCCAGCCGATCGGCGACGACGACATCGGCCTGAACGAGCAGCCGCCGGCCGCGGACGGTGATCAGTTCGGGATCTCCGGGTCCGCCGCCGATCAGCGCCACGCCGCCGCGGACGACGTCGGCGCTCTCTGCGGTGATTAGCCCTTGCTGCAGCGCCTCGCGGATCGCCGAGCGAATTGCCGCCGAACGACGGTGCTCGCCTCCGGCCAGGACTCCCACCGACAGCCCGGCGTAGTCGAACGACGCCGGGGTCACCGCGCTGCCCTCAACCGCAATGTCGGCGCGGACGCAGAAGATTCGGTACCGGTCGGCCTCGGTGACCACCGCGGCGTTCACCTGCGCGTCGTCGGTGGCCGCGATCGCATACCAGGCGCCCGCCAGGTCGCCGTCGCGATACTCGCGCAGCGACAAGGTAATTCGGCTCATCGCCTCGACCGCGGGAGTGGCGAAACGCGCGATGACGTGTACGTCTGCGCCGCTCGCGATCAGCAGCGGCAGTCGGCGCTGAGCGACGTTGCCGCCGCCGACCACGACAACCTTCTTACCGGCCAGCCGCAAGCCGACCAGGTAAGGGCTCTCCGGCGTCGTCACCCTGCGAGCCTCACAGCTGCCCCACGGGACGAACTCCCGGTTTGAGCATCGGAACATGAGGAACGCCGTCGTCGACGAAATCGTCGCCGTCGCGGACGAATCCGTGCTGGGCGTACATGTCCGTCAGGTAGATCTGCGCATCGATCCGGCAGGGATAGTCGCCCACCTCGGCGAGCGCGGCGCGCAACAGCCGGGTGGTGTGACCCTGGCCGCGCGCGCTGCGTTCGGTGCACAGCCGCCCGAGACGGAACGCCTTCTGCCCGCCCGCGTGCTCCTCCATCAGCCGCAGCGTGCAGATCACCTCGCCGTCGGGAGCTTCCAGCCAGAAGTGCCGAGTTTCGGCGAGCAGATCGCGCCCGTCCAACTCGGGATACGGGCGGGCCTGCTCCACGACGAAGACCTCCACCCGCAGTTTGAGCAATGCATAGAGCCTAGGCACGTCAAGGTCTTTGGCCCATGCCCGGCGCAGCGCCGCGGTCATGACGCGCCCGCTGTCGGCGGGTCGCCCGCCGACGATGCAGGCCGCGAAGCGGCCTGAGGAGGAGGCGGGCAATCGGGCTTGAGCCCCAGCACCTTGGTGCCCCATGACCACACCTCCTCGAACAACGCCGGCTCATCGGAGAGGGTGGCTCCTAACGACGGCACCATGCCTTTCAGCGTAGGCAGCCACCCCTGATACCGGTCGGGAAAGCAGCGCTGCAGCACACCCAGCATCACCGAGACCGCGGTCGAAGCCCCCGGCGATGCTCCGAGCAGGCCGACGATGCTGCCGTCGGCGGCACCCACCACCGTGGTGTCGAACTCCAGCACCCCACCTTTACGCTTGGTAGGCCGGATCACCTGCACGCGTTGACCGGCCGTCGTCATCTCCCAGTCGGAACCCACAGCGCTGGGCACGAATTCGCGCAATGTGTCGACGCGGGCGGGCTGCGACAACCGCAGCTGGCCGATCAGGTAGTTGACCAGTTGCATCTGGGTGAGACCGGCGCCGATCATGGTCGCCAAGTTGCCCGGGGTGACGGATCGCGGCAGATCGGTTGCATGACCGTGTTTGAGGAATTTCGGCGACCACCCGGCGAAAGGCCCGAACAGCAGCCACGGCTTGCCGTTGACGATCCGCACGTCGAGATGCGCCGCCGTCATCGCCGGCGCACCGACCGCGGGCAAGCCGTAGACCTTCGCCCGGTGCTCAGCGGCGATCGCGGGATTGCCACTGCGCAAGAACTTTCCGGCGATCGGAAAGCCGCCAAATCCCTTGGCTTCGGAGATGCCGGACTTCTGCAGGAGCCGCAGCGCCTGTCCGCCGGCACCGATGAAGACGAATTTGGCATTCAGCTTTCGGTTTTCACCGATGCGGCGATTGCGAATTGTCAGTGTCCAGCTGCCGTCACGCTGGCGAGACAGCTTGCGGACCTCGTTACCGAACAACGCGGTTGTCCCGTTGCGTACGCCGTAGCCGATGAGCTGTCGACAGAGAGCACCGAAGTCGACGTCGGTGCCGTCGGCGGCCCAATCGAGCGCGAGGGGTTCGGAGAAGTCGCGCTTGGCGGCCATCAACGGCAGCCTGCGGGCGAATTCGTCGGCGTCGTCGATCCATTCGGTGCGGGCAAACAGCGGATTACCGGCCAGCGCGTGCCGCCGGCGGCGCAGGTAGTCGACGCGCTGCGCACCTTGCACGAAGCTCACATGCGGAACCGGGTTGAGGAAGTCGCGCACGTCGGAGAGCATGCCGTTCTCCGCCGCGTAGGACCAGAACTGGCGGGTGACCTGAAATTGCTCGTTGACGCGCACCGCTTTGCTGACGTCGATCGAGCCGTCCGGCCGCTGCGGTGTGTAAAACAGCTCGCAGAGCCCGGAATGCCCGGTGCCGGCGTTGTTCCAGGGGCCGCTGCTCTCGGCGCCGGCAGCGTCGAGCCGCTCGACCAGGGTGATCGACCAGTCGGGTTCCAGCCGCCGCAATAGCGCCCCCAGGGTGGCGCTCATGATCCCGGCCCCGACCAGCACGGCGTCGGCCTTCGCCGTTACCTGCGGGTCTGACTGATCTGACAAGGGTGTGTTCGTCCTCTTAGCAATCGAGCGGCTGTTTAAATCGCCAGGTTATCCCGGCCGGGTCGAATACCGTTGTCCGCATGACCTGGCGAAATTTGGCCCCGGCCGTCGCGCTGGCCGGTGTGCTGGCGGCGGGGTGTTCCTCGTCGACCAGTTCGGATGCGGCACACGGGGTCTCCGCTGCGCCGTCCCCGACGGGGGCTGCGCAGGTAGCGGCTCACGGTGTCGAAGCCGCGATCGCGACCATCCCCTGGTCGCAGGTCGGTCCCGGTTGGATGCTTGCCACCTGGAGCCCGGGGCCCGGCGGGCGCCCGGGCGCGCCGCCACCCCCGGGTTCGCCGACCCGCGAGCAGGCCGCCACGACGCTCTACCTGGTCGCCCCCGGGGGCGGTCGCTATCCGATCACCACCTTCCCGCCGCCGGGCCAGCAGGCCAGCCCGGAGTTGGTCGACTGGTCCGGCGATGGCGGCCACGCCCTGTTCGACGCGCAGTACGCCACACCGCCGAAGGCGATCATGGTCGATCTGCACACCGGCGCACAGACGACGTTGCCGGTGCAGGGGTCGCCCCGCTACAGCCGCCCGAATGGCAAAGCGCTGCTGTTGTCCGTGCCGCCCGGCCCCGATTCCAAACTCGCGACGCTCGATCGTGTCGATCTCGCCGGCCAACACGAGCTCACCTACCCGACCGACAAGCTCGGCAGCGCGTTCAATGGGAACTATCTTTCGACGCCCGACGGGATGCGGCTCGTGCTGGGCACCTCGGCGGGCCTGGCGCTGATGGGCAACGACGGAACTCTCGGGCGGACGCTGCCGATTCCGGATCAGACCAACTGCAGCCCGCTGCGGTGGTGGGACGGAAGTACCCTCGCGACCGTTCTCGCGGCCTGCGATGCGCCCGGGTTCACGTCGCGGCTGTGGCTGGTGCCGATCGACGGCGGCCCGCCCACCGGGCTCACCGCGGTCAACGACGGGCAGAAGGGCCCCGACCTGCGCGACGTCGGGGCTTGGCAGCTGCCGGCGGGCACGTTCGTGCAGGCCGAGGGTGCGTGCGGCTATCAGTTCCTGGCCAAGCTCAACGCCGACGGCACGACGTCGCCGGTCTCGGTATCCGGCGTGGAATCTGGTCGCAGTGTCATCGTGGCAGGCTTCAACGGCGCCGATCTGGACCTGCAAGCGACGGCGTCCTGTGGCGGCGGCCAATCGCTGTTGGACTACAGCCCCGGCACGAATACGTCGACCGTGCTGCTCGGGCCGCCGCTCAACGGCGGTGGCGTGATCAAGGCGGTGCCCTTCGCAGGCCAGCGATAGCCGAGCCTTGGACGCTTTAAGCTGGCGTGCGTGACTGGCTGGCAGCCCGACGTCCTACCCGGCTTCTGGCAGCTCACCATCCCGCTGGGCGAAGATCCCGACGGCGAGGGCGATGTCGTCGCGACACTGCTACGTCGTGGCGACGCAGCTGACGCCACCAAGGCCGGCCACGCCGTCCTGGCCGTGCACGGATACACCGACTACTTCTTCCACACCGAGCTGGCTGATCACTTCGCGGGCCGCGGCTTCGCCTTCTACGCGCTCGACTTGGACAAATGTGGGCGGTCGTGGCGGACCGGCCAAACGCCGCATTTCACCACCGACCTGGCCCGCTACGACGCCGAGCTCGACCGCGCGCTGGCGGTCATCCGCGAGCAGACCGGTTCGGGCCGGGTCCTGCTGTACGGCCATTCCGCAGGCGGGTTGATCGTGTCGCTGTGGCTGGACCGGTTGCGGCGACGCGGCGCGACCGCACGCGCGGGCGTGGCCGGACTGATTCTCAACAGCCCATTTGTGGATCTGCCCGGCCCCGGGGTACTGCGCTGGCCGACGACGGCGACGCTGATCGCCGCGATCGCACGAGCCGGCGACAAACGGGTCGCCCGGGCACCGAGCGACGGCGCCGGTGGTTACGGCGCCAGCCTGCACCGCGACTACCACGGCGAGTTCGACTACAACCTGCAGTGGAAACCGTTGGGCGGCTTCCCCATTACCTTCGGCTGGCTACGCGCGGTCCGACGTGGCCAGGCGCGGCTGCATCGCGGGCTCGACGTCGGCGTGCCGAACCTGATCCTGCGCTCAGACCACAGCGTGACCGAGTCCGCGGACCCCATCGCCCTGCAATGCGGCGACGCCGTTCTCAACGTGGCACATATCGCTCGTTGGGCCGGCTGCATCGGCAACCGCAGCACGATCGTGCCGGTGACCGACGCCAAGCACGACGTGTTCCTGTCGATGCCGCAGCCGCGAAAGGTGGCCTACCAACAGTTGGACATCTGGCTGGATGACTACCTCGGGGCCCCCTCCAACGTCACGACCGGGAACGGCTGATGGAAGCTTACGACCTCGCGATCATCGGAACCGGTTCGGGCAACAGCATTCTCGACGATCGCTATGCGCGCAAACGAGTCGCGATCTGCGAACAGGGAACATTCGGCGGAACCTGCCTCAACGTCGGGTGCATCCCCACCAAGATGTTCGTCTACGCCGCCGAGGTCGCCCAGACGATCCGCACCGCCGCCCGCTACGGCGTCGACGCCCGCATCGATCGGGTGCGTTGGGACGACATCGTCTCGCGCGTCTTCGGGCGCATCGACCCGATCGCGATCAGCGGCGAAGACTACCGGCGGGCCTCCCCCAACGTCGACGTCTACGACCAGCACACCCGTTTCGGGTCGGTCCAGCCCGATGACCGCTATCTGCTGCGCACCGAGGGCGGCGACGAGTTCACCGCCGAGCAGGTGGTCATCGCCGCGGGAGCGCGGCCGGTGATCCCGCCGGCCATCCTCGAGTGCGGGGTGCACTACTACACCAGCGACACCATCATGCGGATACCAGAGCTGCCCGAGCACCTGGTCATCGTCGGAGGTGGTTTCGTCGCAGCCGAATTCGCGCACATCTTCTCCGCGCTCGGTGTCCGGATCACCTTGGTGATACGCGGCGGCGCACTGTTGCGGCACCTGGACGACACCCTGTGCGAACGGTTCACGCACATCGCCTCGACCAAATGGGAGCTGCGCACCCGCCGCAATGTCGTCGGCTCGCATCAGGACGGCTCCACCATCGTGCTGGAACTCGACGACGGTTCGACGCTGCGTACCGACGCCCTGCTGGTGGCCACCGGTCGGGTCCCCAACGGCGATCTGCTGGACGCCGAGCAGGCCGGCATCGAGGTCGACGACGGAAGGATCGTCGTCGACGAACACCAAAGGACCTCGGCGCGTGGCGTTTTCGCGCTCGGCGATGTGTCGTCGCCGTATGAGCTCAAGCACGTCGCCAACCACGAGGCACGGGTCGTGCAACAGAATCTGCTCCGCGACTGGGACGACACCGACGCGATGGCCACCACCGACCACCGCTTCGTTCCCGCGGCGGTGTTCACCGATCCACAGATCGCCACCGTTGGGATCACCGAGAATCAGGCCGTGGCAAAGGGTTTCGACGTGTCGTGCACTATCCAGGACTATGGCGGCGTCGCCTACGGCTGGGCGTTGGAGGACACCACCGGCATCGTCAAGCTCATCGGCGACCGCGCGACCGGGCGACTCCTCGGCGCCCACATCATGGGGCACCAGGCCTCGTCGATCATCCAGCCGCTGATCCAGGCGATGAGCTTCGGGCTGCCTAGCCGGCAGATGGCTCGCGGTCAGTACTGGATTCACCCGGCGCTGCCGGAGGTCGTCGAGAACGCCCTACTTGACCTGTCCTGACGGTCCGTCCTGCTGGCATTGCGGGCACAGGCCGTGCAAGGTCAGGCCGGCGCGTTCGGACAGCGTGAACGAACTGCCCGCGCTCGCATGCTCCAAGGCTGAGCTGAGCTGCTGAGCCGGCACTTCGATGATCGAGCCGCATTGTGTGCACACCGCGTGATGGTGCGGATCGGCGGCCAGGCCGTAGCTAGTGACGCCGCCCTCGAGGGCCAGCGCATGCAGCACACCCTGGTCGACGAGCGTGGTCACCGTGCGGTAGATCGTCGCCAAGTCCGGTGGCTGGTCTTCGGCCGGGAGGCACACGCGCAACCGCTCGTCGATCTCCGCGACGGAGAGGTGCGTGTTCGCCGGTTCGAGCACCGCCAAGACCGCGATCCGCGATGCCATCCGCCGCAGCCCATGGGCCCGCAACAGCTCGCCGATCCGCTCGATGACGGCCGGATCCAATGCCGAAGGCTTGGCCACTCACCCAGTATGCGCCTGCCAAACTGACGTGATGCCCGCATCGATCTGCGACGTGCTTCCCTCGGCGGCTGCGCTGCTTTCCGTTTCCGGGGCGGTGGACGCGCTGGGAGTGACCGAGTGGGTCGGCGACGTGCGCCGCGTCGCGGTCGTGCTCGTCGACGGGATGGGCTGGCACTTGCTGCCAGAGCTGGCCGCCGATGCGCCGCTGCTGGCGTCGGTGCTGGCCGGCAATGCGGGTCGCCTCGACGAACTCGCCTGCACCTTCCCGTCCACCACGCCGACCAGCCTGGCGTCGCTGACTACCGGGGCCACACCGGGCGAGCACGGGATCCTCGGCTTTACCGTCAAGCTTCCCGACTCCGACCGGGTACTCAACCACATCTTCTGGCGTGACGATCCCCCGGCGGCCCAATGGCAGCCCGTCCCAACGTGGTTCGAGCGGCTGCGGCATGCCGGTGTCGGCGCGCGGGCCGTCCTGCCTGCGGCGTTCCTCGGCAGCGGCCTTACCGAAGCGGCGTACCGCGGCGCGGAATTCCAGGCCGCCAACAGCGAAGACGACTACGCGCAACTCGTAGCCGACCAGTTGCGCGCGACACCGGGATTGGTCTACGCCTACACCGCCGACCTCGACACCGCGGCGCACGTGTTCGGCGTCGCTTCACCCGAGTGGCACGCCGCGGCGGTCCGCGTCGATGCGCTGCTGACCCGACTGGTCGAAGTGTTGCCGCCGGACGCCGCGCTGCTGATCACCGCCGACCACGGCGGTCTGAACGTGCCGGCGGATCAGCGGATCGACCTCGACGCCGATCCGCGGTTGCGCGCGGGTGTGCATGCGGTCGCCGGCGATCCACGGGTGCGCTACCTGCACACCGAGCCGGGCGCGGCGTCCGACGTGATCGCCGCCTGGGGCGAGCTGCTCAACGGACGAGCCGACGTCCACGGCCGCGACGCCGCCGTCGCAGCCGGACTGTTCGGACCGGTGCGTCCCGATCACCTGCCTCGCATCGGTGACGTCGTCGTCACCTGCACCGGCGATACGGCGGTGCTGGCCAGCGGTCACGAGCCACCGGAAGTGGCTCAGCTCGTCGGCTTCCACGGCGCGGCCACCCCGGTCGAGATGGCCATCCCGCTGATCACCTTCCACGGTTGACCCCGTACATGCCAAAAACTTGCAGAATTCCTGCGAATCGTCCGCATGACGTTGACGTGCGGTTTAGGCTGGTCGGCGGTCGGAGTTTTTCTCCAGATGGGACGCGACATGGCCGCTGACCCGCTCAGCAGGCAATGGTCGTCACTGTCTCGACTCCGCAGCGCGTTGACGCCCGACGAGTGGCTGCGTCTGGGATCGATGTTCGCGGTGATCATCGCGCTGCATGTAATCGGTTGGGGCACACTGGTACTCATCGTCGAACCGGCGCACTTGAGCGTCGGAGACAAGGCGTTCGGCATCGGTATCGGGCTGACGGCCTACACCCTGGGACTGCGCCACGCCTTCGACGCCGACCATATCGCCGCGATCGACAACACCACCCGCAAGCTGATGAACGACGGGCAGCGGCCGCTTGCCGTCGGTTTCTTCTTCTCCCTCGGCCACTCGTCAGTGGTCTTCGGGCTGGCAGTGCTGATCGCAACCGGGCTCAAGGCGATCATCGGGCCGGTCGAGCAGGACTCGTCGGCCCTGCATCACTACACCAGCTTGATCGGCACCAGCGTCTCCGGCGTCTTCTTGTGTTTGATCGCCGCCATCAACGTGGTGATCCTGGTCGGGATTCTGCGGGTGTTCACGCGGATGCGCCGCGGCGAGTACGACGAAGACGAGCTGGAAGCACAGCTGAACAACCGCGGATTGCTCAACCGGGTGCTGGGCCGCTTCACCAAATCGGTTACCGCTTCCTGGCATATGTATCCGGTGGGCCTGTTGTTCGGGCTGGGTTTCGACACCGCCACCGAGGTCGCGCTGCTGGTGCTGGCCGGCACCAGCGCAGCGGCCGGCCTGCCCTGGTATGCCATCTTGTGTCTGCCGGTGCTGTTCACCGCAGGCATGTGCCTGCTGGACACCATCGACGGCTCGTTCATGAATTTCGCCTACGGGTGGGCATTTTCCAACCCGGTGCGAAAGGTCTACTACAACATCACCATTACCGGCCTCTCGGTATTGGTCGCGCTGCTCATCGGCAGTGTGGAACTGCTCGGGCTACTCGCAGACCAGCTCGGGTGGAGCGGCGGCTTCTGGACCTGGCTCGGCGGCATCGATCTCAACGCGATCGGCTTCCTGATCGTCGGCCTGTTCGTCGTGACCTGGGTTGGGGCCATTCTGATCTGGCGCTATGCGCGCATCGAGGAGAAGTGGACGGTGCAGGCCGAACGCGTCGGGTAAAACGCGTCGATAAGTCGGCTTGGCGTCCGGCCAGGCCGCGATCGCCACCTCGTCAAACAGACTCGTAAATCGTTGCAGCTCAGTCAAATACGTGGCTAGAGCTTGGTGGTTTGCTGCCCAAAAGAGACGCCGCCACCGAACAGAACCAATGACCGTAACTTTCCCTTCGGTCACCGATGCGGTGCTTGCTGTCTGAAATCAGCCTGCGCTATGCCATTTCGGGGCCGGTCTTAAGAAGAAGGAGCAGTCCATGTCGTTCGTCAGCATCGTACCGGAAATGCTGTCCGCAGCTGCGGGCAACCTGCAATCGATCGGCTCGGCGGTGAGCGCTCGAAACGCGGCCGCACTAGCCCCGACCACCGGGTTGGTACCCGCGGCCGCAGACGAGGTATCGGCCCTGACCGCAATGCAATTCGCCGCACACGCACAGATGTATCAGGTGGTCAGCGGGCAAGCCGCGGCGATGCACCAGATGTTCGTCTCGGTTTTGGCGGCCAGCGCCGGCTCTTACGCAACCACCGAAGCGGCCAACGCGGTCGCGGCAAGCTGAGGAGCGAGCAATGGATTTCGCAGCACTCCCACCGGAAGTCAACTCCGGGCTGATGTACACCGGCCCGGGTTCCGCGCCCATGATGACCGCCGCAGCCTCCTGGGACAACCTTGCCGTCGAGATGTACTCGGCAGCAAGTGACTACGGGTCGGTGATCGCAAACCTCACCAGTGGTCCGTGGCGGGGTACGGCATCGGCGTCGATGGCTGCCGCCGCCGCGCCGTATGTGTCGTGGATGAGTACAACTGCCGCGCAAGCGGAACAGGCCGCGGGCCAGGCCAAAGCGGCTGCCAGCGCCTACGAATCCGCGTTCGGTTTGACGGTGCCCCCGCCGGTCGTCGTCGCCAACCGGACACTGTTGGCATCGCTGATCTCGACCAACATCCTCGGCCAGAACACCCCGGCGATCGCGGCCACCGAAGCCCACTACGCCGAGATGTGGGCTCAGGACGCCGCGGCGATGTACGCCTACGCCGGATCTTCCGCGGCCGCATCGACATTGACGCCGTTCGCCGGCGCGCCGGCGACCACGACGACGACAGGAACGGCCGCACAGGCCGCTACGGTCGTTCAGGCCACCGGCACGGGAACGCAGACCACGCTGTCGCAACTGGTGACCGCGATGCCCGCTGCGCTACAGGGCCTGGCCTCGCCCGCAACGTCGTCGGGGTCGGGTGCGGAGTCGGGGTTCATGCAAGTCCTGGACTTCCTGACTGGGAACGGGTCCGGAACGGGGTTGTCGGCGGTCTTCAACGACCTCTTCAGCTCGAGTGGCTTGGGGCTGAACAGCAGCATCTGGAACACCATCTTCTCGTCCGGGTTCTACATGCCGGGAAACTGGATCGGGACCCTGTCGGAGATCCCCGGGCTCCTCGGGGCTGGGACTGCCGCCGATGGGGCAGCGGCTGCGGCCGGCGATGCCGCAGGGGCCGCGACAGGGGCGGCGGCCGACGGCCTGGGTGGTGCATTGGCCGTCCCGGCCGCAGGAATCGGCGGGCTAAGCAGTCTGGGCGGCGCTGGGGACGCAGCGTCAGCGGCCATGGGCCGGGGTGCGGCGATCGGAGCACTGGCCGTGCCGCCGAGCTGGGATGCGGTCGCCCCCATGGTAGGTCCGACTGCCCCGTTGTTGGGAGGTACCCCGATCGGTGCTCCGCCGGCGGCGGTGCCCGGAATGCCGGGGATGCCGGCTGCCAGTGCGGCCGGACACTCCTTCAACGGCAACGCGCCCAAGTACGGTTTCCGCCCGACGGTGATAGTGCCGTCACCGGCTGCCGGATAACCGGCAGCCTACAGCGGGGTGGTGTAGGCGGCGCTGATACCGCCGTCGACCAGGAACGTCGCCGCAGTGATGAACGAGGCATCGTCGCTGGCCAAAAAGGCCACGGCAGCAGCGACTTCGTCCACTTCGGCGAAGCGTCCCATCGGCACGTGCACCAGCCGCCGTGCCGCGCGTTCGGGATCCTTGGCGAAAAGCTCTTGCAGCAGTGGGGTATTCACCGGCCCGGGGCACAGCGCGTTGACCCGGATGCCCTGCCGGGCGAACTGCACGCCGAGCTCGCGCGACATGGCCAGCACCCCGCCCTTGGATGCGGTGTAGGAAATCTGCGAGGTAGCCGATCCCATCACCGCGACAAACGACGCCACGTTGACGATGGAACCCTTTCGCGCAGGCGCCATGTGCCGCAACGCCGCCCGGCAACACAGGTAAACCGATTTCAGGTTGACGTCTTGCACCCGCTGCCACACCGGCAGCTCGGTGTTCTCGATCAGCTCGTCATCAGGTGGCGAAATACCCGCGTTGTTGACCGCGATGTCGACCGATCCATAGCTGTCCGCCGCCGTGTCGAACAGCGCGTTGACCGCAGCCTCATCCGACACGTCCACCCCGACGTACAGCCCACCCAGTTCGTCGGCGGCCGCCTTACCGGTCTTCTCGTCGATGTCGCCGATGACGACGGTGGCTCCCTCGGCGTGCAGCCGCCGCGCCGAAGCCAGACCGATACCCCCGCCGCCGCCGGTGACAACGGCGACCTTGCCGGCCAGCCGCCGGCTCAGATCCATGCTCATCAGTTCAGCTCACCCGTCCGCTCGCATATGACCGCGCCGCCTCGACGATCGCCGAGAACAACCGAAGGTCGTCCAGACTCTCCTCCGGATGCCATTGCACCGCGAGCACGAAACCGTCCCCGGGCAGCTCCAGCGCCTCGATCACACCATCGGCATCCCACGCGCTGACAACCAGGCCCCCGCCGACTTCGGCGACGGCCTGATGGTGATAGCACTGCGCGTCGACCGACTCACCGACCAGCGCGGCCAGCCGAGTACCCGGCACCGTGCGCACCGGCAGCTTGCTGAACACTGCGTTGCCGGCCCGATGTCCGCTATGTCCGAGGACGTCTGGCAGATGCTGATGCAGCGTCCCGCCGAGTGCGACATTGAGCACCTGCGCGCCGCGGCAGATGCCGAGCACCGGCAGCTCGCGCTTGAGCGCCGCGTCCAGCAGGGTGAATTCCCAGGCGTCGCGCTGCGGCCCCGGCTCGTCGGTGGCCGGATGCGGCTGTTGGCCGTAGGCGGCCGGGTCGACGTCCTTGCCGCCGGTGATCAGCAGCCCGTCCAGGCCGTCGAGCACCCGCTCGACGATGTCCGGATCTACCGGCTGCGGCGGTAGCAGCACAGCCACCCCGCCGACCGCGGTGACGCCCTGGAAGTAGACGGCGGGAAGAAAGCTGGCAGGCACATCCCACACACCGGTCTGCGCTTGACTCAGATACGTAGTCAGCCCGATCACCGGCGGTCTGTCAGAACCGCTCAAAACCGCGCACCCTCTCCCAGTCGGTGACCGCCGCGTTGAACTTGGCCAGCTCGACCCGGGCGTTGTTGACGTAATGGCTCACGACGTCCTTCCCGAATGCCTCCATCGCGACGGCTGACGCGCCGAACAGCGTCGCAGCCTCGTCCAGCGTGCCGGGCAGCCGTTCGGCGTCGTCCTGGCCGGTCTCATAGGCATTGCCCGCGTATGGCTCCGGTAGCGCCAAGCCGCGCTCGATACCGTGCAGCCCGCCCGCGATCAGCGCCGCGACAGCCAGGTACTGGTTGACATCGCCCCCGGGCACTCGGCACTCCACCCGGATGTTGTCGCCGTGACCCACGATACGCAGCGCGCAGGTCCGATTGTCCAATCCCCACGCCACCACGGTAGGCGCGAAACTGCGGTCGGCAAACCGCTTGTAGGAGTTGATGTTCGGCGCGTAAAACATCGTCAGCTCGCGCAACGTGGCCAACTGGCCTGCGACAAAGCTGCGAAACGTTTGCGACATGCCGAGCGGTTGGTGCTCGTCGGCGAACACCGCCGAGCCATCCGTCGTCCGAAGCGACATGTGGATATGGCAGCTGTTGCCTTCGCGCTCATCATATTTCGCCATGAACGTCAGCGACTTGCCGTGCTGGTCGGCGATTTCTTTAGCCCCGTGCTTGTAAATACTGTGGTTGTCACACGTGACCAGCGCCTCGTCGTAACGAAACCCGATTTCCTGCTGACCCAGGTTGCACTCGCCCTTGGACGCTTCCCAGCGCAGACCCGCACCCTGCATCTGCTGCCGGATGTCGCGCAACAGGGGCTCCATCCGGCCGGAGGCCAGCAATGCGTAGTCCATGTTGTAGTCACTGGCCGGAGTCAGCCCGCGATAGCCGTTGGCCCAGGCTTGCCGATACGTGTCGTCGAACACCATGAATTCCAGTTCGGTGGCGACAAAAGCGCGCAGGCCATGCTGATTGAGCCGGTCAAGCTGGTGGCGCAGAATGCGACGCGGCGCGGGCTCGATCGGGCTGCCGTCGTGCCACGTCAAGTTGGCCAGCACCAGCGCCGAGCCGGGCAGCCAGGGAATGCCCCGAAGGGTGGTCAGGTCCGGCAGCATCGCCATGTCGCCGTACCCGGTGTCCCAGCCCGCCATGGCATATCCGTCGACGGTGTTCATGTCGACGTCGACGGCGAACAAGTAGTTGCAGCACTCGGCGCCGCGCTCGGCCACCTCGTCGATGAAGAACCGCGCTGAAACCCGCTTGCCCATCAGCCGGCCCTGCATGTCGGTGAACGCGACGATCACGGTGTCGACCTCACCGGCGGCCACTAGTCGCTCGAGCTCGTCCCGCGACAAAGGCGCTTGGCCTTCAGTGCCGCCGGGGCGATGGTTTTCCGTCACCAGGTGCTGGTGCGCAGGACGATCTCGGCCGCCAGTTGAGCGGTCGATTCGTGCGCGTTGCGCCGGGCAAGCAACTCCACGATTCGGTAATCGCCGTAAACAAACCGCTGGCTGGCACGGGCCACCGCCTGCGCGGCCGGCGTGCTGACCAGCGCGGTCGTGTTGATCTCGACCGGCGGACAGTGTTCGTCGCGGATGACCCCGGTGGCATCGGCGACCCGCGGATGCCCGCGGTCGATGGCCACCAGACCGGTGAAGCGGTCCAGTCTGGTCGCGGCCAGTTCCCAGGCCAGCTCCCCGCCGACACGATCGCCGACCAGTACGCCCCAACTGATGTCGAGCGAGTCGAGAATGCCCACCACCGACTTGGGTGTCAGGCGTGAGTCTGGGCCGAGGACGATCGTCCGCAACGACGCGGTATGCAGGCGCCCACACACCGCGTCGTAGGCGGCGGGCGCGCGCTGCGCGGCACCCAACAACACCACGACGGAGCCCTTGTCCGGACCGGTGTCACTGACCTGGATGGGGAACCCGTCGACGGTTGTCATCATCGTCGAGAGCACTAAAGCAAATTACAGTCAATTGGCCCGCGCGCGGGCCGTTTTCGCTTAGTTCGTTAACACAGTTTCAGTTGGAAACGTTCTCGCAACATAGAACTGATGCGCGCCCGTGCGACGACGACAGCGACAATAAGGAACGCCATTTTTGAAAACTCTTGCGTAGGGATTATTTTGAAAACGACTGCTGATGTTGTCAGCGCACCGCGGTGAACACGGTCGGCCGCGACGGAGGGTCATCGCCCAACAACGCGATGACGGCGTCGACGTCGAGATGGGCGACTAACAGGTCAGCCATCACATCCAGTTGGCTATCTCGCCGCGCCGAGACATCGATGTCATCAGCGACTACGAAACTGTCCCGGCCTGCCGCTGCCGCGGCGTCGGTCAACCACCGCCGCCGGAAGTCGTCGTTGTCGAACAGGCCGTGCCAATGCGTTCCGAATATCTGGCCACGCTGATACCCCTGTGGACATCCGTCCATTTCGAACCACCCGGCCTCCGCGCAGCGGGCCACCCGCCCGTGGTGGATCTCGTAGCCACTGAGAGAAGATTCCCACCGGCGCAGCACCTTGTCGGGCGCGAACACGATGTCGGCGTCCAGCATCCCCATTGCCTCGATGAGGCCCGACCGGCTTTCAATCGGGTCGTCGATCGATCGGCACAGCATCTGAAAGCCACCGCAGATGCCCAGCACTGTCCGCCCCGACGCCGCATGCGTGCAGATGGCCTCATCCAGCCCGCGCTCACGCAGCCAGCCCAGGTCGGCGATGGTGGCCTTGGTGCCCGGCAGCACGACGACGTCGGCATCGACCAGGTCGGCGGGTTGGCTGACCCACCGCACCAACACCCCGGGTTCGCAAGCCAGCGCTTCGATGTCGGTGGAGTTGGAGATCCGCGGCAGCCGCGGCACCGCGACCCGCAGCCAGCCTGAGCCGCGCGGCGGTTGCGGCCTGCCGATGACGCGGTGGGCCAGCACTGAGACGGAATCCTCGGCGTCGAGCCAGAGCTCCTCGCAGTACGGCAGCACCCCGTAGGTCGGGCGACCGGTGAGCTCGGCGAGCTGCTGCAATCCCGGCTCGAGCAACGCGACGTCACCGCGGAACTTGTTCACGATGAACCCAGCGACCAGCGCCTGGTCGTCGGGCTCGAGTACCGCGACCGTCCCGAACAGATGGGCCAGCAGCCCGCCGCGATCGATGTCGCCGACCAGAATCACCGGCAGGTTCGTGGGGCGGGCCAGGCCCATGTTGACCAAGTCCGTTGCCCGCAAGTTTATTTCGGCTGGCGATCCGGCGCCTTCGCATATCACCGCATCGAATTCGGTTCTCAGTTGCGACAATTCGTCGAGCGCGACACTGAGTAACCGGTTGCGATGCGACCAGTACTCGGCCGCGGTGACCCAGTCGGTGGCTTGCCCGCGGATCACCAGCTGCGAGGTCGTATCGCTGCCGGGTTTGAGCAGAATCGGGTTGAACCGCACGCTGGGCGCCAGACCGGCTGCGCGGGCCTGCATCGCCTGGGCCCGGCCGATCTCACCGCCCTCGACGGTGACCGCGGAGTTGTTCGACATGTTCTGCGCCTTGAACGGCGCGACCCGGATACCCTTGCGCGCCAATAGCCGGCAGAGCCCGGCGACCACCACCGACTTCCCGGCGTCGGAGGTGGTGCCGGCGACCAGCAGCGCACCGCTCACGTCACGGCAGGGTGAGGATGTCCGCGCCGGACTCGGTGACCAGCAGGGTGTGCTCGAATTGCGCGGTCCACTTGCGGTCTTTGGTGACGACGGTCCAGCCGTCGTCCCAGATCTCGTAGTCCAGTGCGCCGAGGTTGATCATCGGCTCGATGGTGAACGTCATCCCGGGCTCGAGGATCGTGCTGACGGAGGGTTGGTCGTAGTGCAGCACGACCAACCCATTGTGAAATGTCGTGCCGATGCCGTGGCCGGTGAAGTCACGAACGACGTTGTAGCCGAACCGGTTTGCGTAGGATTCGATGACGCGGCCGACCACCGAGAGCGCACGACCAGGCTTGACGGCTTTGATCGCCCGCATCGTGGCCTCGTGGGTGCGCTCGACAAGCAGCCGGTGCTCCTCTGAGACGTCGCCGGCCAGAAACGTGGCGTTGGTGTCACCGTGCACGCCGTCGATGTAGGCGGTGACGTCGATGTTGACGATGTCACCGTCTTCGATCACCATCGAGTCCGGGATGCCGTGGCAGATGACCTCGTTCAGCGAGGTACAGCACGACTTGGGGAAACCCTTGTAGCCCAGGGTCGACGGGTAGGCGCCGTGGTCGACCATGTAGTCATGCGCGATGCGGTCCAGTGCGTCGGTCGTCGCACCGGGCGCGACCGCCTTGCCCGCCTCGGCGAGCGCGCCGGCGGCAATCCGCCCGGCGACTCGCATCTTCTCGATTACTTCGGGCGTTTGCACCCACGGCTCGGTGCCCTCTCGCGCCGTCGGCTTGCCGACATACTCCGGACGCGGGATCGACTTGGGCACCGGCAGTGTCGACGAGACAGCGCCAGCAATCAGCTCAGAACGAACAGGACGAACAGGCATAGCACCAGCGTATCTGGAGACGCCCGGTGACGATGCAGGCCGTGCAACAGGCTGAGGAGGGGGGCGGGCAATCGGACCCAGCGGGTCAAACACGCCGACGCCGACGTAACAACGTCCGGCGCGGTCCTTTGATTTTCACCGAGCCGCACACCACCCGGCCGGTCAGCACCACATGCGGGGTGCCCTCGGCGGGCGGGGTCTTCCGGCGGTCGCTGGCGCTGCCGCCGTAGACCTCGACGTCGTCGATCGATGCGCTGGCGCCGTCGGGCAGCCGGATCTCGACCGAGCCGAACCTCATATCGAGTTCGATGACGACGACCGGCCCGGCGAATCGCGCCTTGACCAGGTCCAGCTCGATCGAGCCCATTCGGCGCACCAGCGCCAGCCGAGTCGGAACGGTCCATTCGCCGTGACGCTTGAGCGAGCCGGCCCAGCCGCGCAGCTCCACCCGATCGGCCCCAGACGTGACGATCGCCCCCGGCCCGGGCAGATCACCGACGAGGCTGTCCAGCTCGTTGCGGGTCCGGGCGTAGGACACCTGCGACGAGCGTTCCTCAAACTCGCTGATATCGATCAGCCCGAGCGCAACCGCGTTGTGCAGTCGGCGCAGCGTGCCGTTGCGGTCGGCATCGGACACCCGCAGTTCGGTCAGTTCGTCAGGGCGCGTCATGGCGCTACTAATCTACCGCCACCGAGTCCATCGGGTCCGGCTAAAAATTCCGCACACCAATGTACAAGCCGGAATAGTTGAAGCAATCTTTTCATACTTATAGGACGAAAATGCTTCGAATAAAAACTGTATATGCGCGCAATAAATGATCTTGTTGGACGCCCACCACTCTCAGGGGTTTTCAGATAAAAAATTCGAACGCTCGGATATTAAATCCGGAACTTTGGACATTAATTCCGCGCTGCGGAGAAAGGTCGACGGGATCGGTGGGCCGCCTACCGAGCGTGTGAGCGACCACCACGACCGTCCGCTGACCACCTGGTTTGCGCCCGGCATGCGCGGCGGGAGCGATCCGGCGCCCTACAACGGAACCGCCCCAGGCGGGCTTAGCGACCCATTTTGCCTGGTCGAACTGCGCATAAGAGCAGGCTTAACGTCAGCGCAACTTCGGCTGAGATTTTTATTAAAGAAATGCTTAACGAATGCCGCAACGTGTTATATGCTTCGCGCGTCGGCGGCTCAAACTCTGGGGGCTAAAGGACTCATGTACGAGCCAACGGCTGTGGGGCGGCAACCCCACAATCCACATCGAGAAACCGAGATAGGAGGCTCGCACATGAGTCGCTAGCGTTCTACCGCGCTGGGAATCGGCGCGGCCATGGGCGGCGGTCGCCGCGTTCCTCAGCATGGGCACCGCCCACGCCGACGATTCATTGGCTCCGGACGGGTGGAGCGACCTGTTCGGTTCCAGTGGCCCGCAAGCCGTCGATGACGCGTCGCTGGATCACCAAATGTTCCTCGCCAACCCGGGCGAGGCGGCGTCGTTTGACCAGGCCGTCGACACGTTCGAATCGCAGGGCCTCGATCACGGGATCACCCAGCTGATCAATGCTGTCGACCCCAGCGCGTTTACCGTCCAATTCGACCCCGACATCCAGGGCTACCTCCTCACACCGGCGGCCGATGCAGGCGGGTACCTGGTTCCGGACGACTTCCTCGGCTACCTCGCCACCGACCTCGACTTCTTCGCGCTGAACCCGCTTGGTCTTGACCCGGTGCTGCTCGGCCCGCTGATTGACACCCTGTTGGGCTTCCCTGCTTCGTTCAACTGATCTCAACGTCCGGGTAGCGCGAGCGACCCGTTCGCCGACGGGGGGTGGCCGACTGGCCGGCGGGGCCGCACTGGTCCCGCCGGCCAGCTCGGCTTCCCCAACGCATTTGTGTTAAAGCATTTGCGTTGGAGTACTGAGCAATTCGGTTCTCTGATGAGGTGGCCGGTCCCGCCAAGACCGGCAAGTCGGGGGAAGTTCGACAACCTCTGAGGGGTGGGCTGTCAGCTCACATCATCAGGAGCTTGTCGCCCGGTCGCTCCCCCCTGACCGGGCGACAAGCTCATTTTAGTGTCTTTGCCGCCCAGCCGCTTTCAAGCGGCTTTCAAGCGAGATAGTCGCCCGGCAACAACTCGAACATGAACTTGGTCATCCGCACGGCGTACTCCGAACTCCCGCCGCCGACGATCAACGAGGCGAACGCCATATCACCGCGGTAGCCGGCGAACCAGGAATGCGAACCGCCGGGGAACTCGGCCTCACCGGTCTTCCCGAACACGTCGCCGCAGCCCGCGATCTCCTTACCCGTGCCGTTGGTGACCACCAGCCGCATCATCGGACGCAGACCCTCGATCACCTTCTCGCTGATCGGCGTGGTGTCGCCGGTGATCGTCGTCGTCCGCCCCTCGATCAGCTTGGGCACCGGAGTCTTGCCGGCCGCCACTGTCGCCGCGACCATTGCCATGCCAAAAGGCGAGGTCAGCACCTTGCCCTGACCGAAACCGTCCTCGGTGCGCTCGGCCAAATCGACCGTCGGCGGTACGGAACCGGTGACCGTGTTGATGCCGTCCACCTGGTAGTCCAGGCCTATGCCGTACTGGCTTGCCTCCTGGTTCAAACCGCGCGGCGGCATCTTGCTGGCCAACTGGGCGAAGGTCGTGTTGCACGAACTGGCGAATGCCCGTGACATCGACACCACACCCAAATCGAATCCGCCGTAGTTCGGGATGGTGCGATGCCCGATGTCGATCGTCCCCGGACAGCCCAAAAGTGTGTTCGGGCTTGCCAAGTCGCGCTCGAGGGCCGCGCCGGCGGTGACCATCTTGAACGTCGACCCCGGCGGGTAAAGGCCAGTGGTGGCAACAGGACCGAGCGCGTCGGCGGCGGCGTTTTGCGCGACGGCCAGAATCTCACCGGTCGAGGGCTTGATCACCACGATCATCGCCTGACGACCCTGGTTGTCGACCGCGTGCTGGGCGGCGTTCTGCACGGTCCGATCCAGGCTGATCGACACCGAGGCGGCCGGCGACGGCTCCACCTCGTGCAGCACCGCGACGTCGACGTCATTCTGGTTGACGCTGACCACCCGCCAGCCCGCCTGGCCGTCGAGTTGGTCGATCACCGCCTTCTTCACCTGCCCCATCAGTGCCGAGGCGAAGTGGTAGTCGGTCGGCAGCAGCTCGGCCTGCGGGGTGATCACCACGCCGGGCAGGTTGCCGATCGCGGGCGCGATGTTGTTGTTGTCATCGGTGCGCAGCGTGATCAGGTCCATCGGCTTGCCTGACGAGCTGGCCTGCTCGGCCAGCCGCTGTGGGTCGTTGAGGGTGTCGTCGAACGGGTGCAGCGCATCGATCACCGCGCGGGCCGTCGTGATCAGATAGGCGCCGGCCTTCGTGGCGTCCAGCGTGTAGTGGTAGAGGTAGCCGGGAGCCAGGACGTCGGTGCCGCCGACCTCATTCACTGCCGCACGTCGAGGCGGGTCGGCCCGCAGCGCGAACGTCTGATGCTCGCCGAGGCGCGGATGCAAGTCGGTGGTGTTCCACCGGACCTGCCAATGACCCTCGTAGCGGGCCATTTTCAGCTGACCGTCGTAGACCCATGTGCGGTCCTTCGGCAGATGCCAGGTGTAGCGATAGCTCACCGTGCCGATGTCCTCGGTGTATTTCGAGCCGAGAATCTGGGTGTCCAAGTGGCTGGCTTGCAGCCCGGCCCACGCCGCGTTGAGCGCTTCGCGCGCGTCGCTGGGCGCGTCGCTGAACTCGGCCGCCGCGGCGGTGTCGCCGGTGGACAACGCGGCGAAGAACCGCTCGGCTGCCGGCGCCGGGCCCTCTGGTCGCGGAGTGCACGCCGATACGGCGGTCGTCACGACCAACACGCCCACGACGAAAGTGACGGCTGATGCCACTGTGGCTCTTGTTGTCATTGTGGCTGATGTTATGAAACCGGAACGCAAGATCGGCGGAGGCGCACCGAGATTGCATCGTTACGCGCGACGGGTGGCGGGTTCTGCGCCGAAACTTAAGCCATTGCGACGTCGACCGGCGTGTCGTCGCGAAGGTTTAACTGTCGCGCGGCAACGAGACGCGCCTAGTCCAGCAGGACGGTCGCGAAGGTGCCGACTTCGGTGAAGCCGATGCGGTCGTAAGTGGCGCGGGCCACCGCGTTGAAGTCGTTCACGTACAGGCTGGCGATGCGCCCGGTGCCCACGATCACCGCTGCCAGCGTCGCGGTACCGCCCGTCCCCAGACCTCGGCCGCGCCACTCGGGATGCACCCAGACGCCTTGGATCTGGCTGACCGCCGGCGACTGAGACCCGACTTCGGCCTTGAAGACCACCTCGCCGTCCTCGAAGCGGGCCCACGCTCGACCGGCCGCGATCAGGCCGGCGACCCGACGCCGGTAACCGCGCCCGCCGTCGCCGAGCCGCGGATCGACGCCGACCTCGCCGATGAACATGTCGATCGCGGCCACCAGGTAGGTGTCGATCTCGTCGGGCCGTACCTGGCGCACGTCGGGATCGATCCCACAATTCGGCATCGAAGTCAGCGACATCAACGGCTGCTGCGACCGCACATCACGGGCCGGGCCCCAGGCCGGCTCGAGGCGCTGCCACATCGGCATCACAAACTCGGCCCGGCCGACTAGCGACGAACATCGCCGCGACGCAGTCATCGCTGCGTCGGCGAAGGCATACAGGTCGCTCAGCCTGCCGCGCAACGGAATCAGGTTTGCGCCTGCGTAACACAGCGACTCGTCGGGGCCCCGGCGCGTCCACAACTCGCCACCGATCGCGTTAGACTCGATGCCGTGATCAGCCACCCGGGCGGCCACCATGCACGACCCGATCGGGTCGTCGTCAAAGACACGGCGCACCGCGGCGCAGTCGCGCACTACCGACACCCGTCGCTCGCTGACCAGGCGACGGATGGGCGGAGCCGACATGCTGATTCTTCCTGGCTCTGTATGGACCGACTGGATAGCTCGAGTGAGCCATATCTCAGCTTACGGTCACAACAGGGGAACCGCTCGCTGTTGTGCCTTCCCCCGGCTGTGCGCCTTGTTCGCTCGCGAGTCGCATCGCTTCCTCGATCAGGGTCTCGACGATCTGCGACTCGGGCACGGTCTTGATCACCTGACCGCGGACGAAGATCTGGCCCTTGCCGTTGCCCGACGCGACGCCGAGGTCGGCTTCCCGGGCCTCCCCCGGACCGTTGACGACGCAGCCCATCACGGCCACCCGCAGCGGCACGTCGAGGCCGTCGAGCCCGGCGGTGACCTCGTTGGCCAGCGTGTAGACGTCGACCTGGGCGCGGCCGCACGACGGGCAGGACACGATTTCGAGCCCGCGTGGTCGCAGATTCAGCGACTCGAGAATCTGCGTGCCGACCTTGACCTCCTCGACGGGCGGTGCCGACAACGAGACCCGAATGGTGTCGCCGATGCCCCGCGACAGCAGCGCACCGAAGGCAACCGCGGACTTGACGGTGCCCTGGAAAGCCGGACCGGCTTCGGTGACGCCGAGGTGCAACGGGTAGTCGCACTGCGCGGCCAGTTGCTCGTAGGCGGCGACCATCACGACCGGGTCGTTGTGCTTGACGCTGATCTTGATGTTGCCGAAGCCGTGCTCCTCGAACAGCGAGGCCTCCCACAGCGCCGACTCGACCAGCGCCTCGGGCGTGGCCTTGCCGTACTTCTCCATGAACCGCTTGTCCAGCGAGCCGGCGTTGACGCCGATGCGGATCGGGATGCCGGCCGCGCCGGCAGCCTTGGCAACCTCGCCGACCCGGCCGTCGAATTCCTTGATGTTGCCGGGGTTTACCCGCACCGCCGCGCAGCCGGCGTCGATGGCGGCGAAGATGTATTTCGGTTGGAAGTGGATGTCGGCGATGACCGGGATCTGGCTCTTCTTGGCGATCGCCGGTAATGCGTCGGCGTCTTCCTGACGCGGGCACGCCACCCGGACGATGTCGCAGCCGGTGGCGGTCAGCTCGGCGATCTGCTGCAGGGTCGAGTTGATGTCGTGGGTCTTGGTGGTGCACATGGACTGCACCGAAATCGGATAGTCGCTACCCACCCCGACATCGCGGACCATCAGTTGTCGCGTCTTGCGTCGTGGCGCCAGCGTGGGCGCCGGGGCCGCCGGCATACCCAGACCTGTGGTCACGGTTTGCCTTCGCTTCCTTTCTTTACTGCGAGCCTTTACTGCGAGCCTTCTCTTCAGCCCTACTGGAACAGTCGGATCGGGTTGACGACGTCGGCGGTGACCGTCAACAGCATGTAACCGACTACCAGTACCAAGACTACGTACGTTGCGGGCATCAGCTTGAGGTAGTTGACCGGCGCCGCCGCGACCTTGCCGCGGGCCGAGCGGATCATGTTGCGCAGCTTCTCGTACACCGCGATGGCGATGTGCCCGCCGTCGAACGGCAGCAATGGCAGCAGGTTGATGACGCCGAGGATGAAGTTCAGCTGCGCCAGGAACAACCAGAAAGCCATCCACACGCCGTGGTCCACGGTGTCGCCGCCGATGATGCTGGCGCCGACGACACTGATCGGCGTATCGAGGGAACGCTCCCCACCGCCGATAGCGTGGATCAATGCGCCGATTTTCGTGGGGATGGCGACCAGCGACTTGCCCAGCATCACCGACAGGTTGCCGGTGAAGCTAAAGGTGGCCGGCACCGCGCTGATCACGTTGTACTGGGTGGGCCCGGGTGCCGAGCCCACTACGCCCATCACCCCGATGGTCGCCTGCTTTTCGCCGCCTTTGCCATCGGTGACCCAGCGCGGCCGCTGGGCGATGTCGACGTACTTGGTCATCGTCTGGCCGTCGCGCTTGATCATGATCGGGACGGTGCCGTGCAGTTTTTGCACCGCGGCGGCCATGTCGGAGAAGTCGGTGACCGGGGTGTCGCCGACCTTGACCACCACATCGCCGGCCCGGATCCCGGCGGCGGCGGCTGGCCCGTCGCCGCTGCACTTCTCGAACTGGCCTTGCTTGAGTTCCGAAGCCGCACAAGCAGTTTGGCCGATAACGGCGGTGGGGTGCAGGTTCGGCAGGCCCCAGAACACCGCGATGGCGTAGATCAGCACGAAGCCGATCACGAAGTTCATGCCTGGGCCGGCGAACAACACCGCGACGCGTTTCCAGGTCTTCTGCTTGTACATGGCCCGGTCATACTCGTCGGGCGCAAGTTCCTCAACCGACGTCATGCCGGCGATGTCGCAGAACCCGCCGGCCGGAATGGCCTTGACGCCGTACTCGGTTTCGCCGCGCCGCGTCGACCACAGCGTCGGCCCGAAGCCCACGAAATAGCGGCGCACCTTCATCCCGGTGCCAAGGGCGACCCACATGTGACCGCATTCGTGCAACGCCACCGAAATCAGGATGGCGAGGGCGAACAGCACGATGCCGATTACGAACATCATCGGGTTGGTAGGACCTCCTGTGTGGCGCGTTCAATTCGGAGCCTCGCCTCCGCGCGGGCCCAGCGCTGCGCGTCGAGTACGTCTTCCACGGTAGCGGGTTCGGCGGCCCACTTGTCGGCGGCGCTCAGGACGTCGGCAATCGTGCGCACGATTGCCGGAAAACCGATCCGGCCGGCCAGGAAGGCCTCGGCTGCCTCTTCGTTGGCGGCGTTGTAAACCGCGGTCATGCAGCCAGCCGTCTCGCCGGCCTGACGGGCCAGCTCGACTGCCGGAAAGACCCGGTTGTCCAGTGGCTCGAACTCCCAGCTCGACGCGGTGGAGAAGTCGCAGGCCGCGGCCACACCGGGCACTCTGGCCGGCCAGCCGAGCGCCAGCGCGATCGGCAGCTTCATGTCGGGCGGACTGGCCTGTGCGATCGTCGAGCCGTCGGTGAAGGTGACCATGGAATGCACGATCGACTGCGGGTGCACGACGACGTCGATCCGTCGATAGGGGATGCCGAACAGTAGGTGGGCTTCGATGAGCTCGAGCCCCTTGTTGACCAGTGACGCCGAGTTCAAGGTGTTCATCGGGCCCATCGACCAGGTCGGATGGGCGCCGGCCTGCTCGGGCGTGGCGTGCTCGAGTTCGGCGGCCGACCAGCCGCGGAACGGCCCGCCCGATGCGGTGAGCACGAGCTTGGCGACCTCGTCCGGGGAGCCGCCGCGCAGGCACTGGGCCAGCGCGGAGTGTTCGGAGTCCACCGGGACGATCTGGCCGGGCCCGGCCGCCTGCAACACCAGCGGTCCGCCGGCGATAAGGGATTCCTTGTTCGCCAGGGCCAGCCGGGCGCCGGAGGCCAACGCGGTCAGCGTCGGCTGCAAGCCCAGCGCGCCGACCAGCGCATTGAGCACGACGTCGGCCTCAGTGTTCTCGATCAGCCGACTGACCGCGTCGGGGCCGTGGTAGGTGACGTCGCCGACGGTTTGCGCGGCGCGCTCGTCGGCGATGGCGATGTTGGCAACGCCGGTCTCGGCGCGCTGCCGAGCGAGCAGGTCCGGGTTGCCGCCGCCGGCGGCGAGGCCGACCAGTTCGAAGCGGTCCGGGTTGGCGGCGATGACTTCCAGCGCCTGGGTGCCGATGGAGCCGGTACTGCCCAGCACCAGGGTCTTGAGGCGGCGGTCGGTCACCCACTCATTGTGCCGCGCCGCCGCAACCCGGTGTATGCCAGAATGTCGAGGCATCACGAGCCCAACTGGAGGAGTCGCCGTGGCCAGTACCGAGGTGGAGCGCAGCAGCGGGGTCGACGTCGCCGATGTGCCGTCCGCGAACTGGGGCTGGAGCAAGATCAACCACCGCAACTGGCGGATCACCGGCCTGGTGATCTTCGGGCTTCTGCTGGCTTTTCTGGACGGCAATCACGTCGGCCACATCGAGAATCTGTACCTGCTCGGCTTTGCGGCTCTGGTGCTCTTCTTCGTGGTGCGCGACTGGTGGGGCCGACGACGCGGCTGGCTCAGGTAGGCCGATCAGCTAGCGGTGCTGTGCGTCGCCATCGCCCGGTGGATGTCGATGTCTCCGGAGCCGGTGCGCACATGAATCAACAGGGTGTCGTCGCCCTCGGCCGGTCCGTCGGCAGACTCCAGCAGGTTGGTGACGGCGCCTGAGCCGCTGATCAAGTCCAGTCGGGCGGCGGTACCTTGGACGACCCCGACCCCGACCTCACCGCTGCTGGAAGACGCCGAGATCGCGCCGCGAACCGCGGTCGTGACGGTGACCGAGCCGGACGCCGTCTGCGCGCGCAGGCCGCCGGACAACCGCGCGACGCTGAGGTCGCCGCTGGCAGCCTTGAACACCAGATCTCCGTCGACCTCACCGATCGTCGCGTTGCCGGACGCCGTCGCCACCGACGCGTTGCCGGCGACCGCGTGCACGCTGACCGAGCCGGAAGCGGTGGCCGCCTTGAGATTTCCGTCGATCACGTCGAGGTCGACGTCGCCGCTGGCCGACGCGATCTTGCAGTCGGCGAGTCCGCCCTCCGCGCGCACGTCGGCCGAAGCCACCGACGCCTTCACCCCGGACCCCGACGGCAGCGCGATGTCGATGTGGACTGCGCCGCCGCGAAACAGCGCGAAGCCGCGCCGCGCGGACACCGTCAGCTTGCCGTTGTCGTAGTAGACCTGGGTCTGGTCGGCTGCGCACACGTCGGCAGCGCGCGACTCGTCTTGGGCACGCACCGTGACGACCGTGTCGTCGCGATCGGTCGCGACCAGTCGGACCGATCCGGCCGCGGCCTCGACGCGCACCGCGATGGGCTGGGGGGTGTCAAAAGTGGGCATTGGTTTTCTCCTTCGATACGGGTGCTAGCGCACCCAGCCGGTTACTTGCCGAGCGTTGCCGGGTGCCGCCCGGCCGGCTTTGGACTGGACGGCCGCCGCGACCGCGCGCACCAGCCAGGCGTTCAGCGACGACCCGTCGTGCCGCGTCGCAGCTTCGACCGCGGCCCGCAGGCTTTCCGGCAGCCGCAGCGTGATTCGCCAGGTGCCGCCGTCGTCGTCGCCGAACGCGACGTCGAACTGCCCTAAGGGGTGCTGCGCCGACGGCTCGTCGAGGGGTGCGCTGACGACGAACTCGGGGTCGCGGCCACGCAACCTGACCTCTACCGAACGCGGGGCGAGCTCGCTGGTGATCTCTTCTACGGCGGCCGACAGCGCTTCCAGCAGGGCCAGCCGAATCGCCGATTCCAGTGGCGCGCTGAGCCGATCGGCCAGCGCTTGTGCCTCGGCGCCGCCGGCCGCGGCGGCCAGATTCAACTCGTGGCGTACCCCGTCGACGTATGGCTGCAAATCCATGGTGTCATGTTGACATCATTTTGATGTCATCGCAAGCGTCAATCTGGTGCGCGCTGTGGTCAGCTACGCCGCGCCCGTCGGTACAGGGCGCCGACCAGCGCACCCGCCACCAACGCGGCGAGCGCCAGCACCCACGGCCACGCGCCGTGCTGGTGCACCCAGCCGGCGAGCGAGCCCTGTACGCGGCCGGCTGCTGCGAGGACCGCATCGGACGGCAGGCCGTGGGCGGTATGCAGCCGGATCTCGTAGAAGGCGTAATAGCCCACATACAGCCCAACGATCACCAGCAGCGCGCCGCTGATCCGGTTGACGTACGGCAAGAGCCGCCGCAGGCGATTCACCACCGCCGAACTCGCGAGCGCGGCGGCGACGGCCAGCACGCCGACGACCAGGGTGAGGCCAGCGATGTAGGCGAGGTAGACCGACGCGCTCCCGATCAGCGAGCCGCGGCGCAGGCCGGCCGCGGTGACCGCCAGAAATGGGCCGACGGTGCATGACAGCGAGGCGATCGCATAGCTCACGCCGTAGCCATACATCGACCCGAGCCGAGCCGTCGGAGCCCGTTGCCCGCCTGGAAGCCGGGGGCTCAACAGCGTCAGCTCGCGGCCCAACAGCAGCCAAATCCCCAGAGCGACAAGCACAATGCCGATTCCCGCGACCAGATACGGCAAATACCGTTGCACGGTGGCGCCCGCCGATATGGTGAGCGCCCCGAACACCCCGAACACCGTCAAGAACCCCAGGCCCATCCCGGCGGTGGCCGTCAAGGCCCGGCCCACCGCGGCCAATCCCGTCGGCGTTCCCTCCCCGCGAATCACCAGAACGAGGTAGGCGGGCAGCATGGCAAACCCGCACGGATTCAGCGCCGCGACCAGTCCGGCGGCCAACGCCAAGCTGACTAGGCCCTGGTCCATTGCGCCGGCTACTTGAGCGCCGTCACCCGACCGGACAACTCCTGCTGGGACATCGCCGCACTGGGGTTGTTCACAAACGCGGAAGTCCCGTCTGAGTTGTAGAACACCCACGCCGGCTGCCACGGCACGTTGTACCGGGCCCAGATCGAGCCGTCGGCGTCATTGAGCATCGTGAAATTCAGGTTGTACTTCGAGACGAAGTTCTGCATCGCCCCGACGTCGGAGTGGGCAGCGATGCCCACGAAGGTGACGCCCGGATTTGCAGCAGCCACCTGGCTCAGACCGGGGGCTTCGGCGTTGCAGAACGGGCACCACGGCGTCCAGAACCACAGCACAGACCGCTTGCCCTGTAAGCCTGCGCCGTTGAACGGCGCAGCGCTAAGTGTGGTCCCGTTGAACTGCAAACGGTCGTCGGCCGCCAGCGCGCGCGGCGCACTGCTCAGCCCGAAAACCAAGGCGGCAGCAGCCACGCCGAGCGCCCATCTTTCAAGCAAGAGTTGGACTCTCATATCCACGTCTCCTTTGCGGTCTACAAGTGTTGACGTGGATCGCCCTCGTCCGGTTCACGAGGGGCGGTCAGCCCTCGGCGGCGAGCTGGCCACAGGCTGCGGCGATCTCACGGCCACGGGTGTCGCGCACGGTGCAGGGCACGCCGCCCGCGCGGACCCGCCGGACGAACTCCCGCTCCGCGGGCTTCGGGCTGGCGTCCCACTCGCTGCCGGGTGTCGGGTTCAGCGGAATGAGGTTCACGTGCACCAGCGGGCCGAGCGCGCGATGTAGCCGCTTGGCGAGCAGGTCTGCGCGCCAGGGTTGGTCGTTGACATCGCGGATCAGGGCATATTCCACCGAAACCCGGCGACCGGTGACGTCGGCGTAGTAGCGGGCGGCATCCAGCGCCTCGCTGACTTTCCATCGGTTGTTGACCGGCACCAGCGTGTCGCGCAGTTCGTCGTCGGGGGCGTGCAGTGACAGCGCCAACGTGACTCCGAGCCGCTCATCGGCGAGTTTGCGGATTGCCGGGGCCAGTCCGACCGTCGACACCGTCACCGACCGGGCGGAGATTCCGAAACCGGCGGTGATGCCACGTACCGCCGCCAGCACCCTGGCGTAGTTGGCCAGCGGCTCCCCCATCCCCATGAACACGACGTTGGACAGCCGGTCTCCCCAGTCGTCACGCAGCGTCACGGCTGCGGCGCGTACCTGCTCGAGGATCTCGGCGGTCGACAGGTTTCGGGTCAGACCGCCCTGGCCGGTGGCGCAGAACGGGCACGCCATGCCGCAGCCGGCCTGCGACGAAATGCACACCGTGTTGCGCTGCGGGTAGCGCATCAGCACCGACTCGAAAGTGGTGCCGTCGACGGCCCGCCACAACGTCTTGCGGGTCTGGCCGGCGTCGCAGGCGATTTCCCGGCTGGCGGTCAGCAGGTCCGGGAAGAGGGCTTCGGCCACCTGACCGCGGGCTGCGGCCGGCAGATCGGTCATCTGCTGGGGGTCGGCGATCAGCCGACCGTAGTACTGGTGGGCGAGTTGCTTGGCGCGAAACGGCGGCAGGCCCAGTGCCGCGACGGCATCGATGCGCTCGGCCTCGTCAAGGTCGGCCAAATGCCGCGGCGGCAGCCGTCGGCGCGGTGCCTCGAATACCAACTGTTGCTTCATCCCACGACCAGTATCCGTCCTCGGGCGGGCTGCAGCGGCGATCCGCCCGGCTCGCAGTCAGTGCACCAGTGTCAACACGATCCAGGTGGCCACCGCCGACGGCAATGCTCCGTCCAGTCGGTCCATCAGACCGCCGTGGCCGGGCAGAATCCGGCCCATGTCTTTGATGCCCAGGTCACGCTTGATCTGCGATTCGACCAGGTCGCCGAGGGTGGCAGTAGCGACCAGCGTGAAGCCCAGCAACACCCCGACCCAGATCGGTTTGTGGGCTAGCAGGATCGCGGTCAGAGCGGCCGCGGTGACGCCGAACACCAGCGAACCGGCCAGTCCCTCCCAGGACTTTTTCGGGCTGATCGACGGGACCATCGGATGCTTTCCGAACAGCACGCCCACGACGTAGCCGCCGACGTCCGAACACACCACGCTGATCATCAGGCAGAACACCCGCCCCGACCCGTCGGACGGATAGACCAGCAGCACACTGAACGACGCGAACAACGGCACCCAGGCGGCCAGGAAGACGGTGGCCGCGACATCGCGCAAATAGTTCGACGATGAGTCGGCGCCGCCGGAGCCGTCCGGCGCGGGCGTGCCTTTCAGCGCCAACCGCCAGTACATACAGACCACGGCGGTGGCGCCGAATCCCGCAAGCGCGCCGACCGCGTGAAATGGCCAGGTCAGCCAGACGGTGACTTGGCCGCCGACCAGCAGCGGGATGACGGGGATGACATAGCCGGCCTCCCGCAGCCGGCGCACCACCTCATATGTGGCCATCGCAATGGCGGCGGCGACGAGCGGAACCCACAGGTACCGGTCGAATATCAAGATCGCGACGATGGTGACGGCGAGGGCCCCGCCGACGGCGATCGCGGCCGGCAGATTTCGGCCGGCCCGGGACTTTTTCTTCTTGTTCTTCTGGTTCTTATCCAACGGCTGATGCACCGAACCCTCGGCCGGGGTTTCTGCGCCGGTATCAGTGTCTGCCACGGCCATCATCTGCTGAGCGGCCGCTAGACCTCCAGCAGCTCGCCTTCTTTGTGTTTGACCAGATCATCGATTTGAGTCACGTACTGGTGCGTGGTCTTGTCCAGGTCCTTCTCGGCGCGCGCAACCTCGTCCTCGCCGGCCTCGCCCTCCTTGCGGATGCGGTGCAGTTCCTCCATCGCCTTGCGGCGGATGTTGCGCACCGAGACCCTGGCGTCTTCCCCCTTGGACTTGGCCTGCTTGACGAGTTCGCGACGGCGTTCCTCGGTCAACTGCGGTACCGCGATCCGGATCAGCGTGCCGTCGTTGGTCGGGTTCAGGCCTAGGTCGGAGTTGCGAATCGCGGTCTCGATGGGCCCGAGCTGGCTCGCTTCGTACGGCTTGATGACGACCAGGCGCGCTTCGGGGACATTGATGCTGGCCAGCTGGGTGATCGGGGTGGCCGAACCGTAATAGTCGATAACGATGCGGGAGAACATACCCGGGTTGGCCCGGCCGGTCCGGATGGTCGATAGGTCGTCGCGGCCCACCGACACGGCCTTCTCCATCTTCTCTTCGGCGTCAAAGAGAGTTTCGTCAATCATGTTTGCGCAGCTCCGTCAGGTAGTGACCAGCGTTCCGATCTTCTCACCCGCAACCGCGCGAGCAATATTGCCATCGGTCAGCAGGTTGAACACCAGAATCGGCATGCCATTGTCCATGCACAAACTGAAGGCGGTGGCGTCGGCCACCCGCAGCCCCCGGTCGATGACTTCTCGGTGAGTGATGGCAGTAAGCAACTCGGCCCGCGGATTCACTCGCGGATCTTCGGTGAAGACGCCATCGACGGCCTTGGCCATCAAGACCACATCGGCGCCGATCTCGAGTGCCCGCTGCGCGGCCGTGGTGTCGGTGGAGAAATACGGCAGCCCCATGCCGGCGCCGAAGATCACCACACGTCCTTTTTCCAGGTGGCGCCGCGCGCGCAGCGGAATGTACGGCTCGGCGACCTGACCCATCGTGATGGCGGTCTGGACCCTGGTGACAATGCCCTCTTTCTCTAGAAAGTCTTGCAACGCAAGGCTATTCATGACTGTCCCGAGCATCCCCATGTAGTCCGAGCGGGTACGCTCCATACCGCGTTGCTGAAGCTGTGCGCCCCGGAAGAAGTTGCCGCCGCCAATGACCACAGCAACCTGCACGCCGGTGCGGACCACCTCGGCGATCTGACGCGCGACCTGCGCCACCACATCGGGATCGAGCCCGACCTGCCCACCGCCGAACATCTCGCCGCCGAGTTTGAGCAGTACGCGGGTGTACTTGGCCCGACTCGCCGGTGCGCCATCGGGATGTCCGTCGGGAGGAAATGCATCGGAGCCGTTCAGGCTCGTCGGCTCCTGCTCTGTCATCAGACTCCTCGCACGGCTATCCCAAACAGCAGGGTCCATCCTGCCTTATGGCCAGGCTGCGCGTCCCAAGACTGGACGCGATTGCGTGCCCGCGCCACGACGTCAATCCGCTAACCGAGGAATCCGTCGCCCGCCACGCCGTGTTCAGCCTCACAGTGACCGAATTCAGCCGTCCCTACCTGCTAGGAAAACTTCACCGCGCCGAGTCGCATCCGCGTCGCCGCGTGCACGGGTTTGAGCGTCCCGCGCCAGGGGAATCCCCTGCACGCGGGCGGGAAATAGCCAAGCGCAAAAGCCAACAGCAGAAGCGCTTTTGGCCGCGCCCTCAACCGGTCCAGCCAACGGCCGGTGGTCGAGCAAATCTGCTCGATACGAGCCAAAAATAGAAGGGGACTCCATGTCGGACGACAAGAAGAGTGGGCCTGAAGAAGCTGTGAAGGGCGTCGTCGAAGGCGCCAAGGGGCTGGCCAAAGAAGCCGTCGGCAGCGTGGTTGGTAACAAAGATCTCGAGCACGAGGGCGAGGCCCAGCAGGACAAGGCGGAAGCACAGCGTGACGCCGCCAAGAAGGAAGCTGAGGCAGAAGCGGCTCGTGGCGGTGCAGCAGCCGCGGAGAAGCGCCAGCAGTCCCACCAGAATTAGGGCATCTAGCAGACGATTGGGCCCGGTCCGTCACGGACCGGGCCTTTCGTTTGTGCAGGCCTAACCGAACACCGGCAATGCCCGCTTGCGAGCCAGCGCGTCCATCCCGCGCTGAATGCTGTCCTGCACCTCGTGATACTTACGCTCGACGTACTCGTCATCCTCAGCGCGAGCCGGGTCGTGATCGAGCTGGACCGCGGGCATGAATCGAGTCCTGATCTTGGCGGGCAGCGGCAGTTGCGGCAACGCGGCGGGGGCGATGCCCCACGGCAGCGAGATGGCGATGGGAAACACCTTGAGCCGCAACAGCCGGTCCAGTCGCAAGGCCCGTGAAAGCCGGTCCCCGCGGATCAACACCGGCATGGCGTCGGCACCGCCGACCGTCGCGATAGGCACAATCGGCACCCCGGCGCGAATCGCCATCTTCACGAAGCCTTTTCGCCCGGCGAGGTTAGCCTGATCGCGCTCGGTCCACGGCCGCAGCGAGTCCACCTCGCCGCCGGGCCACAGCGCAACATCGCGACCTTCGGCCAGCGCGGTCGCGATGGCATCGGGCGCCGCGGGTAACACACCCATCGACCGGAAGTATCGGCCGAACCCCGGAATGGCCATCAGTGCGTCGTGGGCCGTCCCGTGTAGCGGCCGCTCCTGGCCAAACCGCCGCCACCATTGCACGCCGACGGTCCAGGCGTCCCATACAAACGGGGCGCCGGAGTGAATGCCAACCAGCAACGCCGGCGGCTCGCCAATGTTCTCCCAGCCGTCGATCTCCATCCGGAACCAGTAGTCCATCAACAAATTCCAGAAGAACTTCTGCCGTTGCAACGCGGTCTCGTCCTGACCGCTGAGATCCCATTCGCCGGCGCGCTCAGCCACCCAGCCGCTGAGGCCGCCCTCTTCGCCGTCGCGCTTGTCGTCCATCGCGGCCCGCGCTTGATCGGCCTGTCGGTGTGCCTGTTGACGTAGGTCGGCAGATCTGTGGTCGTTTGAACTCATACTTGCTCCCATTGGCCGCGAAAACCGCGACCCTATCCGCGCCAAACCGTGACGCAGCGCGTCTTTGCCGCATACCCACGCGCGTAGGCCTCAAAACAGCGGCCTCAGCCTGAGTAAAGCGTCCGCGCGAATGGTCAGAAACGGTTCTCCGGGCCCACCACAGCCCATACGGTGTTTCCCGCCGCGCTGGTGTAACTGCCCCAAACCCGGCAATTGCCGGCCACAAGATCGAGGGCCGAGACCGCGTCATCTACGGACTCTCGAAGCCGGGTCCTCGCCATGTCGACGTGCTGTACCGCGACCGCCACCGTCGACCCGTCGGATTCCACCCGAAGCGACAATGCGTTGTCGGCATCCACAAGGGCCAGTTCGACCAGCTCGGTAGCGACTGCGGACACCGCGTGGATGAAGTCCGTCCTCGACCACGCCGTCAACCACTGGGTGGTTAGTTCTCGGGATCGGTGAATGCTGGTGTTCACTGCCGGCAGTGCGGCGCTGGCGCGCCGTCGATATCGACGCAGTTCGTCGGCTGCCAGCTCAGCGACTGCGGTCTGCAGCGTGGTATAGACAGGAACATAGCGAGTGATCCCGTTGCGCTGCAACGCATTCTGGCCGTGATCATGAGCACAGACCAAGCCGATCGGGACATCCGGCCATTCGACGACCTGCCAATGGGCGCTGGTGAACACGGCCCACGCCGGATCTTCTCGAGCGGTGAGCTCGTTGACATCGATAATGACCGCAGGAGGCTCATCGAGCGCCGCCTTGACGATGGTGTCGCGTAACGGGGTGTAGGTAACCGCGTCGAGTACACCATCCAGGGTGAGAAAACGCGCATCCGTCGTATCGGTGGCCCGGATGCGTAGTTCGCCCTGTCGGCCAGCCACGATCCACTCTTCATCCGAGGGCTGCCGCAGCGCCGGACAACTCATCGCTCCACCGACCAAATCTCAGCTGGGTGCTGGTTGTTGCCCCGATACGCAACCTACCTCGTAGGAACCTTGGGTGTCACGGAGCTGAGCCAGTATCTCAGACATTTAACCGATTAGAGCGCCGTCTTGGTAGACGGCCCTAGTCCAGATCAGCCGTTGCAGACCCGGTCAGGAGGCCGGCGACGGTTAGGCCTGAGACCGTCGGGCGTTTGCTGTCTTTGCCTAACAAGGTGCCTCGCGCGCCGGTGCCGCGCGTTTATCTCGGCGGCAAGGCCGTCGGCAAGTGTGCAGCCTGTGCATGTATTTAGCTGGCCTGCGCGGTGCGGGTAACCCGAAGGCGTTGATGTGGCATCGCGAGAGGTGTTCGCCAGTGATCCCCATCACGCCGCCGCGCACGCCCGACACCTTTTCGACTTCGGCAGTAACGGCTTTTAGCGGCGTCAGGCCAGATGCGCCGACAGCAGCCAAGCCGGCAGCGACTTGCGCCCGTTGCCTTCATCGCGGAGGTCAGCGACTGGGAAATCGATCGGGCTGTCGTCAGGCACGTTGGCGTGAATCCGCGCGGGCCGGATCTCATCAATGACCCAGTACGGCGATACGACATTGCGCAACTCGTCTTCGGTCACCGGGTTGGCCGGACCGTCGGGCATTCCCGTGCTGTCGAAGACCAACACGAAGTAGGACGCACCGGGAGCGGCGGCGCGAACGATTGACCGCTGGTAGCCGTCGCGCAGCTCGACGGGCATCGAATGAAACAACGTGCTGTCGACGATCGTGTTGAAACGCCCGTCGTAGCCGGTAAACGAGGAGACGTCGGCAACCTCGAACGCAGCCTTGCTCAATCCACGCTTGGCCGCCTCGGTCTTGGCCAGCTCGATGGCGGTGGGTGAGGCATCCAGCCCGACGGTGTTGTGACCCAACGCCGCCAAGTGCAGCGACAGCGCTGCCTCACCGCAACCGGCATCAAGCACGTCGCCCTTGATCTTGCCCTGATCGATCAGCGCCGCGATCTCCGGTTGCGGCTCACCCAGACTCCACGGCGGACGGACGCCCGCACCGAACTCGGCGGTCTCGCCGCGGTAGGCCGGATCGAAATCGAAATCGAACTTCTCCACTTCAGTCATAACCGATATATATCAATCCGCCTGATATATGTCAATATGATTGACATGAGCACCACACAGGACGCGCCACTCGGATACCTGCTGTATCAGGTGGTCGCCACGCTACGACCGGAGGTGGCTGCGGTGCTGAGCCCGCTCAGCCTGACGCTGCCCGAATTCGTCTGCATGCGAATGCTTTCCATGAGACCGGGGATGTCCAGCGCCGAACTGTCCCGGGAAGGCAACGTCTCACCGCAGGCGATGAACACGGTGCTGCACCGGCTGGAGAATGCACAGGTGGTGACCAGGCCTGCGTCGGTGGCGTCCGGTCGTGCGCTACCGGCCACGCTGACCGGATCAGGCCGGACGCTGTTGAAGCGCGCCGAGGCTGCCGTGCGGGAAGCCGACGCCCGCGTCCTGGCCAAGCTGTCCGCGGCCGAGCAGCAGGAGTTCAAACGGATGTTGGCAGCGCTGGGAGCTGACTAGACGTCCTGAATACGGGCCCACGGCCGGGCCTCTTCCAATTCGTAGGCTAGTTCGAGCAGCCGGACTTCTTCTCCCACGGCGGCGGAGAGCATCATGCCCACCGGTAACCCGTTGGCGGATTCGGCCAGCGGCAACGAGATTGCCGGTTCTCCCGTCACGTTCTGCAGCGGCGTGAACGCGACCCAACCTTCCAGCCGGTCAATGATCTGCTGGTAGTCGGCCGTCGGGTCGAGGTAACCGATCGGCGGCGTCTCGTCGGCAAGTGTCGGGGTCAACACCGCGTCATACGTTTGGGCGAAACGTGCGGTGTGCCGGTGCGCGCCACGCAGCCGGATGAGCGCAAGCGGCAAGCGGTGCAGATTGCGGCGGGCGAGCCGATCCAGGCCCAGGGTCAGGTTATCCAACCGGCTGCGGTCGAAGCCGGCAGCGCGCCCACTCATCTGGATCTGGCCCAGTGCCAGCAGCCCCCAGTACAGCAAGAAATCGGCGGCGAAACTGCTGGGCACCGGCGGCTTTTCCACGTGGTCGACGCGGTGGCCGAGCTCTTCGAGCAGCCCGGCGGTTTTCAGCGTCAGCTCGCGCACTTCGGGGCTGGACTCCCGCAGCAGCGAGTGGGTGATGACGGCGATCCGCAGCCGCTGCTTGCCGGGGCGCATCACGTCGCCGATCGGCGGAAGCTTCGGTGCACGCCAGATCCGCTCGGCTTCCCGGTAAAAGGCCGCGGTGTCGCGTACCGATCGGGTGACCACCCCGTTGGCGACCAGACGGATCGGCATCCGGCTGACTTCCTTATCCAGCGGCAGCCGGCCGCGCGACGGCTTCAACCCGACAAGTCCGTTGCAGGAAGCGGGAATTCGGATCGAGCCACCGCCGTCGTTGGCGTGTGCGATCGGCACCGCACCAGCAGCGACGAAGGCGCCGGATCCCGACGATGAAGCACCTGCGGTGTGATCGGTGTTCCACGGGTTGCGGACCGGTCCGAGTCGCGGATGTTCGGCCGAGGCGCTGAACCCGTACTCCGACATCTGTGTTTTGCCCAGCGGCGTCATCCCGGTGGCCAGGTAGAGCCGCACGAAATCGCTGTCGGAGTCAGCCGGTCGCGGAGTCCACGCGTCGGTCCCCCGCATCGTCGGCAGTCCGGCGACGTCGACGTTGTCCTTGACGAATGTCGGTACGCCACTGAGGAAGCCAGTGTCCGGTGGCGCTGCAGGCTCGGCCGCCTCGGCCCGGGCCCGGTCGAATGCCCGATACGCCAAGCCGTTCACGGCGGCGTTGACCGCTTCGGTGCGCGCGATCGCTGCCTCGACGACCTCCGCCCGGCCTACCCGACCCGACTGGATGGCGTCGACCAGACCGACCGCGTCCAGGTCGCCGAGGGCATCGTCACCGAACGCGTGTACATGTCGCATCGGGCTGATGCTACTGCTGGCCGACCTCGAACCGGACGAATCGCGTGACCGTGACACCGGCCTCGTCGAGCAACGCCTTGACCGTCTTCTTGTTGTCGGACACCGACGGCTGCTCGAGCAGCACGACGTCCTTGAAGAATCCGTTCAGCCGGCCCTCGACGATCTTGGGCAGCGCCTGCTCAGGCTTGCCTTCGGCACGCGAGGTCTCTTCGGCGATGCGCCGTTCGCTGGCCACCACGTCGTCGGGCACGTCGTCGCGGGTCAGGTAGCGGGCCTTGAGTGCAGCGATCTGCAGCGCGACGGCGTGCGCCGCCGAAGCGTCATCGCCGGCGTACTCCACCAGCACTCCGACGGCCGGCGGCAGGTCGGCCGAACGCTTGTGCAGGTAGGTTTCGACGGTGCCGTCGAGGAACGCGGCCCGGCGCAGTTCGAGCTTCTCCCCGATCTTGGCCGACAGCTCGGCGATAGCCTGTTCGACGGTTTTGTCGCCCGCGGTGGCCGCCTTGAGGGCGTCGACATCGGCCGCTTTGGCCGCCGCGGCGGCGCTCACCACCTCGTCGGCGAGCTTTTGGAACTCGGCGTTCTTGGCGACGAAGTCGGTCTCGCAGTTGAGCTCGATCAGCGCGCCGCCTTTGGCCGCGACCAATCCCTCGGCGGTGGCCCGCTCGGCGCGCTTGCCGACATCCTTGGCGCCCTTGATCCGCAGCGCCTCGACGGCCTTGTCGAAGTCGCCGTCGCTCTCGGCCAGCGCGTTCTTACAGTCGAGCATGCCGGCGCCGGTCAGCTCGCGAAGCCGCTTGACCTCGGCAGCGGTGAAGTTGGCCATATCAGCCTTCCGTGGGGGTTGATTCGGTTTCGCCTGGAGCCGGTTCGGTTGGAGCAGTCGTAACCGACGCCGTGGCTGTTGCAGAGGCCAGCAGCTCCTGCTCCCACTCGGCCAGCGGCTCGGCGCCTTCCGCCTCGGGCTTGCCGTCACCGCGGCCCAGACCGGCACGCGCCTGCAGACCCTCGGCCACCGCGGAGGCGATCACCTTGGTCAGCAGGGCCGCCGAGCGAATCGCGTCGTCATTGCCCGGGATCGGATAGTCGACCAGGTCGGGGTCG